>Ga0209007_1000271_pt1 | contig 25693 bp, 24 predicted proteins | sample JacPinW_OM1H0_O2_FD_187961 | JGI IMG/M metagenome (GOLD analysis project Ga0209007, IMG submission 187961) | Forest soil microbial communities from Algoma, Ontario, Canada - Jack Pine, Ontario site 1_JW_OM1H0_O2 (SPAdes) (version 2) | ecosystem: Environmental > Terrestrial > Soil > Boreal... | reverse complement strand
GTGAACGGATTCCGGCTTGGCTGAGGTGCCGATGACGCGATCGAGCCCACCGCCCGCGGTGCCCACCCACAAATCGCCGCGCGGATCGATGTGCAGCGCGTATACGGTATCGTCGCTGAGACTTTTGGGATCCCGATCATCGCGGCGGTAAGCGTGGAAACGGCCGGATTTTCGCTCAAATAAATTGAGTCCTCCACCAACCGTGCCAATCCAGAGATTGCCGAGTGAGTCCTCCACGATTGCACTGGCCTTCGAGCTGCTGAGTGAGTTCGGTGCCGCCGCGCCAAAGGGATAGCGCGTGATCTTGTCGGTAGCCGGAACAATGCTGGCGAGCCCGCCCCGGAACGTGCCGACCCAGAGCGTGCCGAGCCGGTCTTTGTACAATGACATGACCCCGTCGGCGGGCAGCGTGTTCGCATCCCCCGCCGTCGAGCGATAAACGCGCAGCTTGCCGTTGGCCAAATCGAGTCGGTCGAGACCGCCGGACATGGTGCCGATCCACAAGGATCCCTGATGGTCATTGAGCAGTGCCATGACACGGTCATCCGAAAGCTGCGGACCTGTGCCGCCGGCTTTTTCCGCGTCATACCGGCGCTCGCGCCCGGTACGGCCATCGATCTCGATCAACCCGCCGCCAATCGTGCCCACCCAAAGGTTTCCGGCGTCGTCATCCGCGAAGGATTCGATTTGCGCGCCGTTAAACGCATCGCTGAAGTAGTGGCCCAACAGCCAGCTGCGTGGATTCCAATGACTCGCGCCTCCCGCGCGCGTTCCAACCCAGAGAACTCCGCCGCGATCCTGATACAGGGACATGGCATCGCTGTCGCGCAGACTTTGCGGATTGTTGGCGTCGTGACCATAGCGCACGAAGGAGTCTGAGCTGCGGTCAAATAAATCCAGGCCTTCCGCGGTGGCGATCCACAGCCGCTGCGCATCGTCCTCCAGGACTGCCCAGACGTGATCGTGGCTCAGGGAGCGCGAATTACTTGCATCGTGCCGAAACACCGTCAACATGTTGCCGTTCTGATCGAGCCGCGCGAGACCGCCGCTGACGGTACCAATCCACAACGCCCCAGTATGATCTTCACGAATGGCGCGAACGCGCAGGTCGCTGAGCTGTGCCGCGCTCATTGCCTCGCCGTAGGTGACGAAACCGTCTGCCACCGCATCGTAGCGGCTGAGCCCGCCGTCGCTGCCAACCCAAATTCGACCCTCATGGTCGGTGTACAGCGCGCCGATAGCATCTGAGGGCAAAGAATAGGCGTCCGAATCGCGATGCCGATAATGTCGCGCCGTGCCCGTCCGTGGATCGAGAATGTCAAGCCCGCGGTCCTTGGTGCCCGCCCAGATGAGCCCTTTGGGATCGATCAACAGCGCCCGCACGCCATCGCTGGCGAGCGATTGCGGCTGCTGAGAGTCGTGCCTGAATTGTTGGAATGTCTCAGTTCTTCGGTCCCAGCGCGCCACACCGCCGCCCTCGGTCGCGAGCCACAGATCGCCCTGTGCGTCTTCCGCGATCGACCACACATAGTCGCTGGCGAGCCCGTGCTCGTTGCCGCGCTCGCGGCGAAACTGCCGAACCGTGTAGCCGTCGTAGCGGTTTAAGCCGGCCTCGGTGGCAAGCCAAATGTACCCCTGTGAGTCCTGAAGAATGCTGTTGATGGTGCTCATGGAGAGGCCATCGCGCATCGTCAGGTGCTCGAAATACATCGGCCGCGTGGCAGGCGTGGGCGCACCGGCGTGCGCGACAGCGTTCAGCATCGCCGTCGCAACGCAGGCAAACAAGACATTGAAAACGCGCCTGCGATTCGGCATGGGAACTTTCAGCTATTCAGGCTGAGGAACATCGACGCCGGTATACCCATCGCTCCATGCGTAGCCGTCGCTCCAGGCGTAGCCATCGCTCCAGGCATAGCCATCGCTCCAGGCATAGCCGTCGCTCCAGGCATAGCCGTCGCTCCAGGCATAACCGCTGCTCGTCGTGTAAGCGCCATTCCACAGCAGGCCATCTCCGAGCAGTGGCACGTCTTGCAACAAGGTACCCACCACCGGAATCTTCGATAGCAGCGCGCCGACACCGCTCAGCAAGGACTGCACCGGCGTTGCACTCGCTGAGACCTGCATGATGTAGAAATTGCCGTTGGCATCTTCATTTGCGCGGCCGCCGTAGTGCTGCAAGCCGAGCAGGTCGAGCGTCACATTGATGCCTTGGTTCGCACAACCCGAAGCGTTGCTGTACGCGGCATCGTGTGCATCCACCAAACCCGTGCCCTGCTGAAAAACGCTGTAGGCGAGGCTGCCGGCCGAATTGACCGCCGGGTGAGCGCCTGACATGAGATGGCATTTGACTTGATCGGGTGTCAGCTGCGGATTGACTTGAAGCATCAAGGCCACCACACCGCTGACGACCGCAGATGCCTGCGAGGTGCCGGACATGGTCATGTCGCTATAGGGTTCTGTAAACCACGAAGGATATTCCTGCGCCAAGGTGCCGTTGTTGGGCGCATAGGCCAAGATGTGACCACCCATCCCCAGCACATCGGGCTTCACAAATCCCTCGAATGTCGGGCCCGCTGATGAGAAAGACGCCAGTCGATATTGACTCGGCTGCATGGGAAAATAATTATCCGTCACCGCGCCGACGGTAATGACATAGGGAACATTGCCGGGCGCATTGATGGTCAAAGGATCCGGCCCACGATTGCCAGCGGCCGTAACGACCACGATTCCGTTGGCCCAGGCGGCCATCACTGCCTGGTTCAAAGGATCCTGCCAGTAAGGACCTGACGGCGGCGCGCCGAGGGACAAATTCAGCACGCGAATGCCGTACCGCAGCCGCTGATTGATGACCCACTGGACGGCGCTGATCACGTCCGAATACAGACCCTGACCATTGCTGTCCAATGCACGCACCGAAACCAGATTGACGCCCGGCGCGACGCCCTGGTACCGACCCGTGGTGGCAACACCGCTGCTGGCAATGATGGATGTCACGTGGGTGCCGTGACCGTAGGGATCGCTGATGTCTCGGCTGTAGGTCTCCAGCAGCGGCGGCAAATAGTAATGAGGATTTTGCCGCGCCAGGATCACGTCATATTGCGCCAGCACGCGGCTGCGGCTCTCGCCCGGCGTGCTTTGCAGCGGCCCCTCTTGATTCCAAAGACCCGAATCGATGACGGCTACCGTAACGCCACGGCCGGTCATGCCGCCAACCTGCAAATTCGCGGCATCGACCTCGCTCGGATAATAGGTCTCCGGTAGCGTGCCCATGGAACTGGCGATGACGGTGGAATCATCATAGACGTGAAGCTGCGGCAGCTGTTCGGCGCGCAGCGCCGCAATTTCGCGCTCATCGAGCGCCGCGGCGACCGCGCGGATGACGCTAAGATCGCCGGTGACGATACCGCCCGCCACGGACACTGCATTGCGAGCCATCTCGCTGCTCTGGGATTGAACGATGTAATGCCGACGCGCGAAAGACGCCGCAACACTCCGGTGCGCGGGCAGCAATGCCGGCGCCGGCGATTTCACCAGGCCGGTGCGCGCGGCGCGAACGGTCGCGGCCGCAGGATCAGTGTGGAAATTGGACGTCGTCAGACACAGCGTGACGCCGCATATGACAGACGGCAGCAACCAATTCCGCTGCGTGTTACTTGATGACATGTCGCGTTTTTCCCATTGCGTTCGGTACTTGTACTGCGCAACATTCTCGGCGATTCAACCCGTCTAAAAATAGCGACACTCACCATAACCACCGTGCGCAGGTCGCAGTTCTCGACGCCGCGCCAGATATGTCAATACAGAAATTGATGCTGCCGCCGCAATGCGTGCTACCCGAGCATGTCGTGCGACATAAGCACGATGCAAATGCGCAACAGTCGGGTTTTCCCTCAGAATCTCAATATTTTGTTTAGCGCGAGAACCGTGATCAGCGCCGTCAGGAAGGAAATCAGGATCGTGATGGTCACGCCGACGATGCCATCCCGATGCTCGCGATACCAAAGATCCATGCGGCCCCGCCGCGTGTGCAGACGGATGGCGCGGTCCGCACCTGCAAATGTGACCGCCGCGTAAAACATGCCATCGCTGCGTCTTGCGTAAGTGATCAAGCGGCGATACTGCAAGTAGCGCAGCGGCAGTTCGAGTTTTGCGGTGAGCAACTTGCCGCGAATTTCTTCGGGAAACTCGCTGGGATCCAGGCTTTGCAATTTGCCGTCCTTGCTCCACGACTCCCCCTCGCCCAAGGGATGCATCGCAAGCCACAGCAGCTGCTCGCTGGAGACCTGCACATCTTCGTCGATGTTCTCGCGATAGTAGTACAAACCGTGCAGGATGCGATCTTCGTCGTCTCGGCTCATTTTAGTGGTATCGCATAATCCAACCTGGCAACATGCGCCCAATGGCGGCTGACAAAAGCAACGTATCGATTCTACATCGCTCGCTTTGGCGTGCCCAATGCGCGTTGATGCTGGCGCTGCTGATCGCGGCGGGCAATTCATCAGCCGGCAGCATATTATTCATCGGCAACAGCTTTACCTTTGCCTACGGCTCGCCGGTCAGGTACTACCGCGGGGATAGCGTCACTGATCTCAACCGCGACGGCCAGGGCGGCGTGCCGGCCCTGTTCAAGTCCTTCACGACTCAGGCGGGTTTGAGCTACGACGTCTACCTTGAAACCCAGCCGGGCGTCGGCATCGACTGGCACCTGGAACACAAGCTGGACGTCATAGGTGCAAGACCGTGGGATACCGTGGTGATGCACGGATTTAGCACCTTGGATGCAAAGAAGCCCGGCGATCCTGGCCTCCTGATCGCAAGCGTGCGGCAGATGGCTGAAGCTTTGCGCGCCAAGAACTCCAAGGTCGACATCCGAGTCATGGCTACCTGGCCGCGCGCGGATCTAACCTACCAGCCGCAAGGCGCCTGGTACGGCAAGCCGATTGAGGCAATGGCGCACGATGTCCGGGACGGCTACAACCGCGCGGCGGCGGCCATGCCAGGCATCTCGGTGATTCCCGTAGGCGACGCGTGGGTTCGAGCGATGCACACCGGCGTAGCGGATGCCAATCCGTATGACGGCATCGAAGCCGGCAAGGTCAATTTGTGGACCTATGACAGCTATCACGGCAGCACTTACGGGTATTACTTGGAGGCCCTGGTGCTATTCGGGGCGATCACCGGCAAAGATCCACGGGCGCTCGGCGAATTCGAGTGTTCCGGCTTTGAATTGGGCCTGTCGCCACCGCAGGTCGGCGCCCTCCAACAGGTAGCGTTTGATCAGCTGGCGGCGGAGGGTACACTAGGCGCCGCGCAAGCGAAGCCCCAAGTCAAGCCGACTTCGCCCGCGAAGTGCAGCGCGTTGCACTAAAGGCGCATTTTGCCAAGAGAGAACGACCATGCGGCGATTGATAATTTTGGGATTGGGCGGTTGCCTGCTGGCCTCACCTCTGTATGCGGCGCTGAAGCCCGGCGCCCAGGCGCCGGCCTTTACGACCGCCGCGACGCTGGCCGGAAAGCCGTTTACGTTTTCCTTGGCGGACGCGCTGAAGAGCGGTCCGGTCGTGCTGTATTTTTATCCCGCGGCCTTCACCAAGGGCTGCACCGTCGAGGCGCATGACTTCGCCGAGGCAACCGACCAATTCAAGGCCCTGGGCGCCACGGTGATCGGCGTTTCGCATGATTCCATCGATACGCTGAATAAATTCTCGGTGAGTGAATGCCGCAATAAGTTTGCCGTCGCTTCAGATGCCGACAAGAAAATCTCGACGGCATACGACGCCAATCTGTTCATCACCTCCTATTCGAACCGAACTTCGTACGTGATCGCGCCCAACGGCACCATCATTTATGAATACACGGCGCTCAATCCCGACAAACACGTCGAAAACACCATGGCGGCGGTTGCGAAGTGGCAAGCTGACCACAAGCAGGGCGGCTAAGTGGCTTTTTCCCTGTATGAGGCGACGATACCGTCCTATCGGCAGATTTTGGGCGCAGTCGGCGGCTTGCTTGGCAAGGCGGAATCGTATTGCGCAGAGCAGAAACTGCCGGCCGAGGAGATCATCCAAGCCCGCCTCGCTCCGGATATGCTGCCCTTCGCCTATCAAGTGAAATCCACTGCCACGCATTCGCTGGGCGCAATCGAGGGTTTGCGCAAGGGTGTGTTCTCCCCCGACATGACGCCGCCGCCGCAGACTTTCTCCGCCCTCAAGACCAAAATCGCCGATGCGCTGGCGGCGCTCGAAGCTATCGATGCCGCTGAAATCGATGCCTTCCTGGGACAGGATATGCGCTTTGCGTTCGGCGAACGGCAAGTGAACTACACCGCGGAAAATTTTCTTCTGTCCTTCTCCCAACCGAATTTCTATTTTCACGCAACGACGGCGTATGACATCCTGCGCTCGAAGGGACTGCCGCTCGGTAAGCGCGATTTTGTGGGCCGAGTGCGAATCAAAGCCTGACCTGCGCTGCCGGACCGGCAAAGTGCGAATTAGAACCTGACCTTGCCCGCTAGAGTGATAGCGGTCTCACATAATACCGCTGCCGTGCTGGGTATTCGCACCGCACGCGGTTATATTCCCGCTCTAACACGGGAGTCATCTCATGGTTACTTTATTGGTATTGGCGTTCCTAGCCGCCGCCCTGATCGCCTACGTCGTCGGCATCTACAATAGCCTCGTACGCGTCGGCAACGAAGTCAAGCTTGCCTGGTCGAACATCGACGTGCTGCTCGTTCAGCGGCACGACGAATTGCCGAAGCTGATCGAAGTATGCCGGCAGTATATGCAGTACGAGCGGGACACCCTGGAGCGCGTGACCAAGGCGCGTAGCGCCGTTGATGCCGCGCGCGGCTCCGGAAATATCAACTCGGTCGGCGCGGCGGAGCAGGAATTGCGCGCGGGACTTGGCGGCCTCTACGCCGTGGCTGAGAATTATCCGGACCTCAAAGCCAACGAAGCATTCCGGCAGCTTCAAGCGAGAATCAGCGCGCTGGAAACCGCGATCGCCGATCGACGCGAAATTTACAACGATTCTGTGAATGCGAACAATGTCCGCCTGCAGACCTTTCCCGATACGCTCATCGCAAGTTTCGGCAACTTTCGTCCGGCCAAGCTGTTGGAATTCCTAAGCGATGAAAAATCGGATGTCGATGTCAAGGCGCAATTCGCGCGCTAACGATCCGGCGTTGCGGCGGCCATGCATAGCTCGACGATTACCGATTACTGGACAGCCGCCGCGCTCCTTGGCGCGGCCGCCTGCTGGGCGCTCTATAAATTCTCTTCGAGAATTCGGCGCGATCGACTCATAGAAGACACGCCGCTCGTCAAGATCCGGTCCGCCGCACAGGGCTACGTCAAAGTATTCGGTCGAGCCAAGATGGACGGCGCTGACTCAGCCGCGGCGCCGTTGAGCTCGCGGCCCTGCATCTGGTGGAGCTTCGACGTCGAAGAAAAATACCGCAATGCCAAGGGAGAGACCAGCTGGCGCTCGATCAACAGCGCCAGCAGCGTCACTCCCTTTGTGCTCGCCGACGGCGATGGTGAGTGCTTGGTTGGCCCCGTCAATGCGGAGATCACCCCTACCAGTCATGACGTCTGGTACGGCGATGAACCGACGCCCTCGGGTCCGCCGACCGGCTCGACCGGATTCCTAACCGGCGGCCAGTATCGATACACCGAGCGGCTGCTCTGCGCCGGCGACCAACTGTCGGTGACCGGAGAGCTGCGTTCGAAATCCGCGATTGAATCCTCCGACGCGGCCGCCGCCGCTCTGCTGCGCCAGTGGAAATCAGACCAGCCGGCGCTGCTCGCCCGATTTGATCAGAATCACGATGGCAAAATTGACGCCGCCGAGTGGGAGAATGCCCGGCGCGCGGCAGCAGCCGAGAGCCAAGCGCATACGTTGAAGTCCGACATCGTGCGGACCAGCATCATTGGCGAGCCGACCCACGGCGAGCCATTTCTCATCGCGCCCATGGACTCGAGTCATCTGGTTAATCGCGAGAAACTTTTCGCCGCGATGTTCTTCTCGCTTGGAATCATTTGCGCCGGCCTTTGCGCATGGGCCATAGAACACGCACGGGCCCTGGGCTAGCGCAGGTTTCGTCTATTGCTTGATCTTCGCCACGCGTCCTTCGGTGGGAAATTTCTGAAACTGCAGCGCATCGTGTCCCGGCACGACGCGATCCACTGAACCTGCCAACTCGATCATGCGTTGCTGCTCTCTTATATTCGCGGCGTGGTCGGCATCGCTGAATGTGGCGCTCGCCTTGTGTTCGGCCAGATTGCGATAAAAATAAACGTTGTCGGACGCCAGCACGAAGGGCAACTTGCCGTCGACGCGCAGGTACTGCGAGGCAAAGGTGTGCCGAGACCCCACGAACACGCGAATGCCCGGAAGGATTTCCACATTGTCGCCATCCACCAGCCGCAGGCGTCCCTCGGTGTTCAGGCGCACCAGTTGTTGCACGTCGTCCGGATCGATGCCGCCGTTGTGGCCGCCCGCCTGCCAAGCATCTCCGGTGTAATAGCGGAACTCGTCCTTCTGGATCCAGACGGTCGCCTTGGGAAATAGATCGATACCGCCCATGTGATCCCAGTGCGCGTGGCTGATCACCACATCGGTGACCTCTTCGGGCCTGACGCCCGCCTCCCGTACCGCCTCGTCGGGACGCAAATAGTCGGCGACCTTCCATTGCTTCAACCAGCGCTCGCGGTGAAAGCCGCTGTCGAAAAGAATGTTGCGGCCCCCGCCGCGAATCAGCCATACGACAAAGTCCACATCGACCTTCTCGTCTTTGGGGCCGCCCACGACCAGAGCGCCGACCGGAATATCCGGAGAGACACCATAGCGAATCGCCTCGATCGAATACTCGACCGGCGCATTGACTCCCATCAACGCGAACGCAAATCCAGCCAGAAAGAGACGTTTCAACATCATTGCGCCTAGTCGAGGTCAAGCATTGGCTTACCGGGCGCAGCGCTGCGCGCGCTGCGCGCAATTCTATTTTTTGCCTTTCGCCTGATACGCTTTGGTTTCGTCGCCCACAATTGCGACCAGATTTCCCATGGTCAGATTGGCATCGATAAGATGCAATCCCCAGTCCTGCAACACCTGTCCATTCACGACGACATCGCCCGAGATGTCATTGGTGCGCACACCGCCGGGGCTGGGATGAACCGTCACGGCAAGATAGGAGCCATGTTCATCTGTGAGGCATTCGGCGCTCAAGAGCCCAGGCACTTTGACAAACGCGGTGTCGATCGGCTTGGCAGGCGTCGTCCAGTCGAATGGCTCTCGCGGGCCGTCGGAACCGGTCGAGATGCGGCCCGCCGACAAGTACGCATTCAGCACACCCGAGCCGCCACCCAGCGCGGCGGGATTGGCGCACACCGCCTGCATGCCATCGGGCGCCTTGCCAAAGCGAGAATTGGCCGGCGGCGGGACGTTGGCGCGGAAATCCGCAAACGCGATCACGCATCCGGTCTGGCTGTTTGATCGGCAGACGGGAATGTGCTGGAACGCGCCGCCAACATCGGCGCCCTTGGGCACCGGCAAGCTGGTTCCCATGAGAATCGCCGAGATCAGTTTGCCTTGCACCGGTTTGCCGTCGATTTCTTCTTTGATGAGGCGCGTCAGCACACCGGAACCTTGGCTGTGGCCGACCAACACGACGCCGCGGCCCTGATTGTCGTGCGCCAGATAATAGTTCCAAGCCGCGAGCACATCGCCGTAGCCTAAGTCCCGATCGACGGGAATGGGCTTGCCGGCAATCATCGCGCGCAAGGCAGTGAGCGTCACTTGCCGATACATGGGCGCGAACAAACGGCACTTCGCGGCGAAGCGTGCAAACTGCGCATTCACCACCGACTTTTCTGCACCCGTGATGTTCAAGTCTGAATTGCCGCCCGGCTCATTGGATACCGTGGGGTATACATAGAAACAATCGATCGGCGGATTTTTGGCCGGATGAAACGCCTCGTGCGTCAGGGTGCCGTTTACGGCAACGATCGTCGCATCCTGCGGCGCGGAGCACGCGTCCTGCCGATCCGGCCTGCAGAGCCAGACAGCAGGATTTGAATAATCGGTGGCGGCGGCAGTGGCCGCCCCGTCTTCAGCGCGCGCTGAATCAATGGCCAACCCCAGCGACAAAATGGACGCGATCGCGAGAATCGATCTGATCATGAAGCTCCCCTATGCCCTAATTTTCCGCGGCATTATACCGCAGGAAAAAGCGTCTCCAGCGCTTAAGGCGGGGAGTTATCCCTCGAGCTAGGGGAACAAAGCAATCAAGGCCGGCACGTCTTCCAGCGCCTTCATCATGCCCCAAAGCATGGGAATGCCGACTGCGAGCCATACCAATACGAGCTTGAGCGTGGATCCGGCACCTTTGGCGTTCTGCACTGCAGACTCATCGCTCAAGTGTGCGCCTGTGGCGCCGCCCAGTGTGTTTTCCATGATGCCTCCCGGTTATTCATCTGCCCTACCGAGTACATCGAAAAACGCAGACAGATCGGGACACAGGCTACTCAATTTTTTTCTGGAATCGACTCCCCAAGCCATAGGGTGCAGCCCGCGAGGAGCGGTGGGAGCAGAAAACACCAGATGCCCTGCTTGGCGTAAATCAGCGCCGCCAGCGCACATCCGGCGGCGAAGCCCGTTACGCTGACCGACATGCGCGACAGACGCAAGCGGATTACCTCGCGCGCCGGCGTCGGCACGCCCCCCATCAGATCCGCCAGGTCGATCATGATCTGGATGGTATTGCCGGTCATGATGGTGGTCGGCGGCAACGCGCCCATGTGAATGCGGTGAATGGCATTTTGGATTGCCATCGCGGCGACCAGGACCATCCCCGTCGACAGCGCCGCCCAACCATCGCCGCTCTCAAATGGGCCAAAGGCAATCGCCAGCGCCGCCCCCAAACTCAGCAACACAACCTTGACGCCGAGGATGGTGCGCAGCGCAGGCAATCCCTTTGCCATGAGCGCCACGCTGAACAATCGAATCGCAATCACAACGAGACAAAACATGGGCAGAGCCAACACTTTGGCGAGAGCGCCGCTCGTTCCCAGCACCAGAGCGGCGCCGAGCGTGACAAAATTGCCGGTGACGTGCGTGGTAAACAATCCATGCAGCGCCAGGAAGCCGGCGCAATCAACATATCCGCCATTTACGCTGAGAAGCACGGGCAGGCTCGGTTTCATTGTGTTCCTCTAGGTGCGGGTCGCGAGTTGGTTACTATAGCTGGATGATCAGACTGGGACTGAATGCTGCCGTTGGCCTGGGATTCGCGTTACCTCTCATGCTGGTGAGTTGTTCGCATTCCGCGCCCTACGGTCTCGAAGCCCGAATCGCAACCAAACCCTACTTGGAAATGCCATCCCAAGCCGATGGCAAGATCCCGCCATTGCTCTCGCAGACCGGTGTTTTCAGCGACACGCCCAAGCGCATCGCGAGCCCGGGTTTGATCCCGTACGATCTCAATGTGGCCTTCTGGTCTGATGGCGCGGATAAGTCGCGTTGGATCGCCGTCCCCCCAGGACAGATCATCTTCTCGGCGTCCGGAGAATGGCGCTTCCCTGCCGGCACCGTGTTCGTGAAGAATTTTGACTTGGGCCTGGACGCGGCCAACCCCGGCGCCACGCGTCGGCTCGAAACGCGATTGTTGGTGCGCGACTCGCGCGGCGGCGTCTATGGTGCGGTCTACAAATGGCGGCCTGACGGCAGCGATGCGGAATTGCTCAGCACAAGCGTCACCGAGACCATTCAAGTCAAGTCCGCGACTGGCGAGGTCCATGAGCAGACTTGGTACTACCCCAGCCGACAGGATTGTCTTGCCTGCCACACGGCCGGCGCCGGCGGCGTGCTCGGCGCGAAAACACGGCAGTTGAACCGGCCCTTCACCTATGCTTCGGGTGTCACTGACAATGAGCTGCGCACCTGGAATCACCTCGGATTATTTGCGCCCGCGTTCAAGGATGAGGAGGTGCAAACATTTACCGCGCTCGCCGCCGCCGATGACACCGGCCGGTCCTTGCAGGATCGCGCGCGCTCGTATCTCGATGCGAATTGCGCGCAGTGTCACCGTCCCGGCGGGACCGTCGCCAACTTCGACGCGCGCTATGACACACCGCTTGCGAAACAGGCGCTCATCGATGGGCCGGTTTTGATCGATCAGGGCGTCGACCGGCCGAGGGTCATTTCACCGCATGATATATGGCGCTCGATTGCGTACATGCGCGTCGACACGATTGGGGATATCAGGATGCCGCCGCTGGCGCGCGAAACAATCGATCAAAAAGGCGTGCAGCTCCTCGGCGAGTGGATCAACAGCCTGCCGGGGCCTGCAGTACTCGCGCCGCCGGCCATTTCTCCGCAAGGCGGAACCTATGGGCAACCCGTGGAGATTTCCTTGACGGCCGGCGAGCCGAGCGCCGAGATACGCTACACCTTGGATGGCAGCGTGCCAGGAACGAGCGACATGCTGTACGAAAAGCCGATCAGGTTGAGCGGGCCTGCGGTACTTCGCGCGCGAGCATTCAAGCAAGGATTCACTCGCAGTATCACGGCGCAGGAGGTTTTCATCATCGGGAAGCGATAGCGATGCCCCAAGGACTCGAGCCGGCCTTGATCCGCGACACCTCTTTGTTGGTCTTCAGGTCGACCACAGAAACGTCGTTCGACGGACCATTCGCCGCAAACAGAAATTTGCCATCGGGTGAAATGCCGATGCCCCACGGCCGCGCACCGACCTTGATGGTCTCCAGCAACTCATAGCTGTGGCTGTCAAATACGGAAATGGTACCGGCCCGGCCATTGCTGACATACAGTCGCTTTTCGTCGGGCGACAATTTGACTTTCATCGGCCTGGAGCCGGCGGACAGCTTGATGGTCTTCAGCACTTTGGCATTGACCGAGTCGATGATGTTCAACTCGCCGGCCGATTCCGACGGAATAAATCCGATCCCGCCCGCGGAAAGAAATGCCACGCTGCGCGGTCGTCCATTCACCTTGAAGTGACCAACTGCGGCATACGAGTGTGCGTCGATGACGTAAATATCGCCGCCCGCTTCACAGGTGACGTAAAACTGCTTGCCGTCGGGAGTGGTGGTCACGCCCTCCGGCTCCTGGCCGACCGGAATGATATGTTGCAGTTTTCCCAAGGCGATATTGATCACGCTCGCGCTCTTGGTGTCCTCGTTGGAGATATAAATCTGGCGCCCATCCTTGCTGAGCGCGAATTCCTCGGGGTCCGACCCGGCATTGAGCTTGCTTCTCAACTTCTGCGCGCCGACATCCAATACACCGATGCCGTCGGCGGACTTGTCGGCATTCTCGTCATCATCGTCTTTTTTCTTGTCGAAAATCGGATTGCCGTGCGCATCAATCTGCGGCGGTCCTTCAATCGGTGTGCCGCTCAAGGCCACATACACGACCTTGCCGTCGGGGCTTATGTGAATGCCGCGCGGCCGCTTGCCCACGGGAATGGTGGCCGCGACGCTAAAGTCACCGCCGTTGATGACCGTGACGTCTCCCGATCTTTCGTTGGTCACGTAGACCTGATAGGGGGTGGCGGCCCCGAGGGCGGCGGGCACTCCGCCGACGAGCGCCCAACCGAGCGCGGTGTTTCTGAGCCAGCGCTTCAACTGCAGCTCGGGACCGCGGTGGGCTTGAACCTGTGCGAGTTTTCGACCCAACATTCATCGAAGATTGAGCAATAGCAGGCCTCGAACTTCACGCGATTCAAACCCGCCGCCGCGTACTTGTCCCAGACGGCCGCGTTGCTGGCCGTGCGGGGCCAAAACAGCACGGGTTGGTCACTACCGGCTTTGAGGTAGGACGGGGCCACCGCCGAATAAGTCATCGGGCCGAGGACCGCTGATTCGTCTTTCGTGTCGGCGGGAAGTCCTGCAAGGCGCAACAACGCCTCGTCAATATCCTTCACCGGCTTGTCATCGACGAGTATGGAAAAGCGCTCCACGCGTGCGGCACCGGCGCCGGGATTGCTGATGAGAACGCTGAGTGCCTGACCCAGGGGACTGTCCGCGGCCGGCTGGCCGTTACTGGTCGTAATTTGAATAAAGGGGCGCGAGTTAGCCTCGACCAGCCGCTGCATGGTGCGGCCATGGTGTAGCGCGATGCCGAGCGAGCACAGCGAGACGAACAGGGCACTGAATGCGACGGCAAGATCCGCCAGGCGATGGCCGGTTTTTCTTATCTCGGGAACCAGTTCAGTTTCGGGTACCACGAAACGATGGTGGCGGAGAGGAGATAAAACCGCAACCATCCGCCCTGCCCCAATCCTCGCTCAGATAACATGGTGCGACGCACCATTTATTCTTGTGAAGGCGTGTCGTACGTCGCAAAAAGGGTGATAACTAGGGGATTGCCTGACCATCCCATGGGATATTTTGTCAAGATTTGCTCAGATGAGCCGTAAATTAAAGGTAGAAGACGCGCACGGAGGCACTTTAAGGTGCGCGTGCGCAGTTCATTAGTAAAGTTACAACTATGGCGAATGTCGCACCAGCATCTCCCGGCAAACTGAAAGAATCGGTTCAAGCTAAAACCGCGTCCTCGCCCAAACCCGTTGGCCAGCCTCGGCCTGCCTCACCGGCAGCGGTTGCCGCGTCTCGGGTAACGCCTCGGCCGACCATCGCGTCTCGGCCGACGACTGCGCCGCCGCCAAAGCCGGCTGCCGCTTCCACAGCAACCGCGACCAGCAACGAGGAACGCGCATCGGCGCTCGCGTTTCTGGGAAATTTGGCAACCGAGGTGTCGAAGGGCACGGTCAATTTGCCCTGCTTTCCTGACGTCGTGATGCGGATTCGCAAGGCACTCTCGGCACCCGACGTCAGCATGACTGAGATCGTGAAAATTGTCGGCACCGAGCCGCGGCTGGCGGCGCGATTACTGCAAGCTGCCAATTCCGCCGCATTCAATCCCGCGGGCAAACATCTGACCGATCTGCGCGCGGCGATTACGCGCCTGGGCCACCGCCCTGTACAGAGTGCGGCGATGTCCTTCGCCGTCAAGCAATTGCGCTTGGCGCCTGCGCTGCGTGCGATCTCCAAGCCGCTGAATGTTTTGTGGGAACAGAGTATTTCAGTCGCCGCGATCTGTCAGGTCGTCGCGCGGCGCACGCGGGTCAGTCCGGAGGAGGCGTTCCTAACCGGCTTGCTCCACGGCATCGGCCGCCTCTACATCATGGTGCGCTCGGTCGGCAAGTCGGACCACCTGTATCGGGATCCGAGCTTCGTCGACATGATTGCGAGCTGGCATCCAGCCATCGGCAAGGCGGTGCTCGAGAACTGGGGATTTGACGATCACATGTGCGAGGCGCTCGGCGATCAGGACGATCATGATCGCAGCGGCAAAAGTGACGCCGACTTGAGCGATATCCTCGTCGTCGGCGTGGCACTCGCCCGCGTCCTGCGCGAACCGGGCCCCCGATCGGTCGACACGGACCACATTAAATCATTTGCCCGCTTGCACCTGACTTCGCAAAATTGCGCCGAGATCCTCAGACACGCCGAGCACCAGTTAGGCTCGCTGCACGCCGCGCTCGGCTGCTGATTGCAGATATGTAGCGACCATCAGATCGGGCTCGAGCGTAGGCGCGGGTGGTGTCGCCGGGGTTGTTCGGGGTAGTCTGCGATATGGCCCCTATGAAGATCTTATTCGCGTGACGACCCGGCTGCGTCGGGTGCTCGAAAAAGCGAACCCGATATTGTTCACCAGCTTCGCCGGCTTGGCCGGGTTCGCGGCCTACTTTTCCATGTATGCCTTTCGCAAGCCGTTCTCCGTTGCCCTCTTCAGCGAAGTTCCAGGATGGCACTTCGTGCTCGATTACAAGATCGCCCTGGTGTTGGCGCAAGTGCTGGGCTACGCCGTTTCAAAACTGATCGGGGTGAAAGTGATTGCGGAGATCACGCCCGACAAACGCGCGGTTGCGATCCTCGTGCTCATCTTTATTTCCTGGCTCGCGCTCATCCTGTTTGCCGTCATACCGGCGCCCTGGAATGTGTTCACGATGTTCTTAAACGGCCTACCCCTGGGATTGATCTGGGGCCTGGTGTTTGGCTTCATGGAGGGCCGGCGCACCTCGGAGGTCTTGGGCGCCATTTTGTGCGCAAGCTTCATCGTCTCCTCCGGCGCGGTGAAGTCGGTGGGCAAACTGCTCATGGACGGCTGGCACGTCAGCCCGTTCTGGATGCCGGCCGCGTCGGGTGCGCTATTTTTCCCATTGTTGGGTCTGTCTGTCTGGGTGCTTTCGCAACTGCCTCCGCCCAACGCGCAGGACGAGGCCGCCCGGGTGCGGCGCGCACCGATGGATGGCGCCGCGCGTGCCCGCTTCCTGCACCGCTACGGCTTAGGCTTGGCACTGCTCGTCCTCTGTTACGTGCTGGTGACGGCAATCCGCGACTTCCGCGACAACTTTGCCGCCGAAATCTGGACCGCCCTGGGATTCGGTCACGCCGCCGCGGTGTTCACCGCCAGCGAGTTGCCGGTGGCCGTGCTGTCCCTCACGGTGCTCGCCATCATCATCGTGGTGCGCGACAACACCAAGGCGCTGCTGGTGATACACGGCGTCGTCATTGCGGGTTTGCTGCTGCTGGGCGTCTCGACGCTGGCCTTTCAAGCGGGTTTCCTCTCACCGCTCGCGTGGATGATTTTGAGCGGCGCAGGACTGTACATGGCCTACGTGCCCTTCAATGCCATGTTGTTCGACCGCTTGATTGCGGCGAGCGATACGGTGGGAACAGCGGGGTTTCTAATTTACGTTGCCGATGCCTCCGGTTATTTAGGCAGCTGCGGGCTGCTGGTGTGGCGCAACTTTGGTCTCATGCAGCTCAATTGGCTGCAAGTCTTTACCGCCAGCGCTTACTTCACCAGCGTCGCCGGCATGCTATTAATGGGACTCTCGGCGCTGTACTTTGCGCGCAAGACAGCGCCGCTGAAACGCTTCGCCATTGAAACAGCGCATCACCCAGCGCGTCCTTGAGCGGCTCGAAGTCAAGGCTGAAGAAATCCTACGGCCTCGACGAGGCCGTCATTCCTTAGCGTTGTTATTCACCGTCACGCATTTTTTACAGACTGAGCGTGACAGCACGATTACAGCGCCTTCAATAAATCAAATGCCCGCAGCGAAACACATTGCGTAGGCGTGGCCTCAACGGGGATGATCCGCGCAATGAAGAAAATAAATGAAGCGGCGAAAGCAACCGACGTCGTTCTGGAGACCGATGTACTGGTTGTGGGCAGCGGACCGGGCGGCCTCGCCGCCTCCCTCGCCGCCGCGCGTGCCGGCGTCAGTACGGCCCTGATCGATCGCAACGGTTGCTTTGGCGGCAACATCACGCAGGTCGGCGTCGAGGGCTTCGCCTGGTATCGCCATGAGCACACCGTCGATTGCGAAGGCATCGGCATCGAAATGGAGACGCGCGCCGCGGCCATGGGCGCCGCGATGCCCGAGCCGCAATCCCTGAGCCACGCGCTCGATGCAGAAATGTTCAAATGGGTTGCGGACACATTGGTGCAGGAAGCCGGCATCACGCCGCTGCTGCATCGCTTGTGCGTCGCGCCCATCATGGAAAACGGCACCATTGCCGGCGTGATCATCGAAAGCAAGGCCGGCCGCGAGGCCATCCTGGCCAAGCGCGTCATCGATGCGACGGGGGACGCCGACATCGCCAGCCGCGCCGGCGCGCCGTTTCACAAGCTCCCCAAGAAGGAAATGATGTCGGCCTCGGTGATGTTTTCGATGAGCGGCGTCAACAAGCGCCGCTTCATCGAGGCCGTCAAGGCCGATCCGCAAACCTACGCGGATTGGTCCGGCAACAACGAGTGGGATTATGAGACCACCGGCAAAGAGGACCAGTTGTTCTCGCCGTTTTTGCGCAAACCGTTTCAAAAGGCGCTCGCGGCCGGCATCATTCCGGCCAGCTTGAGTACCATCGCCGGAACATGGGGCTCTGTGTCGGATCAAGGGGACTTGACCTACCTCAACCTGGTGCATCTGCCGGAAATCGACGGGACCGATCCGAATGACCTGACGATAGGGGAAATGCGCGGCCGGCGCGAGGCGATTTACGCCCTCGATGCACTGCGTGGATTCATGCCGGGCTGCGAGGATGCCAAGCTGCGCAACTTCGGCATGACCTTAGGGATCCGCGATACGCGCAAGATCGATGCACTCTACAATCTTTCAGGCCACGACGTGCGCGAGCAAGCTCGTTTCGATGACGCCATCGGTATTTTTCCGGAATTCATCGATGGCTACGGCGTGCTCATTCTCCCGACCACCGGGCGCTATTGGCAGGTGCCCTATCGCGCGCTCGTTCCCAAGGGCGTCGCCCATCTGCTGGTGGCGGGCAGATGCATTGGCGGCGACAAAATGTCCCACGCCTCGGCGCGCAACATGATGTGCTGCGCCGTCAGCGGACAAGGTGCCGGCGTCGCCGCGGCCGTCTCGCTACAGCGAAATGAAGCACTCGATCAATTGAACATCGGCGCCGTTCAACAGGAGCTCGCTCGGCAAGGCGCGCGCTTCCGGTGAGCAGCGTCGGCGGCTCCTCGCCGGTGGCGCGGCGCGGTGATTTTGACCGGCCAGCGCTTGTCAGGGAGGCTGAGCAGAATCAAGGCCCGAAAGCTGCAGGGCCTTTCGACCGATGCTGGCCCTACGATACTCGTCCTCCAGCACTGTGAGTTTGAGCATCGATCGTTGAAGGCCCGGGTCATCCGCTCCGCTCAAACTCACAGTGCTGCCGACCCCGAACGTTGTGCAAACCGCCGCTGAATCTCCCCCACAAAGCCGCGCCTGAAAACCATCACGCATACCACGAAGATCGCGCCGATGATGACGGAAACCCAGGCGCCGACCACTTCGGAGAGATATTCCTGCAGCGTCACCACGACATTGGCGCCAATGACAGGTCCGAGAAAAGTTCCGCTGCCGCCCAGCAGGGTCATGAGAATGACTTCGCCAGAACTGGTTTGGCTGACGTCCGACAGCGTGACAAAGCCCAGCACCAGGGCCTTGAGGGAACCTGCCAATCCTGACAGGCTTGCCGACAACACAAAGGCCATCAGCTTGTAGCGATCGACTTTGTACCCTAAGGAGACGGCGCGAGGTTCATTGGCTCGGATCGCTTTGAGCACCTGGCCGAAAGGCGAATGCACGATGCGGCGAATCAGCACAAACACGGCCACGAAAACCGCCAGCACGAAGTAATACATGGTCCGATCGTTGCCGAGGCCGACCACACCCAAGAGGCTGCCGCGCGGAATGCCTTGCAGACCATTCTCGCCGCCCGTGAAGTCCGCCTGCAGACAGACGAAGAACACCAGCTGAGCCAGCGCCAAGGTGATCATCGCGAAATAGATACCCTGACGGCGCACCGCAATCGCGCCGATCACCAACCCTAGCAGCAGCGCGACCGCGACGCCGCCGAGTATGCCGGCGATGGTCCCCCAACCCTGCGCGGTAACCAACCATCCTGTGACATACGCCGAGGCACCGAAATAAGCCGCGTGGCCGAAGGACAACATCTTGGTGAAGCCGAGCAACAGGTTGAAGGCGCAGGCGAACATGGCGAAACACAGGAGTTTCATCAAAAAAACCGGATACAGGCCTAAGAACGGCGCGATCAGCGCGAGAGCGGCCAGTGCTACGTACACGGTGATGATTTGGGCGCGCATTTATTGCTCTTTGCCGAACAGGCCGGCAGGCCGCCAAATGAGCACCACTGCCATGATGACGAAGACCACGATATTCGAGGCCTCGGGATAAATGACTTTGGTCAGTCCTTCAACGAGCCCGAGCACGAGACCGCTGACAATCGCACCGAGAATCGAGCCCATACCACCGATGACGACCACGGCGAATACCACGATCACGAGCGATGAACCCATCAGGGGACTGACCTGAACGACGGGAGCCGCGAGCACGCCGGCCAGCGCGGCGAGGGCCACGCCTGCGCCGTAGGTGCACATGACCAGCAGCGGCACGTTAATCCCGAAAGCCTGCACCAACTTCGCATTCTCGGTCGCGGCGCGCAGCCGCGAGCCTAGGCGCGTGCGTTCGATGAGGAACCAGGTGACGCCGCACACCGTCACCGAGGCGAGGATGACCCAGGCCCGATATATGGGCAACACCATGAAGCCGAGATTGAAGCCGCCTTGCAGCAGCGGCGGGACCGGATACGACTTGCCCGAAGCACCGAAAAGGCTGCGCATCACCCCTTCGGCGATCAAGGCGATGCCGAAGGTCAACAGCAATCCGTACACCGGCTCGACCTGATACAGATGCCGCAAGAAAAGCCGCTCGATGACCATACCTAAGAGGCCCACTGCCAGCGGCGCGAGCAGCAGCGCCCACCAATAATTGATGCCGAAAGACGCCAAGCCGATGTACGCCGCGAATGCGCCCAGCATATAAAAAGCGCCGTGCGCAAAATTGACCACACCGAGCAGCCCGAAGATCACGGCCAAGCCTAAGCTCAGGAGCGCGTAGAACGAGCCGTTAACCAGCCCCAACATCAGCTGGCCCAGAATGGCGGGCAGCGGCACACCGAAGACGGTGGTCACGGATTAATTACCATTCTTCGGCAGCGCGGCGTTCAACGATCGATGTCGGGCTTACTTCTTGAGCATCGGGCATGTCGGATCGGGTTGCGAGCCGTCGGCTTCCTCGCCCGTCATGACTTTGACGACCCGGTAGTAGTCCCAGGGGTACTTCGATTCCGCCGGTTTCTTCACCTGCATCACGTACATGCTGTGCACCATCAGACCGTCGGCGCGAATGTAGCCATCTTTGGCGAACATATCGTTGATTTTGGTTTTCTTCAGTTGCGCCATGACCTTGTCCGAATCCGTTGAACCCACGGCCTTGACGGCATTCAAATACTGCATCGTCGCGGAGTAGTAAGCGGACTGATCCATGGTCGGCATCCGGTTCACTTTGGCGAAGAAGCGTTTGCCGAATGCTCGGGTCTGGTCATTGAGATCCCAGTACCACCCGGTGGTCAGATAAAGTCCCTGTGCCGTTTGCAGGGTCAATGCATGAATGTCCGTGATAAAGGCGAGCAGCGCCGCGGGTTTCATGGTCTTGGTGATGCCGAATTCGTTGGCCGCTTTCAGCGAGTTCGAGAAATCCGTGCCGGCATTCGCCAGCCCGATCACTTGCGCACCCGATGCCTGCGCCTGCAGCAGGAACGAGGAATAGTCGGTGGTGCCGAGCGGTGCCCGCACCGCGCCCAAGACCTTGCCGCCGTTGGCAAGCACGACCTTGGTGGCCGCATCCTGCAATTGGGTGCCGAAGGCGTAATCGGCAGTCACAAAAAACCAAGTCTTGCCGCCCTCTTTGGTGATGGCGCTCGCCGTGCCGTTGCCAAGGGCGGTCGTGTCGTAGGCGTAGTGCACGGTGTAGGGCGTGCAGTCGACGCCGGTGAGCGAGGCGCCACCCGCGCCGACGGCAATGAAGGGTATCTTTTTCGCGGCCGCAACCTTGGACATGGCGATGCTCACGCCGGTGTTGGATCCGCCGAGCACCATGGTCAGACCGTTCTGATCGGCCCACTCGCGAAACTTCGAGGCGCCGATATCCGGCTTGTTCTGATGATCGACGCTCAGCACCGTGATTTTCTTCCCGAGCACGGTGCCGCCGAAATCGCTGATGGCCATGTTGATGACTTCGATGCCGGCCTGGCCCAGGACATCCGCATAGACGCCCGACATATCGTCGATATCGCCAATGACCACCTGGTCTGCCGCCGCGCTCGCTTGTGAAGCGCCGTACAGGCCAAGCAGCGCGCCAAGCACTACGATTGTTGTTTTGCGCGTCATCTCGTCATCCTTTTTTAAGTTTAATTCAAACGCCTAAAAACTCTTGCAGCAATCCGGTTTGCGAGGCCAGCTCGGACTGTGCGAACTGTTTGACTATCTTGCCGCGCTCCATCACGTAGAATCGATCCGCCAGCGGCGCCGCAAACCGGAAGTTCTGCTCGACCAAGACCACCGTAATCCCCTTGGCTCTCAAGGCGCGGATCACCTCGCCGAGCTTGCGCACGATGACCGGCGCCAACCCTTCGGAAATCTCATCCAGCAACAGCAAACGCGCGCCGGTCCGCAGGATTCGCGCCACCGCCAGCATCTGCTGCTCGCCGCCCGACAGCCGAGTGCCCGGACTCCCGGCGCGCTCGAGCAGGTTGGGAAAAATAGCGTAAATTTCCTCGAGCTGCATCCCTTGAGCGCCTTTGAGCCGCGGCGGCAACAGCAAATTCTCTTCCGTCGACAGCGCTGCGAAAATACCGCGCTCCTCAGGGCAGTACCCTACGCCCATTCGGGCGATCTGGTGAGGCGCACGCTCGACCGACTCGACCCCCTCGATCAGCACCGAACCCGTGCGCGCGGGAACCAATCCCATGATCGCGCGCAGGGTGGTCGTGCGGCCGGCCCCATTGCGGCCGAGCAGCGTGACGATCTCACCCTCCTGGACCGAAAATTCCACGCCATGAAGGATGTGCGATTCGCCATACCACGCTTGAAGATCGGCGACCTTGAGCATCTCGCGGCTCATGGCGCCGTTGCCGACAACTCGTCGCTCGACGAGCCCATGTAGGCCTCAATCACCAAGGGGTTTTTGGCGACTTCCGCATAGGGACCCGCGGCAATGACCCGGCCCCGTTGCAGCACGGAAATCGTGTTGGCGATGGACGCGACCACGCTCATGTTGTGCTCGACCATCAGCACCGTGCGGTTGGCCGAGACTTGCTTGATCAATCGAGTGACGTGCGAAACATCCTCATGTCCCATGCCTTGAGTGGGTTCGTCGAGCAGCATCAAGTCCGGCTCGAGCGCCAAGGTGGTCGCGAGTTCCAAGGCGCGCTTGCGGCCATAGGGCAGATCCGCGGCCAGGGTGCGGGCGTGATTCTGCAAGTGCACTTCGGCAAGCAACTCCATGGCGCGCCGATCGAGATTGGCGAGGCTCCTCTCGGAGCGCCAGAAATAGAAGGAAGTACCCAAACTTCGTTGCAGGGCCACCCGCACATTCTCAAGAGCGGTGAGATGCGGAAAGACCGCACAGATTTGAAAGGAGCGCACGACGCCGCGGCGCGCAATGTCGGCGGGCTGTTCACGGGTGATATTCTTGCCGCGATAGAAAATGCTGCCCGAGGTTGGCTGCAAGAACTTGGTCAGCAAATTAAAGAAGGTGGTCTTGCCCGCGCCGTTCGGGCCGATCAGGGCGTGAATCTCGCCTTGTCTGACGCGCACCGACACGCCATCGACCGCGACGAACCCATTGAAGTCCTTAACCAGACTGTGCGTCTCAAGGATTACGTCCTCTGCCGCCATCGCGCGCTGCCCCCTGTTGATTCATGGTCTGGGTGCGCCGGTACTGTGTACGCCCGCTCCAGCTTGAAGCCCAGTCCAGACGGTAAACTCTTTTGAGCCTCAGTGTCGAGACATGCCGTCGATGAGTCCGCGATAATGCGCGAAATCCGGTGTTCGAAGCCCCGCAACCTTGCCCCTATCGTCGAAGTGGCGTAGCTGGACGGCGTCGCGGTGAAAGGGCTCGAGGCGAAATGCCGCGATCTCTTCCCCCGACATCGGGCCGCCCTGCAGCGCCAGCGTCCGCACGGATGCCGCACTCAATTGGGTCCAGAAGCTCGGATCCGTCGCGCAGAGATAGCGCTTCGCGGGTACGTGCAGGCGTACGGGCTCAGACACCTCGGGGCCAAATCGTTGCGCCAGCCAGTTGCTGCCGCTCACTTCGTGCCGCGCATCGCTGTGCCAGTCGGCGAAATCTGCTGGGGCCGAATCAATCAGGTGCCCTATGTCATGGAGCAGCGCGGCGACCACCAACGCATCCGAGGCGTTCGCCTCTTGCGCAAAATAAGCGGTCTGCAGGCTGTGTTCCAGGGTGCTGACCACCTCGCCGAAATAGGCGCCGGCACCGCGTCTCGAGTAAATCGCACACAACTGCTCGGTCAAGGTCATGGGTGAGCCTGATGAAGAATCGCTATTCATCTGTATAAATCATTATTTATCAATATGTTATGACAACTATGTTAACTTTAGGTTAAAGCTCGTTCGTCATGCGCATATGACTGTATCTCACGCTTGCAGCTCTTGACCACGCAGGCACGACAGGCGGCGCGGAAACCGTCATCATTCAAGCTGCTCATCTATTAGGAATCACCGCAAATAATGCCAAGCAAAATTCCCGACGGCGAGACACGCGGGTGGATCGTTCCGATCGGCGGCGCCGAGAACAAGGAAAACGATCGCCAAATCCTCGAGCGTTTCGTGCGCGTTTCCGGCGGCCCGGAAGCCAACATCGTCGTCATTCCCACCGCCAGCCGCATGCACGAGACGGGACCGCGCTACGAGCAGGTGTTTAAGGACATTGGCGCCGCGGAAGTCGCGGTGATGGACTTTGACACCCGGCGGGACTGCCAGGAACCCGGCCGCCTGCGCCGCCTCGAGCAGGCGAGCGGCATTTTCTTCACCGGCGGCAATCAGCTTCGCCTCACCACATTGCTGGGCGGTACACCGGTCGCGAAACTGATCCGCGTGCGCAATGCGCATGGCGTCACGGTCGGGGGCACCAGCGCGGGCGCTAGCATTTTAAGCGAACACATGATCGCCTTCGGCGATGAAGGGTCCGCGGTGATCTCCGGCAGCGTACGGCTCGCGCCTGGCTTGGGATTGACCAATCGATTCATTATCGATCAGCATTTTCGCCAACGAGATCGCTTAGGACGGCTCATCACCGCCCTCGCCTACAATCCATTCGCCGTTGGCATCGGCCTCGATGAGGACACAGCGGCCTTCATCGGTCCTGACGAAACGGTTGAAGTCCAAGGCAGCGGCGGCGTCACCATTGTCGATGCCTCCGAAGTGAGTTTCTCCTCCATCGGCGAAGTCAGCGAGGGGCAGCCGGTTTGCGTGCTCGGGCTGCGGCTGCATATTCTGGTGGCGGGAGCGACTTTCAACCTGCACACCCGAGTGGCCTCGGCCGGCGGGCTCGGGGCCGCCAAAGAGTAAAAACCTAAGGAAAGCGAAGCACCCATGCGAATCCTCGACCGTTCCGTCTATGTGGGTCCATCGCTGTACGCACGCTTTCCCGTCATTCGCCTGGAACTTGATTTGGGGGCGTTGGAGGCCTGGCCCACCGGCCGGCTGGGTAGCAAGTTTGTCGACGCGCTCGCCGGCGCGCTGCCTGGCCTCGCGCAGCACGGCTGCTCCTATCGAGAGCCCGGCGGCTTTTTTCGGCGCATGCGCGAGGATGAGGGCACCTGGCTCGGACATGTCCTCGAACACGTGGCCATCGAGCTGCAAAATATTGCCGGCGAGGAGGTCACCTTCGGCAAGACCCGAAGCGCAGGTCCTCCGGGCATTTATACAGTCGTGTACGAATACGCGCAGCGCGACGAAGGCATCGCGGCGGGCGATCTTGGACTTAGGCTGCTGTCTTCGCTGCTGCCCGTCGCTCTCCGGCCAGAGGGCTCGGTGCCCGATGACTGGAATTGGCAGGAAGCGCGCGATGAATTCATTCGCTTCGCGCAACGCCGGGCGCTCGGGCCCTCAACATCCTCGCTGGTTCGCGCGGCCGAGCATCGCGGCATTCCCTGGCTGCGTCTCAATGACCAGTCGTTGGTGCAACTGGGCCATGGAAGGTTTCAGC
>Ga0209007_1000270_pt1 | contig 25715 bp, 25 predicted proteins | sample JacPinW_OM1H0_O2_FD_187961 | JGI IMG/M metagenome (GOLD analysis project Ga0209007, IMG submission 187961) | Forest soil microbial communities from Algoma, Ontario, Canada - Jack Pine, Ontario site 1_JW_OM1H0_O2 (SPAdes) (version 2) | ecosystem: Environmental > Terrestrial > Soil > Boreal... | reverse complement strand
TACGAGGAAGACATCCTGGTGAAGGCCGAGGAGCGGACCGATCGCGTCAACCACCCTCTCGACTTCAGGATCAGAATTGAACATGTCGAATCCTCTTACGAACGCGCCCGTCGGGTTCCGGCAATGAGGTCCTCGCGCGATGCACGCCCATTGAGTCAATCCGAGCACGATTGGGCTTTCGCGAAGCGGGCACTGGCGCGGGGCGCCGAACCTGAAAAAGTCATCCGCAGCATCGCCCAATTTCGCGAAGGCGACAAACACAATGCCGTCGATTACGCGCGCCGCACGGTCACGAAGGCCCAGGCGGAACTACGCCAGGAAACGTCCGCGCAGGACTCAGACGGCAGGACGCCCGAGAGCGTGTGAACCCCCGAGTTTAGCCGGCCCACGGAGGAATCATGGCTGATATGGAGTTGCACAAAATCGTTGGCCCGCAGCGCGAGCCGCCAAGACACGACGAGCACCTCCTCACCATTCGCGAAGTCGCGGAGCTCCTGCAGGTGCCGGTCTCCTGGGTGTATGGACGAGTCCGAAAAGGCTCTCGTGATCGCATGCCGGGCTATCGCTTGGGGAAGTACTGGCGCTTTCGCGAGGCGGAGGTCATCGCCTGGTTAGCAAGGCAGCGCGCAAATGCTTTCACTCATTTCTGACAATTTAGATACACTTGCGATGAACGCAAGGAAATGCGGACGAGCCAACGGAAAGGAATCCATGGCACGCCCGCGTTACCAGGATGGAAGTTTGTCTATTCGAGGCAAGTGCACCAAAGTTTGGATAGCACGCTGGAGGGAGGACGTGATCAGGGAAGACGGAACGTTGGACCGCATACAGCGCACCGTAGTCCTCGGTTCCCTGACCGAACTCTCGCGGCGGGAGGCCCGCTCGCTTCTTCAGAAGCGGGTTTCTGAGATCAACCAAGGACGGCATCGCGCCCGGCCCATGATGACTCTAGAAAAGTTTGCGAGAGACCGTTGGCAGTCCGGGGCTTTGCTGGCCCTGAAACCGAGCAGCGCCAAATACTATAACTTCCAACTCGACAACAACGTATTCCCTGCTCTCGGATCACTTCGGTTGTGCGATGTGACCCGTCCTGTCATTCAGCATTTTCTGCTGGAACAGAAACGCAGTGGATATTCAAGCTCGTCCGTCCATGGAATTCACACCATTCTAGGCAAGGTGCTCCAGGCGGCGGTCGAGTGTGGCTACCTTGAAACCAATCCGGCCAGGGGAATTCAGATTGGCGAGAGGGACCCTAAACGGGAACGGAAGCTCCTGTCGCTTACGGAGATCCGGACCTTACTCACAAACCTCACCGATCCATGCAGCACAATCGTGGTCGTGGCTGTACTCACTGGCATGAGGATCGGGGAGATTCTCGCGCTTCGCTGGAAGCGGCTGGATTTCCCGCGGGGCACCATTGAAGTTGCCGAATCATTCTCCAATGGACAATTCGGGACGCCCAAGACGAAGAGCAGTCGACGGGTCATTCCGATGAGTGCTTCATTGAGAGAATACCTAGAGGCGCACAAACTACGATGCAGACGGACAAGCTCCGAGGAGCTCGTCTTTTGCACCGCGACGGGAACGCCACTCAGTTCCGCGAATCTCTACAACCGCGTGCTCGCGCCAACCTGCGACCGCATCGGGCTGTCGAGGGTTTCGTGGCATTCCTTCCGACACACCAACGGGACGTTGCTGGGTGAAGTGGGTGAATCCGTGAAGACTGCGCAAGCAATTCTCGGACACTCGGACCTGGAAACGACGCTCAACATCTATATCCATGCAATTCCAGACTCGCAACGGCGTGCGGTCGAGCGAGTTGCAGGGGTTTTGTTCCCAGATGTTCCCAAATCCCCTCCGGTCGTAGTACCGACCGGAAGGCTCAACTGATTGTCTGGCAGTTAGTTACGAAGAAAGAGTGGTGAGCCGGGTAGGACTCGAACCTACAACCCGCTGATTAAGAGTCAGCTGCTCTACCATTGAGCTACCGGCCCAGCAAACAAATATTCTAGCATGACAAATCGCGATCTTTTCGCGGCGGAAAAGGCGCAGAATCAGTCCTGAGCGCGAAAGATTACGATTTCGCGCGCCTGGTTTATTTAGCGCGGAGCGTGGCGGCGATTTCCTTGGCGACTTCGCGGGCCCTCACCAGATCCCCCGGGCCCAGCGAAATAGCGGCTACCCGCGCGTGCCCGCCACCGCCGTATTTTTCGCACAGCGACGCGAGATTCACGTCCGGCGGAATTTCCTTCCACGGATTCGTGCCCACGGAAACCTTCGCGCGCGCCGGCGACGCGCTGACGCCAACCGAATAGAGCGCGTGCGGATACAAATAATACGGCACGAACTTGTTGTAGCCCTCAAGGTCTAGATCACTCACGTCGAAATAGATCACGCCGCCTCGAAAATCCGCGCGCTCGCGCATGATGTCGATCGAGCGCCGATGCCGCTCGAGCAGCGGCCCCAGATGGTTCTTCACCAGCGGCAGCTGCACCATCTCCGCCAACGGCAGTTCGGAAAGCTCCGGAATAATACGCGGCACGAGAAACGGTTCCGGCGCAGCCTCGATCACCATGGCCAGCTGCATTGCGGGCTCTTTCAGACCCACGGCTTCTTCCGGCGACGCAAACTGCGCACCGTCGATAATGTCGCCCCACTTGATCAAGTCCGCCAGCGGCTTGGCGTCGAAACCGAATTTCGAGGAGGCCACATCGGCCAACAGTTTCGTGCAGGACTTGTAAGTTGGATCGTAGAATTTCTTGCCGGAGTGGTCTTGCTTGAAATGCTCAGCATCGGCGGGCTTCAAAAATGCGCTCTGATGATGATCGAACCACCAAGTCAGCAGCGGCGAGCTCGAGTACTTGAAATCGACGATGGCATTTTCGTCGCCGTCAAAGGTGCCGTCCTCAAACGGCGCCGAAGCCTTGTGCGTCATCCCGGTGTAGAGAAACTCTGCGTCAGGATTGATGCGCTCGCGGTAAAAACGCGAAAAAATGGCAGCGGACGAGGCCCCGTCGAAACATTTGTCATGAAAACAGATCCGGACCTTCAATTCGCGCCCCTTCTTTTTCACACCCGCCCGGGGCTGTCCACCCCGTAAGTAAAGTCAAATAACATGGCTTCTCCCATGCTCAATGTCAAGTGTCAAAGCTCGATAGTGTCAAAGCTCGTTATGTCAAAGCTCGACTGTCAGAGCTCAATCTGCAGAACCCGATTGGCCCCGAAGCCGAAGTGACACTCAGAATTTCGGATACTCCGACGCGGGAGCGGCTTTCTTGCGGAATTGGCACTCGAGGGTGTGATCGTTCACCATGCCAACCGCCTGCATGAACGAATAGCAGATCGTCGAGCCGACGAACCGAAAACCTCGTTTCCTCAGATCCTTGCTCAGCGCGTCCGATTCAGGCGACGTGCACTGCACTCGCTGCCCTGCACCCCAGGTGTTTTGCATCGGCTTGCCGCCCACAAACGACCAGACGTACTTGTCAAAGCTGCCGAACTCCTTCCGCACGGCCAGAAACGCCTGGGCGTTGCCGATCGCGGCCGAAATCTTCAACCGGTTGCGGACGATCCCGGGATTTGAGAGCAGCTTCCGAATTTTCGATTTGTCGTAGCGCGCAATCTTTGCGGCGTCGAAGTGGTCGAATGCCTTCCGGTAGTTTTCGCGCTTCTGAAGGATCAATTCCCAGCTGAGCCCAGCCTGCGCGCCTTCGAGAATCAGAAATTCGAACAGCCCGCGATCGTCGTGCAGCGGCACACCCCATTCTTCGTCATGGTAGCGCGCCATCAGCGGACTGCGCGCCCAATGGCATCTCCTACGGCCGTCGGATTCGGAATGACTCACAGTGGAGAGAGCCCTTGGTCAGTTATCGTGCAGGATTTCCGGGAGGATTTTCGCCGCCGGGCGGCGCGTCGGCTCCACGGTCCGCCGCCAGTGCCAGGCACCGCGGGCACAGACATCCGGAAAACTGCGAGCGCAGTTCCGAAGCCGCTTCGGCGCCGAGCTTTACGTCCGCGCACCAGCAAGTTGGATCCGGAGCCGCGCAGCCAAAATTCGCACCGCACACCGGACACGTTTTTCGCTGCCCAGTCGCGGAGCCTGCCGCGCCGGCACTCTCGCCGTCACCGCCAGCACTCACTGCGCTTGCCTCATCACCCGGGCTCCCTGGTCCACGCTTTTAGCACGCCACCTCGCACGCCGCCAGCCTCAACCCGGGTCGGCGGGTCACAATCGCAGTCTTGGTGTCGAGCGGAATCGCGCCTAGGAATTCGGCGTTGTGTGTTTCTGGATGATCTTGACGATGTTTTCTTTCGGCTGTGCGCCGACGATCTGATCCGCCACCTGCCCGTCCTTGAATACCAGCAGCGTCGGAATGCCGCGGATGCTGTACTTGCCGGGCACGTTCATATTTTCGTCCACGTTGAGCTTGACGATCTTCACCGTCGCCTGATGTTCCTTGGCGATCTCTTCCACCGTCGGCGTCAACATGTGGCACGGACGGCACCAGTCGGCCCAGAAATCGACCACCACGGGCTGGGTCTTGCTCGCTTCGATGACGTCGGCTTGAAAGGTTGCGTCAGTTACGGCTTTGAGAATGTCTGACATGGTGTCCCTCGTAGGTAGTTGCCAGTATCCGGCCCGCAGGCCGTTCCATGCGTCTCTACTTAGATGATCCAACACTTCTTGGGATTCGAGCCCGCTTAGCCGCTTCGTACAGTGTGACATAGGCGGCGGCCGACGCCTTCCAGGAATAATCCTTGGCCATGCCGTTGGCCTGAATCGTGTGCCACACTTTCGGGTCCCGGTACGCCTTTAGCGCCGCCCGAATCGAGGCCAGCAGCGCTTCCCCGTCGTACTCGTCGAACTTGAAACCCGTCCCCTGCTGTGTTTTGGACGAGAAATTCTGAATCGTATCGTCCAGCCCGCCCGTCGCACGCACCACCGGAACCGTGCCGTAGCGCAGGCTGTAGATCTGATTCAGCCCGCACGGCTCGTAGCGCGAAGGCATCAGGAAGACGTCCGCCCCCGCCTCCACCTTATGTGCGAGCGTGTTATCGTAACCGATTTTAACGCCTACGCGGGCCGGATTTTTGTCCGCCAGGCCCTTGAACAGTTTCTCGTACTCCGGCTGCCCGTTGCCCAGCGCCACGAGCGCGAGGTTCTCTTTCAGCAGCTCCGCGGCGATGTCCGCGATCAGGTCGAATCCTTTCTGATCCACGAATCGCGAGACGATTCCCAGCAGTGGCCGCTCGAGATTCTCTTCCCCTAGCTTGAACGCCGCGAGCAGATCCTTCTTGCAGGCCTTTTTTCCCTCGAGATCGTGCACCGAATAATTCTGCGCGATCAGAGGATCCGATTCCGGGTTCCATGCGCCGTAGTCCACTCCATTCAGGATGCCGACCAGGCGGTCGCCGCGATTGCGGATCACGCCCTCAAGCCCCGCGCCGAATTCCGGTGTCTGGATTTCCTTCGCGTAGCGGCGGCTCACCGTCGTCAGATAGTCCGCGAAGATCAATCCGCCCTTCAGGAAATTCACCTTGCCATAAAATTCCAGCGCATCCATGGTGAAGAGCGTTTCCGGCAAGCCGATCGAGCGCATCGCCGATCGCGGGAACAGGCCCTGATAGCCGAGGTTGTGGATCGTCAGGATTACCGGCAGCGAGCGAACCACCGGATCGCTCGCATGTTGCGTGCGCAGCAGCACCGGTACCAGCGAGGACTGCCAGTCGTGGCAATGCACCACGTCCGGCAGCCACACCCTTTTCATCACCTCGATCGCTACGCGCGAAAACTCCGCGAAGCGTTCTGCGTTGTCGACGTAGTCGCCGTTCTTGTCGCCGTAGAGCTGCGCACGATTGAAATACGGCGGATCGTCCGCCATGAAATATCGGACGCCCTGCACCGGCGCGGCCTCGACGATGGCGGGAAACCGCATCCTGTCGCCCAGCGCCGTGCTCACGCTCGAAATCAGCACGGACCCGATTTTATTTCCGTGATAGCGAGGCAGCAGAACCGCCACCTCATGTCCCAGCGCGGTCAAGGCACGCGGCAGCCCTTCAACCACGTCCGCAAGCCCACCGGTCTTCGAGTAGGGGAGCCCTTCCGAGGATACGAACAGTATTTTCACGGCATTTCGGCTGGAAGATCTACGCTAGCGAACGCCTCTGCGCCGGTCAAGCCCGCAAGCGCCTCAGGCCCTGAGATCGTTACTGCTATCGGGCCCACACGCGCATTGCTACACTCGTCGACCTATGGCGCGACAACGACTGGGCCAGCATTTTCTGGGCGCATCGGGCTGGCAGAAAAAAATCTTCTCAACCCTCCCGGTTGGCCGAGAAGACGTCTGGATTGAAATCGGCCCCGGCCACGGGGAAATGACGCGTCATCTGGCCACGCGCGCGCGCCGTCTGATCGCCATCGAAGCCGACGCGCGCCTGGCGGCCGAGCTTCAGGAAAACGTCGCCCAGCAGCCGACCGACTGGCCGGGCGTTGAAATCGTGCCCGGCGACGTGCTCGAGCAGGATCTCGCCACGCTCGCCCGAGGCGAAAGATTCCGCGTCTATGGCAACCTGCCCTACTACATCACCTCGCCGATCCTTCATCAGCTGTTCGCGGTCGCAGACCAGATCGCCTCGATCCACATCGTGATTCAGCACGAGGTCGCCGCGCGAATCGTCGCCACCCCTGGCCACCGCGAGTACGGATATCTCTCCGCCGCCTGCCAGTTCTACACGCGCCCGAAAATCGCGCTGAAAATTCCGCCGGGTGCGTTTCGCCCGCCCCCAAAGGTTCAGTCTGCTTTAGTGGAAATGACGCTGCCGGGTGAGCGCGCTTCCCTGGAAATCAAGGACGAGGAGAAATTCCTGAAATTCATCCAGCTCTGCTTCAGCCAAAAGCGAAAAACGCTTCGCAATAATCTGCGCGCCATTGCATCCGATGAAACAATCCACCAAACGCTGGCAGCCCATCATCTGCGTCCTGACGCCCGCGCCGAACAGCTCTCCCTCACGCACTTCTGTGCCATCTTCGACGCGATGAAACCGGATGAGCGGGTCAAGACTGGGCAGGAAGAACTGCTCGGTTAGCTGGCGGTGAGTTTCTTGTCTTCGATCATCGCGCGCAGCCGGTCAGGCACATCCGTCATGATGCCGTCGACGCCGGCGCCCATCACGGAATTCATCTTCGCCACGTCGTTCACGGTCCAGGTGACCACGTGCAGATCCGAGCGATGAGCCTGCGCTACCAGCTCCCCGGTGATCAGGTCCGCCCGGGGGCAAAGCTGCCGCGCCCCCACGTCCACTGCTGATCGAACGAAATCGCGGTTCGGGCCTTCCACCAGCAACCCGGTCATGATCGATGCGTCCAGCTTCCGCAGCGCATCGACGGTCCCAGGATCGAACGAGATCACTACGGTCCGGGCCGCGTTCCCCGCTCCGGAAAGCGCAGCCACCAGCGCATGATGCATTCCCCATGCCGAGTCGTACTTGATCTCGAGATAGAAAACCACGTCGTGCTCGCGCGCAAACCCGAGAACCTCCTCGAGCGTCGGAATCTTCTGGCCCATGAATTGACGGTCGTACCACATTCCCGCATCGAGTTCGCGCAATTCGGCCAGGGTGTAGTCGCGCACCGCTCCCCGGCCATTCGTCGTGCGTTCCAGCGCTTTGTCATGAATGGCGACGAACCGCGCGTCCCGGGTTAAATGCAGGTCGGTCTCGATAAATTGCGCGCCCAGCGCCACCGCGCGCTCGAATGCAGCCAGCGTGTTCTCCGGCGCGCTGCCGGACGCTCCGCGATGCGCGACGATCCAAGGGGCTCGCATGGTGTCCAAACATCGTACCAGATTCGCTCCAACCGGCCGTTTCGTCCCCGCGGCAGAGTTGTGAGAACGCCAATGCGCGAAACTACGTACCATTACGGCTAATCCTGCCTAGCGTTCTCCGCCTGAACCACTTATGCAAATTCATTCTTACTTATCCCAATCGCAGTACTATCTTTCAACCCAATCCCGCGCCGCGGCTTTCTCGAGAACCGCGTCCCCGCTATCCCGCTGTGTAATCAGCACATAGAATCCCGCACGCACGCAGCTCTCACGCGCGCTTTGGTAGGCAGATTGCGCTTGGCTTCAGGCAGGCGAAGGCGTATACGGTTCGCTTGGGACTTGGGAGGATTCGTGGCGCTGTTTGTGTTGCTGCTCGTGGGCGTGGTCGTCGCGCAAACGTGGTTTGACTGGCGCGACACGAACAAGGCCCGCGTGGTGCCCGAATGGGCGAAGGGCATGGCGCTCGGCGGACTGATCGCTGTACCGCTGGCCGCTGCCGCCGCCGTATTCAGCATCTGGATTCGCGAAGATCCAGCCATCGCCGCGGGCGCGTTCGGCTCGCACATCAGCTGGCCGGCCATCGCGTTCCTTCTTTTCGCCATGACCATCCTGGTGCTCGCCGTCCGCAAGAAGGGCCTCCGTTTCATGCTCCTGCTGGCAGGCGTAGTCGTCGCCGCCTTTTGGCTGGGCCTCTCGCTCTAGTCGCCCGGCCGAAGGCCCCGCGACCGATGTTCGCCGGTAACCGTTTCGCTCGACGCTGGAACTCCCTTGTAGCCGTCATTCGCCGGTAAAACCCCGCCATTCGCCGAATAGCCCAAGACGCCTCCAGGCATACCCGCTACTCTGCCGCCATGTTCAGCCACGAAATCACGCAGGAGGCGATGGCAATGATGATGACGGACGCGAAACCCCAGTTCGTAACCGTTGGCAGGACGCTACGAGTGGCACTTCTGCTTCCGGCAGCCGCGCTAATTTTTCTGGGAAGTGTGTTTCAATTGGGCATGCTCGGCTACGGCCAGCTCAACCCACGCGACCTCTGGCCCGCGATGTTAATCGTCCAATCCGCCTGGAACCTTCTGGTGACCCATTTCAACGTCCCGGAATTGGCGACCGTATTCGAGTTCTGGCCGCTGCTGCTGGTCATTTGCGGCCTGGGAATTTTGCTGGCGCTGATGCCCTCGAAGCGCTCCGCGGCAAGCCGCCGCGATCGTGAGCGGGAATAGTTCCTTGCCCGAACCGAACCCATACCGGCGTCCGGCCCAGAACCACTTCATCGTGGGGCTGGTGATTCTCGGCCTGGGTGTGATCCTGCTGCTCGATCGCGTCGGCATCCTCGACGCCGGCAGAATTTTTCTGTTCTGGCCCTTGATTCTGATCTGGTTCGGTTACCACCGATTCGTTCACGCGCAGTCTTTGAGCAGGCGGTTCTGGGGCGGGTTCCTGCTTCTTCTGGGCGTATCGTTCCAGGCAGAGGAACTCGGCTTCAGCCACGTTCGCTTCGACACGATTTGGCCCGTACTGCTCATCTGTGCGGGCATTCTCCTCATCCTCAAACGATATGAGACACGAAATTACTGGGACAACAGGCCGCCGGACCCTCCGCCGCCCACAGGGCCACCGATCGATGTCCCGCCCGGAACGCCTCCGCCGTCCGGGTCGCCCGTCGACCCCTCCGCCGGAGCGGTAGCCGGGCCTTCTCCGAGCCCGCCGCCGTTTTCAGCTTCGGGCCCAACACCGGGAGCGAGCGCGACGCCGCCACCGACTGCAACAGGCGCTGCGCCTTCGTCATTTCACGTCGGCGATCCATCGCGCGTCCGATCGAATTTTGCAGGCGAACCGACCGGCCGTCGCTGGCCCGAGGGCGAAAAAAACAAGGACGAATTCCGGCAGCACATGCACGAGTTCGGCCAACGCATGGACGAATTCGGCGAGCGCATGTATGAGAACTGGCGCGGTGGCCGCAACTATTCTCAAACCGGCGCGCCGTACCTGAACGAAGTGAACATTTTCTGGGGCGGAAAGAAAAAAATCATCGCCAAGAATTTTAGCGGCGGCGAAGTCGTGGCCATCTTCGGCGGCTTCGAAATCGACCTCACCGAAGCCGGCATGCAGGGGGATCAGATCGTGATCGACGTGGTGAACATTTTCGGCGGGGGCGAGATACGCGTTCCCGGCAACTGGGAAGTAGTGATGGAGACCGTCGGGATCTTCGGCGGCTGCAGCGACCGCACGTATCATCCGGAACATCCACCGCAGGGGGCCACGAATCCGGACGGCACGCCTGTCGCTCAGCCGAAAAAACTCATCATCAAGGGCGTCGCCATTTTCGGAGGCTTGGGCATTAAGAACTGACAGCGCACATGCATCCAATTCTCGCCCAGCTCCGGCGTCTTCTGTTCTACCTCCTCGGATGGATTCCTCTGGCGGGGATGCTGGCCTACCTGCTGGCGGTTCCCGGCAACCTCAGTTGGTTCGAGGCCGTAACCGTTTCCTCGATTCTCTGCCTGCTGTACGCGTTCGTATGCCTCGCCGCCTGGTATCCCTGCATGGCCACGCCGCTTGAGCGCTCGAGCATTTCTCGATTTCTTTTCACCCATGTCGTCGGCGCGGCCGTCGCCAGCGCCCTGTGGCTTGTCGCCACTCGCATTCTTGGCCGAATGTTGTCCGGCTTCGACGAATTTCGCGGAATCAGCGCGCAACTCACCCAGGACTATCCGCTCATCTTCGGCACCGGCGTCCTGCTCTATCTGCTCGCGGTCGGATTCCACTACGTCCTGCTCGCGGTCGAAGCCTCGCGCGAAGCCGAAGCCCGCGTGATGCAGGCCAGTGTCCTTGCCCGCGAAGCGGAACTCCGCGCCCTGAAAGCCCAGGTGAATCCGCATTTCCTCTTCAACAGCCTCAATTCAATCAGCGCGCTCACCACCTCCGACGCCGTCAAAGCCCGCGAGATGTGCATCCTGCTCGGTGATTTCCTTCGCCGGACGCTCGGCCTCGGAGAAAAAGCCGCGATTCCTCTGGAAGAAGAAATATCCCTGATCCACGCTTTCCTCGCCGTCGAAAAAATCCGCTACGGCGCGCGTCTTCAGATGGATGAAACAATCGAAAAGGAAGCGCTCGGCACCCAGGTCCCTCCCCTGCTGCTCCAGCCGCTAGTCGAAAACGCCGTCGGCCACGGCATCGCCAATCTGATCGAAGGCGGCTGGATCCGCTTGTCCGCCGCCCGCCGCGACGGTGAGCTCGATATCGTCGTGGAGAATCTCTTCGATCCAGACGCGCCTCCCCGCCGCCGCAGTGGCGTCGGCCTGGCAAACGTCCGCCAACGCCTCCAGACGCGCTACGGTAATCGCGCGAAATTTTCGACCAGCATCGAGGGCTCGACATTTCGCGTCTCCATCAGTTTGCCGGTCGAAAACAAGGAGCGAGTATTGTGACCGTGGAACCTGACAAGAAAATTCGTACCATGATCGTCGACGACGAAGATCTGGCGCGCCAGGTTCTCCGCGAATTTCTCTCCAAGCATCCCGAGATCGAAATCGTGGCCGAGTGCGCCAACGGCTTCCAGGCCGTGAAATCCGCCGCGGAACTCGAGCCGGACCTGCTGTTTCTCGATATTCAAATGCCGAAGCTGGATGGCTTCGAAGTTCTCGAGCTGATCGGCGCGAACCGCGCCGTAATTTTCGTCACGGCCTACGACACGTTCGCGATCCGCGCCTTCGAGGTCCACGCCGTTGATTATCTGCTCAAACCCGTCAGCGCCGAGCGATTCCATGCCGCGCTTGAGCGCGCCGAGGAGCGCCTCTCCGGCAAAACGCCTTCCGTGCCGGTCGCCGCCCTGGAGCTTGCCGCCAGCGCTCGGCCACCGTCGCAGTATCTCGACCGCATTCCGGTGCGTGACGGCACCAGCGTCTTCATCATCCCCGTGGCGAAACTCGACTACGCCGAGGCGCAGGACGATTATGTCGCGCTCGTCTGGGGCGGCAAAAAACACCTGAAGCAGCAGACGATTTCCAGCCTCGAATCGGCGCTCGATCCTTCGCGCTTTCTCCGCATCCACCGCTCCTACATCGTGAACCTCGAGCGCGTCATCAAAATCGAGCCCTTCGGAAAAGATACGCATGTCGCGGTACTCTCGGGCGGTGTGCAATTGCCCGTCAGCCGCGCCGGCCACGCGCGCCTTCGCGCGTTTCTCGACCGCTGATCCGCCAGCTGCGGCGCGGTCGAAAGGCCCGAAACTCGCCGCTATCAATGATTGTTGCGCCCGCACGGGTACGATACGATTCTGGTGCTGCGGGGCCCAGCCATGCGCATCCTTGTCGCCGACGACGATCCCACGAACCGCGAACTGCTGGCGGAGTTGCTCATCAGTGGCGGCCATTCCGTCTCGACCGTGCTCGACGGGCGCGAAGTCCTTGCCGCCATCGCCAAAGAACCATTCGAAGTCGTGCTCTTGGACGAAGAGATGCCGCGCATGAGCGGCCTGGAAACCGCGCGCGCCATCGTCGCGGCCACCAAACAGGGCCAGCGCCGCCCCATCATCGTCGGCATTTCCGGCAACGCCACAAAAGAAGACGAAGCGCGCTGCCTGGAGGCTGGCATGGACGCTTTTTTCCCGAAGCCTGTCCGCGCAGCGGAACTTTTCAGCGTTCTGGCCGTGCTCGCTCGGCGAGGGCCTGCTGCCCCCGCTGCGACGGAACCTGGCGAATTGACGGCCGAGAGCCTGACCGCGAATCTCGATCGCGCCACCGGCGGCAATCACAAAATCGCGCGCACGCTGGTAAAGACCTTTCTCGAGGACGCGCCGAAGCGAATGGCCGTCCTTCGGAGAGCGGTAGAGGAAAAAGACTCCGGCGCACTGGCTGCAGCCGCACACGCGCTGAAAGGCTCCCTTTCGCTGATCGGCGCGCCGAAAGCCGCGGGAACAGCGCGCAATTTGCAGGCCATGGGCCGGCTCGGCACGCTCGAGGGCGCGTCCAGGGAGCTGGCCGTGCTCGAGCGGGAATTCGAGGAATTGCAGCGGAAGCTGGCGGCGCTCCCTGGGAATTCCGACTCGCCGACGCGATCCGGCCCGCGCACTCGCAACAGGAAATAATGCTGACTAACCCGGCAATGCGGCGCTCTGCGCTCTTGCCGCGCCGCCAGCTCCCGCCCATACTGATCGTATGAAGCGCCGGACCTCTCCTCGATGGTCAATCCTGTTTCTCTGGCCGCTGGGCGCCCTTTTGCTCGCACCGCATGCCGTGCGCGCCGACGACATCAAGCTCAAGGACGGTTCGACAATCTCCGGTACGATCGTCGGATTCGAGGAAAAATCATTCAAGGTCAAGACCAGCTACGGCTTCGCCATCGTGCAAAAAGACCAGGTCGTCTCGATTTCGATGTCGGACGCGCCAAAGGCCCTGGCAGAAAAGGCTCCCGATCCGCCGGCTGGGAAAACTCCAGCACCGGAGCCAGCCAAGTCCGTGAGATCTTCGGCGCCGCCGCTTCCCGCAATGGCCGGAAGTGATTCCGACCCGGCCGCCAAGATCCAGCCGGTCGCGAAATCTGTGCCGCCCGTTTCTGCTCCGGCTGCGATTCCTGCGCCAACACCGGTAAGAGTTGCGGTGAAAGCACCCGCTGCTCCAGCGCCATCCACTTCAGCGCCAGTCGCCAAGAGCCCAATCGCCGTGCCCGCGATCACCGCAAACGCAGCTCCCGTCGCGGCGCCGAAGCCGCCCGCGCCCGAGCCGATTAAGGAAGCCGTGGTCGGCAACACCTACACCAACGAAACGTATCGCTTCCACATGTACAAGCCTCCGGACTGGGACGTCATCGCCACGGCGCCGAAGGTTTTGCCCGGCGCAATTACCGCGATGGGCACGGGCGACGACATGACCTACCTGCTGATCGGCCAGGAGCCAGCCGGAAAATCGCTCGCGACGGACATGGACACCACCGAAAAACGCCTGCGCGACGTGATGGCGAATTTCCGCCCGCTCGACGACAAGCAGATAATCGTTTCGGGAGCGACCGCCACCGAACACCGCTTCCGCGGCAGCGTGGATCAGCACGATTGGTCCGGAGTGGTGGTGCTCGTGCCTCGTGGCGAAAAGCTGTTCACAATCTTCGGCATGACGCGCGCCGACAATGACTTGGTTCAAATCCAGGAGAACGTAATCGCCCGCGCCATCTCCAGCCTGCAGTTCACGAATTAGCCCCACGAAGCAGAGATCGCGCGACTCTGCAAGTCCCCTTCCATCCTTTAGGTTTGTATCGGACCCCGAGCTGGGGCTGTGCCGCCCGGCACGGGCTGATTTGCGGCAGGCGCAGAGGCGCCACAGTTCGGGCAGTGTTTCCATCCGCGTTCGATGCCGTGTCCGCACTGCGTGCAGGTGGGCCGCAACGGGGTCGAGCAATTCGGACAGAACGTGTAGGTCGATTTTGCAGACGCACCGCACGACGAACAGTAAAACACCAGCGGATCGCGCAGCACGAAATAGAGAATGATGCCGATCGCGTTGGGAATGAAGATCGCCAGCAGCACCCACAACCATTGCCGCATTCCGCGCCGCTGGGCATCTCTGTAGATGTAACCCAACAGCAGAATGTAAAGCGCCGGGATGGCCGCCGCGAACAATCCCAGCGCGATTTGCCCGCCGCGAGGCAGACCCGTCGTCTTGGGAAATTGGGGAATGGCGATCGAGATGAGCCCGATGAAAATCCCCAGATACACCAGAATGGCAATCACCCACACGGGCAGGGGAATGATCGATCGATTGGTTCGAGAGCCGTTCATGCGAGTCTCCCCTCCTGCTGGCGGCGCAGCGAGAGCAACACAGCGGCGCTGCCGCCCGCCAGCCACGTACCCACGGAAAAAACCACAAAGAGAAGCCAGGTCTGCCGGAAATTCACGTCCAGCAGCGAAAGCAGTCCTCCGGTCGCAAAGCGAAAAATCGGCCAGCCCGCCAGCGTCACCGCCCACGAGAAAAGGATCAACAGCGCGAGCGCGATGCGATTGCGCCGGTGCTCTCGATGCTGTGCCAGTTGCGCCACAGCCAGCGCACGCGTGCGCTCGAAAAGCGCCGCGGGAGGCTGCGGCGTCGGCAACCGGCGGAGTCCGCCGGTGATCAGCTGCCAGCGTTCGAGCTCAGCCGAGCAATCGGAGCAGGTGGCCAGATGCAGCGCGACGCGCGATTCGGCATCGACCTCGAGCGCTCCGGCAACAAACAGCGGCAGCTGCTTCCGGATTTCGGCGTGTTCATCCAAGCGGCTCATGCGCGCACCTCGCCGCCTGCGCTCGTCTCAAGAATCTCGCGAAGCTGCGCGAGCGAGCGGTAGAGGCGCGATTTCACCGTGGCAACTGGCGTCGCGAGCACCAGCGCGATCTCCTCGATCTTCATCTCTTCCTCAAACCGCAAGGTCACCACTTCCCGATAGCTCAGCGGCAAATTTTCCAGTGCGACGGCGAGCCGGCCGGCGCGCTCGCGGGCCAGCAGCTGCTCAAATGGCCCGGGGCCAGGCGACGGCAGCCGCGAAACCATGGTGTCTTCGGACGAATCTCCGCTCTTGGGCTCATCGAGGCTCGACGGCCGCATGCGCCGCAGGTGATCGAGGGCCAGATTGCGCGCCAGAGTGAAAAGCCAGGCGTCGAAATTTCGCGAAGTATCGAAGCTGCGGATTTTTTCCGCTACGCGAATCCACGTCTGCTGAAAAAGATCCTCGGCGTCGGCCGGCTGCCGCACCAGGCGCAGCAAATAGCGATAGATGCGGTTCTGATAGCGCGCCATCAGAGTGGCGAGCGCGTCCGGGTCGCCGCGCCGGAGCTTCACAACAGCGGCGTCGATTCCCAATGGGCCCTCCCAAACGCTCGCGATCGAAGCTGCCATAGCAGTACTACGGAGCAACCCCTGGAAAAGACGCAGGCCGCATGCGCTCGGGTGCCGCCGCAGAAGCCCTTTCGCAACAATAACTTACAGGGGCTACGCGGGTGGCGGCCGCTAGAACTTCGTGACTTCGCTGAAGTGGAAGTCCCTGACCTTCATCGGCGGCACGACCATTTCGAAGGATTCCTCGCCGGCCGCGCGTACCGGTATGCCCATCATGTCCACCTTCGCGAGCATCTCGATAACGCTTTCGTTGAAGCGGAAATTGCGGACGCCGCCGGTGACTTTTCCGTTTTCGATCAGGAACGTTCCGTCGCGCGTCATGCCGGTGAGGATTTTTTCGTAGGCATCTACTTCGCGGATGTACCACAGGCGCGTGACCAGGATGCCGCGCTCGGTGGTTTTGATCATCTCTTCGCTGGTCTTATTGCCGCCGGCGAAAACCAGGTTCATGGGCGCTTCGCCGTATTCGTTGGGCAGCGAAAAGCCGTGGCCGGTGGGCTTGGCCTTCATTTTCTTTGCCGTGGCGCGGGAATACACCAGGTTCTTCGGCACGCCTTTGTCGACCAGCAGGACTCTCTGGCGCGGAACGCCTTCCCCGTCGTGCGGCGGGCCGCTTTGCAGCGGGTGGTAGGCGTCGTCCCAGATGGTGATGTTGTCGCCGAAGACTTTCTTGCCGAGGCGGCCGGTGAGGCAGGAGCGCTTGTCGAGGACCGAGGTGGCCGCGAAATCGTAGAAAAGAAATCCGACGAGATCGAGCACGGCGGCCGGGCTCAGGATCGTGGTGTAGCGCCCGGCGGGAATTTCGCGCGGCTCTCGCGAAATGGCTGCGGTGCGCGCCGCGTTCTCGGCGAGTTCTTCCGGATCGAGCTTGCGGATATCGGGCGAATTGGCTTTGGCCCAGCCGGAGGAGTTCGGTTCGAGAATCGTGACAGAGAACTCGGCACGCGTCTGTTCGTAGTGCGCGACGAGTCCGCGCGAATTCGCCATCACCGACCGTGATTCGCCGCTCGCGAAGATTCCTGCGGCCGTCTGTTTCGCTTTATTTGCCATTTTGCAGACGCGCGTGACGGCCCTGGCGCGATCTTCGGGCGTGGTTCCCGCGGTCGAGGAGAAAAACCGCGAGACCTTCTGATATTTCTGCTTACCGATCAGCGGCAGCAGGTCGGGGTTCTTGGGCTGGTTGCGCGCGAGCGTCATGGCTGCTGCAACCGTACGGCGAAGCGATTCGTCGTCGGTCTTATTCGTCGTAGCACGGGCGGTGCGGCCTTCGACGACGGCGCGGACGGAGATGCCGAGCGTGTGCTCGGCAACGTTCTGATGAATCGTGTTATTGGCGAAACGCGTAAGCGCGTCGGTGCCGGAGCCGACGTCGACTTCGGTTTCGTCCGCGTCGCTGAACTGGAGCACTTTCTCGGCGATGCTCTCAAGATCCTTGCGTGAGGGCTGGGCGTTTTTATGGGCCATGGTCGATGGGTTATTTGGCGAAGGCGACGCCGACTTTGATGTTGCGGAAGCGTGCAGGAGCGGCGCCGTGGCCGGTGCCCATCACCTGCTGGGGCTGGCCTTTGCCGCAATTGGGCGTGCCCCACAACGTCCAGTAGTCGCGCGAGCAGATGGCGTCGCAGCTATTCCAGAATTCCGTGGTGATTCCGCTGTAGCTGGGATTCTTGATCATGCGGCCCTGCTTGCCGCCTTTGATTTCCCAACCGATTTCGGTCGAGAACTGAAAATGGTAGCGCTTGTCGTCGATGGACCAGGAGCGATTCGTTTCCATCAGGATCGCGTCGTCGGTGTCGGCGATCAGGTCGTCGTATTTCCACGTGCCGGGATGGATGCTGATGTTGGTCATGCGGATCATCGGCAGGCGATTCCAGCTTTCGCAGCGGACCGTCCCTCCGGAGCGTTTCTCGCCGATAGACGCGGCGGTTTCGCGGCTGCTGAGGTAACCGGTGAAAAGGCCGTCGGTGATGATCGGAGTGCACTGGGCGGAGACGCCTTCGTCGTCGTAGCCGAACGTGCCGAGCCCGGGGCCGTGCTCGAGGCGCGCATCGGCGACGACGTTCACGATGTCGGAGCCGTACTTCAATTTGCGCAGCTTTTCCGTGGTCAGGAAGCTCATGCCAGCGAAATTGGCTTCCATTCCCAGCACGCGGTCGAGTTCGATGGGATGGCCGATTGATTCGTGAATCTGCAAGCCGAGCTGCGAGCTGCCCAGGATTACGGTCTGCTGGCCTTCCGGACATTGCGCTGCGGAATGCAGCGCGACGCACTCTTCGGCGATGCGGCCGGCATTGCCGGCGAGGTCGAGCGACTCGATCAGCTCGTAGCCTTGCAGCATGTGCTGGCCGCCGAAGCTATTGGGATAGGAGCGTTTCTGAATCTCCGTACCGGCGAAGCTCGTGGCGACGATTCCGGCGCCCGACTGCATTTTCACCTGATGAATCGACGAGCCGGTGCTCGATACGAACAGCTGCTCGATGCGGCGGAACGACATCGAGCCTTCTGCGACGGTAACGCCCTTCACCCGGCGCATTTCCTTGTCGGCGGCCAGCAGCAGCCCGATCTGCGTTTCCACCGGAATGCGGAACGGATCCTTCAGGAACGGATTCTGCCAGGTGTCGACGTGAGTCTTCTCGGGCGCGAGCGAAACATTTTCGCGCTTGGCGAGCGCGGAGGCTTTGGCGATGGCCACGGCTTCAGCGGCACAGGCTTGTACACCTTCGTTGGTCAGCCGGTCGGTAGACGAAAATCCCCAGGCGCCGCCCGCAATCACGCGAATCCCGAGGCCGAGCGATTCAGATTCGGCCAGCGTGCCGACTTCGCCGTTCTTGGTCGAAATATCGCGGTGGCGAATGTCCATCACGCGAACGTCCGCGTAGGAGGCACCTCGGCGCTTGGCGGTTTCAATCGCGAGATTGGCTAGATCGCGCATGTGGGTTCGTGGGCCGTGTTTGCTGCTTCTTGGCGATTCGACTGAGTGGCCGTCATTTGTTTTCTGCGGGTTACGAGCGTTTCGAATCCTGAACTTTGGTGATTCGAAACGCACAGGGGGCGGTAGCCGCCGGGGCTGCCAGCGATGGACTGCATGTTGGACGATAGCGTTCCAAAATTCACGGAACCATCTTAGAGGAAAGCGGGGAGAGTGCAAGGGTGAGGTTGTGTAAAGAACCCCGAATGTTTTGAGGCCCCTTCGCGCGCCGGCCCTCTGCCGCTGAAGCAGCCAGCAGGCACCGCGACGTACAAACCTCCTAATCTTGGGTATACTTCCCGCCAACTGGGGTACCCGATTCGGTACGTACAAACGCGGTTCAGTGGGAGGGCCGTCGTGTCTCGTAACAACAGCGCGAACAACAAGCTTTGGTTTCGTGCGAGTCAATTTTCAGCGTTCGTGCGCTCAGCGATCTCAATTGCGCCGCTCGTCGGACTGTTCGCCGTTGGTTGCGGCGGTGGTTCCGGAATGCAGAATCCCCCGCCCCCGCCGCCACCGCCAACGTTCGCGACGATCGATGTTGCCGAGGCGGGAACGACCAGCGAGCAGGGGACGTTCGCACTGGAAATCAACGACGATGGGGTCGTGGCCGGTTATTTTATAGACCCGAGCGGGATCATCCACGGATTCGTTCAGAATTCCGCAGGTGAGATCACGATCGTTGACGTGCCCGTGAACGGAAACCTGGGCACCGAGATTGATTCGATCGATGCGTCCGGCGACACCGCGGGATTCTACTTCGATTCGCAGGACGAAGAGCACAGCTTCGTGCGTGCTGCGGACGGCACGATCACCACGTTCGATCCTCCCAATAGCAGTTCCGGCGCACAATCCATTAACGGCGGCACGGTGGCCGGTGGATACGTGGATGTGAACGGCGCGCACGGTTATCTGCGTGGGCCGGACGGAACGTTTACGACCTTCGACCCCACGGGAGATCCGACGCAGGTTCGAATCGTGATTCCCTACGCGATCAACGCGAGCGGCGCTGTGGCCGGGGCATATATCGACAGCGCCGAGGTGCACCACAGCTTCTTTCGCGACGTAAACGGCAGCATAACGATCCTGGACGCGCCCGGAGCAGGAACGGCCGCGAACGAGGGGACCGAGCTCGTGAGCATGAACACTGGCGACGTGATCGTGGGCGGCATCAACGTGGGCGTAGTGAACGGGATCGGCAAGACCCACTGCGTGATCCGCGCCGCGGGTGGAACCTATTCGGTGTTTGATCCTCCCCAGTCGGGCGCGCAAAGCTCTTTCACGGAAGCGATCAACGAGGGCGGATTCGTCGTGGGAACCTACCGGGACTCAAACCTCGTGCGCCACGGATTTCTTCGAGAGTCAGACGGCACGTTCGTCAGTTTCGATGATCCGCAAGCCGCACAGCTTCCCCTGTCGTCCGTAAATCAAGGTACCGTGCCACTCGGAATTAACGCGAGTGGCGCGGTGGTCGGGTTCTACTCCGATGCGAACGGCGTCCGACATGGTTTCACGTGGCAGTGAGCGTGACGAGCGCGGGTGCGGTCAGTTGGACTTGAACAGGGCCAGGTCGACGGCGGCGGCCATGGCTTTGTAGCCGTCGTCGTTGGGATGCAGGTGGTCGCGTATGTTGAATGAGGGGCGGATTTGTTTCGGATTTGCCGGATCCTCGACCACTGCGTCGAAGTCGATGACCGCGTCGTAGGCCTTGCTGGTGCGGATCCAGTTGTTCAATCCTTCGCGGAGTGTTTCCCCACGATCGGTGGCATAGGCGGCGCCTAGGTAGGGCGTCAGCGTGGCTCCAATGACTTTGATGCCGTGCATGTGGGCGCGCTCGATCATTTGCTTGTGGGCGGCAATGAGTTCGTCGACCGTCGGATTTTCGGTGGCGGGAGTTCCCGGCAGGCTTCCGAGGCCGATGTCGTTGATACCTTCGAGGATGATCAGCCATTTCACGCCGGGCTGGCTGAGAACATCGCGGTCGAAGCGCGCGAGTGCATTGATTCCGGCGCCGTCATTGAGCAGGCGGTTCCCCGAGATGCCTTCGTTGACGATGGCGACGTCGGCGGTGGATTTGTTCGCGGCAAGGCGCACGGCGAGCTGGCTGGGCCAGCTGGCGTCCTTGTTTGGCGTGGAGGTGGCGCCGTCGGTGATCGAGTCGCCGAACGCGACGATGGTTCCGGATTTCGCCGGGGCTTCGACGTCCACTCCGTCGATCCAATACCAGAGCTCCCGAGTCGTCGGATCCGCGATTGTGGGCGTGCCGGTGAAGTCGCCCGGTTGCGAGATGTAGGTGGTATGCAGGCCAGTGAGATGGATCGTCGGCGTCGTGGCTTCGGCTGGAACAAAGAGGCTGATCACCAGGTCGCCGAGCGCGGGCACCTCAAAATCGAGCGGGTCGCTCACGAGTTCCGCACCCGGGGGAATCACGGCGCTCGCGCGGCCGCTGAACATGAGCGCACGGTCGGAACCCGCGACAATGGCTGAATCTTTGTCATGGAGAGCGATGTGTGCGGCGCCGATCGGGAGCGTGCTGGTGCCGAACGCGTTCGAGAGCTGCACGCGGACGCCGTGGCCGCCGATGCTGGTGTGAACGATCATGCGCACGGTTTGGTTGTTGATTGTCGGCGGAGCGGGAAACAACGGAGCAGGCGCAGGAGCGTTGCCGGCGGCGGGCGGTGCAGGAGCGGCGGGTGCGGGCTGTGCAGTATTCGCCGCTGGCGCGGGCGTGGGGAATCTTGGAAACCCGAAGCGTGGAGTCTGCGGCGAGGCGGCCCAGGTGGCTACCCAGTGGTCTTGTGCACCCGTATTGTGTGCGTTGATTGCCAGGCCCGCTGCAAATGCACACACCATGAATGCCCGGCGAACCGCTCGATTCGACATATTCCCCCCAAGGAATTCGGAACCAAGGCGGCGTGGATGTTATCGCAAAGAAAACCATGCGGCAACCGCGACGGCGCTAGCGCTTCGGTGCGGGCGGGTGCGGCGCGAGGACTTGTTGAAGGGTGAGGCCAGGCGCAAAATTCAGGACGACTTCGAATTTCACGGAGGCGATTACGTCCGGCGCTCCGTCTTTGCCGGAGGTGATGCGCGATTTCACGATGTGGAGCTGGCCTGTGCCCAGCCTAAGCGCGGCGGCTTCGGCGGCGACGCGCGGTTTATCGGCTTCACCGATTGTGCTTGGGTAGAGCGCGGCGTTGACGACTTCGCTCGCGCGCTGCTCGTCGTCGATGGACTGGACGAAATTGAATTTGCGGAGCGGGGACTCGAGCGCTTCCCTGGCTGAATAGCCGAAGGCGGCGGCGATGTAGCGGTCGTTGTAGGCATGATAGGGCGGCGTGGCGATGGCGGCGAACTCAACGGGGTCGCCGGCGGGCTCGATGGGTGGGAGGATTTCGATCACCCAGCCGCCGCCTTCATCGGATGTGGCGGGGGTGAGGCGGAAGGTGAGGTTGTGGCCGACGTCGCGCGTGAAGGATTGGCCGCGAGTTACTTCGCCGTCGAAGTGAAGTTCGGCGACGTCGGGCTGCCGGGTTTGAGCGGGGGGCGATGGCTGCTCTTGAGACCTGGACGGGCGCGCGGAGATCGCAAAGAGCATGGCGCACGCAGAAACCAAAGCGATCGGCCGAAGAAACATGTTCGCGCGGATTTTAGCAGCACCTGGCAAAAAGCGCGAAGGGGCGTTGGGGCTGTCGGAGCGTGGGGGATGTGGTGACGGCGACGCAAAAAATGGGCGGCCCTGAGCCGCCCATTTCGTAATCGAAGAGAAAAAGGAAAGTTCTACGTGCCTTCGTCCCAGCTGGCGAGGTACTTTTCCTGCTCGGGAGTCAGCTTGTCGATCAGCACGCCCATGGACTCGAGTTTGAGCTTGGCGATTTGCTTGTCGAGATGCTCGGGCACCGAATAAACCTGAGGCTTCAGATCTTTCGCGTTCTTGACCATGTACTCGGCCGAGAGCGCCTGGTTCGCGAAACTCATGTCCATCACCGACGCCGGATGGCCTTCGGCGGCGGCGAGGTTGATCAGACGGCCTTCGCCGAGGAGATAGATTTTGCGGCCATCCTTCATCGAGTATTCCTCGACGAACGGGCGGGCTTCCTTGTGGCCGCTCGAAAGCTTTTCGAGCGCGGGAATGTCGATTTCAACGTTGAAGTGGCCGGAGTTGCTGATGACCGCCCCGTCCTTCATGCGTTCGAAGTGCTCGTGCGCGAGCACGGATTTGTTGCCGGTGACGGTGACGAAAATGTCGCCAATTTTCGCGGCCTCGTTCATGGGCATCACGCGGAAACCGTCCATCACGGCTTCGATGGCCTTGGTGGGATCAATTTCGGTGACAATGACGTCCGCACCGTGACCCTTGGCGCGCATGGCCACGCCGCGTCCGCACCAGCCGTAGCCGGCGACGACCAATTTCAGGCCGGCGAGCAGCAGGTTGGTGGCGCGGATGATGCCGTCAAGCGTCGACTGGCCGGTACCGTAGCGATTGTCGAAGAAGTGCTTGGTAAGCGCGTCGTTGACGGCAACCACGGGAAATTTCAGCGTGCCGTCTTTCGACATGGCGCGCAGGCGGATGACGCCGGTGGTGGTTTCCTCGGTGCCGCCGATGACGTCGGCGATTTGATTGGTGCGCTTGGTGAGCAGCTGGGTGACGAGATCGGCGCCGTCGTCCATGGTGATCTGCGGCTTGTGATCGAGCGCGGCGTTGATGTGCGCGTAATAGGTGGCGTGGTCCTCGCCCTTGATCGCATACGTGGGAATGCCGTAGTGGGTGATGAGCGCCGCGGCGGTGTCGTCCTGCGTCGAAAGCGGATTCGAGCCGCAGACCACGAGATCGGCGCCGCCGTCACGCAGGGTGATGGCGAGGTTTGCCGTTTCCGTCGTGACGTGCAGGCAGGCCGCCATGCGAATGCCCTTGAGCGGCTGCTCCTTGATGAAGCGCTTGCGGATCAGTTGCAGCACGGGCATGTGCGAATTCGCCCATTCGATCTTGCGCTTGCCCTGGTCGGCAAGGGAAAGGTCCTTCACATCGCCTTTTGCTTTGACGGCTGTTTCCACGTGGTGCTCCCTTTTTGATCGTTCTATTTGAGGAGGACTACCTCTTCATACGTGCCGCGCTGAAGGCCGCGGCGCTACAGTTAAATCTTTGAACCTAGCGAGTTACGGCCACGGCGCCGCGCGATGCCGCTTCCTTGCGGATAGCGTCGGCCTTGTCCGTCTTCTCCCAGGTGAAGCCCGGACCGGTGCGGCCGAAGTGGCCGTAGGCGGCGGTGGGACGATAGATCGGGCGCCGCAGATCGAGCGTTTCGATGATGCCCTTGGGCGTCAGCTTGAAGAAGGCGCGAACGAGCTCGGTGATCTGTTGATTCGGGATCGTCCCGGTGCCGAAAGTATCCGCCATCACGGAAACCGGCTCGGCTACGCCGATCGCGTAGGCCAGCTGGACTTCCACTTTGCGGGCGAGGCCGGCGGCGACAATGTTCTTTGCGACGTAACGCGCCATGTAGCAGGCGGAGCGGTCGACCTTCGACGGATCTTTGCCGGAAAATGCCCCGCCACCGTGACGGCCGTAGCCGCCGTAGGTGTCGACGATGATCTTGCGGCCCGTGAGGCCGGCATCGCCCATCGGACCGCCGGTGACGAAGCGGCCGGTCGGGTTGACGTGGATTTTCGTGGTCTTGTCGAACATGTTCGCTGGAAGAACGGGCTTGATGACCTTTTCAATCACCGCTTCGCGCAGATCGCTGCTGGAAACCGAGTCGCTGTGCTGCGTCGAGATGACCACAGTATCGACGCGGACAGGGCGGCCATTGACATATTCGATCGACACTTGCGATTTCGCGTCCGGACGGAAGAAATCGACTTCCTTCTTCTTGCGAACCTCAGCGTGCTTCATCATCAGCTGATGCGCCAGCTGGATCGGCATCGGCATTAGTTCAGGCGTCTCATCGCAGGCGTAGCCGAACATCATGCCCTGGTCGCCGGCGCCGCCCGTGTCCACGCCCATGGCGATATCGGGTGACTGGCCCTTGACGGCCGACATGATCGCGCAGGTTTCGGAGTCAAAGCCGTATTTGCCGCGGTTGTAGCCAATGTCGTTGATTACGCCCCGGGCAATGGAGTCGTAGTCAAGGCATCCGCGGTGCTCTTTCTTGATGGTGATCTCGCCGGCGACGATGCACAGGCCCGTGGTGAGCAGGGTCTCGCAGCCGACGCGGCCCATGGGGTCGTGGGTGAGCACCGTGTCCAGCACGGCGTCGGAAATCTGGTCGGCAATCTTGTCGGGATGCCCTTCGGATACGGATTCAGAGGTGAACAGGAATTTCTCTTCGGAATTAGCCAAAACAGTGTCCTCCACCAGAATTAAGACGGGATTCGCGTGCCTAACCAGCGAATGTACGCACTACTCGAATTCTCGACGCTAGCATAGGCCGTGGGGGGTGTCAACGAAGTGCACTGAAAGGCCTTACCGCACGGCTGAATGGCGAAATACGGCATTCGGGCGCGCTGGAATGGCAGGGTTTACCCCGGCCGCGGGTCCGCTTATGCAGCGTCGCGGCGGTAGAGGAGATAGGCGCGGATGAAGGGTTCGAGGTCGCCGTCGAGGACTTTCTGGACGTCGCCGCGCTCGACCTTGGTGCGGTGATCCTTGATCATCTGGTAAGGCTGCATCACGTAGGAGCGGATCTGGCTGCCGAAGCTGATGTCGGATTTGGTGGCGTCGAGCTTGCGCTGGTCGCCGCGGCGCTTTTCAAGCTCAAGCTCGTAAAGGCGCGAGCGCAGCACCTTCATGGCGGACTCGCGGTTCTTGTGCTGGCTGCGCTCGTTCTGGCACTGGACGACGATGCCGCTGGGCAGGTGCGTGAAGCGAACCGCGGATTCGACCTTGTTGACGTTCTGGCCTCCATGGCCGCCGGCGCGGAACGTGTCAATGCGCAGATCCTCGGGCTTCACCACGATTTCGATTCTGTCGTCGATTTCCGGGATCACGAAGACGGACGCGAACGACGTGTGGCGGCGCGCCTGCTGGTCGAAAGGCGAGATGCGCACCAGGCGGTGAACCCC
>Ga0209007_1000269_pt1 | contig 25727 bp, 20 predicted proteins | sample JacPinW_OM1H0_O2_FD_187961 | JGI IMG/M metagenome (GOLD analysis project Ga0209007, IMG submission 187961) | Forest soil microbial communities from Algoma, Ontario, Canada - Jack Pine, Ontario site 1_JW_OM1H0_O2 (SPAdes) (version 2) | ecosystem: Environmental > Terrestrial > Soil > Boreal... | reverse complement strand
AAATCTGCGTCCGCGGGATCAGGTGTTCAACATGCGGTATCAGCAGCCCACGAGTGCAAGCCCGGTGGTAGTCGATGGACAAAGCTATACGGATCAAATCGATTTAGGCGCGGCGCTGGTGAAGAAATATAACGTGCGCAGCGTGAAGGACATTACCAGTTGCAGCACGTGTCACAGATAGCGATGTGTAGCCAATGAAGATCGAAGATCAAGACGATAGCGCGAAGCGCGAAGACGTTTGCCCCAGCAAGAAGGGCAAGCTGGAGCTGGACTCCGTCCGCGAGCGAATCGATGCGGCCATTGCGCACGATGCCGCTGAAAAAACCGGGCCGGAATACTGGCGCAGCCTGGAAGAGCTTGCCGGCAGTCCCGCATTCCAGGAAGCGCTGCACCGCGAATTTCCTAAGGGTGCCTCCGAGTGGGTCGATTCCGTTTCCCGCCGCGGCTTTCTGAAAGTGATGGGCGCGTCCATGGCGCTGGCTGGCATGACCGGGTGCGTGCGCCTGCCGCTCGAGCCCATCGTTCCTTATGTGCGGCAGCCCGAAGATGTCATTCCGGGCCGCCCGCAGTTCTATGCCACGGCGATGACGCTCGGTGGATACGCCAGCCCGCTGCTGGTCGAGAGCCACCTCGGACGTCCGACAAAGATTGAAGGCAATGACAAACATCCGGCGTCGCTGGGCGGGACAGACATTTTTGCGCAGGCTCACATTCTCGGCCTGTACGATCCCGACCGCTCGCAGAGCGTGGTGTCGATGGGAGATCAGCAGTCCTGGCAGGCGCTTCTGACTGCGCTTCACGGACCTCTTACCGCGCAGAAAGCGCTGCAGGGCGCGGGCATCCGCATTCTCACGCCGACAATTTCCTCGCCCACGCTCGCCGACCAACTACGCGGCTTCCTGAAGATTTATCCGCAGGCTAAGTGGCATGTGTACGAGCCGGTCAATCGCGACAACGTGCTCGAAGGCGCGAAGCTGGCCTTCGGCCAGCCGGTCGAGACGCGCTACGATTTTGAAAAGGCTGACGTAATCGTCTCGCTCGACGCCGACTTTCTGTATGCGGGTTTTCCGGGAAATGTCCACTACATCCGCGATTTCGCCAAGCGCCGCAATCCCGACGGCAACATGAACCGGCTGTATGTGATCGAGAGCACTCCGACTACGACGGGGGCGAAGGCCGATCATCGGATTCCGATGAGGGCATCAGAATTTGCTGAAGTTTCAAAAAACGACGTCGGGGGCGACAGCGTCCTAGCGTCTCATCTTTTTACCATGGCGTTGGGTTCCGATTTGCACTCTCATGCTGGTTCCAGCATCGTCATCGTCGGCGATCACCTGCCCGCCGGGACTCACGCCTTTGCGCATGAACTGAACGCCCGTCTCGGCAACGTGGGGAAGACAGTTTTCTACTCCGACCCAGTCGACGCGAATCCGGTAAATCAAACCGAGTCGATCAGAGAGCTGGTCGGCGATATCAACGCGGGCAAGATCGATCTTCTTATTATTCTTGGCGGAGATCCGGCCTACGATGCACCCTCTGATCTTGAGTTCGCCGACGTTCTTAAGAACGGCAAAATTCCGCTGCGCGTTCATCTCGGGCTTTATCAGAACGAAACTGCTGAGCTCTGTCAGTGGCACATCAATCAAGCGCACGAGCTGGAGGCCTGGGGCGATGCTCGCGCCTACGATGGGACGGTCAGCATTATTCAGCCGTTGATCGCTCCACTTTACAACGGCAAGAGCGCTGTGGAGTTCGTCGCGCTTCTCGCTGGGCAAGCCGATGCGAATGGCTACGATCTGGTGCGTAGTTACTGGCAAAAGCAGCACGCGGGCGCGGACTTCGAAACTTTTTGGCGAAAATCGCTGCACGACGGATGGGTCGAGGGCACAACGCTTGCTCCGAAGCCGCTACAAGCGAAGTCAGGGAACTTTTCGCCCCCGCCGACTGTCGATGTCAGAACCATCGAGCTCAACATCCGCCGCGACCCCACCATCTACGACGGACAATTTTCCAACAACGGCTGGCTGCAGGAATTGCCCAAGCCGATGACCAAGCTCACCTGGGACAACGCCGTGCTTATCGGTCCCAAGATGGCGGAACGGCTGCAGGTAAAAACTTGCGACGTCGTCGAGCTTGAGTTGAATGGGAAAAAAGTTTCCGGCCCAGTTTGGATTCAGGTCGGGCATCCCGACAATTCGGTCACAGTATTTCTCGGCTATGGCCGCAAACGCGCCGGACGCGTCGGGACTGCGCAGGGCTTCGATGCTTATCCTCTGCGCACTTCAGCCGCGCCGTGGTTTGCAACCGGCCTGCAGATCCGAAAGACCGGCGACAGGTACGTGCTGGCATCGACCCAGGGCTATCAGTCGATGGACACGCCCGATGGCGGCCATCGTCCGCTCGTCCGCGAAACCGCCCTCGAGGAATATCGCAAAGATCCTAACTTCGCGAAGGAACAAGGGGAAGATGCGCCGCCGGAACTCACGCTTTACAAACCCTATCCTTACAAAGAAGAAGACTACGCCTGGGGCATGGCGATCGATCTGAACTCCTGCGTGGGTTGCAACAACTGCATGATCGCCTGCCAGTCGGAAAACAACATTGCAGTGGTCGGCAAAGAGCAGTGCGCCATTGGCCGCCACATGCACTGGATTCGCATCGATACCTACTATCAATATCCAGACCCAGAAGCCCGTGATCGCGATAATCCCAAAGCGTTCTTCCAGCCTGTGCCCTGCCAGCAGTGCGAGGACGCGCCGTGTGAAGTGGTCTGCCCCGTGGGTGCGACCAATCACTCCAGCGAAGGCCTGAACGATATGGTCTACAACCGCTGCGTGGGCACGAGATATTGTTCGAATAACTGTCCTTATAAGGTGCGGCGGTTCAATTTCCTGCTCTTCCAGGATTGGGAGACGCCGCAGTACAAGATGATGCGCAATCCCGACGTGAGCGTGCGCAGCCGCGGCGTGATGGAAAAGTGCACCTACTGCATACAGCGCATCAACGAACACAAGATCGACGCCGAAACCGCTTCGGTGCGCGAGGGCAAGCAAATCAAAGTAGGCGATGAATTGCAGACCGCCTGCCAGCAATCGTGTCCCGCGGGCGCAATCGTCTTCGGTAATATCAACGACCCGAACAGTAAAGTTTCAAAATTAAAGGCGCAGGCGCGCAATTACAGTCTGCTGGGCGAATTGAACACGCGCCCGCGAACTACGTATCTGGCGGAAGTAAGCAATCCGAATCCGGAGTTGAAAGCGTGAAGAAGCAGCGCCTGAAGGCGCAGACCATAATGCCGAATCTTGCGGTATGCCTGAAGGCGTACCCTGATACGCCCCATTTGGGCGACGATATTGCCTGGGCGTCGGATGCGCGGGTGGCGTAACGAGGGTTCGAGTGGATTCGTATCAGGGCGCGGCTTTAGCCGCGCCGTAACGATTAAGTTTTGATGTGGGGCTTTAGCCCCTGAGGAATTTCGCGAGGACGATGGACGAGCAATACAAAATGACAGTCGACGCGCAACAGGCTCCGGTGATCGAGCCGGGCTACACCTTCGGCACGGTCACGGAAAAGATCAGCGCCATCGTGCTGACCCGTCCCGCGTCGAATGGCTGGTTCCTGGGCTTCGGCGTCGCCTTCATGCTGACGATGATGATGCTCTACGCCATCGGCTACCTGTTTCTGAAAGGCATCGGAATCTGGGGCGATACCATCCCCATCGGCTGGGGCTTCGCCATCGTCAACTTCGTGTGGTGGATCGGAATCGGGCACGCTGGCACGCTCATCTCCGCCATCCTTCTTTTGCTGCGGCAATCGTGGCGCAATTCCATTAACCGCTTCGCCGAAGCGATGACGCTGTTCGCCGTGGCCTGCGCCGGAATTTTTCCCGCCATTCACGTCGGGCGCCCGTGGCTGGCTTACTGGCTGTTTCCTTATCCCAGCACCATGGGCGTGTGGCCGCAATTCCGCAGCCCGCTCATGTGGGACGTTTTCGCCGTCTCCACCTATGCCACCATTTCGGCATTGTTCTGGTTCATGGGCCTGATCCCGGATTTTGCCACGCTGCGTGATCGCTCGGACAATCGCTGGATCAAGATGATCTATGGCCTGTTCTCGATGGGTTGGCGCGGTTCCGCGCGGCACTGGCACCGCTACGAGACTGCCTATCTTCTCCTGGCCGGATTAGCCACGCCCCTGGTGCTCTCGGTTCACACCGTCGTGAGTTTTGATTTTGCGATCGGCATCGTTCCGGGCTGGCATACCACTATCTTTCCACCTTACTTCGTTGCCGGCGCCATCTACTCCGGGTTTGCGATGGTCTTAATGCTCGCAATTCCTATTCGCAAAATCTACGGCCTGGAAGGTTTCATCACGGAGCGCCATCTGCAGAACTCGGCGAAAGTCATGTTGGCCACGGGATTGATCGTCGCCTACGGCTACGGCATCGAGGCTTTCATGGGATGGTACAGCGGCGATCGCTACGACGCTTTCACCCTGTGGAACCGGCTGCACGGGCCCTATGCTATCCCCTACTGGTCCCTGCTCACCTGCAATATTTTCATTCCGCAATTGCTCTGGATTAGAAAGCTGCGGACCAGCCCGCTCGCGCTATTTCTGCTTTCCGGCGTAATCCTGATCGGAATGTGGCTGGAGCGTTTCATCATTGTCGTGGTCAGCCTCAGTCGCGACTTCCTCACCTCGTCCTGGGGCATGTACTACCCCACGCGCTGGGACTGGATGATCTTCATCGGCACCATCGGTATGTTCCTGGCGGCTATGTTTCTATTCCTTCGCATCCTGCCTGCAATTTCAATCTTTGAAATTCGCACCCTCTTGCCCGAGGCGGAGGTCAAAGAATGAAGCGCGATCCGATCTACGGCATAATGGCGGAGTTTGATTCGGCCCAGGCGCTTATGGACGCGGCCAAGCGCACACACGAGGCTGGTTATCAAAAGATAGACGCCTACAGTCCGTTTCCCATCGAAGGACTGGCGGAGGAGATTGGTTTTCACCGCGATGAGGTTCCGCTGGTTGTGCTGATTGGCGGCATCGTCGGCGGCCTCACCGGCTACCTGATGCAGTATTGGATTTCCGTGGTCGATTACCCGGTCAACGTCGGCGGGAAGCCCTATCATTCCTGGCCCGCATTCATCGTCATCACATTTGAGATGACGATTCTTTTTGCCGGAATCTCCGCGGTGTTCGGCATGCTCGCGCTGAACGGTTTGCCCATGCCGTATCATCCGGTGTTCAACGTGCCGCGCTTTGCCATGGCATCTAAAGACCGCTTCTTCCTGATTGTGTTTTCCTCGGACAAGAAATACGATCCCGCCGGCACGCGCGGATTCCTTGAGGGCTTGCAGCCGCGTTCGATTTCGGAGGTGCCTAGCTAGAATGCCGCTCCTCCGCCAAGTTTCGGCCTCCTTGTCAAACGGTGGGCGCCCCACTTCTCGCTTCTTTTGCGAGAAGTGGGAACTCGGCCGCGCGCGGCTCGGAAGTGTTTTGACTTTGTTTGTCGCCATCTCATTGCTTTCCGGCTGCCGCATCGACATGCACGTGCAGCCGCGAGAGAATCCGCTTTCCCGCAGCGACTTCTACGCCGACCAGCGCTCCGAACGTCCACCGGTCGAGGGCACCGTAGCCCGTGGCGAATTGCGGGAAGACACTTATTTCTACACTGGCAAAGCTGGCAACAATCCCGGCGACTACATGCCTTTCCCCGTGACGAAAGAAGTTCTCGAACGGGGACGCGAACGCTACAACATTTATTGCGTTCCTTGTCACTCGCGTGTCGGCGACGGCAATGGCTTCATTCCGTCTCGCGGTTTCGCGCGACAGCCACCGTCCTTTCACATTCCGCGCCTGCAGAAAGCGCCACTCGGTTACTTCTACGACGTAATCACCAGCGGCTTCGGCATCATGCCCGATTACGCTTCACAGATTCCGCCACGAGACCGCTGGAGCATCGTGGCCTACGTGCGTGCGCTGCAATTGAGTCAGAACGCGACGCGGGCGGACGTACCCAGCGGGCAGGCCATCCCCTCGGAGCCTCCGAAATTCCGAGGCGAGCCTGGCTCCGGCGCGACCCTGCCGGTAGTCGCACCTGCATCTGCTGCCGAGGCCAATTCGAAATCAGAGGAACAGAAATGAGCGCCGCCAATACTCTACATCTTGATTTGACGGCGCCGCCGGTCGTAAAGAAGATCTCTCAGCGCTCGCTCGTCATCGGCGTGGTCTTCGCCGCAATCTCGGTTGCGTTGGCGTTTACTCGCCCCGACGAGTTCTATCGCGCTTACCTTCTTGGTTTCATGTGCTGGTTGGGTGTCGCACTGGGCTCTATGGCGATTCTCATGATCCGCCACCTCACCGGCGGCGGATGGGGCACGGTGATTCGCCGCATCCTGGGCGCAGCCATGCGCACGTTGCCGCTGCTGGCGCTGCTCTTCATCCCTGTCATTCTCGGGATTCATCGCCTCTACATCTGGGCGCAGCCGCTCAGCAATGTTCAAGACAAGCATCTGCGCGAGCACCTCGAACAAATCACGCAGACCTACTTGACAGTGAACGGCTTCATGGTGCGCGCCATATTTTATTTCGCGATCTGGAACCTGCTCTCGTTCCTTCTCTCGAAATGGTCGAAGCAAACCGACAGCGTGGGTGCTCCAGATAACAGCCAGCGTTTCAAGGCGGTCGCCGGACCCGGGCTTATCCTCTACGGATTTACTATCTCGTTCGCCGCCATCGATTGGGTGATGTCACTTGATCCCAGTTGGATCTCGACCATATTCGGCCTCGTGATCCTCATTGGCGAGGTTCTCTCGGCCATGTGCTTTGCCGTGGTTGTCGAGCGCATCCTTTTTAATTACAAACCGATGTCGGAGATGCTGAAGCCCGACTTCGTCCATGACCATGGGAAATGGATGCTGACGTTCATCATGGTCTGGGCCTATTTCAACTTCTCGCAGTGGCTCATCATCTGGGCTGGCGACCTGCCTTCGGAGATCACCTTTTATCTGAGACGTCTGAATGGTGGCTGGGGATCGATTGGGCTGTTTCTGGTGCTGTTTCATTTTGCCATCCCCTTCGCAATGTTGCTCTCTCGCCCTTTCAAACGCAATATTCGGAAGCTGGTTTGGCTCGCAGTCTGGATGTTGCTGATGCGATACGTCGATCTGTTCTGGATCATCGAACCGAATTTTTCCAAGACTTTGTCGGTGACCCTGGCTGATGTAGTTGTGCCCATTGCCATCGGCGGAATCTGGCTCTGGTATTTTTTCCGCAACCTGGCGGCGCTGCCGCTGCTACCGGCGTATGACCCGGATGCGCACGAAGTCCTGCAACCGGAGCATCACATTCACTCGCAAGGTACACCATGAGCGACTTAGAGAACAGTAAGCCAGATAGCCGCCGGAGCTTCGAACACCAGGATCTGCAGGTGTCCGGCATTCTCTATTTCCTGCTGACCCTCGCCATCGCCACGGTGCTGACCGCTCTGTTCATGGTGGGGGTATATAAGTTTCTCGATAAGCGCGAGAGGACGAACCAACCTGCGGTGAGTCCGCTTGTGGCGAATGTGCCCAAGCCAGAACTCAACACCAGAGCGGAGTATGAGCAGTACGCGGAGAAGACGTTTCCCAACCCACGCCTGGAGACGGATGAGCGCAATCAGTTGAACCAGATTCGCACGCGAGAAGATGATCTGCTCGATAGCTACGGCTGGGTCGATGAGCAGGCCGGAACGGTTCGCATTCCCATCGAGCGCGCCATGGATCTATTGGTGCAGCGCGGTCTTCCAGTGCGTCCGCAAGGTGCATCTGGCGTTGAAACTGCCGCGACGGCGGGAACGACCGATCGAATCGGCAAGGTCAGCAAGAAGGGTGAAAAGAAGTGAGCCATAAGCGCAACATTTCGGTTTCCGCCGTATGCGCCCTGTTGGCGCTCGCGCTGCTGGCGACTTCCGCCGTAGCGCAGATGAACAACGGCGTGATGTCTCCACCGGCGAATACGAAACCGCCGCGCCTCGAGAATGTTGGCATTGAGCAACACCTCGATGCCCAGGTGCCGCCCGATCTCACTTTCCGCGACGACACCGGGAAGGCAGTGAAACTCGGAGATTATTTCGGCCACAAGCCGCTCATCCTCAACCTGGTTTATTACAGCTGCACCATGCTTTGTGGCGAGGCTCTTGCCGGGCTCGCCAGCGCCATGCGCCTGGTGAAGTTCGATGTGGGCAATGAATTCGACGTGGTTACAGTGAGCTTTGATCCGCGCGAGACTCCCGAGATGGCGGCGGCCAAGAAGATCGACTATGTGAAACGCTACGGCCGCGCCAATGCCGCTGCGGGCTGGCATTTTCTGACCGGACAGCCGGATTCGATCAACGCGCTCACCAAGGCAGTTGGTTTCCAGTATCAGTACGACGCGAAGAGCAATCAGTATGCGCACGCCACTGCCATCATTGTGCTCACGCCGCAAGGCCGCATCTCGCGTTATTTCTACGGTGTGGATTTTCCGCCGAAGGATCTGCGCATGGGCCTGGTGGAAGCTTCGCAGGGCAAGATCGGCAATGCGGTGGATGCAGTTCTGCTGTATTGCTACCACTATGATCCTGAGACCGGAAAATACGGCGCCATGGTGGGCAACATTCTGCGGGTTGCGGGCGCCGCAACGATCCTTCTGCTCGGCGGTTTAATTTTTATCTTGTGGCGACTGGATCGCTCTATAGCTACGAAGAAGACGACGGTGACGGCGACGAAGGCTGGGTCAACGAAGACTGGGTATGCTCAATAATTTTCCATTATGGCCGCAGCAGGCCTCCACGATGGCGGGGCACGTGGATGCTCTATACATTTTCCTGCTCATCGTCACCGGGATGATGGCGCTGCTGATTTTCGTGTGCATCGTTTTTTTCGCCGCGCGCTTCGGTCACCGTCCGGGGGTTCGAGCCGAACAGATTGAAGGTTCTACGGCGCTCGAGATCACGTGGAGCGTGATTCCATTTCTTATCTTCATGGTGATTTTCGCCTGGGGCGCGTCCGTCTATTTCAGAGAGCGTATTCCGCCCGCCGATGCGACCGAAGTGTACGTTGTTGCGAAGCAGTGGATGTGGAAGGTGGAGCACGCTGAAGGTCAACGCGAGATCAACGAGTTGCACGTTCCCGTGGGACGCGACGTCAAACTGATTATGACTTCGCAGGACGTGATCCACAGCTTCTATATTCCAGCCTTCCGCATCAAGCAGGACGTGCTGCCCGGTCGTTACACCGTGGAATGGTTCCGCGCCACCAAGCCCGGCGTCTACCATTTATTCTGCGCGGAGTATTGCGGCACCCAGCACTCCGGGATGGTCGGCGACATCGTTGTCCTGGAACCGGCTCAGTATGAAGCGTGGATCAACGGCGGTTCGACCGGTCCGCTTTCCGTGGCCGGCGAGAAAATGTTCGCCGAACTGGGCTGCTCCACCTGCCATCGCTCTGACACGCAGGGCCGTGGGCCCAATCTACAGGGAGTCTTCGGCAAACCGGTTCAACTCGAAGATGGCCGCACCGTTACCGCCGACGAAAATTACGTGCGTGAGTGCATCCTTGATCCGGGCGCGAAGAGGGTCAAGGGATTCCAGCCGATCATGCCCACGTTTCAGGGATTGGTCAGCGAAGAACAGGTCAATGCTCTGGTCGCCTATATCAAATCGATTTCCGCAGCGAAGCCGGAAAATTCAGCTAAGACCAGCGCAAGCGCGGCCACGCCAGCCCAACCCAGTGCTCAGTCAAATGGAAGTCAGGTGCAATAAGTATGCCGAGCGCGATACTACAACCCGCAATCCCTCAGACAGTCGAACGAGAGAACTACTTAAACAAGGAGTACGGAGTGTGGTCCTGGCTGCTTACTACCGACCACAAGCGCATTGCACTGCTTTATCTCCTCTCCATTACTTTCTTCTTTTTCATCGGCGGTTTTTTTGCGCTGCTCATCCGTCTCGAATTGCTCACGCCTGCCGGCGATCTGGTGCAGGCCGATACCTATAACAAACTCTTCACCATGCATGGCATGGTCATGGTTTTCTTTTTCCTGATTCCTTCGATCCCCGCCGTGCTGGGGAATTTTCTCGTGCCCATGATGATCGGCGCGAAGGATCTGGCCTTTCCCCGCATCAACCTGATCAGCTGGTACCTCTACATCATCGGCGGCGTAATGATGCTGCACTGCATGCTGACCGGCGGCGTCGATACCGGCTGGACTTTCTACGCTCCTTTCGCCACCAACTTTACCAACACGAAAATCGTTGAAGCTGGACTCGCGATCTTCGTCGCCGGATTCTCTTCCATCCTCACGGGCTTGAACTTCGTCGTCACCATCCACCGTATGCGCGCGCCGGGCATGACTTGGTCGCGACTGCCGCTGTTCATCTGGGCGCATTACGCCACCAGCATCATTCAGCTGCTGGGCACGCCAGTCATTGCCGTTACCATTGTGATGGTTGCGGCCGAACGTGTTTTGCACCTCGGCATCTTCGACCCTAAACTCGGCGGCGATCCGCTTCTCTTTCAGCATCTGTTCTGGTTTTATTCCCATCCCGCCGTCTACATCATGATTTTGCCGGCGATGGGCGTGGTCACAGAAATCATCGCCTGCTTCTCACGCAAGCGCATCTTCGGCTACAGCTTTGTGGCGTTTTCTTCCATTGCCATCGCCGTCTTCGGCTTTCTGGTCTGGGCTCATCACATGTTTGTGGCTGGAGTTTCGGTCTACTCCGCGCTCGTATTTTCTTTTTTGAGCTACGCCGTGGCGCTGCCTTCCGCTATCAAAGTTTTCAACTGGACCGCCACTCTGTACAAGGGCTCGATCCATTACGATGCGCCCATGCTCTACGCCTTCGGGTTCCTCGGGCTCTTCACCATCGGAGGACTCACCGGATTATTCCTGGCGGCTCTTGGCATCGACGTCCACGTTACCGATACTTACTTCGTTGTGGCCCACTTCCACTACATCATGGTGGGAGGCGCGGTGATGGGCTATCTCGGGGGAATGCATTTCTGGTGGCCGAAAATTTCAGGGCGGCTCTATCCCGAAGGCTGGGCGCGCCTGGCTGCGCTGATTGTTTTCATTGGCTTCAATCTCACGTTCTTTCCGCAATTCCTGCTTGGCTACATGGGCATGCCGCGGCGTTATTACGATTACAGCCACATGCCAGAATTCCAGGTGCTGAACGTTTTATCGACTGCCGGCGCGACCGTTCTCGGCGTGGGATATTTGCTGCCCATGATCTATTTTCTCTGGTCGATGCGTTACGGCAAGCCTGCATCTGACAATCCGTGGAATGCGGCCGGACTCGAATGGAAGACAGCCTCGCCGCCGCCGACCTTCAACTTTGACGAGGAACCCGTCGTAACCTGGGAAGCCTACAACTACGAAGAGTTGGACGCACCTCACAAAGAGGAGGTCCCCGTTGCCCGATAGTTCCGCAACAGCCGTTCACGAAGCGCACAACCCCGCGCTTCTGCATCACTTCGCCGAACCGGAGCAGCAGCGCGACGCTGCCAGCCTGGGCATGTGGGTTTTCCTCGCCACTGAAATCATGTTTTTCGGCGGCCTGTTCTGCGCTTACCTGATTTACCGAAGCTGGTATTTTGGAGATTTCGGCGCGGCCAGCAAGTCCATCGACGCGACTCTTGGCGCTACTAATACCGCCGTTCTCATCTGTAGTAGTTTGACTGTAGTTCTCGCCGTCTGGGCCGCGCAGACCGCGCGACGAACCCTATTGATTGTCATGCTCGGAATCACCATGCTGCTCGGTCTTACCTTCCTTGGCATCAAGGGGATCGAATACAAAGACAAGTTCGAAGAGCATCATGTCCCGGGCGCTTCTTTCGGTTTCGAGAATGTGCCCATCCCCGGGCATCCGGGTCAGTTTGCGAACCCACGGCACGCGCAGATTTTCTTCTCTCTCTATTTCATCATGACTGGACTGCATGCGCTGCACATGATCATTGGCCTCGGTATTTTTTCCTGGCTCTTGGTCATGGCCTGGAAGGGACGCTTCACGCCCGAGTGGCACACTCCAGTCGAGATTGGCGGGCTGTACTGGCACTTCGTCGACATTGTATGGATATATCTGTTCCCATTGCTCTACCTGATCGACCGACATCCGTGAGGCTTGTTACGTCTGAGGCTTATTTATGTCTGAACATGCAAAATCGCCCTTAAAAATGTACTTCGGCATCTGGGCTGCGCTGCTGCTGTGTACCTTCATTACGTACAAAGCCGCTTTCATCGAACTCGGCCGGTTCAACGCCGCGGTTGCCTTGGGTATTGCTACGTTCAAAGCCACTTTGGTCGTTCTCTTCTTTATGCATGTCTGGCATGCCAGCGAAAAGCTCACCAAGCTGGTCGTGGTCGCAGCGCTGTTCTTCCTGTTCCTCTTGTTGGGACTCACCATGACCGACTACGCGACACGGCTGTGGAATTAGATTCATCGGCGCTCCTGTCTATCCCATCTGCGATATACTCCCGCCACCCTGTATTTACACTGCTCGGCGTGAGGTGATTATGGCATTTTGCAATTCCTGTGGCGCGAATATTACTCCCGGGACCCGCTTCTGCAGTAAGTGTGGCGCGGCGATTCTCGCTTCGACGCTGCCGCCATCGGTCTCGCCCGCAACTACTTCTCCCACGCAGCCTGTGGTTCCCGCGACGCCTGTGCCTCCCGTGCAGGGCGGCGGCGCTCTGAAAGTTGTCCTGATCATAGTGGGCGTAATCGCGCTTCTGGGAGTTCTCAGCGTGGCTTCCATTGGTTTCTTCGCGTGGCGGGTTGCTCATCACGCGCACATTCACCAGGACGGCAACAATGTGAAGGTTGACACTCCGTTCGGCAGCGTCGAGACCACGAAAGATCCCGCCGAAGCCGCGCGGAATCTCGGAGTCGATCTCTATCCCGGCGCGGAGGTCTCAACAAATGGCGCCGCGACGGCAACTTTCGGAGGCGTTCACACCGCTTCGTTGACTTCGGAAAGCACAGACTCTTTCGACAAAATCTCCAGCTTCTACAAATCGAAATTTCCCAACGCCATGGTCAGCAGCTCCGACGCGAACCGCTGCACGATCATCTCCAACGATAATAAAACCATGATCACCATTAACATCGAAGGCAAAGGCGACAGAACGAAAATCCAAATCACCAGGGTGAGCCGTAATTCCGGCTCTACGAACTCATCTCCCAACTGATGCAGTCAGGAACCGATGCACGTCAGGCCGCATGCTAGGCAACTTTGTGGAACTCGCGCAAGCCGCCAAGTCCGTGCAAGTCGATGCGGCGCGCTTAGCCGAAGCCCTGCGTGCCCGACTTGGCGGTGAAGTTGACAAAAATGTCCGCTTCGACCGCAGCGCTCGCGCCCTCTACGCGGCCGATGGCTCCAACTACCGCCAGGTTCCGATCGGCGTAGTCTTCCCGCGCAATGCCGATGATGTCCTGGCAACGGTCGCGCTCTGCCGCGAGTTCGGCGCACCACTTCTCTGCCGCGGCGGGGGCACATCTCTCGCCGGCCAGTGCTGCAACGTCGCCGTCATTCTTGATTTTTCCAAATACATGGCGGGCATTCTCGAAATCGATCCTGCCCGCCGCATCGCCCGCGTACAGCCCGGAGTCGTGCTCGATCATCTCCGCGCCGCCGCCGAAAAGCATCACCTAACCTTCGCGCCCGATCCTGCCACGCACGATCGCTGCACTCTCGGCGGCATGATCGGCAATAACTCCTGCGGCGTGCATTCCGTCATGGCCGGCAAGACCGACGACAACATTGAGGAACTAGAAATCCTCACCTACGATGGCACGCGCATGAAAGTTGGCGCCACCTCGACGGCGGAACTTGGAAGCATCGTTCAAGCCGGTGGACGCCGCGGCGAAATCTACTCCAAGCTGCAAACCATCGCTGCCACCTACGGCGATCTCGTCCGCGAGCGCTTCCCCAATATTCCCCGCCGCGTCTCCGGATACAACCTGAATTTTCTAATGCCTGAGAACGGCTTCCACGTTGCCCGCGCTCTCGTTGGCTCCGAAGGCACATGCATCACAATCCTTGAAGCAACGTGCCGGCTGGTTGAAAGCCCGCCCGAGCGCGTGTTGCTGATTATCGGCTATCCCGACATTTATCAATGCGCCGATCATGTTCCGGAGATCATGGCGCACAAGCCGATCGGGCTCGAAGGTTTCGACGATCTTCTTGTCGGCTACACGCGCGCGAAGGGGATCAACTCCGACGGCCTCGCAATGCTTCCCGAAGGCGGCGGCTGGCTGATGATCGAATTCGGCGCCCAATCCGCGCGGCAAGCCGAATCCCAGGCCCGCGCTGTTATCGACGCGCTTGGCCGCAGCGCGAACCCTCCCCACATGCGCCTCTATACCGACAAGCAACAAATCAAACGCATCTGGGAAGTTCGCGAGTCCGCTCTTGGAGTTACGTCACATGTGCCGGGAGAGCCGCTCAACTGGGAAGGCTGGGAAGACTCTGCCGTCGCTCCGGAAAAACTGGGAGGTTATCTTCGCGACCTGCGCAAGATGTTTGCGGCGTACGGCTACAGAGGCTCGCTCTACGGCCACTTTGGCCACGGCTGCGTGCATACGCGCATCAATTTCGATTTGCAATCAAAGGAGGGTATCGCCAAGTTTCGCAAGTTCATGGAAGAGGCAGCTGACCTCGTGGTCAGTTATGGCGGTTCTATCTCCGGCGAGCACGGTGACGGACAATCCCGCGCCGAGTTGCTTCCCAAGATGTTTGGCCCGGAGCTGGTGCAGGCGTTCCGCGAGTTCAAATCGGCGTGGGATCCGGGATGGAAGATGAATCCGGGCAAGCTGGTTGAGCCGTACAAGCTCGACGAAAATCTTCGCCTTGGAGCCTCTTACTCGCCGTGGGAACCGAAAACCAATTTCCAATTCCTCGAGGACCACGGCAGCCTCGCTCAGGCGACCACGCGCTGCGTAGGCGTAGGCAAGTGCCGCCGCGAAGAAGGTGGCCTGATGTGCCCCAGCTACCGCGTTACGCATGATGAAGAGCACTCCACTCGCGGCCGCGCTCACTTGCTTTGGGAGATGACGCAGGGCGAGGGTCGAAAAGATGGGATCATTCGCGATGGCTGGCGCAGCGAGGAAGTGAAGCAGTCGCTCGATCTCTGCCTCGCCTGCAAGGGATGCAAGAGCGATTGCCCCGTCGGCGTTGATGTAGCCACGTATAAATCCGAATTTCTTTCTCACTACTATGAAGGCCGCTTGCGCCCACGGAGTGCCTACGCGTTTGGCAATATCGATTTATGGGCGCGGGTTGCCTCGCAAGCGCCCGGCCTCGCTAACCTGGCTACGCAACTTCCATTTCTCCGTGACATCGCGAAATTTGTTGCCGGAATTCCCAAAGAGCGGTCCATTCCTGCCTTCGCTCCAGAGACTTTCAAAGCGTGGTTCCAGCGCACGCGGACACCTGGCGCGCGAGGCGTCAGGAAAAATGGTTTAGGGTGGCGCAGCGCTTCCAGCGCTGCGATTGAACCGTCCCATGCTCGAGGGGCTTTAGCCCCCGAAAACGCTCCGTCGGTCCTCCTCTGGCCCGATACTTTCAACAACTATTTCCAGCCGCCCACCGCACAAGCCGCCGCCGAGGTCCTCGAAGCCGCCGGTTTCCGCGTCATCGTCCCACGGGCCAACCTGTGCTGTGGGCGACCGCTCTACGACCATGGCATGCTCGACCGCGCCCAATCGCTTCTGCTGCAGATCCTCGACGAACTCTCCCCAGAAATCGCAGCCGGAATCCCTATCGTCGGCCTTGAGCCCAGCTGCGTGGCCGTCTTCCGTGACGAGCTCCTCAACCTTTTTCCCCATGACGAACGCGCGCAGGCTCTATCGCGGCAAACTTTCCTGCTCAGCGAGTTCCTTGAAACCTACACGAAGGATTTCCCGCTGCCCCAGCTCAACTGCAAAGCGCTCCTCCACGGCCACTGCCATCACAAATCCCTGATGAAGATGACCGCTGAAGAGGCTGTCCTGCGCCGGTTGGGTGTCGATTTCCAAAGCCCCGCTCCCGGGTGCTGCGGCATGGCCGGCTCCTTCGGTTTCGAAGCTGACAAATACGATATCTCCATCGCTATTGGTGAACTCGAACTTCTCCCCGCTGTCCGCCGCGCTCCAGCCGACTGGCTGATCATCGCCGACGGCTTCAGTTGCCGCGAACAGATCGCTCAGGGCACGTCCCGCCATGCCCTCCACTTGGCCGAGGTTCTGCAAAGGGCCATCATTGCTCCTGCTCCCGGCACACAGGAGTCCCTCCCCTATCCTGAGTCCGCATTAACACGCCGCCGCGATGCGGAGATCTTCCACTCTATGAAACGCTCAGCTCTCGGCTTGGCAGGCCTGGCAGCAGGCGGAGTATTATCGTGGAACTTATTCAGAAAACATTGATTCTAAAGTGCCTATTGCAGTTATGACTGGGATGTTTTAACTTACGCCTCTCGCCAGATGGCTCGACTTCTGGGACAATAGAGTTCTCGCCGCTTGGGATTCTGAAGTCGCGGATCCTGAAGTCCTGGGTGCACAGTCATGGATCATGAAACCACCATTACGGCTCCAGTCATAGGCAAGGTTCCCACCGAGGCCCTGACCACCCTCGTTGCGGCCAAGTCTCCGGACGCGCCACTGTGCGGCTCGGTGCTGGTCCTGATCCAGTTTGACGTTTGCGAAGAGATTCGCCTTGACGAGCTTCGCCAAATCCTCGGCGCTCGCACCGCCGACGCCAGCTTCAAACACCTCGCTCCCGGATATGTCCGCTATCAGCGCCCTCCGGTCGAAGAGGTCCTCGAACCTCTTGTGCTGGAAAGCGGCGAGCGCCTTGAAGGAGACATCAAGTACTTCGACTACGGCGTAGTCAGCGTGGTCTTCGAGCTGCCGTTCTCCGGCGACTGGGACAAACTGGTTCAGCTTTCCAGCCGCTGGGTTTGGGACACCAACTTCGAAAGCCTGGCCACGCGCATCGTCAAACAGAAGCTGGAGCGTGCAGCCCCCGCGCTGGTCAAGCCGTATACCACCGAGTGGCTGCAGGAAGACTATTTCATCTTCCACCTGCGCGAGATTGCCGGCTCACCCTCGGCCACCGAACTTCTGGCTTCTCAAGGCGGCTTCATCTCTCAAGTTGTGCGCGGTGAAACCCAGCCGCTCTCCGATGGTGAACGCCAGGAAATTCTGCAGTCGCGGATTTCCTACTACCCGCACGATCTTGCCGTGATCGGATGGAACGCCGCCTTTATCTACGACAGTCCATCCGGCGCCGAGACCGCCATCCAACTCCTGCAGTACGCAAACTCACAGCTGCTCGAGTTCCGGCATTACGACGAGCTGCTCACCAAGCAGCTGGAAGGGGTCTACGACTTCCTGGAGCGCGGAGGCCGCGGCCTCTGGTCGCGCTGGCGCACCGCCCGCGCCGCCTCGAAACTGCACACTGTTCTGCTCGATGTGAGCGAGTTGACCGAGCGCGCCGACAACGCCATCAAGTTCCTCAGCGACATGTTTTCCGCCCGCCTGTACAAGCTAGCGGCTCTGAAAGTCGGCGTGCCCGACTACAAAGACCTCGTCCAGCAAAAGCTGCAAACTGCCGAAGAGCTCTACCGCTTCATGGTCGACGAATTCAACCAAAGCCGGGCTTTCGTGCTGGAATTAATGGTCGTCATCATCCTGATCATCGAGCTGGTCTATTTCTTCCGCGGCAAACCCATCTAGAATTTGTCATTCCGAGAAACCACTCACAATCAGCGTCTCTTGAGGCGATCGCGTTACCTCACTTCCGCCGAATGCATACACGCCGCACCCCGCCGCCAGCAAGCCGCACCCCAGCCCGCACACTCCAGTCCATCCAAACCACTGCCACAATACGGCCGAAACATACGAGCCCAGCGCGCCCGCGCTGAAGTAGCAAACCATATAAACCATATTCATTCGGCTTCGCGCCGCAGGCAAAAGTCCGTAGATCCGCGTCTGATTCGACACGTGCCCCGACTGCACCCCGATATCCAACAGCACCACTCCAACTATCAATCCGCTCATGTGCTTGCCAAACAAATAGAGAATCACAAAAGAAACGAGCGTCACAATCAGAGAAATCAGCACGTTCCGTCTCGCTCCGTAACGGTCCGCCATGCGCCCGATAAAAGGCGCACACAGCGCCCCGACCGCGCCCACCAGCCCAAAGAGCCCAGCGACACCGCTTCCGTAGTGATACGGCGGTGTTTGGAGGAAGAACACCAGTGTCGTCCAGAAGGCGCTGAAAGAACAGAAGAGGATCGCACCCAGCGTTGCTGCTTCTCGCAACACCGGCTGCTCGCGGATAAGAACAAAGGTCGAACGAATCAAACTCAGCCAAGAGAGCCGCAACTCCGGCTGGCTCTCGGGCAAGCCTGTGCGGATCAACGCTGCCAGAGCCAGCATCAGGACGGCCGCCAGCCAGTAGATCGCCCGCCATCCCACCCACGCAGCCAGCAGTCCGCTGACAGTTCGCGCCAGCAGTATTCCAAACAACAATCCGGAAAGCACAGCTCCCACCGTTGCTCCCCGCCGCGCCGCCGACGCGAGATGAGCGGCAAATGGAACAATGACGTGAACCGTAGCCGTCGTAACTCCGATTCCAAAGCTCGCCAGCGCCAGCCACGCAAAGTTCTGCGCGCTCGCCATCGCCATCAGGCACGCGGACTCTGCTATCAGCAAAGTCACAATCAGCTGCCGCCGCTCTTTCGTATCGCCGAGGGGAACAAAGAACAGCATCCCCAAGGCCGCCCCAAACTGCGTCAGCATAGCGACCGTGCCTACTTTTGGTACGGAGATGCGAAACGCCGCCGCAATTGTCGCCAGCAGCGGCTGGATGTAATACATGTTGGCCACAACGGCGCCCACGCTGAACGCCATCAGCCACACGTGCACGGGCTTTATATCTTCCGATGGCAGAGGCAGTCTCGAATCGATCTGTTCCGGTGAACCTTGCTGAGGATTGCGATCCACATTAATTTCGCTCACAGAACTTAAGATGCTCCTGGCCTCAGATAGAATTCAGCAATTGATGCGATGCCGGGCAGTCCACGATCTCTAGAAAACCGAGGACGGAGAATTTCATGCGAGGCCTGAAAGATAAACGAGTCTTGATCACCGGCGGCGCCAGCGGAATCGGCGCAGCCACAGCCGCGCGTTTTCTAGAAGAGGGATCCCGCGTTTGCATCCTCGACCGCGACGCCCAAGCCTGCGCAGCCATTCGCCAGCAACTGCCGGGAATCTCCGAGGCCATCATCGCCGATGTAACCGACCTCATGCAGGTGGAAGCTGCTCTCGCCGATGCCGTCCGCGTGATGGATGGAGTTGACGTGCTTATCAATAACGCCGGGATCAGCATCCGCCACAACTTTCTCGATATCACTCCCGAAGAATGGGACAAAGTGATCGCTGTAAATCTCACCGGAGTTTTCTATGTAGCCCAAACCGCGGCGCGCCACATGATGGAAAACTACACGGCCGAGCGCGGCAGCGGAGCGATTCTGCAAACTGCATCGACCAATGGCATCATGGGCTATCCGTATTACGCCGATTACAATGCCACCAAAGCCGCAGTCATCGAGTTGACCCGCTCCATGGCCCTCGAACTCGCGCCCAAAGTCCGCGTCTGCGCTGTCGCCCCCGGATACGTACTCACGCCTATGCAGCGCGCCGAGTACACTGACGCGATGCTCGACGAAGTGAACAAAAAAATTCCGCTCCGCCGCCACGCGCAGCCGGAAGAAATTGCAGCTCTCTTTGCATTCCTCGCCAGCGACGATGCCGCTTACGCCACCGGCCACGTCTACACGATGGACGGAGGCGAAACTGTCGGAGGCCTGGCCAGCCGGTGAGCACCACAGTTGCATAGTTTTCGAGAGCTAGGCTCTCATACTTCTCGCGGCGAGCCGCGCGAGGCGCACAACGCGGTAGAGCGGAAACAAACTCTTCGGCAGACGAACCGCTTCCCATTCTCCAGGACCGGGAGTGAAAATGAGCCGGGTGAGGAAGCGCACTCGGTCGGCACGGCGTTCGCGAAGCCGCATCATGAGCCGGAAGTACGATACCTGCTGTTCCTCGTAGGTGACTCCAGCAGCCACAGCTACGGCGATCTCTTCCGCAAACGTTTGCGCGGCGTGATCTGCAACAACGGACTTTTTGATCAGCGGCGGAATCTCTGCAGCCAGAAGGCGATTCGCCAACAGCAGCGTGATATCCAGAATCCGCTCAATGCCCAGTTCCCGCGTTTGAGATTGAATCCAATCCCAATCCAAATTTTCCCGTCCCACAATCTGCGCGATATCGCAGAGCCAGATGAGCCGTCCCCACACGTGTTTCGCCGCATGTATGGAAAGGACGAGCAGCAAATCTTCGGGCGAAGGCGTTTTCACGCTGCGGCCTGCAACCGTGACGTTCACCGCGCGCTCGATCAATCCATCCATATCGAAGTCGACGGCGTAGAAGCGCGGCTGCAACGCCCACTGAAGCTCCAGTAAATTCTTTCCTGCAAAACTGTCGAAGGTACGCTCATATCCCGACGCGATGTAGGCCTGCTCCGCGTCTTCAGGAATGGGAACGCGCGGTGTATATCCCAGATCCTGCACTGCTGTTTTGATACGGGTGACATCTTTCTTGTGGACAAATAAATCCATGTCGCCGGACTGACGCAACGCCATATCGCCGTAGTAAACTTCGGACATCACGACGCCCTTGTAAGGAATCACTTCGATGCCGATCGAGTCCAGACAGTCCAGAATGCGGATCAGTTCACGCGCAAGAAAGAGTGACTTATATACATTCCTTTCATAACGCTGACGAAGTGACGCCAGCACAGGTGACGGAACGGCGTCGGGCAAGCGCGAGAGATTCTGATACAGCAGCGAAGATGTGCCGTGATATTCCGCGAGGCGAAGCACAGTCTCCCAGTCGATGGGCCTTTCCTGCAGCGACAGTATGCGGGCGAGATCGCTTTCGCGCGGATCGGCAGAACTCGCGGCGCAGAGAAGCCTCCACTCGGATGCGATTGAAGCTGCCGCCTCTCGGCGATTTAAAGATGAGGAAGGTTTGGGGTTCACTAAGTAGTTCGCTAATCGATTTCACGAATGTCGAGCCATCTTAGCAGCATGCCAGGAAGCCTCGACAGTATGAGCCATCGCCTCAGTTTGGGCACTAAAGGTTACTTTCGTCACTGTCGATTGCCTTTTCTTAAGGTTGCGTCCGGCCCTGGTTCTGTCAAACTGGTGTTTGCGAAAGCAGGCCCCCACTCGAACAACGCAGATGGAAGTATCCACACCCAAGTCGACCCGGCGTAGCACGCGAATGCGCGTGGAGATTTCCATCACTGTAACCAGTATGGATCGCAGGCACCCATTCGCTGAGGTGTGTATTGCGCTGGTCGTGAGCCCTCAGGGTGCTGGGCTGCGTGCGTCGCACGCGTTGCCGCTCGAAACTCCTGTGTTGCTGAGCGATCTGCCCGGAGGCGGAAGCGCTTCTGCCCGCGTCGCGAATTGTCTTCCGCTCGGAAATGACGGGAAATACTTTCTGATCGGAGTCTCACTCTACAATCACGGGAATGTATGGGGAATTTCCAATCCGCCAGAGGATTGGAATTGCGCTTCGAATTCTGCTGACTCTACCAGCAAAACCGACAAAGCCGCCATCAAGAGCAAGGAAGCGTGGCCCTACAACTTGTTTTCTGGGCACGGCGATACGCATCCCAGAGTTAAATAACTGGAGCGAAAACAGACTCCACCAGTCGGCTGAGTCATGGTGCCATTCTTTCGTAACCTCGTGCGGACCTGCGGTCCGATGCCATACTCTATCTACGATGTCGCAGACGCCGGAATCCGCCGAAGTTGAGGCTTCTTCCGCCAAGGCGCCCAGCCTTGCGCCGCGCGCGTTTCGGGTGAAGCTGCGCGGCTCCGTCCTGGCGCTCATTCGCTTGCCCAACCGGCGCGAGGTGAGAGGCAAATTGCATCAGCTATCGATCAGCGGCGGCCTGATGAATCTGGAGCAGCCGCTGGACGAAAAGCTGCAAGTGGAATTGATCTTCCATCTCGGGGAGACCACGATCCGCGAAAAGGTTGAGATGCTTTTTCCCATGTGGGCCACGCAGGGTTGGCTGCAACCTTTTCGTTTCCGCGACCTGCCCGAAGCAGACAAGAATATCCTGGAGGCATGTCTGCAGTCGTTTGTTCGGCAAGCGCAAGCGTCAGCCTCCTGCGCTGGAAATCCCCCCTAAAAGTGAAACCCAAGTTCCGCGGTCAACGCGCGCGGCGTGACGTAATGCGTGCCGCTGAAGGTTGAGAGGAAGTTGTAGAGCGCGAAATTGTTCGCCAGATTAATGACGGTCAATTGCGCACTCCATTTGTATTTGTCGCCATGGAACAGGTTGTCATGGCCCACCGACAAGTCGAAGAGGCTCCGGTGTGCGATGCGCGGCGGATTGTGATCGTCGTTCTCGGAGTTCGGCGCAGGCACCTTGATGAGCGAGGAACCGAATTGCGAAGCCAGGCAGGTGGAGGGCAGCGGAGTGATCCGTGTCGCGCGCGCGCCATTGCAAGTGAACCCAGCTTGGAACTCCTGATCGGCGCTCAGCGGATTTCCAAAGACATCCTGCAACAGGACGGCTGGCTGTCCGTTGAGCGCAGTTGACTGCGGACAGTCGTTACTTGCCCCCACCCCGTAACACGGCGCATTGCCAGCCACCAGCCCGCTGTCATACCGCCAGTTGAAGCCGAGCCATGGACCGCGCTTCCAGGGCTGGTATTGCAAGTGCGTGGTCTGGTTGAACTTTTCGTCGTGGTCAATGCGGAACGGCAGTCCGGCGCTGGTCGCGACGGTCGCGCCAGCTCCTCCGATCTGCGGCTGGAAAAAGCGCGCCGCCACGCTTGAGAAAACGAAGAGCGCCGAGAAGCCATGGATATCAGGCACACTCACACGCCCCGCATATCCGGGAATCTTGGAGTTGTGCCACTCAATGGGGAAAGTGATGGGCGTGTTACCGAGTACGCTGAAGTCGTAACCGTTGTGCGTGTACTTTGTGATCCACTCTCCGGAAAAGACCAGATACTTTCCGAACGCTTGCTCGAGCCCGGCGTGGAACTCATTGCGAAAGCCGGGGCTCAACGCGCCACTTGCTCCGGGCGTGCAGAGCAGAAGAGGGGCTAAGACAGCGTTTTCGCATCCGATGCTGGAAAGTATGAGATTTTCATTGAAAGGAGATTCTAAGGTGCGCGCGTAGGAAGCGCGAAGAATCGTGTTGGTCTTCTTGATGTTGTAAGCCGCTCCCACCCGAGGCTCGGCCTGCCGCGCTGTCGTTAACCCATTGTATAAGTCACCACGCAGGCCAACATTCAGAGACCAGTTTCCTTTTGTGATCACGTCGCGAACATAAAGGGCAAGCTCCTTCACGTCGGTGTGGCCATTGAAGGTGTAATAGCTTCCGCCACGGGTTAAGTCGTAAGGAGCGAGGATCGGGTTGTAATTGGGGTAGAAAGCGGAATTGGGCGCGTTCGGATTGGACGCGTTGTTCTGCTGGTCGATGCCGGTGTTGCCGGGACAATCCGCAGCAGTCAGTCCGGGTGCCGCGACATAGGGAAACGGATTCACTGCAGTCACAGGAGCAGCAGTTATGCAGGGTGCGTTGTAGGTTGGATCGACGATCCCGAGCCTGTCGTTTTCATTGAGAAAGGTTTGCTCGTAGGTGACTCCCGCCTTGATTTGGTTAATTCCTTTGACATAGGAAATATCGGATCGCAGTCCCGAGTTGGTTAGTGTCCGGTTCTGCCCCACAGACTGTCGCTGAAGACTCGGAGGCCCCAGGTCTGCAAAAGGATTGCTGCTGGGGTAGTAGTTGTAGTCGTCGCGACGAACGAATGCGCCCAGAGTGAATACGGAATTTGCTGTTACCACGTGTGTCCATGAAGGGGCAATGTTGAATGTACCTATCTGGGAGCGCTGGTCTGTCGGTCCAATAACGTTTCCATTTGGGTCCAGGCCATTAAAGGCGGCCATTTGCGGCTCAATGCCGGCCAAACCACTCCATACCGTAGCGTCCTGCGCATCAAAGGAGTTCGGCGTTTGAAACCAGCTCCGGCTGTAGCCGAAGTTCAGGTGAATCGAGTCAGAGCTGCTTAGCTGATAGTCAACGCGGTCGAATAGATTTTCTTCGTTGCCCTTGTCGTGGAATACAGCGAATTCCGGCGGATCCAGGAACCGGCCGGTATTTAAACCGCTGGCGGAAATGAAGTTCCCCCAGTTCTTGCCGCCATAAGCAAGTTCGGCCGCCACGTTCGCCGTTCCGTATGAACCGTACGAAGTGGTGACGCTCCCATGAGGAGTAGTTACGCCCTGCCCCGAACGCGTGGTGGCTACAATCACTACGCTGGTTTTGCCTCCGTATTCGGCGGGAGGCGCGCCCGATATGACTTCCAACGACTGAACCGAATCGAGTGGGATTTGATTGGAGAAGACTTTGCTCTGCTGGTCTGTTATGGGCTGGCCGTCAACGGAGAACGAATTTTCCGCGTGGTCGCCAAGTCCGTGAAAGAGGCCATTGGAATCGGCGGCGATTCCCGGCGTTGATTGAGTCACAGCCGCACTTACGGACGACGTCGTACTCTCCAGCGGCATCCGGATGAAAGCATCCCTGTCGATGTCCGAGTGGAAGGTGGAATCATTCTCGACCAAGTCTCCTCCGGCCTCGACCGTCACCGTAGTAGAGGACCCCAAGACTTGAAGATTGATCTTGAGACTGACCGGCACGACCGACCGAACGTCCACATCTTGTGCGCTCGGCGCGAATCCTGTCGCGGTCACCGTCATGTGATACGGATTGAACGGTACATTCGGGATGTTGAAACTCCCTGACTTATCGGTGGTGGTTGCCTGGTCAAAATGGCTAACTGGATTGTGGATTTTAACGGTGGCATCGGGAACGACAGCGCCAGTGGGGTCAAGCACGATACCGCTGATGGAGCCGGAATTACTGCCCGATTGCGCATAAGTGTGAAGCGTGAGGACCAAAAAGAGAACTGCCACAAAAGCCGCGGAAAGCGACCTCGTATAAGAAGCCAGCATGATTCCTCCATGAAATGTGGTCGAAGATCCAAAGATCGAAGAGCAAAAGGAACGGTCTTTGAGAAATGAACCGGACCTCTACTCGGCTGAAAGCTGATCTTTAGACAGATGGAGGTGGGCGGACGTACAGGGCAAAAGCGATGAGGTATTGCTTGGCATCCGTGGGCCGTGGGCGAAATGGGACCACGCGACGGAAAACCGGCTTGGGCGTTGGCGACGCGGTGGTTGGTGATGCAGAGTGAGCCGCAACGCAAACCTGGCAAGTAGTGGATTCATCGTGACTCGAATGATGATGCACAGCAAACGCCAGCGCTGACCAAAGAGTCAGCAGCAGCGAAAGCCAGGCGATTCGTTTCGAGATGGACGGCATTGTCCCCAGTGCCCTAGTCGAATTTACAATGAAAGAGCGGAATTGCGCAACGAAAGAAAGACCGCTGGATGCCGGAGGAATGCAAAAGGAAACTCTATTTCGTTACCTGACTTCTGAAAGGAAGACGGTTTTGGCATAACTGGACAGTCTGCTCTGGCTCGCGAATTTATTGGTGGGCCCGCAAGGATTTGAACCTTGGACCAATGGATTATGAGTCCACTGCTCTAACCGCTG
>Ga0209007_1000268_pt1 | contig 25805 bp, 27 predicted proteins | sample JacPinW_OM1H0_O2_FD_187961 | JGI IMG/M metagenome (GOLD analysis project Ga0209007, IMG submission 187961) | Forest soil microbial communities from Algoma, Ontario, Canada - Jack Pine, Ontario site 1_JW_OM1H0_O2 (SPAdes) (version 2) | ecosystem: Environmental > Terrestrial > Soil > Boreal... | reverse complement strand
TCGCCTGCGGAGCGGTTGCTTCCAGTCATCGCCGCTCGCTACCCATGCCCCCTCGAACTGGGTCCAAGGATAGGCGTCCTTCGCACTCCACCGCTAGGGCACGTACGGGCCCGAAGTCCCCACGCCCAGTCCGAACGGTGATGTGTCGCGCGAAGCTCACGAGCGGGCGATGGAGCGGATGCCGCAGGCCGGGGCACGCCCAATGACCTCGCTGCAGTACTTGCTGGAGTTGCAGCGCGACTGGGCCCGGCAGGAGACTTGCACCCTGACGACAGGAATTGCCAAGCGCTTTGGGGGTTCTTACGGCTTGGGAGTCATTTACGCGAAGACGATGTTCGGTACCGGCGAGCACTAGATCGAGGCCGCGGAGCAAGGATCAGATGAAGCTCTATGCGTGGTCCATTGTGGTGGGTCTGCTCGTCGGTGTGATCTACAGTCTGCTGCGGATACGTTCGCCTGCCCCGCCGCTGGTGGCTCTGGTTGGGCTGCTGGGAATCCTGCTGGGCCAGCAGGCCATACCGCTCGCCAAGCACCTGCTGGCAGGTAACTCCCTGCCGGTCGCGTGGCGCCTCGCCGCGAGCTCAGATCATATCTTTGGGCTCTTACCGGGACGTCACACCGGGCGCACAGACGTGCCGTCGCAGCGACGGGAGGGAATATCGCAATGACTCAAGAGGCTGGGGCACCGGAACTCGTTCTGATCAACGCTAAGGTTACGACGCTCGATCCTTCACGGCCTGGCGCTACCGCGTTCGCCGTCAGTAAGGGGCGGTTTACCGCGATCGGGGCTGACAGCGAGATCGCGCCGCTCGCTTCGAGCAGCACCCGAGTCATAGACGCCCAGGGAAGGCGGGTCCTACCCGGGCTCATCGACAACCACCTGCACATCATCCGCGGCGGGCTCAACTTCAACATGGAGCTGCGCTGGGATGGCGTGCGCTCACTCGCCACCGCCATGCAGATGCTCAAGGAGCAGGTGGCGCGGACCCCACCGCCGCAATGGGTGCGGATCGTTGGGGGGTTCACCGAGCATCAGTTCACTGAGAAGCGGTTGCCGACGATCGAGGAACTCAATGCGGTCGCGCCTCAGACTCCGGTCTTCTTGCTGCATCTCTATGACCGCGCCATCCTGAATGGTGCGGCGCTGCGGGCCGTTGGCTACACACGCGACACCCCGAATCCGCCTGCGGGAGAGATCGTTCGGGACGCGAAAGGCAACCCGACGGGACTGCTGATCGCCAAGCCCAACGCGGGAATTCTCTATTCGACGCTGGCCAAGGGCCCGAAGCTCTCGTTCGAGCATCAGGTGAACTCAACCCGCCAGTTCATGCGCGAGCTCAATCGCCTGGGCGTCACGGGCGCGATCGACGCCGGCGGGGGCTTCCAGAACTACCCCGAGGACTACGCCGTCATCCAGCAGCTCGCGGCAGCGGGGCAGCTGACGGTGCGCTTGGCCTACAACCTCTTCACGCAGAAACCCAAGCAGGAAAAGGAAGACTTTCTCAACTGGACTCGCACCACGAAGTACGCAGAGGGCAACGAGTACTTCCGTCACAACGGTGGTGGCGAGATGCTCGTGTTCTCAGCCGCGGACTTCGAGGACTTCCGACAGCCGCGCCCCGACATGCCGCCAGAGATGGAGAGTGAGCTCGAGGCCGTGGTGCGGATCCTGGCGGTCAACCGTTGGCCCTGGAGACTGCACGCCACCTACGAAGAGACGATCAGCCGGGCGCTCGATGTGTTCGAGCGGGTCGACCGCGAGGTTCCGTTCAAGGGTTTGCACTGGTTCTTCGACCACGCCGAGACGATCTCGCAGCGCTCGATCGACCGGATCGCAGCACTCGGCGGCGGTATCGCCATCCAGCACCGCATGGCCTATCAGGGCGAGTACTTCGTCGATCGGTACGGCGGGCGTGCCGCGGAGGGGACGCCACCGGTGGGTCGAATCATGCGCTCGGGCGTTATGACTTCCGCTGGCACGGACGCGACGCGGGTCTCGTCCTATAACCCTTGGGTCTGCCTGAGCTGGCTCACGACTGGGCGGACGGTGGCTGGGCTGCGGCTCTATCCCGAAAGCAACTGCCTCGATCGGGAGACTGCGCTGCGGATGTGGACCGAGAGGGTCACGTGGTTTTCGAACGAGGAAGACGCCAAGGGATCCATTAAGCCGGGCCAGTACGCGGACTTCATCATCCCCGACAGGGACTACTTCACTTGCCCGGAGGCCGAGATCGCCGACACAACGACCCTTCTCACGGCCGTTGGCGGCAAGGTGGTCTACGCATCGGGAGCATTCTCCAAGCACGACGATGCCCCGCGCATCAGCCCGCTTCCCGATTGGTCGCCTGCAGCGACGTACGGCGGCTACGGGGCCTGGGGCAGGTATCCCTTGCAGGGTGCGGTGATTCGAGCGAGTCAATCGCTGCAACGTTGCTGCAACGGGGTTCCCGAGCTCGCACGCAGCGCCTCGGATAATGGATTGTTCTGGGGCGCGACCGGCTGCAGTTGCTGGGCTTTCTGAAATGCAGACAGAGGGCGAGCGAGATCCGCGCTGGGTCGACGCCATTCTGGACTGGCGGGGCAGCCGCTAGCTCCAGTGGCTCTTGGCGCCGAGGCGCTAGGCCGGATGGATCATGTCACGCGCGTAGGCCAGTCCGATTCCGTAGCCACCACCGTGGGCCTCCACGATGCCCCGCGCGCCGGCGTAGGTCTCGTGCCGTGTCCAGTCCCTCTGCAATTCGAGTAGAACTTGAATCCAGGAGGTCATGCGAGCCCCCGCCGACTCCATCCGTCGCAATGCCAGGTCGTGACTCACCGGCGTCAGACCACCGCAAGCGTCAGCCACGACAAAGACCTCATAACTGGATGCGAGGGCGGATAGAACCGGAAAAGACACGCAGGCCTCGGTGAGGAGGCCGGAGACGAGCAGGCGTCGCCGACCGGTGTCGGAAACCGCTCTGCGGGCGGTCTCGTCCTCCCAGAGATTCATGTTCCGGCGCTCGATCGGCTGGACTCCTGGGAGCACCTGCGCGACCGCCGGCATGAGCGGGCCGCTGTAGACCTTCGAGGCAGATGTCGATACCACCACGGGAAGTTTAAAGACCACCGCGGTCCGAGCGAGCGCGATCGTGTTGTTGAGCAGGGTCTGGCGGTCAATGGAGCTCACGCCGAAGGCGAGCCCCGCCTGCTGGTCGACCAGGAGAAGAGCCGTGGTCTCTGGTGTCAGGAGCGGGTTTGCGTCGGCAGGCATCGCTGCATCTCCCGTATCAGCCGCTATGCTTTGATAAATGCTAGCAGGTCCGGGTTGATGACATCCGCAATGTGATGATTTATTGAGTTTTCACGCCCAGCACCTGCGCAAATTGCGCGGGTAAGCTTCCAGCGCGTGATTGCAATATGACCGTAATGCTGGCAATATGAAGTCATGACTATTCAGATCACTATCCGCGATGTCTCCGAGAAAGTGCGTGACGAGCTCGCCGCTCGTGCTGCTTCGCAAGGTAAGTCCATGCAGGAGTTTCTGCGCGCCGAACTCGAACGGATGGCTGCGCGGCCGTCCGTGGAGGCTTGGCTGCAGCAGGTGGCCAGGAGAAAGCGGGCGGCTCAGACTCGTGTCTCTTCCGGCCAGATCCTTAAGAACCGCGACGCTGACCGGCGGTGAGCGCCGTCGTCGATTCATCTGTTGTTGTCGGAGCGCTCGTCGATTCCGGTTCGGACGGCACATGGGCGGAGGGGATCCTGGCGAGCGGCTCCCTGACCGCCCCGGAGCTGATGCGGGTCGAGGCGACAAATATTCTCCGGCGGTTGGAACGGGCAAAGGAACTCACTTCGGCCGAGGCGAACGGTGCGCATGAGGATCTGATGTTGCTCGACATCCAGTTGTTCTCCTTTGAACCCTTCGCAGAGCGAGTCTGGGAGCTTCGTCACAACCTCACGAGCTATGACGCTTGGTATGTCGCAGTCGCCGAAGCGCTTGACCTGCCGCTCGCCACGCTGGACATGAGTCTTTCGAGGGCGAGAGGGCCGAAATGCAAATTTCTGACGCCTGAGGACCGGTAGCGTCCACTGTTTGTTCGCGAGGAGCGAACGGTGGAGTACGACGAGCATGCTGGACCGAAACGCTTGTGGACCGGAGGCAGTGACGGGATTGGCGCAAGCACCTGGCTGCCAAGGGCGATGTGTGTGGGATGCGCTGTCGAGGGAGCCTACACGGACGCCGGTGCAGCTCAAGGCGCACACTTGGCGCGGTCAACGTGCGCTGGCGGTCTTCCTGGGTTCGCGTGAGAAGCCGCTCGGCTTCCTTGCAAGATCCACGGGGTTTCTCTCATGAACAGATCAGCAATCTCTCGACGTCAGGCGATGATCGCCCTAGCCGGCACTTCTGTGTCCGCGGCGATCCATCCGCTGTTTGCCGCTGCCGGCAGCGCCACCAACGGGCCGCCGGTCGCGCGCGTCGAACCGGTTACCGAGGAATTCTTCGGCGAGACGATCGTTGATCCCTACCGGTGGATGGAGAATTCCAAGGATCCTGACTGGGAGCCGTTCATGCGCGGTCAAGCCGCGTATGCGCGCCAGGTGCTTGATGCCATTCCTGGACGCAAGCGGCTCTCCGCCCGCATCGCGCAGCTGTCCGGCGACGCGGTCGTCACGCGCAGTGTGCAAAGCTGTCGCGGCCGAATCTTCTACGAGAAGCGCCCGCTGGGTGCGGATAACTTCAAGCTGTACACGCGCGCGCAAATTCAAGGCGAAGAGCGGCTGCTCATTGATCCTACATTGCTCAAGCAGGACGGTAGCCACGTCTCGCTGGATTGGTGGAGCGCAGCTCCGGACGGCAGCCATGTAGTGTATGGACTCTCGGCCGCCGGTTCCGAGGATTCCGTGATTCACATTCTCGTGGTGGCCACGGGGGAGATTCTGCCGGAGCGCATCAGTCGTGCGCAGTACGCAAACCCGAGCTGGCTCCCGGACAGCAGTGGATTTTTCTACAACCGCCTTGCGGGAGCGCCGCTTGGGTCGGTTGACTATTACAAGGACAGTGTCGCGTGGCTGCATCGTCTGCGGACCGACACGCGGGACGACCTGAAGATACTAGCCCGGGGTCAGTACGCGGAGGTTGCCGGCGAACCGACGGATTTCCCGAGCATCATCGCCGATTCCAGCAGCAAATACGTTGTTGCGGGGATGATCGGCGGTGTGCGACGTGAAAACCCCTATTACACCGCACGCCTGTCCGAGCTTATCGCCGCTCGAGCGCAGTGGCGCAAGGTCTGCGACGTTGCCGACGAGGTGGTCGGTGTGTCGTTGCGGGACGACCTGCTTTATCTTCTGACCACCAAAGATGCGCAGAACGGCAAGGTGCTTCAGACCTCCTTGTCGGCCCCGAGTCTAGCGAGTGCCAGGGTCGCCGTACCGGAGGGCGATGTGGTAATCGACAACATCAGCGCAGCGCACGACGCTCTGTACGTGCAGGACATGAACGGCGGCTATGGAGGCTTCCGGCGTGTCGAAGCGGATGGACGGATTGCATCAATCCCGACTCCATTTGAAGGCACGATATTCCAGCTCTCGACCAACACCGCCGAGGACGGCATGCATTGGATCGGTACCAGCTGGCTCGTGCCGTTCACGGTGCTGCATTTCGATCCGGCGACCGGCCGGCACTCGGACACGGGGATCTCGCCTCAGCCGCCGATTGACCTCAAGCCCTATGAAGCGATCAAGACGAGCGCTACCGTCCGGGACGGAACCAAAGTACCGCTGTCGATCATCGCCAGGAAGGGACTGGTGCGCGACGGCCGTCATCCGGCTCTGGTCGATGCCTACGGCTCCTACCAGATCGTGAGCTCTCCGTTCTTCAACACCCGCGCCATCGCGTTCCTCGAGCAGGGCGGGGTGATCGCCACCGCGCATGTACGCGGTGGTGGGGAATACGGCCGGCGGTGGTGGAAGGCCGGCCAGAAGCTTTCCAAACCCAACACCTGGCGGGATCTCATCGACTGTTGTGAGGCGCTGGTGCGCGACGGATGGACGACGCCGTCACGGCTCGCAATACAAGGCGGCTCTGCGGGCGGAATCACTGTGGGCCGCGCACTCACCGAGCGGCCCGCGCTGTTTGCCGCCGTCATTTCCAACGTCGGGGTTTCGAACGCGCTGCGCGCGGAGTTCTCGCAGAATGGGCCGCCCAACATCGCCGAATTCGGTACCGTGAAGGAGCGCGACGGCTTCGAGGCTCTCCGGGAAATGGATGCACTCCATGCGGTGCGTGACGGCGTTCTCTATCCGGCGGTACTGCTGACCACCGGACTGAAGGACCCGCGCGTGGAGCCTTGGCAGGTGGCCAAGATGACGGCCCGGCTACAAAAAGCTACGGCATCGAAGAGTCCCGTACTCCTGAGAGTGACATTCGACGCCGGGCATGGCCTCGGCTCGACGCGAACGCAGGCCGATGAGCAGCGCGCCGATGAATACGCGTTCGTGCTGTGGCGCACGGGCGCGCCGGGGTTTCAACCGGGTTTGTAGTTACATTAGTTTCTTGGTGTAACCATTTGAAATATAAAGAAGTGGCTCCCCGGGTTGGAATCGAACCAACGACCAGACGATTAACAGTCGTCTGCTCTACCGCTGAGCTACCGGGGAACGCGGTGGATCTTCGAAGGGCGCGAATTCTCCGGCAAGGGCTTGACGCGAGTCAATGCGTCCCTGCGGCCGTTAGCCTGCGGATCGGCGGGCAGCGCAGCGCGGAGTCAGCGGCCAGAGCGTCGGCGCTGCGCCAGCACGCCGTAGGCGGTGAGATTGATGGCGACGAGGAGAGCGGCAAGCAGCCACTGGATGTGCCAAGTGAGCCCGGGTGGGTAGAGCACCCCGACCAGATAGTGGGCGAGGAAGCCTCCCGTGTACCCGGCCTCACCGCCGAGCGCGCGCCAGTGGTTCTCGAGAGGCGTCAGCGGGCAGATCGAGTGTGACACTTCGACCCAGCAGCCCCAGGCGAGCGCCGGCAGGTGCGCGAACGCCACCGGCGGCCAGCGCCAGGTGAGGAACCCGCCAAAGATCACGAACGCGGTGAAGGCGAAGTGAACGACAACGAGGCCGTCGGCGAGGTAGGCGTAGAGCATCGGACGGTTACCCGCGGCGGGAGGCGCCGCGCCCGGCCCGGTAGTTTAAGGCCCCGCCCGCCGGGCGCCTTGCGGCGTCCGGGTCCTTGATCTCAGGCCGCGACGCGCGCGACCAGGATCCGGGCGATGCGATCCATCGCCTTCTCGAGCGTCTGCATGCTGCAGGCGAAGGACAGCCGCACGTGACCTGGGGCGCCAAACCCCGAGCCGGGCACCACCGCAACCCCGGCGTCGTTGAGCAGCAGCTCCGCGAACTCGTTGTCGTCGCGGCAGCCGAGCGCGCCCATGGCGGATGAGACGTCGGCGAACGCGTAGAAGGTGCCCGCGCCGGGCAGGCAGGTCACCCCGGGGAGCGAGTTCAGGGCCTTCACCACGAAATCCCGCCGCGCCTTGAACTCGGCAGTCATGCGCGCGACACAGCTCTGATCGCCGTTCAAGGCCGCCACCGCCGCCTTCTGCGAGATGCTGGAGGCATTCGACGTCGACTGCCCCTGGATGGTCGCCATCGCGGTGATAATCTCCTTCGGGCCGCCGCAGTAGCCGATGCGCCAGCCCGTCATGGCGTAGGCCTTGGACACGCCGTTGATGGTGACGGTGCGCGGGTAGAGTTCGGGCACCGCGGTCACTAGGCTCGTGAACGGCTCCCGGTCCCAGTAGATCTTTTCGTACATGTCATCGGTGCCGATGAGGATCCGCGGATGCTCAAGCAGCACCTCACCGAGCGCTGTCAGATCCGCGCGCGTGTAGGCCGCGCCCGTCGGGTTGCAGGGACTGTTGAGGATCACGAGGCGCGTCTTCGCCGTGATCGCCGCTTCGAGCTGGCGCGGGGTGATCTTATAGCCCTGCGCGAGGCCTGCGAGCGGCATCACCGGCAGCCCGTCGGCGAGCAACACCATGTCGGGGTAGGAGACCCAGTAGGGCGCGGGGATCACGGCCTCATCGCCGGGATCGAGCACCGCCATACAGAGGTTGTACAGCGTCTGCTTGGCACCCGTTGAGACCAGGATCTGCGAGCGCTCGTAGCTGAGGGCGTTGTCGCGCTGGAACTTCGCGATGATCGCGTCCTTGAGCTCGTCGATTCCCTCGACGTTGGTATAGCGGGTGAAGCCGCCCCGGATCGCGTCGATCCCCGCCTGCGCGATGTGAGGCGGGGTGTCGAAGTCGGGCTCCCCGGCGCCGAGTCCGATCACATCCTTGCCCTCGGCCTTCAGGCGAGCGGCGCGCGCGGTCACAGCGAGAGTCGGGGACGGCTTGACGCGCTGGACGCGCCGCGAGACGGGCAAGGTCACTGAATTTCCTGTAGTTCGCTTGATATCGCGGGCTGCCGCTATATTAAGGGATTGCGCCGGCTCGGGCCATCCGCGGGGGGTGGCGCGCGAGGGTCCCCGCCGCACCCCAAAGCTCTCCCATGGAGCAGCAGCCCTTCAGACTCGAAGCCGATTACCTGCCCGCGGGCGATCAGCCGCAGGCGATCGAGAAGCTCGTCGAGGGCCTGAACGAGGGGCTCGCGCACCAGACGCTTCTCGGGGTGACGGGATCGGGGAAGACATTTTCCGTCGCGGCCGTGATCGAGCGCGTGCAGCGCCCCGCGATGGTGCTGGCCCACAATAAGACCCTCGCCGCACAGCTCTACGGCGAGTTCCGCGAGTTCTTCCCGCATAACGCGGTCGAGTACTTCGTCTCCTACTACGACTACTACCAGCCGGAAGCCTACGTGCCGTCCTCCGATACCTATATCGAGAAGGACGCGTCCGTGAACGAGCACATCGAGCAAATGCGGCTCTCGGCCACCAAGGCGCTGCTCGAGCGGCCCGATTCCATCATCGTCGCCACCGTCTCCTCGATCTATGGACTAGGCGACCCGCAGGCGTATCTCTCGATGGTGCTGCATCTGGTGCGCGGCGATGCCCTCGATCAGCGCAAGCTCCTGCGGCGCCTGGCGGACATGCAGTACACGCGCAACGAGCTCGACTTGACCCAGGGCACCTACCGCGTGCGCGGCGATGTCATCGACATCTTCCCAGCCGAGTCCGAGCGCGAGGCGGTGCGGGTCGAGCTCTTCGACGAGCGGATCGATTCGATCACGCTGTTCGATCCGCTCACCGGGGCAGTCTCGCGCAAGGTGCCGCGCTTCACGGTGTACCCGGGCACTCACTATGTGACGCCGCGCGAGCGGCTGGTGCAGGCGGTGGATCAGATCCGCGACGATCTGGGGGTGCGCCTGAAGGAGCTGCGTGAGGCGGGGCGACTCCTCGAAGCGCAGCGGCTCGAGCAGCGGACCCGGTTCGACCTCGAGATGATCAAGGAGGTCGGCTATTGCGCCGGCATAGAGAACTACTCGCGCTATCTCTCGGGCCGCGCGCCGGGGGAGCCGCCGCCGTGCCTGTTCGACTACCTGCCGCGCAACGCGCTGCTGATCGTGGATGAGAGTCACCAGACCATTCCGCAGCTCGGCGCCATGTACCGCGGCGACCGCTCGCGTAAGGAAGTGCTGGTCGAGTACGGCTTCCGGCTGCCGTCGGCGCTCGACAACCGTCCGCTCAAGTTCGAGGAGTGGGAGCGCCTCGCGCCGCAGATGATCTTCACCTCGGCCACCCCGGGGGCCTACGAGGCGAAGCGCTCCGCGCAGGTGGTCGAGCAGCTGGTGCGACCTACGGGGCTGGTCGATCCCGAGGTCGAGGTGCGCCCGGTGGGCTCACAGGTGGACGATGTGCTGTCGGAGATCAGAAAGTGCGTCGAGCGCTCCGAGCGCGTACTCATCACGACCTTGACCAAGCGCATGGCGGAGGATTTGACCGACTACCTGCGCGAGCACGATGTGCGCGTGCGCTACCTGCACGCCGACATCGAGACCGTCGAGCGCGTCGAGATCATCCGCGACCTGCGCCTCGGCCAGTTCGACGTGCTGGTCGGGATCAACCTGCTGCGCGAGGGGCTCGACATGCCCGAGGTGGCGCTGGTGGCGGTGCTGGATGCGGACAAGGAGGGGTTCCTGCGCTCGGACAACTCCCTCATCCAGACCATGGGCCGTGCCGCGCGCAACATCCACGGGCGCGCGATCCTCTACGCCGACCGCGTCACCGGCTCGATGCAGCGCGCGATGGAGGAGACCAGCCGTCGCCGCCAGAAACAGCTCGACTATAACCTCACCCACGGCATCACCCCGCGTGGCATCCACAAAGGCGTCACCGACATCATGGAGGGCGCACGGGCGGAGGCTCCCGGAGCGGGGGCGTCGGGAGGGCGCGGCCGGCGGGGCACGCGGCCCGCTGCAGCTTCGGACTTAAGGCCCGAGGTGCTGGTGAAGGAGATCAAGAAGCTCGAAGCAGAGATGTTCAGAAAGGCGCGCAATCTCGAGTTCGAGGAGGCGGCGCGACTGCGCGACGACATCGAGCGCCTGAAGCAGCTCGAGCTCGGGCTCGCGCCTGCCGACGCGCCCGGGGTGCGTGTCCGGCAGGCGTCGTAAGTACTTGGAATGTCACGCATTAGCTTGCGGTCCCCGGCTCACTCTTGTATCGTTCGCGGCCCCTTGGATCGGTGGGCCCTTTAGAGTTGAGTTCCTTCAGGCGCGTAGCTCAGTGGTAGAGCATCACCTTGACATGGTGGTGGTCGGTGGTTCGATCCCACTCGCGCCTACCAGATGTATAAGAGGGCGCTCTGCGAGGGCTCGAGGCCTTCGGCAGAGCGCCCTTTTTTTGCGCCGCCCCTCGTGCTTCAGGGCCAGGTAGCCGCATGCCCGTCATCACTTTGCCCGATGGCAGTCAGCGCCGCTTCGACCACCCGATGACGGTGGACGAGGTGGCGGGCGATATTGGTCCGGGCTTACGCAAAGCTGCGCTCGCCGGCCGCGTCAACGGCAAGCTCGTCGACACCTCCTACGAGATCACCAGCGATGCGAATCTCGCCATCGTGACGGACAAGGATCCGGATGGGCTCGAGGTGATCCGTCACTCGACCGCGCACCTGCTCGCGCAGGCGGTGAAGGAGCTGTTTCCCGAGGCCCAGGTCACGATCGGTCCGGTGATCGAGGACGGCTTCTACTACGATTTTGCCTACGAGCGCCCGTTCACGCCCGAGGATCTCGCCAGGATCGAGGCGAAGATGACCGAGCTCGCGCAAGCGGACCAGAAGGTGAACCGCCGCGTCATGCCGCGTGATGAGGCGGTGAAGTTCTTCCGCAACCTGGGCGAGATCTACAAGGCCGAGATCATCGCCGGCATTCCCGAGAAGGACGAGATCAGCCTCTACGGTCAGGGCAACTGGGTGGATCTGTGCCGCGGCCCGCACGTGCCCTCTACGGGCAAGCTGAAGGCTTTCAAGCTCACCAAGGTGGCCGGGGCCTACTGGCGTGGCGACCCCCGCAACGAGATGCTGCAGCGGATCTACGGCACTGCCTGGCCCGACAAAAAGCAGCTCGATGCCTACCTGCACCGTCTCGAGGAGGCGGAGAAGCGCGACCACCGCCGCATCGGGAAGGAGCTCGATCTCTTTCACCTGCAGGAGGAGGCGCCGGGAGCGGTGTTCTGGCACTCCAAGGGCTGGACGGTGTTCCAGACCCTCATCCAGTACATGCGCGAGCGCCAGCGGGCCGCCGGCTACGAGGAAGTGAACGCGCCCGAGCTCATGGACGCCGCCCTCTGGCAGCAGTCCGGGCACCTCGAGAAATTCGGCGAGAACATGTACCTCACCAAGACGCCCGACGAGCGGCTCTATGCCATCAAGCCCATGAACTGCCCCGGGCACGTGCAGATCTTCAAGCACGGGCTGCGCAGCTACCGGGAGCTTCCGGTACGGCTCGCCGAGTTCGGCAAGGTCCACCGCTACGAGCCCTCGGGGGCACTCCACGGCCTCATGCGGGTGCGGGCTTTCACCCAGGACGACGGCCACTGCTTCATCACCGAGGAGCAGATCACCTCCGAGTGCGTGGCGATCACCAAGCTGATCCTCGATATCTACCGCGACTTCGGCTTCGATGAGGTCGCGATCAAGTTTGCCGACCGGCCGCCCAAGCGCGTCGGGAGCGATGACATTTGGGACCGGGCGGAGGCGGCGCTGATCGCGGCCTCCAACGCCGCCGGCATCGACTACAGCCTGAACAGGGGCGAAGGGGCCTTCTACGGGCCGAAGCTCGAGTTCGTGCTGCGCGATGCCATCGGGCGCGACTGGCAGTGCGGGACGCTCCAGGTCGACCTCAACATGCCCGAGCGCCTGGGCGCCTACTACATTGATGAAAAGAGCGCCAAGCGCACCCCGGTCATGCTGCACCGCGCGATGTTCGGCTCGCTCGAGCGCTTCGTTGCGATCCTGTTGGAGCATCACGCCGGCCGGCTGCCGGCCTGGCTCGCCCCGGTGCAGGCGGTGGCGCTGACTATCACCGACCGGCAGGACGAGTATGTCCGCCGTGTTACGGAATCCCTGAAAAATCAGGGCTTTCGGGTCGAGATCGACTTGCGCAACGAGAAGGTGGGCTTTAAGATCCGCGAGCACACGCTGAAGCGTGTTCCGTATCTTCTGGTAGCGGGCGACAAGGAAGTGGCCGGCAATCTGCTTGCAGTGCGCACGCGCAGTGGCAAGGATCTGGGCGCCATGAGCCCGGAGACGTTCGCCGAACGACTCCGTGCCGAGCTCGATAGCCGCGGACGCGTCGGTATGGAGGGTTGACGAATCGCTAGTGCAACGAAGCGGGTCCGGCGCAATGAGGAGATCAATGCGCCGCAACTGCGTGTGATCGCGGCCGATGGGTCGCAGGCCGGGGTGATGTCTCGCTACGACGCGCTGCAGATGGCGTCCTCTGCCGAGTTGGATCTGGTCGAGGTGTCGCCGACCGCTGAGCCGCCGGTCGTGCGCATCATGGATTACGGCAAATTCCTGTTCGAGCAGAACAAGAAAGCCCACTCCGCCAAGCGCAAGCAGAAACAGATTCAGGTCAAGGAAGTGAAGTTTCGTCCCGGCACGGGCGAGGCGGATTACCAGATCAAGCTGCGTAATCTGACGCGCTTCCTGACCGAGGGTGACAAGGCCAAGGTGACCTTACGGTTCCGTGGCCGCGAGATGGTGCACCAGGACATCGGGCGCAAGCTCCTGGACCGGGTTTCGGGCGACCTCGCGCCGCACGCGGTGGTCGAGCAGAACCCGCTCATGGAGGGCAAGCAGATGGTCATGGTGTTTGCACCGAAGAAGAAGTAACGGTCGGGCGGCGCTGCGCGCACCTTCGGGATTCGCGCAGGTCCGTCGGATCGTTCGCCCGCGAGCGGGTGCCTCAGTGAGGCGCCTTGTGAACGGGGCTACATAAAGTTAAGGAGTTATGTCGATGCCCAAGTTGAAAACCAACCGGGCCGCGGCCAAGCGCTTTCGCAAGACGGCGAAGGGCTTCAAGCGGTACGCGGCCAACCGCCGCCACAATCTCGGCCACAAAACCCGCAAGCTCAAACGCCACGCACGCTCCGGCGGCTCGAGTCTGGTGGATTCCACGGACGTGGGCCGCGTCGAGCAGCTTCTCCCGTATCACCGTTAATCAAGCTTTAAGCGAGTAGCAGCATGGCACGAGTCAAGCGTGGCGTGACGGCCGGGCGCCGTCACAAGAAAGTCTTAGGCAAGGCGAAGGGCTACTACAACGCCCGGCGCAAGGTGTATCGCGCCGCCAAGCAGGCGGTCATCAAGGCGGGCCAGTACGCCTACCGCGACCGGCGGCAGAACAAGCGTGAGTTCCGGGCGCTGTGGATCACGCGCATCAACGCCGCGGCACGGCTGCACGGCCTGTCCTACAGCCGCGTCATCGACGGCCTGCACAAGGCCGGCGTCGAGATCGACCGCAAGGTGCTGGCGGACATCGCGGTGCACGACGCCGCGGCGTTCGGCGCCATCGCGCAGCAGGCAAAGACCGCCCTCGGCATCGCCTGATAACGGGAGCGGGTCTTGACAGACCTCACGGCTCTCGCGGGTCAGGCGCTCGATGAAGTCGCTTCCTGCGCGGAGCTTGCCGCGCTGGAAGAGACGCGCGTGCGCTGGCTCGGCAAGAAGGGCACGCTCACCGAGCAGTTGAAGGCGCTCGGCTCGCTCCCCGCCGACCAGCGTCCCGCCGCGGGCGCGCGCATCAACGAGGCGAAGGAAAAACTCCAGGCTGCGATCGAGGCGCGCCGGGAGGCGCTCGGGCGCGCGGCCATCGAGCTCGAGCTTACCGCCGGGCGGATCGATGTCACGCTCCCCGGGCGGGGCGAGGAGGCCGGGGGGCTTCATCCCCTGACCCGCGCGCGCGAGCGCATCGAGATGCTGTTTCGCCGCGCGGGGTTCGAAGTCGCCTCGGGCCCCGAGATCGAGGACGACTTCCACAACTTCGAAGCGCTCAACATTCCGCGCGATCACCCGGCGCGGGCGCTGCACGATACCTTCTACTTCCCGGACGGGAAGCTCCTGCGCACGCACACCTCGCCGGTGCAGATCCGCTCGCTCTTGAAGCACGGCGCGCCGATTGCGCTCATCGCCCCCGGGCGCGTCTACCGGCGCGACTCCGACATGACGCACGCGCCCATGTTCCACCAGCTCGAGGGGCTGGTGGTCGATGAGAACGTGAGCTTCGCCAACATGAAGGCGGCGCTGCACGGCTTTCTGCAGGCATTCTTCGAGCGCGATCTGCAGATGCGCTTGCGGCCGTCGTACTTTCCGTTCACGGAGCCCTCCGCCGAGGTCGACATGTCGTGCGTGTTCTGCGACGGCAAGGGGTGTCGCACCTGCAAGCAGACCGGCTGGCTCGAGATCTCCGGCTGCGGCATGGTGCACCCGAACGTGCTGAAAGCGAGCGGCGTGGACTCCGAGCGCTACACCGGCTACGCCTTCGGCGCCGGTATCGATCGGCTGGCGATGTTGCGCTACGGAGTGAACGACCTGCGCCTGTTCTTCGAGAACGACCTGCGGTTCTTGAAGCAGTTCCGCGCGGCTTCCGCGTGAGCTCATGAAGATCCCATACTCGTGGCTCAGCGAGTGGGTGAAGGTGCCGTGGCAGGCGCAGGAGCTCGGCGCGCGCCTCACCATGGCGGGCTTCGAGCTCGAGGGCCTGGAGCTCGCGGCGCCGCCCTTCAGCGGGGTCGTGGTCGCGGAGATTCTTTCAGCCGAGCGACATCCGCAGGCCGAGCGGCTCACAGTCTGCCGAGTGTCGCGCGGCAGCGGGCCGCCGCTGCAGATCGTGTGCGGCGCGGCCAATGCGCGCGCGGGCTTGAAGAGCGCGCTCGCGGTCGTGGGAGCGAAGCTCCCGGGCGATCTCGCGATCAAGGCGGCGCAGCTGCGCGGCGTCGAATCGCAGGGCATGCTCGCCTCCGCCAAGGAGCTCGGGATCGCCGACAGCTCGAGCGGGATTCTGGAGCTTCCCACTGATGCGCCGCTCGGCACGCCGCTGCGGGATTATCTCGGGCTCGACGAGGCGGTGCTGGACCTCAACGTGACGCCGAACCGCGGCGATGCCATGTCGATCTTAGGCATCGCGCGCGAGGTTTCGGCGCTTCGCGGCCGGGCACTCGGCGTACGCGCGATCCGGGTGATCCCGGATGCGCACCGCGAGCGCTTTCCGGTGCAGTTGGCAGCCCCTGCCGCCTGCCCGAGCTTTGCCGGGTGCATCGTCCGCGGCGTCAACAATCGCGCCGAAGCTCCCTTATGGATGCGCGAGCGGCTGCGGCGCGCCGGCGTGCGCTCCATCAGCCCGCTGGTCGACGTCACCAACTACGTGATGCTCGAGCTCGGGCAGCCGATGCATGCCTACGACCTCGAGAAGCTCGAGCGCGGCATCAAGGTGCGCCTGGCGCAGCGCGGCGAGCGGCTGAGGCTCCTCGACGGCCGGGAGATCGCCGCCGACCGCGACATGCTCCTCATCACCGATGGACGCGGGCCCGTGGGGCTCGCCGGCGTCATGGGAGGGGAGCGCACCGCGGTGAGCTCCGCGACCGAGGACGTGTTTTTCGAGGCGGCGTATTTTTCTCCGGCGGCGATCATGGGACGGGCGCGGCGCGTCGGACTCACGACCGATGCCAGCCAGCGCTTCGAGCGCGGCGTGGATCCCACGCAGCAGTCGCGCGCCATTCAGCGCGCGCTCGAGCTCCTGAGGCCGATCGCCGGCGGCCGCGCGGGACCTGTGTATGTGACCCGGTCCGTCGCGCACCTGCCGCGGCGCCGGCCCGTGACGCTGCGTGCGCAGCAGCTCGGCCGGCTTCTGGGAGTCAAGCTTCCCGCGAAACAGGTGGCGTCCGCCCTTACGGTGCTCGGCATGAAGGTCAAGGCTGCGCGCGGTGGCTGGCGCGTGACTCCTCCCGCACACCGCTTCGATATCGCGATCGAAGCGGATCTCATCGAGGAGGTCTCGCGCATCGTCGGCTACGACCGGATCCCGGAGACCGACGCGCTCATCCCGCAGCGCTTTCGCAAGCTCCCCGCCGAGCAGCCGCCCGAAAGCGCAGTGCTCGAAGTGCTCGCGGCGCGCGGCTTTCAGGAGGCAGTCACCTTCGCCTTCGTGGATCCCTCACTGCAGGAGCGGCTGTTCCGCTCGAGCGCGGGCCTCGCTCTCGCGAATCCACTGTCCTCCGACATGTCGGTCATGCGCGTCTCGCTCTGGCCGGGGCTGCTCAAAGCAGCGCGCGACAACGAGCGTCGCCAGCAGGATCGCGTGCGGCTCTTCGAGCAAGGTGCGCGCTTCGAGCCGGCAGCCGGCGGCGGGGCGCGGGAGATTGCGACACTCGCGGGCCTGGCGAGCGGGCCGCGACTGCCAGAGCAGTGGGGCGTGTCGAAGCTCGAGCGCGCGCCGGTGGACTTCTACGACGTCAAGGGCGATCTGGAAGCGCTCTTTGCATTCACGGGTGCGGCCGCTGCCTTCACTTTCGCGGCCGATACGCACCCGGCGCTGCACCCGGGCCGCAGCGCGCGCGTGCTGCGCGATGGCGCGCGCGTCGGCTGGCTCGGCGAGCTGCACCCGGCACTCGCGAAGGAGCTGGACTTTACATATGGGCCGGTGCTCTTCGAGCTGGACCTCTCGGCGCTCGCTGTCAAGAGGGCGGTGCATCAGGAGCTGTCGCGCTTCCCGCAGGTGCGGCGGGACCTCGCCGTGGTGGTCGATGAGTCGGTGACTTTAAGTAGAATCGCCGAGCGTGTAACCTTGGCGACCTCAAGCCTCCTGCGTGGTCTCCGCGTTTTCGACGTGTATCGTGGGCCCGGCCTCGAAAAAGGTCGAAAAAGCATCGCTTTAGGCTTGATTTTTCAAGATTTCTCTCGCACTCTTACCGATGACGACATCGAGCGCCTGATGGCCGCTGTAGTTTCGGACTTGCGCGAGAACTTGAACGCGAGAATCAGAGAATAAAGAAATGGCTCTCACCAAGGCGGAGATGGCGGAGGCGTTGTTCAACCAGCTCGGGCTCAACAAGCGTGAGGCTCGAGAGCTCGTCGATCTGTTCTTCGAGGAGGTTCGCGCCGCGCTGTCGGGGGGGGAGCAGGTGAAGCTCTCGGGTTTCGGTAACTTCGACTTGCGTGACAAGAACCAGCGCCCGGGGCGCAATCCGAAGACCGGGGAGGAGATTCCGATCAGCGCACGGCGCGTGGTGACCTTCCGCCCAGGACAAAAACTCAAGGCACGGGTCGAAGCTTATGTTGGAGCCAAAGAATAACGCTCAGCTCCCGGCGATCCCCGGCAAGCGCTATTTCACCATCGGAGAGGTGAGCGAGCTCTGCGGGGTGAAGCCGCACGTGCTGCGCTACTGGGAGCAGGAATTTCCGCAGCTGAAGCCGGTCAAGCGCCGCGGCAACCGCCGCTACTACCAGCGGCAGGACGTGATCGTCATCCGCCAGATCAGAAGCCTTCTCTACGACCAGGGCTTCACCATCGGGGGCGCGCGCAACAAGCTCACCGGGGAGGAAGCGCGCACCGACGTTACCCAGAGTCAGCAGATCGCCAAGCAGGTGCGCACCGAGCTCGAGGAACTGATCAAGGTCCTGCGGCGTTGAGCAGCCGCTTGCGCACGCGATATTCGCGGCTCTTTTCCGTGCTCGGTAGCCTCGCGCTCATTGCCGGCCTCGGGTCCGTTGCGCCGGTGCGTGCCGCGGAGCTGAGCAGCAGCGTCCAGCAGCACATACGGGCCGCGACCTTTGAAGTGGTGCAGTTGAAGCCCCCCGAGACCGGAGTCAGCTACGAGCACGAGCTGCCGATGGACCTGATTCCCTACCAGCAGCGCATCGACAAGTACCGCTCGGTTGGCACGGCCTTCGCGATCGGCCCGAACCGCTACGTGACCGCCGCACACGTGATCGGCGTCGGCATGGGGAGCCTCTACGGCCCGCCGGCGCTGCGCGATGGGGCCGGGAAGGTATACGCCATCGACCAGGTGTTCAAGTACGCGGCCCGCCGCGACTTCGTGGTGTTCTCGCTGCGCGATGCGCCGAAGAACGTGCAGGCCCTGACGCCCGGCAGCAAGCCCGCGCTCAACGAGGTCGTGTACGCCGTCGGCAATGCGCTCGGGGAGGGCGTGGTCATTCGCGACGGCGTGTACACCTCTGACACACCCGAAGAGCTCGACGGGCAGTGGCAGTGGCTGCGCTTCTCGGCGGCGGCATCGCCGGGCAACAGCGGCGGACCGCTGGTCGATGCGCGCGGCAAGGTGATCGGCATCGTGCTGCGCAAATCGCCTTCGGAGAATCTCAACGTCGCCTTGCCCGTGGCCGAGCTCGTCAACGCGAAGGAAGGCGAGGGGCGAGTCGACGGCCGCGCGCCCGCGCGTCTGCCGATGGTTGATGCGGCCGAGACGACCACGTTCGATCAACGCTTCAGTCTGCCGAAATCGCTCGGCGACCTGTACGCCACCCTCCTCGATCTCTTGATGCAGGAGGGCCGGGATGTCACTGCGAAGCTGCTGAAGGACAATGCCGATCATCTGTTTCCGCACGGCTCGGGCTCCGAGCAACTGCTGCACACCAACGAGCGCGCGGCGTTTCCGCTGCTGATGCACGAGGACCCCAACAAGGTGTGGGTGGCCAGCGCCGGCCAGCGCGAGACCGTGCAGCTCGATCACAATGGTTTCGTCGAGTTGTGGGGCAGCTTCGTCCGACTGCGCGCTCCGGACGATGTCAGTCTCGGCACGCTCTATGGCGATGACAAGCTATACATGGACCTGCTGCTCAAGGGCCATATGCTCAAGCGTACGGTGGGCAGCGAGGCCTTGCGTGTGACGTCCCTCGGCAAGCCGAAGAGCTCGAGCGAGTTCACCGACCGGTGGGGACGCAACTGGCGGATGCGCGACTGGGCCATTCCCTACGACGATGAGATTCTCACGGTCGCGAGTCTGCCGACGCCCGAAGGCTATGTGGCGGTCATAACCCGGGTAAACAGCGGCTTCGTCGGTCTCGTGCACATGACCGATCAGCTGATCTGCGATTACCTGTACGTGACGATGGAGGGCACGCTCGCTCAATGGCAGGACTATCTGGCTCAAAAGGACGCGCAGCCCAAGACATTCGAGGCGCTCAAGATCGAGATCGATCCGCAGCGCGAGGTGGCCTTCCGTTCGGACCGCTACGAGCTCGAGGTGAAGCCGGAACTAGTGAAGCTCAGCAAGGACAGCATGCTCTACCTCGACTTCGGCTTCTCCCGCGAGGGGGACGGAGCCAGCTGGAGGGTCAACCGGGCCGTGGTCGTTGAGAGCCTGCATACCCATAACTGGGTCCACGCTGCGCGTCGCACCGAGCCGCCGAGCTCGCTCCCCGAAGGCTTTCAGGACAACTGGACGAAGCTGAAGGCGGGGAGCTTTCCCTTTAACGGTAAGGTCCGTAACGAGGAGGGCCAGACGCGGGTCACGGCCGCGGCACAGGGCTCGCGGCAGGACGCCACCGTCCGTTACGCGCTCGAGGTCTCGATGGAAGGGGTGCAGCCACAGGAAACGATGACCCGCAAGCTCGAGCTGCTGCAGCACTCGTTCAAGATGCTCGAGGACGGTGGGGGCAAGTAAAGCCTCCGGCGGCCGCCTGACGCCGACGGCAAAACAAAAGTATTATGGGATTCCGGCGACCTTCCCCAGCGCCGGGTACATCAGAAGATCAAAATCGGTCGGAGCGTGGCGCAGTCTGGTAGCGCACTTGCATGGGGTGCAAGGGGTCCCGAGTTCAAATCTCGGCGCTCCGACCAGTCTTTCAGAGCATCTCAAAAACCTCCGGTGGTCCCATGAGTGGTCCCATTTCCCGGAGAGCGGGCGGCGGAACGTTAGGGCCGGAGCACAAGCGATCCGAAAGTCCTTTGACCGGCCGATTTTGTCCCGCGCCTGCGCGCGGGTAACGTATGCGAATGAGCAACCCTGTCGTCACTACCCGCCCCGAAGTGATGGGCGGAGCATCCGTGTTCCCAGGCACGCGCGTGCCTGTCCAGACGCTGCTCGACTACCTCGAGGCCGGGGATTCGATCGATTATTTCCTCGCGGGGTTTCCCACGGTCACCCCAGAGCAGGTCATGGCATTCCTGGAGATCGACGCCGAAGTGAAGGCCGGGCGCGCTTCACGGGCTGAACACTAACCTCGGAGACACGATGGACTGGACCAAATACATTGACGTGACGCCCGGTGTGCGTGGTGGCAAGCCGTGCCTGGTCGGCACGCGCATCACGCCTACGGACGTTCTGGAATACCTTGCTGGGGGAATGACCGAGGATGAGGTCCTGAGGGACTTTCCGAGCCTGACGCGAGACCATATTCGAGCCGTTTTGGCCTACGCGGCGGAACGCGAGCGTCGGTACGCGACGCATAGCGTGGCGTGAAACTTCTGCTCGACGAGAACCTGAGCCCCCGGCTCGTCAGCATCCTGGCGCCGCAGTGGCCCGATAGCATGCATGTCGAAGCTGCGGGCTTGCGTCGCGCCACGGACGAAACGATCTGGCGCTTCGCACGCGATAAGGGTTTTGCGATCGTCTCGAAGGACGATGATTTCTCCAGCTTGGCGCTTGTGCGCGGCGCGCCTCCAAAGGTGATTTGGCTGCAAATCGGCAATGCCCCGACCTCGCGCGTCGCCGACGTACTCAGGGACAAGGCTCCAATCCTCGAAAGCTTCTCGCGCGACCCCGGTGAAGCACTCCTGACGCTGCGCGCCTAGGGTTCACTGCTGTTCAGCCAGCGCTCGACGTCCGAGCGAAGCCATCCCTTTCCGCCTCCCGCTCGCTTACTCGGGAAAGTCCCGGCGCACACCCAGCGGTAGATCGTGCAGCGGTGTCGGCCGGTAATGCGTTCGACGTCGTGCGTGCCGAGCACCTGGTCGATCTCCGGCAACCGTTCCACACGCTGCTTGTCTCGAAGACCGGGCGTGGGCGGCTTTCGCGGCCGCTGCTGGGGCGTGGCGGGCGGCAGTAAGAGCTCCATCTGCTTGTTGTCGATGCTCATGTGGTCGGACCTTTAGCGCGTTAGCTCGTCTCCGCGATCGCGGGCCCGCTCGGCTACCGGGGCTCTCGCAGACCTCGCTGCCTTCACGTGTCGAATGAATTGCACCGCCAGCCGCTCCCGGTCGGTCAGCACCGGCGGCAAGCGCGTGGCGAATGAGCGCACTTCGCCTGCCAGAACGATCTCGCCCTGAGCGTCCAGGGCATCCGCCACGGCTTTCCACCCGGCAACGATCGCCTTTCGGGTCTCGGCCAGCTTGTTGCGGGCCGGGTCGCGGACGGCTCCAGTGCTTTTGAGTTCGCGGGCGATACTTTCGACCCTTGCCCGAATGGCATGGGAACGGCCGTCACGCTGGGTCTGGTAATGCGCCGGCGGCATCCCCTTCTTGCCCTGGCCACGAACTACTCGCGGAGTGGCGTTCGCGGCGATGCCCTGGTCCCGCATCACTCGGGCGAAGTCCTCGCGCCACTCCCGCAACATGGCCTTGTCGATGTGCAGTCGCCGACCTTCGATCCCCTCGGCCTTAACGACCAGATGGACGTGCGGGTGCTGCTGGTGCGTGTGAAGTGCCATGGCGTAGCGGTGCTTGACGCCGAACTTCTCGCGCGCAAACACCCTGGCCGCGGACAGCACCTTGTTCGGCGGGGTCGGCGCCGGCATCGATAGCACGATGTTGTGGACCAGCTTGACGCTGCGGCCGGGCTTGTCGGGGCTTTGCGGCTTCCGGTACTGCCCGGCCGTGAGCTCGAGGTGCCAGTCCCTAACCAGTGCCTTTTGCTCCGCTTCGGATATTCGCTGTTCCTCGTCGGTCTCGATCTCGAGCTCTCCCCGCTGACTGATGTAGGCCAGGTGAGCAACGACCGCGCCGACCGTCTTGCCCCCGCCGGTCACTTTGACCATGACTTCTGGCGCGCGCCTCACCGTGCGTCGTATCTGTTCGACCTGAGCACCGGAGAATCCAGCGGACCCGCCTGGGCCCCTCCGGCCTTCGCTAAAGATGCTCAGGAACGGCGTGCCATTGCTCTGCAGCCGAAAGGGTTGCCTACCCACTACGGCTCTCCCAGCTGATGAGCGCGGCTCTGGCGAGGTCGTGCGTGCACTGCTCCAAGGCTGCCACGGCGGCCCGGGTGCGTTGCAAATCGTCGCGGGCGATCCCCGATGCACTCTTCGAGGCCTGCGCCATTAAGCGCCCGAGCCCTGCAAGCACCACGACGCTTTGCTTGAGTGTCGCGAGCTCGTTTGCCGGCCAGGGCGGACTGTGCGTGACGTGCGCTCGGACGAGCGCGGCGATGTAACCCGATGGCTTCATTCCACGTTCTGCGGCGCGCCGGGCAATGGAAGCACCATCCCCGGGGCGGAGGCGAATAGTGATCCGGTCTGTCGCGGGGCCCAACACCGGCATCGGTTCAGTCCCCCGAGTCGGCTTCGCCTGCGGATTCAGCACGTCGCGAATGGCAATCAGCGCAAGCGCGGATTCCGAAATCCCGGCGCGCGCGGCGAGCGTGGCGAAGCGCTCCTTCTCGTCGGGTGACGGGCGAGCAGTGATCGACGGAAGCGGTCGTGTAGATCGGCAGGCCACGGACAACGGAGTCGACGTCGGTACTTAGGTGAGTGTGATGGGCGAAGGGCGCGCACCGCTAGGATTACGCCAGTCTTTCAAAAAAGAAAAGGGGAGGATTTGCTTATTTTTAAGCTAAATTCGCGCTGCGTTGTGGCTGCGACGCTGTTAGACAGCAATGGACAACACTGTGCGCTGCGGCCCCGTGTCAACATCGCGAACCCGCTTCGGGACATGTTCCGTTGAACGCCGCGGCGGATCACGCGGAGCGTGCGCGCTCCACACCGTGAGACGGGCGTCGTTGTGTTCTCACGCGGAGGTAGCGACGGGAAATTGACGATGACAGCGAGTTGGCGATAAGCGGCTTAGACGATTTCTGCTGCAAACGCGGACACTCCGCTATCCTGCCCTCAACCCAATTTCTTCCCCACGTATGTAGTGCCCACTGGGCGACCGACGGGGTGAATCCGTCGTCTGAAACCTGACCTCGCTCTGGTCGTGAGTCCCAGTCGCGAGCTAAGGAAGCCCGCAGGACAGCGAGCCATGCGTTGCACGGCTGTGCGCCACCACGCATGGAGTCAATGCCCAGCCCGATAGGCCCGGCGTCGACGCGAGGTGGGTAGAGGCAAGGGGAGCAGGGATTGGCCGGACAGGTGCGATCGAGCCGAGACCAACGACGGGCTGACGGTCGTGGTCGACCTAGCGACGTACTCGGCGATGGCTGCGGAAGAGATGAACCGCCGGCAGCCGATCAGGACGCTGGGGAGCTCTCCGGTTCGGAGGAGCTTGTAAATGGTGTTGAGGGAGATGCCGCCGAGGAGCTTTCGGGCTTCCTGGATGGAGTAGAGCACGCGGTCTTGCATGGGAGCCTCGGTTAAGGGCGAGGTCGACCCGATGTTATTCGCCCATCACGGCAGTTATTACTGTTGACAGAGTCGTGTTGACCACGTTGCGGGTGTTGCAGGTAAATGAAAAGAGGGGGTTTGTGGGTTTTTATCCCCAATACTTCACGATGTTTTCGGAGAGTAGTGGTCGAACGACCCAAATACTCCGACCGAATTTCACTCGCTTTCAAACAAATCAAGCACTTCCAAAAACGCACTCGTTGAGTTAGCTCGTTGCGGAAGTGGCTGCGAGGAACTCTTGCCCGTCGGGCTTCCTGAGCGTCCCGGCGTGTCCTTTGGCGTCTCTACACTTGAGCGTGGCGCGCGGCATCGCAGCATGGACTCTTCCATCTCCGTGCCGTTCGAGCGAGCGCTGATACATGAGCCCGTCACGAGCCCGTCGGCTCTTCCGGCGTTCTGTTCACGTGGTCGGTTCCGGGTTCGCCGGTGATAGCGAGGACGGCCGCCGTCGCCGCCACATACCGGTCAAACTTATTGGAGCGATATAGCGCAACGGCGATGGCCCATGCGGCTACCCCCAGCAATGACATCACGACGAGGCACGAGAATCCCAAGACGCCAGCAACTATCGCCCCAATGATGAGCGCGAGCCCACTACTTCCCATCATCCGGACGCGACCCGCGTACCAGTGGAGATCGAGCCCGCACGTCCGGATGTAAACGTAGGCCTCTCGCGCGTCCATGTCCGCCTTGATCAGGGCGTCAATGGTCTTGTGGGTAAACAGCCGCGTCACGTTGGCTCGCAGAGTTTCCCGCAAGAAGCAACGCACGATAGCTCTGCCCGCCAACGTGAAGCTGTCGGATAGAACCGCGCCCAAGGCAAACGTCAATGCCAAAAAGCCCGCGACAAATAGCGTGGCCAGCGCGACCGGGAGTGCTCCTTCCTTCGCAAGCGGACTGGCGGCGGTTACCAACTTACATAGCTCGTCGGGGAAGTGAACTCCAAGAAGCACTGCGAGCACCGCGATGAGGACGGCCCCGGGTGTCAGAAACCCCGCCACGGAAAAGAAGGTAGGCTTTACGTCCATCGCGCCCTCGTTCGATCGAGAGGTTGAATTCTCACGTCGCCTCTATGCCTCGGGTCGCCTGTCAGTTAGGTGAATCCTGATTCTTCTAAGGCACCGACTTGGATGAGCTGCCAGCTGGCACTCCCAGATGCGCACTACGGCCCAGCCACTCTGCCTTAAAGCGCGGGACGCGCGCTTATCCCTCCGGCGATTTCCTTCGATCTTCTCCCGCCAAGCCCGCGCGTTAGTCTTGGCGGTGAGGTTCCGACCGCAATCGTGCCCGTGCCAGAAGCAGCCATCGACGAATACGGCGACTTTTATCCGCGGCCACGCAAAGTCCGGGCGACCTGGAAGATCTTGGTGTCGACGCCAACCGCCGATCTTGTCGCCCCGAAGGAGAAACGCGAGACGCTTTTCGGTGGTCGCGTTCCCGCTGCCGCGCACCCGTGACATGAGCTCGCCGCGACGCAGTCCGCCAAACGGTGTGCATTCCCGACGGGCGTTACCTGGCCACTCGCTCACGATTTTTTGCGCTCGCGCGGGCCCTGATGGCGGCGAGGACCTCTCTCGCTACGCGCTTGGCGTAGAGGGGCGGCACAGCGTTGCCGATGAGATCACACACCACGTTCCTGTAATCCGTGAGAAAGCGATAGCTCTCTGGAAACGTCTGGAGGATCGCCGCTTCGCGTACGGAGATCGTGTATCGACGTCTGTCCGGGTGCCCAAATCGCCCTTTGCACGGTGTCGTGCATCCTCCCGTGATCGTCGGAGAGACACTGTCCCACGCCATCCTGCCGTATACGTTGGTGAATCCTTCGTACCCATTGCGGTGACACTTGGG
>Ga0209007_1000267_pt1 | contig 25831 bp, 21 predicted proteins | sample JacPinW_OM1H0_O2_FD_187961 | JGI IMG/M metagenome (GOLD analysis project Ga0209007, IMG submission 187961) | Forest soil microbial communities from Algoma, Ontario, Canada - Jack Pine, Ontario site 1_JW_OM1H0_O2 (SPAdes) (version 2) | ecosystem: Environmental > Terrestrial > Soil > Boreal... | reverse complement strand
GCTCGGCCACGTGAAAGATCTGCCCAAGAGCACCCTGGGCGTGGATACCGACGACGAGTTCGAAACGGAATACGTTGTCATCCCCGGGAAAGAAAAAGTCCTGGCCAAGCTGAAGAAGCTGGCGGGGCCGATGGATGCGATCTATCTGGCGCCTGACCCCGACCGCGAGGGCGAAGCCATTGCGGCGCACCTTGCCAGTGAACTCGATGGCAACGGCCACGGGAAAAAAGCAAAGAAGAAGAAAAAGGGAGAAGAAGATACTCCTCCGCGCATTCAGCGTGTGACGTTCAATGAGATCACCAAGCGCGCGGTGCAGGCGGCGTTCGAGCATCCGCGCGCCATTGATCAGAATCTGGTGGACGCGCAGCAGGCGCGGCGCGTGCTCGACCGGTTGGTCGGCTACCAGGTTTCGCCGCTTCTGTGGGATAAGGTTCGGCGCGGACTTTCTGCGGGACGGGTGCAGACCGTTGCACTCCGGTTGATCGTGGAACGCGAACGCGAGATCAAAGCGTTCGAGAAGAAAGAATATTGGACGATTGACGCGCACCTGGCGGCGAGCAAGCCTCCCGCATTTGACGCCCGCTTTCTGGGTAAGGGCGAAGAGAAAATCGAGGTCACCAACGGCGAGGATGCGGAAAAGATCCGCGCTGCGCTGGAGCAGGCTGACTGGCTGGTTCGCTCGGTCGATAAGAAAGAGCGCCGCCGCAACGCCGCGCCGCCGTTTACCACCAGCAAGTTGCAACAGGATTCTTCCCGCAAGCTGCGCTTCAGCGTGAAGCGCACCATGATGATTGCACAGCGCTTGTATGAAGGCGTGGAACTGGGCGAGGAAGGCCAGGTTGGCCTGATCACCTACATGCGTACTGACTCCACCCGGGTTGCGCCCGAGGCGATTCAGGAAGTGCGCGAGTACGTGGGCAAAGAATATGGCGCGGCCTACCTGCCCGAGACGCCGAATACATATAAAGAGAAGAAGGAAGCGCAGGCCGCCCACGAAGCGATCCGGCCGACTTCGGCGATGCGGCATCCCGACCAGGTGAAGCAGTACTTAAAAGAAGATGAGTTCAAGGTTTACAAGCTGATCTGGCAGCGCTTTGTAGCGTCGCAGATTATGCCGGCGGTTTTCGACCAGACGACGGTGGATATCGACGCGAAGGCAAAGGCTGGCGATGTCTTCTGGTTCCGCGTGACCGGATCGGTGATGAAGTTTGACGGCTTCCTACGGGTCTACGAAGAGTCGAAGGAAGGCAAAGACGAAGAAGACGAAGAGCTGAAGCACAAGCTGCCGGCGCTGGAAGCGGGACAGAAACTCACGCTCAAGGAGTTGAAGCCGGAGCAGCATTTCACCGAGCCGCCGCCGCGTTACAACGAAGCGTCGCTGGTGAAAGAACTGGAAGAGCGCGGCATTGGGCGTCCTTCAACCTATTCGGCGATTCTCTCGACGATTCAAGAGCGACAGTATGTGCAGAAGTTGGGCGGAAAGTTCACGCCCACCGAGATCGGATTGGTAGTTACCGATCTGCTTGTCGAAAACTTCCGCGACATCTTCGATGTGGCATACACCGCCGGCCTGGAAGAAAAGCTCGACGAGATCGAAGAAGGCAAGGAGAAGTGGACGGAAACGCTCGCCGAGTTCTACAAGAAGTTCACCAAGGATCTGAAATATGCCGAAAAGCATATGGAGAACATCAAGCGGATGGAGAAGCCCACGGACGAGAAGTGCGAGCGCTGTGGGTCGCCGCTGGTGATCAAGTGGGGAAAGCACGGGTCGTTCTACGCTTGCAGCACCTACGATAAAGAAGATAAGGATACCTGTACTTTCACCAAAGAAAATCCCATCAACCTGCCCGATCTCGATTCGGCCGATGTGCAGGAGACCGGCGCGGCAGAAGAATATTGCGAGAACTGCGGTCGGGTAATGGTACTCAAGCGTGGGCGCTTTGGGCAGTTCATGGCCTGCACGGGTTATCCCGATTGCAAAACTACGCGGCGACTCGACCAGGGCAAAAAAGTTCCGGATATTCCGCTCGATGAGCTCTGCCCGAAGTGCGGCCGGAATATGATGATTCGCCATGGACGCTTTGGCGAGTTCACGGCGTGCAGCGGATATCCCGAATGCAAGTACGTGAAGCAGAATTTCATCGGGGTGAAGTGTCCGGAGTGCAAAGAGGGCGACCTGGTGGAGAAGCGTGCCCGCAAAGGCAACACATTCTACGGATGCGGAAATTATCCGAAGTGCAAGTTCACTTCCGCGCACAAGCCGATTGCCGAAAAATGCACGAGCTGCGGCAGCGAGTATCTGGTCGAGAAAAACCTGAAGTCTGGACCGGTGATCGCGTGCCCGAATAAAGAATGCGACTACGAACGGCCTGCACCGCCTGCGGAAGCGGCAGCGACTAGCGCGTAAATAGCGAGCGATTGAGTGCCAGTTATTTGACACCACGCAGATTACATTCGCCCGATCACACAATCATCAAAAATTAAAGTCCAAGAGGTGTTTTCATGTCCAAGAAAGCGACGGCCGCCGATGCTCAACTCATTCTCGAACTCTACGATCTTCGCCGCGAGGCGGAGATGCGCAAGGCGCGTAACTGGTGGCTGGTAGAATTCTGGCCGCAAGGCGCCGACGATTTTATGAAAATTATCGGGACTCCGGGTTCCCAGGAAAATAATTGGATGCGACAGGTTGGCGGATACTGGAGCATGGCCGCAGCCTTGGTGCTGCACGGAGCGCTGAATGAGGAACTGTTCCTCCAGCCCGCGGTGAGCGGGGAAATGTTTTTGCTATTCGCGAAGACTCAGCCCTTTCTCAAAGAGGTGCGCGCAAACCTTGGCGACGCGCATCTGTTCGAAAACATCGAAAAGGTCATCATGAATTCAAAGTCCGGCCGGGAGCGGCTGAAATTTACGTTGAAGCGAATCGAAATACAGCGTGCGAAACGGGCTGCGAAGGCAAGTTAGAGAAATACTGAGCCCGCAAACTCCAGTTTTCCCAACCATCCGGCCCGCACAGCCGGTTTCACCACCTGATCATCTGTTATCCTAGTCGGCTGTGCGAATGATCTGGTGGTTCCTGATCCTAGGTGTGAGTACGCTGGTCGTGGTGTGCGTTGCAATCGCTTTGTACATGCGTTTACGCCGCCATTTACAGGCCGCGCACGCGGCACACGAGGGAGCCCATGAAGCGGAACGCGATCAGTAAGGTCGCGTTGGCACAGATGCTTCGCGTTAGAAATTCGGAGGCTTTGCCATGGAAAAACCGGCGATGCATGCATTGAGCGATACTGCCATCAGCGAAACGCGGGAGCGCGGTTTCGTTTCTGAAGCTTTGCGGCAGGTCGCGCTCGTAGTTGGTGCGAGCTTGTTTGTGGCATTGTGCGCGCACATCGCGATTCCTTTGCCGGGAACGCCGGTGCCTCTGACGGTTCAGAACTTCGCGGTTCTGTTAGTCGGCCTGCTGCTCGGTAGTCGGCGCGGCTTCGCGGCGCTCGTACTTTATCTGGCCGAGGGTGCAGCTGGCATGCCGGTATTCAGCCCCATGGGTCCGGGAGGAATTGCGCAGCTACTCGGGCCGACGGGCGGATTTCTCGTTGCCTACCCCCTTGTGGCATGGCTTGCGGGTTTTGTCATTGAGCGTGGGCGCAAGAATTTCGCTCGTGCCGCTGTGGGCGGATTTTTGGCGGATGTTTTACTTTTCATCGGAGGTCTCTCCTGGCTGGCGGTTCTCACACATTCGGTGACGCAGGCTTTCCGTTGGGGCCTTTACTGGTTTCTGTTCGCGGAAGTGATTAAGGTGATGATGGCTGCTGGAATTGCGGCGCGATGGGAGCGCATCCGTACGGGCAACTGGAAAGCAGCGCGGTAATCAAGCTGTTGAAATGTCGGAGTTAAAAATGACATTAGTTTCGGAACAGGAAACAAAACATCCCGGCGGAAGTTCTTCTTCGCAGGCGCGTGAGATTTCGATCGCTCACAGCCCCGATTCTGACGACGCCTTCATGTTCTACGGACTTGCCACCAGCAAGGTACGCGTCCCCGGGCTGCGGTTTACGCACACGCTCTGCGATATTGAGACCCTGAACCAGAAGGCTCGCGAAGGCGTCTACGACGTGACCGCAATTTCGTTTCATGCCTATCCTTATATTCAGGATTTGTATGCACTCATGTCGTGCGGCGGCAGTGTAGGGGAGGGCTATGGGCCCATGGTCGTTTCTCCGCGGCCCTTTACGCAGAGCGAGATCAAGGAAAAACGCATTGCGGTTCCGGGCACGCTCACGACCGCGTATCTCGCGCTGCAGCTTTTTGCGCCGGGCGTGCAGACGGAGGTTGTGCCTTTCGACCAGATCATTCCGCAGGTGCTTGAAGGCAAGTACGAAGCCGGGCTCATCATCCACGAAGGCCAGTTAACCTACGACAAAGCCGGCCTGCACCGCATTGTCGATCTCGGGAGATGGTGGCAGAAGATGACGGGCTTGCCGCTGCCGCTGGGAGGCAACGCCATCCGCCGCGCGCTGGGGCCGGAGCTGATTTCCGCGGTCAACGGAGCGCTGCGCGACAGCATTCAGTACGCGCTTGACCACCGCGAAGAAGCATTGTCCTATGCGATGCAGTTCGCCCGCGATCTCGATGCGCAAACTGCCGACCGCTTCGTCGGCATGTATGTGAACGAGCGCACGCTCGATTACGGACCGGAAGGACGCGAGGGCGTCGTGCGTCTGCTCGATATGGGGCACAAGGCGGGGATTATTGGACCTGAAGCGCGCGTAGATTGGGTTTAGGAAGCTGCTAGTTTCTGGCTGATAGCTTCTGGCTCTTTGCCGCGACATCTCTTATCGCATGCAATTCCTTCAACCGTGGGATCGCCGGTGAGGCGACCGCGTCGGCTTGATTTAGTAAGAAGCTAGTGGCTAGCAGCTTCCTCAAGGAGCATCCGGATTTGTCCCGCACGACCGAAAAGCACCAGCACCAAACCCTCCTCATTGACGCCGACGACACGCTCTGGGAGAACAATGTTTATTTCGAGCGGGCCATCGAGCAATTCATTTCGTTCCTCAATCATCACGAATTTTCTCCCGAGCAGGTACGAGAAGTTCTAAACGATGTGGAGCGCGAATGCATCGTGACGCACGGCTACGGCTTGCACAGTTTCGCGCACGCACTGGTGCGCACATTTGAGCGGCTTAGCGTAAATCCGGTGACCCCCGAACTGCATGCGCAGATCAACAGCTTCACGCATAAGATTGCCGACCATGCGATAGAACTTCTGCCCGAGGTTACTGAGACGCTTGAGTATCTGGCCAACCGGCATCGCCTCATCCTCGTGACCAAAGGTGCGGTTCCGGAGCAAGCGGGAAAAATCGAGCGCTCGGAGCTGAAGAAGCATTTTGCGGCGACTGAGATCGTCGCTGAAAAAGATTCCCAAATTTATCGAGCTCTGGTCGAAAAGCATTCTCTCGTACCCGCTTCCACGTGGATGATCGGCAACAGCCCGAGATCCGACATTAATCCCGCGCTGGCTGCCGGGTTGCATGCGGTGTTCGTGCCACACGGCAATACCTGGATCCTTGAACATGACGAAGTAAATCCTGCCCCGCCGCCGCAGTATCTGCTGATCGTGGGCCGCTTCGCGGAGCTACGCGAGCATTTTTAGAATCCATATTTACGGGCCCGCAGAAACCGCAGGGGCTAAAGCCCGCATGGAAGGCAAGACCTTTCGCGGCGCTGAGCGCCGCTCTTCCACGGTACTCTCCATCAACTAGAGCGCTGTCCCATCAGCCATTGCATTCTCTGAATCGTGCTCTCGCGCATATTACCTTTCCCGGATCGCGTTTTCGGCGCACCAAACTAACCAACAACCTGCTCCCGCCGCGTTGGTTCCAGCATGTTACGCTCAATCTGCTCGGCGTTCATCGCCACTCGTCTTGGCCGTGGAGACAAACAATTTCCGCAGGCTGTTGCGCACGGTTGAAGCGCTCTCCGATCTCGGTCCGGAGTTAACGGCGGAGCGCGACTTCACCGAAACCTCCCGCCGCATGCTGTCCGCCGTCATGGAAGCGGCAGGCGCGCGCGAAGGTGCGCTTTTCGTTTTCAACGAGAAACCCACCATGCTAACCTCGGTGGCCGCGGAAGGCTTCGCCATGCTGCCCGAGCCGGCCTTCATTCCTCTTCTTCCTAAGCATGCGCATGCCCTCGCGGCAGCCCGCGGACCGATTGTGCTGAACGCTTCCACTTATTCGGTGTTCCTCAGCTCCAACGGAAATGTTGCTCCCGAACTTTTCAAGTGCGTGGCTCCACTCCGGTCAGTTGGCAAGCTCGCGGGCGTGGTTGCCCTTGGACGGCGCCCGGGCGATGCACCTTATCTGGAGGCGGAACTGGATGCGATGGAGTTGCTGTGCAACTACATCGGCCTTGCCGTGCACAACCATGCTCTGACCCAGACGCTGGCGCAGCGAATCACAGAGAATCTGCGCCTGATGGCTTCCCTGCACGGATTCTATGACACCGCGCTCGAGGCTTTCGCGACGGCCATCGACGTGAAGGATGTGAACATTCATGGGCACTCGCTGCGCGTGGGCCGCTACGCTGCCGGCATTGGCGAGGCCATGGGCATGGACGCTGGCGAGGTCGCCGCACTGCGCAGCGCGGGATATCTGCACGACATCGGCAAAGTGGCGGTCGATCGACGGCTGTTCAGCAAACCGTCAGCGCTCAATCCGGAAGAATTTCGCGAAATGGCGGATCACACTGTGGTCGGCCATCAAATTGTGAGCAGCGTCCAATTTCCTTGGCCGAAAATTCATGAGTCGGTGCGCTGGCACCATGAGCGCGCTGATGGGTCGGGCTATCCAGACCAGTTGAGCAATGATGAAATGCCAATGCCGGTGCGGGTTATGGCGCTTGCCGATACCTTCGACGCGATGATCAGCGCGCGCCCGTATCGCGAACCTCTTTCTCTGGGCAACGCGCTAAACGCTCTGGTGCGCATGGCTCCGCAAAAGTATGATCCGAACGTAGTTCAGGCCTTGCTGATCCAGGTGCGGCGCGATGCCGTGGGCAGCAATCGAACCCCGCTTCTGGCCGAGCACACAGTGAATATTTCTCCCGGCGATGTGGACCAGTTGGCCGCGACGCTGCAGCACAAGGTCTCCCGCGGAAAAATGTATCTGACGTAGCTTCGGCTTCTGGCTACTAGCCACTATCTACTGGCTTTTAACCCCACTGTCTTTCGTAACCGCCATCAGCAACTATTCCTTCTGGCTCGGGTTGATAATGAGAAGGATCTTTGTCGTTTTTCCCTGGGAGTCCTGATGCACGTGGGTCACACAAAATCTGTCTGTGTAAGGCCTGCTATTTTTCTGCTCTACTTCAGTCTGGCCTGCGTCGTCCCGCAACTGCTGGCCAAGAAGAAAGATAAAGACAAAATCGATTCCAGCTCGGAGCAGAGGCGCGCGCTGCATGCGCTCAACCGGCTCACCTTCGGTCCGCGCCCGGGAGATGTACAGCAGGTTATGGCGATAGGCGTCGATCAGTGGATTGATCTGCAACTGCATCCGGCAAGAATCGACGACAACGCCCTTGGCTCTCGTCTGGAGCCGCTGCGCACTCTCCGCATGAGTCCGAAAGAGATTGCGGAAGACTTCCCCGACGGCCAGGAGATTAATCAGGTGATGAACGGGAAGAAACCCATGCCGTCCGATCCGGCGCGGCGCGCCGTGTTTCAGGTGCAGATCGCCCGCCAGAAGGACAAGAAGGATCGCAAAGAAGAATCGATCAAGAACACGGTGGCGGCAGCGATCGCGGATGCGCAAAAAGAGGTTTCCGCTAAGTCAACCGCGACGAATGCGACGGGGGATAGCGTTGGAGCTCTCGCTGAAAGCACCGCAAGCGACGGCACAGCGCGCGACACGAACGGGGCGATGAATCCCGCCGCGGCGAATCCTGCAATGAGCTCTGGCCATGCAGATGCAGGCGGCGACGATGCGATGATGGCCGCCATCCCGACAAAACCAACGGCTGAGGGTAAAGAACAAGCCCGTCGCCGTGAAGAACAACTTCAGATCGACCTCGAAGTTCAACAACTGCCAAGCCTTCCGCCCGACCAGCGTTTCAGGAAAATTCTCAACATGTCCACGGTAGAGCAGGTTGCGGTTGCTGACTCGATGCGCGGAGGCAAAGCGCAAGATATCCTCACTGGCCTCTCTCCGAGGCAGAAGGAAACCGTGCTCGCCATGAACTATCCGGCGGGCGTGGTTACGAACGAATTGACGCAAGCGAAACTTCTGCGCGCGATCTATAGCCAGCGTCAGTTTGAAGAGGTGATGACCGACTTCTGGTGCAACCACTTCAATGTGTTTGTGGACAAGGGACTTGACCGCCTTATGCTGACCGGCTATGAGCGCGACGTGATCCGCCCGCATGCGCTTGGCAAGTTCGAGGACCTGCTCGTGGCTACGGCGAAGAGTCCGGCGATGTTGTTTTATTTGGACAACTGGTTGAGCGTAGGACCGGACTCCGCGAAAGCGTTAGGGCTGCCGGCGCATCCGGGACCCTACTGGAACCGCTATCCGGCGCGGCCAAAGCCGGGCAAACGCTCCGGCGGCCTCAATGAGAATTACGGCCGTGAACTACTGGAACTGCATACGCTGAGCGTGAACGGCGGCTACTCGCAACGCGATGTCACCGAAGTTGCCAAAGTTTTTACGGGATGGACCATTGAGAACCCCGCCCAGGGCGGCAGCTTTAAGTTCGATCCCAACATGCACGAGCCCGGACCCAAGTTTGTGCTCGGGCACCGCATCAAGCCCAAGGGCGAAGCCGAAGGATTGGAAGTGTTACACCGGCTGGCGACGAGCCCGAAGACCGCTCACTTCATTTCTCTGAAGCTCGCCGAGCGCTTCGTCTCCGACGATCCGCCGCCCGCGTTGGTCGATCGCTTGGCGAAAACGTTCTTGAAGAAAAAGGGCGACATCCGCGAAGTTTTAGAAACACTCTTTCATTCGCCCGAATTTTGGGACGACGACACTTATCGCGCGAAGGTAAAAACGCCGCTGGAATTCGTAGCCTCTGCAGTACGGGCCACCGGCGCCGAAGTTGACGATGCGTTGCCGTTGACCCGGCAACTCAACAACATGGGCATGCCGCTCTACGGAGCGCAACCGCCCACGGGCTATTCCATGAAGGCGGAAACCTGGGTGAGTTCTTCGGCTTTACTCAACCGCATGAATTTTGCGTTGGCCTTGACCAGCGGCAAAATCAAAGGCGTGAAAGTTGATGCTGCGCAGTTAACAGGTGGTGATCCTCCGCCGTCAGATTCGGCTGCGACGCTCTCCACCCTCGAAGCAAGCCTGGTGGCAGGCGGTGTATCGAAACAAACACACGACTCGATCGCGGCGCAGATTGAAGCTACGGCAAAAAGCGGCGCACAGCGTAAGCCAGACAACAAGGCAGCACAGCGCAAGCCCGATAACACTGCGCGTCCCCCGGATGCGAGCACAATCGCTGGCTTGCTGCTGGGTTCGCCGGAGTTTCAGAGGAGATAGCTTTTAGCCATAAGCTTTTGGCTCTTAGCTTGAATCCTACGACTCCAGCAGGTAGCAGAGAGTTCGCAGGACTGAGTTTGTTCTGAGCTAAGAGCTAAGAGCCAAAAGCGGGTTTTTATGTCCATTACACGTCGTGCTTTTCTTCGTAACAGTGCGCTCGCCGTGGTCGGCACGGCGGCGGTGCCAAGCTTTCTGGCGCGCTCCGCATGGGGCGCTGATCAACTGGGCGTGCGCAACAAACGCCTGGTGGTGATTTTTCAGCGTGGTGCGGCCGACGGTCTAAACATTGTGGTGCCTCACGCCGAGCCGCAGTATTATTCGATGCGGCCCAGCATCAACATTCCGCGTAAGGCGGTGCTCGATCTTGATGGCTTCTTCGGGCTGCATCCTTCGCTTGCGCCGTTCCAACCGCTGTGGCAGCAGCGTCAACTTGCGATCGTGCACGCCGCCGGATCGCCTGATCCCAACCGCTCCCACTTCGATGCGCAGGATTTCATGGAATCTGGCACTCCGGGAATAAAATCCACCGAGGACGGATGGCTTAACCGCTCGCTGCACAGACTGCAGCAGCCTGCGCAGGGGCAGAGATCTCCCTTCCAGGCCATCGCCATGGGTCCGTCGATCCCGCGCATTCTGAGCGGCATTGAGCCGGCGATCGCCATGAACAACATCAATGACTTCTCTGTCGGCGGACGCAATCCGAAACCTTCGCCGGTCGCGACCGCATTCGAGTCCATGTATGACCACTCCTCCGACACCGTGCTTCACGGCACCGGCGAGGAGACGTTTGACGCGGTCAAGATGCTGAAAGCCGCCGACCCATCGAAATACATGCCTGCGCCCGGCGCCGATTATCCCAAGGGACGCTTCGGCGACAGCATGCGCCAGCTCGCCCAGCTCATCAAGGCCAACCTCGGCGTGCAGGTTGCGTTTGCCGATATCGGTGGCTGGGACCATCATGTCAACGAAGGCGCAACCGAAGGTCAGATCGCCAACGTGTTGCGCGACTTCTCGCAATCGCTCGCCGCCTTCTGGACCGATCTCGGAGACCTCGGAGAAGACACAGTGGTTGTGACCATGTCTGAATTCGGCCGCACCGCGCGTGAGAACGGCAACCGCGGCACTGACCACGGCCACGCCAACGTCATGTTCGTGCTGGGCGGACCCGTGAAGGGCGGCAAAGTTTACGGCCGCTGGCCGGGGCTCGATCAGTCGCAACTCTACGAAGGCCGCGATCTGGCGCTGACTACGGATTTCCGGCAGGTGCTGGGCGAAGGCGTGGCGCGACACCTGGGCAACAAGAATTTGAATGAAGTGTTTCCGGGATATGAGAATCAGCCGGGGAAATTTCTGCGGCTTCTGGGATGAAGCCTTCGGCTAGTCTTGGCTCATACCGATCACGTGTATCTGGAGGAACTGGATGAGACTCAGCGGGATCGTTTCGAGTCTTCCCTTTGAAAACTCTACGTACTCATAGTCACCCTGAATTCCGCCGATACTCCCCACGCCTTCCTCTTTGAACAGTATCACTTTCTTCCCTCGGCCTGCCGCATATGCCTTCTCATCAATTACCCAAGCGCTGGTTGTCCACTCATCTTTCCCTTGTATCTTGTCCCGCCGCGTAAAAACCCCAACGAAGAGATATTGCCGCTCGATTCTCTCCTTGATCTTCGACGAAATGCGATCAGCTTTTGGCTTTTCACCTGTAATTACCGCAATTCCAAGCGACTCCAGACTGCGCCGTACGCAGTCGTTGACGTCGCGATCTTCTGCAGAAAAGGACTGGCCGAGAAAGGCAGTCGATTGGAAGGGAGTTGGGGTCTTTGACCGTGGCTTGCCCACCTCGACTACCCGACCCAGAACGGGTAAAGCTTGCGGCTGTGCATGACGGAGCTGCTTCAGGGGGATCACAAGCTCCTTCGTGTAGTTCTTCAGAATCGCGTTTATCTCTGTCTGATAACGGGATCGCTTGGACGAATGCTCCGAGAATGTTAGCAGCCGCTGAAAATGCACGTTAAGGTCGGCGCGATAACTGGAAGCGACGTTCTCCGCGACTTCATCACGCTGTGCCACCTCGACCATCCACGTTTCTGCTAGGCGAGCGGCTTCGCTCTTGATATCCACCGCTGTGACTTGGCGGTCAGCCTTCGGGTAGCGATCTCGCAGCGAGGCCTTTATGTGCACGAGATCGTCACGCAGCCTTTCAATCGTGACAATCAAGAGGTCATCAATCATTCGCATCACTCAGCCGTCTATCTCTTCGAGCGCCCCTTCTTCGCCTTTGTCCCTTGCCTAGCCTTCTCTTTCGGGCGAGCTGAGTACTTCCGCTCCGCGGGGAAGCCCGATTCCACTACTTCAATCCCCTTCGACGTGACATAGCTTTCGTCCCCATCCTCGTGAATCCAGCCTTTCCTTACCGTCTCGGCGAAATCGCGGTCATAGTTTGCTGGCGGAGTTTCTTTCGCTTTTGCAAAGTAGGCCTCCAGGTCGGCTCTCGAGAAGCGCGGCTTGCTCTCGTGCTTCTCGCGGTAATATGCGAACAGCGCAATCTTCTGTTGGTTGGTTCCTGGATGCTTTTCCTGCATGAGTTCAACGATGGAGACGGGCCTGCTAGAAGGCCGCAATGCACCGCTGCTCTTTGCCTCGGCCACCGTCCTTTCCTGTTGAGCCGACGCGGCAGAGGGAGGCAGGTTCGTCATCTCTAAGAGCGCCCCTACGGAGGAGATGACTTTACCCCGCTCCTCAGGCTTCAAGTCTTTCAGTGCTGCATGCACCTGCCCTACCGCCAGTAGCACGTGATCTTTTCCCGCTTTTTTCCCTGGCATCTCATTTTCCTCCATGGCAAACCGAGCGTCCGCGCATTAATAGCGCGCAACGTTCCTTGCGAACGCCTACTTGCGTCTCGTCTTCGTTACAAATCCGGAACAAAACAGGGGTCTGAGTCAGTCGTCGGCGGGACTGGTGTCCGAGGGGCCCGACAAAGGCCGACACCGACATCTTACATCTCAATCATCACATCGCCGCCCTCAATCTTCAGCGGATACAAAGCAACCTTCGCGCCGGGATTCTGCTCGGCCGCGCCAGTCTTTGGGTCCCACGCCCAACCATGCCACGGGCACACAATTTTCCCGCCTTCGATCATTCCCTGCCCCAGCGGGCCGCCGCGGTGCAGGCAGACGTTGTCCATGGCGCTGAATGCGCCGTTCACGTTGGCGACGCAGATGGTCTTCGCGCCGCAGGGGAATTCTTTCGCTTCGTCGGCGGGAGGGAGTTCGGATTGGGTGGTGAGTTTCGTGAAGTTCGGCATAGCCGGTGGAGAGTGCAAGCCGAGCTTCGCTCGGCGGACGGGCGAGAACGCCCGTCCCCACACAAGTCTACTTGGGTTGTAATGTCTGCGCGATCATCACCTGGCGCTTAAAGTTTTCCAGCATATTCGGATCGAGGCGAACTTCCGTGGGCTTCTTCGCCAGAGTCATGGTATCGATTTTGTCCTGCAGCTTGAGCAGCGCGTAGAAAAGGTTCTCGGGCCGCGGCGGGCAGCCGGTGACGTAAACATCGGTGGGTACGATTTTGTCGACGCCCTGCAACACGGCATAAGTATTGAACGGCCCGCCCACCGACGAGCATGCGCCCATCGAGATCACCCACTTGGGATCGGGCATCTGGTCATAGATACGCTTCACTACCGGCGCCATCTTCAAGGTCACGGTGCCGGCAACGATCATCAAGTCACTCTGCCGCGGGCTGGGACGAAATACTTCCGAACCGAAGCGCGCGATATCGAAGCGGGCCGTGGATGATGCGATCATCTCGATCGCGCAGCAGGCCAGGCCGAAAGTCATCGGCCATACAGCGGACTTGCGCGCCCAGTTGAAGACGTAGTCCACCGTGCTGATCATGAAATTCTTTTCGAATTTGTTTTGCAGCCAGCCCATAGGTTCCTCGCTGAACCGTACAACCCCGCATGAGTGCGGGGCCACCACCACCGAGCAGTTTACCCTACGTCCGGCCTTGATGGGATGTCAAATCCACGGCGGCTACTTCCCTGGGGTCTGCAAGTATTTTGAGCTTTGAGTCTTCTACATCAGCGCATATAGGTTTCCGTCCGCACTGCCGAAGTAAATCACTCCGTCCATCACGACTGGGGAGGAAAGAATCGTGCCGATGGCCATCATTTTGCTGACGCCGGTGACAATGTCGTCGTAGAAATCTGATGCGAAAGCAGCTTCGTAGTTTGGAGTTCCGTCGGATTTTGTCCAAGTGGCGCCGTTTTGTTTCGCGCCTTCGGTTTCAAACGTCCAGGATGTGTTCTGCGCTGTGAGGTCGAGCGCGATCAGCTTGCCCATGTGCGAGCCGATGTAAAGCATGTTTCCGGCGATGGCAGGCGAGGAAAACATTGGCCACCCCTGGAATTTCAGAGAGAAGATCGGGCCGCCGGTCTTGGCGTCCAGCGAATAGAACAGACCCGAGTCGGAAGTCGCGAAATACACTTTGCCGCTCCGAACTGCGGGCGAACTGATGACCCACGAACCGTGATTTGAAAAAGCCCACCTCTTCTGGCCCGTCGCCTCGTCGAGGGCATAGAAATTGGAGTCACGGCAACCGAAGTAGACTGCTCCGTCAACCACCGCCGCTGAGGACTGAATGCCAACCTGGTTATGAATCTTGGGATCTTCGCCGGTCTTGAATCGCCACTTTTCCTTCCCAGTTGCGGCATCCAGTGCATAGAAATAGCTGTCCCAGCTTCCGACAAATAACTTGCCATCCGCAATCGCAGGAGATGCGTGGACTACGTCGCCTGTCTTGAACTTCCACTTCAGGATGCCCGAAGCGGCATTTAGAGCGTAAACATTTCCGTCGCCGCTGCCGAAGAATACGGCGTCATTCCAGACCACAGGCGACGAAAGGTAAAAATCAAAAGGATCGGGCATGGTTTCCGCGGCCGGTTGCGAACCATGCAGGTGCTTGCCCGCGTATCTCCGCTCTCCAGCCGTCTGGAACTTCCATTTCAGCTGACCCGTCACGGCCTCCACGGCATAGAGATTACCATCGTAGGCGCCGAAGTAAACCAGACCTTCTGACACTGCGGGCGATGACGTGATTCGGCTTTTGGCTTCGTACTTCCACTTCAGCTTGCCCGATTCTCGATCGACGGCATAGAAGTTTCCATCGGTGCTGCCCACGTAAATCATGTTTCCGGAAATTGCCGGGGAAGAGATAACGCTGCCGGCGGTATGGAACTTCCATTTGACCTGACTGAATTTTGCCACCGCGGCGGTGTCGTAAACGCCGTTGTGCTGCGGGTTGCCGCGGAACATCGAGGCGTCCAACGCTAACGCTGGCAGAGACAGGAATATAGCCGCTGCACCCACCAAGAGAGGTTTAACATGCATAGTCAGATGACCACCTTTCGCGCCGGATATCTTCAAATCGGAGACACTACGTGGCGTGCTGGCACGCTCGATACTTGGACGCGGCAGCGTGCTATCGGTTAGACATAGACGACTGTTCTCCCCTACGAGTTGCCCCTGCGCGCCCACTCAGCTACAAATAGAATCATTCATGGATTCAAGATCCGCTGTGGCCACCGACCGCGTGCGCACTCCCACACTGCTCGCTAATACCTGGACGCATATTCGTACCTCGCAGTTTTGGATGGTCTCTATCGCCCTGTTCCTGCGCGTCGGTTGGATCATTATCGGCCACACTTATAAATTCAAGCCCGCCGAAAATAACTTTGGGTTCGGTTGGGAGATGGGACGAATCGGCGCCGCCATTGCCTCAGGACACGGCTTCGCCGATCCTTTCGGCGCGCCCACTGGACCAACCGCATGGGAGCCACCGCTTTATCCCTATCTAACGGCCGGCGTCTTTCACTTCTTCGGCACCTACTCTCACGCGTCGGCTTTCGTGCTGCTCACCATCAACAGCATTTTTTCCGCGCTGACCTGCATTCCAATTTTTCTTATTGCACGCCGGATATTCTCCGAAAAAGTCGCGGTCGGCTCCGCCTGGACGTGGGCGCTTTTGCCTTACGTGATGTTCTGGTGCACGCGCTGGGTTTGGGAGACAAGTTTTTCGGCTCTGCTCTTATCTGTGATTTTCTGGCTGGCGCTCACCATGGAAGATCGTGACGGCCTGAAGCCGTGGCTCCAGTTCGGATTGCTCTGGGGCATCGCTGCGCTTAACAGCACAGTGCTAATTGCGTTTCTGCCGGCTTCGGGGCTGTGGGCCTGGTACCACCGCGCGAAGCGGCACAAGCCTTCATTTGCTGGCGTGGTATTGGCCTCTGTGGTTTTCATCGCCTGCGTCACACCCTGGACGGTACGCAACTATCAAACCTTTGGGAAATTTATTTTCATCCGCGACAACCTGGGTGCGGAACTGCGCCTAGGAAATGGCAACGGCGCGGACGGCACATGGATGCAGTATTTGCATCCCACGCAGGATCTCTACGCCATGCGCCAGTACACTTCCATGGGCGAGCTCGCATATATCGAAGCGCGCAAGCGGCAGGCGCTCGATTACATCGAAGCCGATTACCCGCGCTTTGCCGTGCTCTGCCTGAAGCGCTTTATTTATTTCTGGGCTGGACCACCGCGATTGTCACAAATCTGGTGGCTGGCGGAAGTGAAAAACTCGCTCTTCCTGGCTTCATCCGTGCTCATGTTCTGGGGACTGGGGCGCGCGCTACGTCAGCGCAGACCTGGCGCCTGGCTTCTGTTCTGGCTGATCGTGCTCTATCCGGCGATTTACTACGTGGTCTATCCCGGCCAGCGCTACCGCCATCCCATTGAACCGGAGATGACGATTCTGGGGATCTTTTTGCTCACCGAATCAGGCCAAAAAAACAAATACCTTCCGCAGAAATAACAAGAAACTTAATTGATCCAGCCTTCGTATAACCACCTATAGGGAAGAGTGTCTTCTCGAATTTTCCCCTCACCAATTTAAAATCGTCACGTCTAACGCTTCAGAACGGAGAGTTCTATGAACCGCCGACAAGAATTGCAAACGCGGTCCGCTTTCGTCCTAACTTTCTGTGCAATGCTGATCTCCGCACAGGCTGCCCATGCCTCCGATCACCATGGCGCCTATACCGAGGAATTCCACCATACCTACACCCTCACTCCCGGCGGCCGCGTGGAACTCGACAACATCAACGGCGACGTTCACATCTCCACCTGGGATCAGAATGAAGTCAAGGTTGACGCTGTGAAGTATGCCGACAGGAAGGACCGCCTCGACGAAGCGCGCATCGAAATTGATTCCGGCAAAGATTATCTTTCGATCCGCACCAAGTACCCCGACCACGACCTCACTTTCAACTGGGGCTCGCATAACAATCCCGCGGGCGTGGAATACACATTGACGGTGCCGCGGGGCGCACGCCTGGATGAAATCAAGCTGATCAATGGCGCGCTCGACATCACTGGCGTTAGCGGCGAGGTGCATGCTTCATGCATCAATGGCAGACTAGAGGCGCACAATCTCTCTGGACAGGCCGAACTCTCGACTATCAATGGCCACCTTGACGCCATGTTCGACCAGCTTTCCAGCTCTTCCATCGAACTGAAATCCGTCAACGGATCGGTGGAGTTGACGATCCCTTCCGATTCCAAAGCGGAAATCGAAGCCAGCACAGTTTCCGGAGGGATTGAGAACGACTTCGGCCTGCATGTGAACAATCATCAATTCATCGGCCATGATTTGCGCGGGGAACTGGGCAACGGCGGCCCGCACGTCAAGCTGGAGAATGTGAATGGCCACATCGAAATCCGCCACGCCTCCGACGGCCGCGCCCTGAGCCCGGCGAAGGATTTAGGACGGCGTGACAACGATGGGGACGACAGCGAGATCTAACGCAGGTCGCGCGCGAAAGATCCCCGTGGCTCGTACAGATCGGGAAGGGCACGACTTCAGTCGTGCCAATAGGTGCGGCATAAAGTTCGGCTTTAGCCGCTGAGGTCAGCGACGCCTCCGAACAGAGCGGCTAAGGCATAGTCTGTTCCGACGAGATAGAATCTACCCTTGAAGGAAGCGTCAGTCCTGAGGTGGATCCCGTGCCGGTTTGGCTCTTGGTACAGGCAGAACTGCGGTTCAATGAGAACTTGAGGCCTATCTTTCCCCGAGATTACCGCCCTGATCTGCTCGCAGAAGCAAGCGATGTCTACTACGGCGTGCACTTCGTCTCTGCACCAGCAAAGATCGATCCCGGTGATCAAGTAGTCGTTGAATTGGTATTTCGCGCTTTCCCGAAGGATCCGTGTATCGCCTTTCAGGCCGGCAAGAGAGTTTCCCTAAAAGAGGGACATCTACTTGTTCGGGCAGAGGGCATGATCACTCGCCGATGGGAACACGAAAGCGCCTCAAAGACCCTTATCGAATTACAGCAAGAACGTAGGAAGCTTTCAATAAATCGTATATCCTGGCGCCGGCGTCCGCAGATCGGGCTTCGAAGCCATCAGCAACAATGCGCCTTCGCGCTTGAACGCCTTCAGATCGTCCAGGCTGTGAAACGATTTTGTTTTGTAGTCATCGCGCGTGGGCGTGTCATCGGGAACGCGGATCGCTTCCACATTCTCGAAAGCATGTTTCGTCAATAGTTCGACATACTCTGCCGCCGAGCGCACGTGCACCGGCACCTTCAATTTATCCACCCACTGCAGCGAATATTGATTGTCTTTGTATAGATTGATGAGGATGAATAATCTTCCCCGCGGTGCCATCACGCGAAAGAGTTCCATCAGGGCGCGGTCCTGATCGGCATAGTAGTAAAACGATTCCACCGACAAAACTTTGTCGAAGAAGTTTTCTTCCCACGGAATCTGCTGCGCCGATCCCCAGACATAAAGCACGTTATCGAAATCTTTCGAGGCCGCGCGCGCCTCGCGAATCATCTCGTCGGAAACATCGAGGCCCACGACTTGCCCGAAGCCATCCGGTCCTTCGCCCACCAACCGCGCCAGCAGCCGCGTCGCCCATCCCGAGCCGCAGCCGAGATCGAGCACGCGCTCACCCGGACGCAGCTCCATCCGCCGAATCGTCTTCGCCGTGATGTCGAGATGGTGATTCTCCATCTTCGGGCCTTCACCGGCAACGGCCCAGCGGTTGAATTCCTGCTGCAGCTTTTCGTCGGGGGTAAGTGATTTTTCTGGCATGAGAAAGATTTTATCGCGTCCGCCGGCCATTGCCTGTTGTTCCCAGCCCCTCCGCTTAACGCTTGGCAGGAAGGCTATTCACAAAGCCGCTGATCTGTGAGATCACTTCCTCCTCGTTTGAGAGGAATATGAAGTGGGTGGAGTTGGGAATCACGATCACCTTGGCATGGGGCTGCTCCCGAAAGATAGCAATCTGCGCTTCCTTGCGACTCGTTTCTGAGGCTCGATAGGCTGCGAGTTTTGCTGGGTCGCTCGTCTCACCTGAATTGGGAGCTGATGGATAAGAAAAAATCGCTAGAAGGGGCGTATCGACGGAGTGGAAACGTTCTTCTTCGAGCATCACAGATTGCATTGCATACCGGTGCCCAAGCCACTCGCGGACCCTCCCGTCCTCACCGATACGATAAAGCTGGCGCACCTCCGCTTCGGGGATGATTCCACCGTAGTAGCCTTTCATGTAATTCTGGTAGGCGGAAATGCTGGCCAGGTCACTGGCTTTCGGTGAGGGGCCATTTGCGCCTTCGACTTCGCCTCGAAGTTCGGTGAGGTTGATCTGAAACAGCGCCATGTCCGCCAATGTCTTCGATATGAGGCTGTCATCGTAGAGGTGCTTTTCTAGTTCCGAAAGATCGTCTCTGAGCTGCGCCAAAGCCGGTGTGTAGTCGCCATGCTTGGGATTGTAGAGAGCGAAAGTGCCTCCGGCATCGAGATAGATGAGCGCTGCAGCGCGCCCTGGATGATAGGTTGAGATGGCGCTCAGCTCTTCTCCTGCAATCGAATGCCCGACGAGGACAGGATCAGCGATGTGCAAGGCGTCAAGAACCGCAACGACATCATCTCCGAGCCGCCTTGCGTCAAAACCCGTTTGGGGCGCTGAGGACTGACCAAACCCACGCCGCGTAATCCCAATCACGTGATAATGCGCCGCAAGCTTCGGCCCTAAGCTGTCAAAAACGTGAGCTGTACTTCCGCCACCTGCTAGAAGTACGAGGTTGCGTCCGGGCCCTCCCCAGTCGAGCACCTCGAGCTTTACATCGGGCTGAACGGCGACGAACTGGGTTTTGAGCGCAGTCTCGCCCTGAAACGCGGGACCGTTCTGGGCAAATGCTGCGCATGCTATCAGGGCAAAGACAGTCATCCGGATTCGTTGACCTATTTACATCCCCTTCGCTTGGTCAGCTGGACTCGCAATTGAGACGAGATGGTTGGGTGATAAATCCCATATCGCACACAACGTTAGAAGTGGCTCGTTAAGGTGCGTTGGGCGGCAATCTGGAACTGGCCGTCATGTTGTCTCACCGCTACCGCCAACCTCGCCTCTATGCTACAGTTTTCCTCCACATGGCGACACGCCCTCAGAATCCTTCTCAGCCTGAACCGGCCCCAGTATCCCTGTACTGCCCCACCTGCGCAAAGGAAGTAAACGATCCCTTGACCTGCGGCGACTGCTCGGCCGTAATCTGCCGCCGCTGCGGCACGCCGCTCGAATCTCCCGACGAACTCGGAATCGGATAATGGACTCCGTCGCCGCCTCAACCGCCGAACCTCCTGCTTCAAACTCCGACTCTACTTCAGCACAACCAACCCTAGTCCGCGGACTCAGCCTGCTCGATTCCGTGCTGCTGCTGGCCAGCGGCATTATCGGCTCATCGATTTTTCTTACTGCCAAAGACATTGCGGGACCGTTGCCGCAGCCCATGCTGTTCTTACTCGTGTGGGTGATCGGCGGCGTGATTTCCTTATTCGGCTGCGTCGCCTTCGCTGAGCTCGGATCAATGTTTCCTGAGTCCGGCGGACAATACGTGTATCTTCGCGAAGCCTACGGCGACCTGATCGCCTTTCTCTATGGCTGGATGCTCTTTGCTGTGGCCAACGGCGGCAGCATCGCAGCTCTCACTGTTGCTTCTGCCGCCTATACAGGGCAAATCTTCCCGATTGTCTCCCAAGAGCACGTAGTCCTCACGCTTGCAGGCATCACCATCAACCGCGCGCAGATATTCGCATTACTTTTAATCGCTCTAATGACCTACGTGAATGTAGCCGGATTGCGTTGGGGCGCGCTTTTGCAAAATCTTTCCACCTGGACCAAATTTGCGGCGATGGCCGCTTTCGTGATTCTCGGATTCGCCATCGGTAAAGGTGATTGGTCGCACTTCCGCACTCACGGCGTCGGCCTCACCATGGGAGTTCATCCCACGCAGTTGATCTCCGCCATGGGCATCGCCCTCATTGCCGTGTTCTGGGCGTACGACGGATGGGTCTACATCACCTGGGTCGCGGGCGAAGTGAAAGAGCCGCGCCGCAATGTTCCGCTGGCCATGGTTCTTGGCGTGCTCGTGGTTGGCGCCATCTACATGGCTATGAACATGACCTATCTCTACGCGCTGCCTCTCGACCAGATTGCGCAGCACGAAACCATCGCTCACGCCGCCGCAACCGCACTGTTTTCATCTCGCGCCGCGGTATGGCTCTCGCTCACCATCGCCGTCTCATGCTTCGGTGCCGCCGCCACCTGCACGCTCTCTGGCGCACGCGTCTATCTGGCCATGGCGCAGGATGGCGTCTTTTTCAAGCGCATGGCTGTCATCCATCCCAAATGGCGCACGCCAGCCTTCAGCCTCATTGGGCAAAGCGTCTGGGCCGCGTTGCTCACTCTCAGCGGGCGTTACGACGAACTCTATACGTATGTGATGTTTGGCATGGTGCTTTCCTACACACTCACCGTGATTGGACTTTTTATTCTTCGCTGGAAGCGTCCAAACCTTTCCCGCCCCTATCGCTGCACAGGATATCCGTGGCTGCCCGCAATCTACGTGCTGGTCGGCGCGGCTTGGACTCTGAACACCATCATCACCCGTCCCTCTGAGGCCTTCTGGGGCACCGCAATTGTGCTGGTCGGCGTGCCGGGATATCTTTATTGGAAGCGAAGCGGCAGGAAGGCAACCACACCGTAGCTTTTCACCCGGCCATAACGCCCGTAACTTTATCTTGCACCCCGGTTTGCAGTACCTTGGTGTAGTGATCACAAGTGCGTAAACGTCCGCGCCTTCGCGCCTGCTTTGGAGAAGACATGAACCGTTCCATTATCTTTCGTCTGTTTCTCGTGGGGTTCTTTGTCTCTGCCCTGTTTACTGCCTGCTCTCGCGATCCCAACGTTCGCAAGCAAAAATATCTAGAGAGCGGCGACCGCTATTTCGAAAAGGGCAAATACGCCGAGGCAGCGATTCAGTACTCCAACGCAATCCAACTCGATGGCCGCTTCGCGCAGGCTCACTACCAGCTGGGTGAAACTTATCTCAAGCAGGGCGACAGGACTCGCGCTTTTCAGGAGCTCTCCCGCGCCGTCGAACTGTCTCCCGACAACTATCGCGCCCACATCGATCTCGTCAATCTCCTGGTCGCGGTCCGAAATTCGGATGGGTCTGCGAATGACGATTATCTGAAGCAAGCGCGGTTTCATCTCGACCTCCTCCGCCAGGCGCAGCCGCAGAATCCTGAGGTCTTCCAGGCGTGGGCCGATTATTACGCCGCTCAGAACAATCTGGGTTCGGCTATGCAGGAAATGCAAAAAGGCATAGCCGCCGATCCCGGCCGGTCGGAGTCCTACCTGGATCTCGCGCTTCTTCAACTGCGCTCGAACTTGCCTGAACTGGCGGAGGTCAATTTCAAGAAGGCCGCCGAGCTTGGGCCCAGGGCCATGAATGCTCAGATGGCGCTGGCGGGCTTCTACCAGTCGCGCAACCGTATGCCGGAGGCGGAACAACAATTCCAGCACGCCATCAGCATCGATCCCAAGAATGCATCCCCGCGCGAAGCGCTGGTGCGTTTGTACATGGTAGAAGGCAAGAAGGCAAACGCCGAAAACTTTCTAAAGCAGACCAAGATTGATCTGGCAGACAATCCCGACGGTTATAGCATGCTGGGCGATTTCTATTTCGCCTCCGGCGACCTGGACAAAGCCACCGCCGAATACGCCTCGCTCTTCAGCGACCATCCCAGGAATCTTAAAGTTAAGAAAAACTACATCCAGCTTTTGATCCTGAAGAACCGCCTGGAAGAAGCCACCAAGCTGAACAATGAGGTCCTCAAATCGAATCCGAATGAAGTGGATGCTCTGGTCTATCGCGGCCAGATACTGCTCCGCCAAAACGATGCCAATGGCGCGGTCGATGCATTGCAACAAGCGGTTAAGAACGATTCCGGCAACGCCGTGGCCCACTACCAGCTCGGCCTTGCCTACGATATGCAGCACAACGATGAGCGCGCCGAATCCGAATGGCGCGACGCGGTGCGCCTGCATCCCGAACTTACCGAGGCGCAACGGGCGCTGGCTGCACTGGCCTTGCGCCGCGGCGATCTTGACGCGCTCACCCAAACTGCGCAGCAGATCATCGCCAATGCGCCCTACGCGCCCGACGGCTACCTGATGCGGGCGCTGGCCGAGATGAATCGCCAGAATTATTCTGGTGCCGAACAGGACCTGCGCAAAGCGATGGAAATTGCTCCGGGCAATCCCACACCCTACGTCCAGATGGGCAACCTCCATCAAGTGCAAAAGCAATACGCCGAGGGCATTAAGTTTTATCAGCAAGCGCTCGATAAAGACCCATCATCTACCGATGCGCTGCAGGGCATCATGAACACCTATCTTGTGCAGAAGCAGCCCGACCAGGCCATCGCCGCTGCGCGCGCCCAGATTGCGAAGTCTCCGAACGCCAGCGGCTTCTATGACCTGCTCGGCACGGCACTCTTTCAGAAAAAAGATTTCGGCGGCGCCCATGACGCTTTTCAAAAGGCAATCGACCTCGACAAGAATAATTCCGATGCACTCTTGAAGCTCGGCGAAGTGCAGGCCGCCCAAGGCTCGGTGAGCCAGGCTTTGGCCACGTATCAGCAATCGATCAAGGATCACCCGCGCGATATCGCGTTCTACATTCTCGCCGGCGAAATGTATGAATCGCAAAGCAACTGGGACCAAGCCAAGGGCATGTACCAGAAGGCGCTGGAAATTCAGCCGGACAATCCGCTGGCCTCAAACAATCTTGCCTACGTGATGCTGCAGGAAGGCGGCAACGTGGACGTGGCCTTCGCCATGGCGCAAACGGCGCGGCGTGGAATGCCAGATTCATCGAACGCAGCGGACACTTTGGGCTGGGCTTATTTTCAGAAAGGCGTGTACCAGTCCGCAATCGATCTATTCCAGGAATCGCTGCGGCTGAGCGAGAAGCGCGGCGCGGCCGATGACCCAACGGTGCACTACCACCTCGGCCTCGCTTACGAAAAAATTAATCAGCCGGCGCAAGCGCGCCAACAATTGGAGCGCGCGCTGAAGATTAACCCCAATAACAGCGATGCCCGCAAGGCGCTGGCGGAGTTGCGGGGATAAGATCGCGAACCCGGCATCGAGGTGAGATCTGTCGGCAGCCTGCGCTCCGCTTTATCACCCGGCTATTCTATTTCCTCGTGTCAGCGGGTGCACGATCTGATGCCCACTGGCGGCAATACGGCCATCGCCACTGCCTCCGCGCGGCGTGCTCGAACGCTCACGGCTTGGCCAGTCGATCCGCCGGGACAAGCTTCTGTCCGCCGAGTCCGTCGGTTTCTTCCTTCATCGCCGGAGATAAGTTCAGTATGTAGACTGGCACGTCTGGATTGAAGCCCAGGTCATACTGTATGGGCCGTTTTGTACTGGCGAGCGCCTGTTTCAAGAGCTCGCGCGCCGGAGTCCTCTCCCCGCCCGTTGCCGCTTGTGTTGTCATAAATAAACTTCTGGATATGGCTCCGAGGAGCACTTTTTTGCCAGTGACAGACTGCAAGGCAGTAAGAATAGACTCAATTGTTTCGTTAACGCTGCGCGTTGCCTTAGCGATGGTCAGAGGAGTATCCAGAAGCGGCGGCGTCTCCCGTAGAGCGCCCGTTTCGTCCTTGACTTCAGTACCCACAACCGTGAGTTGCCCATCCGGGTCTACCCGTAGGACGTACCTCCCAGGGTTGGCGGTTGCGTTGTACTCCTCGATTAATCTGGCGAGAACAAGGCGTTCTGCGTCAGGATCTGATGAGTTCGGTTCCGGGAAGGTGGCGGTGAACAATCCTCCAGCCGGTCGGGTCACGCCCTTTGCGTCTGGGTGAGCCGCCCGCCATTTTGGACCAGTATCGTCGACGAGATCGAAGTGACTGAAGCAAGGGGCCTCTTCCCAGTTAATTTGCCAGCCGTATTCCAAGCGCAGGGCATAGAGTGCCTGGAACAGCGGTATGGAGTCGTTGGCTGTGACGGTGACGCCTGAGTCGCCATGCTGGATACGCGCGCGGTCAAAAAACTTTGGACGGGTCGTCGACTGGGCTGAAATGAGTCCACATAGCAGGACAAACGCTGTTAAGATTTGCGTACATTCGAGCATTCGTGCGCCTCGGTCAGTAGGGAATCGTGCCGCTGCACACACCGGCGCGCATACCTGCACAGTATTGGAGCCTACGGTCTGCGTGAGCAGGTTCGTGACGTAGAGATCGATGCCATCGTAATTCATCGACTGATAAATATTGATTGCGCATGGAAATTCAACGTCATGGGCCGCCCCCTGGGTCTGAATAAGGTTTACAATTCCAGAGCCATAGCCTACGGTATCTAAGCCGTATTGGTTGTGCCCAGCGTCGCCTGGTCTACGACCCACGTGCTACCTGCCACAGTTGGGTATTGCTCCATATTCGATCCGTTCCACCAGCAAGCGTTTGTGCCGATCACGGGGCTGCTTTCGGTAACGGAGTTGCCGTCGTAGCTGGAGGCGCTGGGCTCGAGGGTCATCAGGAACTGCCCCGCGCTGATTTGGTAAGTGTCGAATTCGGTTATTTCGCCCGTAGGCAGTCCGACATTCGTCGCAGCGCTAGGTTCCTGCTGGGATACCGGGCAGCTTGGATAGTACTCTTTAAGGCCCCAGTACATCGACACGCTCTGCGCATAATGGGGCGTCGTGCCCGCAGCAACTCCGTGGATCACGTGCCCACTGGCGGTGGCGATTGCCGTGTTGCCCGTCCACTAGGTGGGGAAATCCCCCGTGATCACCTGCGTCCCCCCGCCACAGGAATCGCCGGCCTCCACGTACTGGTCTCCATAGCCATCAGTCACCACATACAGCG
>Ga0209007_1000266_pt1 | contig 25891 bp, 23 predicted proteins | sample JacPinW_OM1H0_O2_FD_187961 | JGI IMG/M metagenome (GOLD analysis project Ga0209007, IMG submission 187961) | Forest soil microbial communities from Algoma, Ontario, Canada - Jack Pine, Ontario site 1_JW_OM1H0_O2 (SPAdes) (version 2) | ecosystem: Environmental > Terrestrial > Soil > Boreal... | reverse complement strand
TGAAATCTCTGTACTCCCTGGCGGGGTACACCCCACTAATGGCAAGCCGTGTGCCAGAACGGAGCACGCTGTGTATCGACACGACACAGCCTAATATGCCCTTTGTTATCATGATGATGAGACGTGGATCCATAGCGGGCTGGCGTCCCTGTGGCTCGCAACGCTTCTCTTACAGCCGATTTCTGACGATTTTTGTCTGTAGAACACGCCGTGAAAAGGCGCCGCCGTTGATTCGGGGGCTTTTAGGGACGTTAGCCAAAACAGGGCTCAAGCAGGACACCGGGGTGTACAGCGGCTGGCTAAAGTAGCCAGTGAATGCAGTGGGATCGGGTAATTGCTCGGATCTTGGCAGGAAAGAGCTTTGGGCGGATGGCCTAGACAATGAGGACTTCCCAGTCTGGCTATTGGCATCCAAAATAAAGAGGGGAGATAACTCTCTCCCCTCTTTATTACCACAGGACCGCTTGATACGAACTACTGAAGCGGAGGACTTGCGACTGTCGGTGCTGCTCCGGTCGTGGTGAAGCGAATAACTCCACTCTCGTCGCTAAAGAAGGCGCGTTGCCCAGTCTGTCCAATGGTCGCCGGTACACCGACGACTGTGTAAGTCTGGAAGCCGGTGCAAGCGCCCACTGCCGGCGTCGCCGTGGCGCCGACGAAGGTGAAGAAATAGCCGCTCTTTGCTGTGGCAGCCGAAACCGCACCGGAAAGGGTCGGATCGATCAAGAGAGCCGCGGTGCAAGCTGCAACGCCGCCCGGCGCGCCGGCCATTGCGGCCAATGACGCTGGGTATTGAACTCCCCAAGCTGTTGAATACGTCACTGCCGAAGTATTGATGGTGCGAATTGAACCGACCGCTGACGCTTCATTAGCCGCCATGCGAGCGCGAAGCAAGTTCGGAATTGCGATAGCCGCGATGATCAAAATAATCGCCACAACGATCAACAATTCGATTAACGAAAAACCTTTTTCTTTTTGCTTCCTAATCATTAGCGTGTTTCTCCTTGGTACATCTACGAGATGAATCTTGTGCACCCTGGCGGGGTACAACTGTCGTAGAGCACGAGCAACGCCGTTCAGCGCAGATGCACGGACCGGGAGAGATCGCTAGGTAAGTGGAGTGTTAACGCACATCGTCGCGGTCAAACTTTTCGCGCGCGCGAGGAAATAGCTACTCTGTTTCAGATCGGAAATAAAAAAGACGAAAAAAGTCGGCGCCGAAGACCTTAACAGCCCGCACCAAAGTGAAACGCTTTTAAACTCCGTGTTTTTTTGCGTAGTGGCGGAACGATCGGTAGGTCATCTTCAACATCTCTGCAGCGCGTATGCGAACTCCTCCGGAACATTCCAGAGCAGCCAGCAAATAGGCTCTTTCAGTGGAAGAAATAAGTTTCTCGAGGTCCATGCCGGCATCCGGGATCAGATACGGTTTGGTTTCAGGCTGTCCGTTGGAACGAGATTCCTGATAGAAATTTGTGATGCGTTCGGGCAGCCCTTCCACCGATACACGCTTGGTGGTTTCCAGCGCCACAGCGCGCTCGATCGTATTTTCCAATTCGCGCACGTTTCCCGGCCATTCGTAAACTTCCAGCCGCCGCATTGCTTCCGGCTCGATCCCTTCGATCTTCTTGTTCATGGATTTCGCGTAGCGATCCAGAAACGCGCGCGCCAGCAGCGGGATGTCGTCCCGGCGTTCTCGCAGCGCCGGAAGATGAATCGGAATCACGTTGAGCCGATAAAAAAGATCTTCGCGGAAACGCCCTTCGGCAATCTCTTTTTCCAGGTCCTTATTCGTCGCGGCAATCACGCGGACGTCCACGCTGGTCTCTTCCGTGCTCCCAATCGGGCGTACTTTCCCCTCTTGCAGGATGCGATAGAGCTTCACCTGCATGGTCAGGCTCATGTTTCCGATCTCATCCATGAAGAGCGTTCCGCCATCCGCAGCCTGAAACAGCCCCCGGCGGTTTTCGTTCGCTCCCGTAAACGCCCCACGCATATATCCGAATAGTTCGGATTCCAGCAGCGTTTCCGGAAATGCCCCGCAATTAATCGTGACAAAAGCTGTTTTCGCTCTTGCGCTATTCTCGTGGATCGCGCGAGCCACCAGCTCTTTGCCCGTTCCGCTTTCGCCCGTAATCAACACCCGGCTCGACTGCGGCGCGATGGTCGCAATCATCTCGAACAGACTGCGCATCTTCGGACTTGTTCCGATGATGTGATCAAAACCGGTGAGCCGCCGGATCTGACGGCGCAATTCCCCCGCTTCCTTCTTCAGCAGCTGGTTCTCCGTAATCTGTTGAACGGCAGGCCGCAATTCATCAAGCAAGCGGTCGCCTTTAACCACATAGCGGTCCGCGCCGAAATTCACAGCATCGATGGCCGTGTCGATAGTAGGCACACCCGTTATCAGAATAAAAATCGTGGAAGGCGAGACTTCCTTGCTATACCGAAGCAATTCGACGCCATCCATATCCGGCATGCAAATATCGGAAACCACAATGTCGAAAATTTGCGCGGCCAGCCGCGACTTCGCCGCTTCGCCGGACGAGGCCACCTCCACCTTGTGGCCCTCCTTCCGAAAACTAATCTCCAGGAGTTCGCGAATGGATGGTTCATCGTCGACGATGAGTAAGTGAGCCATCGCGCCCTAGCCTTTCCCTGCCGCAACTAATTCGGCCTGCTTGCGTTTGGAAGGCCGCTCTCGCGAACTCGACGCGAACGACCGCGGCAACTCCACGATGAACTCCGCCCCTTGGCCTTTTTCCGTTTCCACGCGAATTCGCCCGCGATGCGCTTGGAGAATCTGATACACGATGGCAAGTCCAAGCCCGGTTCCGCCGGTGAAGCCGGATTGGAACGGCTCAAAAATGCGCGTCAGTTCCCGGGCATCGAGCCCGATGCCCGTATCTCGTATTGAAATGCGCACCCAGGTTTCGTCCACCGCCAACTCCACCTGCAAAACTCCGCCGTTGGGCATGGCGCGCAACGCGTTATTGCAAAGATTCCAGAAAACTTGCTTCAGGGCATCGCGGTCGGCCAGCGCTCGCACGTTCCGCGCATTGATCTGCCGGTTAAAGCGGTACTTCCCTTTCGCCGTGGCGTCGTGCTCGAGCAGCAGAAGTGTTTCCTCAATGATCGGCACCACATCCAGGTCAGTAAACGTATAGGTTTTTTCCCGCGAGTAATCCAGAAAGTCCGTGATGATTTGATTGAGCCGTTGCGACTCGCGGCTCACGATGTTCACAAGCTTCTTGTCGTCATCCTCAAGCGGCGCAAGCCGCGCCAATTCTTTTAGTGCTCCAGTCATCGCTGTCAATGGCTGGCGAATTTCGTGCGCGATAGCTGCTGAAAGCCGCCCCAGCGCGGCCATGCGCTCCTTGGTGAGCACTTCGCGTTCGAGCCGTTTCAATTGCGTCAGGTCTTGAAAGTTGTAAACGAAGCCGCTGTTTTGATTCTGGCTCGTGCGCAACGGCGAAATCGATAGACCCAGGAATCTCATCGTTCCAGACGGCGTTCGAAACTCGATTTCCTTTCGCGCTGCAAGAGGACTGCCTGTGCCGTCCATCTCCACTGGCCAAAATCCCGGAAACAGATCTTGTACTTTTTGTCCGCGAAGCGGTTCAGCCTCGCGCCCCGTAATTTCCGCGCCCGCGTGATTAATCAGGAGTATCTGGCCTTCCAGGTCCGCGGTCAGCAGACCACCGCGCATGGATTCGATGATGTCCTGATTGAAAGCCTGCAGATCCTTCAGTTCTTCGCTCTTCGCTTCCAACTCAACGCCCTTTTTCCGAAGTGTCTGCGCCAGCAGACTGCCTAGGTAGGCCACAGCGATAAACGCGAAGAAATTGCTGGCCAGCCAGGAATCCAGAACGCGCGGCGTCGGGTCAGAGCTGGCGGTATGAGGAAACACGCCGTAGTAGGTGAGCTCGATTATCGTTGCCAGCAGCGCGAAACTTGCTCCCGCCACCAGAAACACTCCGCGCCGCGAAAAAAGCACGCTGGCCATCAGAATCACGAGCAGATATAGCGATATGAAGTAGCTGTCCTGCGCGCCTGTGGTGTACACCACGCCGGTGATAACCAGTAAATCGCAGATAATCTGCACCGGGGCGTGCGCGCGTGCCTGCGGCGCCCATCGCTGCAGAATCACATAAACAATCGCGAGCATATACCACAGCGCTACGAGTGGAACGAAAGACCGGACGGATATCGATATCGGTGTGAGTTGCCGTGCGGCTACCACGATGCCCAGCAGAAAGGTAATGGCCAAAAACCGGACGCGGCCCAGCCAGGGCAGCCATTCACTTACGCTGGTTGCGGATTTCATCTGCGTTCGTTGCCGGTCCCGCTGACTTCACCGGCTGGGTCCTCATCGGAGATTTTTTAGCCGCGAATTACAGCGAATGGGACTTGTCGCATTGCGGCCGTCCCACGTCGCGCCGGGCGGTCCGGGTTTAGTGACCGGCAAGTTTTCCGATCAACGAGAATAGTGGCAAGTACATGGAAATAACGATTCCGCCGACGACGACGCCCAATACCACGATCATGATGGGTTCCATAGCCGTCAGTAGGTCTTTCACCGCTGCGTCCACTTCATCTTCATAGAAGTCCGCGATCTTTTGCAGCATGGCGTCCATCGCGCCAGTTTGTTCGCCGACGCCGATCATCTGCGTCACCATGCCCGGGAACACATCTGTTTCCTTCAGCGGGTCCACCAGCGAGCGTCCAGCTTCCACCGCTTTTCGAGTTGCTGTGATCGCTCGTTCCACCACGGCGTTGCCCGAGGTGCGCGCCGTAATATCGAGACCCTCCAAAATCGGCACGCCACTCGAGATCAACGTTCCCAGGGTTCGCGTGAATCGCGCGACCGCAATCTTGCGCAGCAGAATTCCAATCAACGGCAGTTTTAACAAGATGCTGTCTATCGCGTAGCGCCCTTGTGGTGTGGCATACCAGAACTTCACAGCGAATATCGTGCCTACGAAAAACACTAAGATAAGCAATCCATAGACGCTGCCGATGAAGTTGCTCATCATGATAACGATTCGGGTTGGCAGCGGCAGGTCCACGCCAAGACCGTTGAACAAAGTGATGAAAATCGGCACGACCTTCCACAGCAGAAGGACGATCACTGAGCCCGCGATACCCAGCACAGCGACCGGGTAGATCATCGCGGACTTCACCGCGCGTTTCAGTTTTACGTTTTTCTCGATGTAACTCGAAAGACGCTGAAGAATGGTATCCAGAATACCGCCCGTCTCTCCCGCTTCCACCATGTTGTAGTACAGCGCGTCGAACACTTTGTCGTACTGCTTCATCGCAGCTGACAGCGTCGTGCCGCCTTCCACAGACGCGCGCGTGCCGTTCAATATCTTTTGAAACGTCTTGTTTTCCTGCTGGCCCGCCAGAATTTCCAGGCATTGCACCAGTGGCAAGCCGGCGTCGATCATCACCGAGAATTGGCGCGTAAAGATGGCCAGTTCCTTGGAGTCCACGCCGCTTCCGAAGCTGGGGATGTTGAATTCTTTCCCCTTCTCGGATAGCTTGCTCACATTGATCTGCTCGCGGCGCAGCGAAGCCTTCAGTTCGTCCTTCGTATTGGCCGTACGCTCGCCCGTGACCTTGGTGCCCGCCTTATTCGTCCCTTGATAAGTAAATACCGGCATGATCTCTTCCCTCCTCTAGCTGAGCTGCAATTAGCGTTTAACCGGTTGCCGGCCAGTCATAGGCGCCGACGTGACTCCACGGTTGATCAAGTCTTGTAATTCGTCCGGATTCGATGAACGCGCGAGCGCCACTTCCAGCGTGATCTGCTTCTGTTGGAAAGCGTTCGCCAAACTCTGGTTGAACGTCTGCATTCCCGATGTGCCCGTGCCCGTCTGCATCGCTGAGTAAATCTGGTGAATTTTGTCCTCGCGAATCAGGTTACGTATGGCCGCCGTCGGAATCAGAATCTCCATCACCATCGCCCGGCCGCGTCCATCCACTCTCGGCAATAGCGATTGGCAAAGGATTCCTTCCAGCACCATGGAGAGTTGCGCGCGAACCTGCGGTTGCTGGTGCGCCGGAAAAACATCGATGATACGGTTGATGGTGGAAACCGCCGAATTGGTGTGCAATGTGGCGAACGTCAAGTGGCCCGTCTCGGCAATTCGCAGAGCCGACTCAATCGTCTCTAGGTCGCGCATTTCGCCGATCAGCACCACGTCCGGGTCTTCGCGAAGCGCAGCGCGCAGTGAGTTTGCGAACGAATGCGTGTCGGAGTGTACCTCGCGCTGGTTCACCAGGCACTTCTTGTGGTTGTGAAGGAACTCAATCGGGTCTTCGATCGTAATCATGTGCTCTTCGTGCTCGTTATTGATTTTGTCGAGCATGGCCGCCAGCGTCGTCGATTTACCCGAACCGGTCGGTCCCGTCACCAGCACCAGGCCGCGCGGCTTATCGCACAATCCGCGCACTACGTTGGGCAGGCCCAACGCGTCGAAGCTCTTGATTTCCCATGGGATCGTACGAAACACGGCTGCTACCGCGCCGCGTTGGTGGAAGATGTTGCCGCGAAAGCGAGCCAGGCTCTTCAATCCGAAGGAAAAGTCCAGCTCCAGATTTTCTTCCAGCCGGTGCTTCTGCACATCGGTCAGCACGCTGTACGCCAGCGCCTTGGTGTCCGCCGCGGTCAAAGGAGGCATATCCAGCGGGCGCAATTTCCCGTGTACGCGAATGCGCGGCGCGCTGTTGGTCGAAAGGTGCAAGTCGCTGCCTTGCATCTCGATCATCTTCTTCAAGAGTTCGCTTAATGTGATGCCAGCCATCATTTCCTCCGCTTACAGAACGGTTTCTCGTAATACTTCTTCCATCGTCGTGTGCCCCAGAGCCACTTTCGTTAAGCCGCTGCGGCGCAACGTAATCATTCCGGTTTCCAGCGCTTTCTTTTTCAATTCCAGCGCCGAAGCTCCCACAAGAATCAGCTCGCGCAATTCGTCGTTGATTTCCATTACTTCGTATAAACCCACGCGGCCTTTGTAGCCCGTATTGTTGCAAGTGGCGCAACCTCGGCCATGTTGAATCGTTACTTTTTCCGATTCTTCCGGCGTATAGCCTGCGTCAATCAACGCCTGCGGCAGAATGTGTAGTTGCTCTTTGCATCCTGAGCAAATGCGTCTGACCAAACGCTGCGCACATATAAGGTTCACCGACGTCGCTACCAGGAAAGGCTCGATACCCATATTCATTAATCGGCTGATCGTGGAGGGCGCATCGTTCGTATGCAGCGTCGAAAGCACCAAATGGCCCGTAAGCGCTGCCTTTACAGCGATTTCAGCGGTTTCAAAGTCTCGAATTTCTCCTACTAATATAATGTTCGGGTCTTGCCGCAAAAACGCCCGCAGCGCCGACGCGAAGTTAAGTCCAATCTGTTCCTTCATCTGGACCTGGTTGATTCCAGCCAGCTGGAATTCGACTGGGTCTTCCGCCGTCATGATATTGGTCTCAACGGTATTCAGCCTCGCCACCGACGAGTACAACGTGTTCGTTTTGCCCGAACCAGTCGGCCCGGTTACCAGCACCATGCCGTAGGGCTTCAGAATCTGGCGTTCGAACTTTGTCAGCGACTCCTGCTCGAAGCCCAGCTTGGTCATATCCAGCCGCAGATTTTCTTTGTCCAACAAGCGCAGAACGATCTTTTCGCCGAACAGTGTTGGGACAGTCGAAACACGGAAGTCGAGCTCTTTCCTCTTCCCATCTTTCAAATACTTGATCATGATGCGGCCGTCTTGCGGCAGCCGTTTTTCGCTGATGTCCAACTTCGACATGATCTTGATGCGGCTCGTAATCGCGTCCTTCAGCTTCATTGGAGGCGCCATCACGTTCTGCAGTACTCCGTCCACACGAAAACGCACGCGCAACTCTTTTTCGTAAGGCTCCACGTGAATGTCGCTCGCTCCGCGCTTCACTGCATCCGTCAAAATCAGGTTCACCAGCTTGATAATCGGCGCTTCTTCCGCCGCCTTTTCAAGCGTGGCCAAATCCATTTCCTGCTCTTCGGCGGAAAGCTCCAGCGAAGCTTCATCCCCGGCAAGGTCCTTCATTACCTTGTCGAGCTCTTCTACGCTCTCCACATCGCCGTAAAACTTGTGAATCGCTTCGCTGATTGCCGACTCGGACGCCACCACCGGTTCCACGTTGAATCCGGTCATGAACTTGATATCGTCCATGGCGAAAACGTTGGTCGGGTCCGTCATCGCAATCGTCAGCGTGGAGCCCACGCGCGAAAGCGGCACAATCTGGTAACGAATCGCGGTCTCTTGCGGGACCAATTTGATGACTATCGGATCCACTTCGTAGAACTTGAGGTTTATGGAAGGCACGCCATACTGGCGCGAAAGCACCGCGGTGATGTCGTCGTCGCTGACCAGCCCCATTTTTACCAGGCAGGTTCCCAGCCGCCCACCATTCTTTTTCTGGTAGTCGAGCGCCTGCTTCAACTGATCTCCTGAGATCAGGCTGTCTTTAACGAGTATTTCGCCGAGTCGTGAAGACATGAGTGTGCGCCCGCGGATACAGCTCCGCTGGAATGATTCAGCGTAGCACGCTGCTACGCGCGCCTTCGCGGCGTGTATGTCATTCGTGGTGAATCAGCTAACATCCGTTACGCCGCGTGCAAAACTGGCACTCCGTACAGGCATTTTTTTGCTCCTGTACGAAGGTACAGGTCGGAGGGTCCGTTCATTTCGAGGCGTGCAACGCACGGAATATCCAGAGAGGGATGGTTTCAGTTTGAGACCAGCCTGTCGTGTTACAGCCTGTTGACTCGTTCCATGTTCGAATCCTTGCGTCTGGTCCGCCTGATTGCCTCGCCTTCGTTCGCTGAAGTGATGGAGCTCTCCGCAAATATGTAGCTCAGGTTCTGCATGGGATACAGCTCTTGGTCAAAAGTGTTGCTAACTTCGCGGGCGGCTCGTTGTCTAAGACAGGGTATTAAGCCTTTTGCGCTGCATGTTCTCGCACAACTGACCCTGGTTTCGGGCAAAGGATGAGCAGCAAGATGAGCACATCGCAGTCAAGCCACCGCAATCTCGATGATGCTCCAATCGGGGACTCATCTTCTTTCGGGTCGTCGATTCCTGTTATCGACTTGGCAGACAATCCCGGCTCTGCAATTTCCGACCAGGTTGCCCAAGCATGCGCAAAGTGGGGATTTTTTCAGATTGTCGGCCACGACGTCGACTCCCGGCTGATTCAGAGCGTTATGGACGAGGCGCGGAGCTTCTTTAGCCAGCCTAAAGACGTCAAACGAGGCTTACTTCGCACCAAAGAGAATCCATGGGGCTTTTACGACCGAGAACTCACCAAGAACGTCCGGGATAAGAAGGAGATTTTTGATATTGGTCCAAGCTTAGTGCCGCACTTGGCGTCGCTTGATCCTTTCACCGGCAAGACACCTTGGCCTGCATCGCTCCCCGGTTTCGAACAGACCATGCGGCGCTATTTTTCTGAGTGCGAAAGAGTGTCTGCTAGATTGATGGAAATCGTGAGCGTTGGCCTGGCAGCGCCTAAGAACGGGTTGAGGAAATATTTCGAGCCCGCTCACACCAGCTTCTTGCGTCTCAACTATTACCCCGTGGCCGATCCTATGGGCGAATCCGCGGAAGGCGCCGATCTGGGTGTTCACCATCACACGGACGCTGGAGCGCTGACGGTGCTTCTTCAGGATGACGTCAAGGGGCTTCAAGTCTATCGGGATGGCGCCTGGTACGGCGTAACGCCTCTAAAGGGCGCGTTTGTCGTTAACATCGGTGACATGATTCAAGTCTGGTCCAACGACATCTATCGCGCCGCAGTTCATCGTGTGCTCGCCATGGATCGTGTTGATCGATACAGCTTTCCGTTTTTCTTTAACCCGTCTTACGATGCCGTTGTCCAACCCTTGGACGCCACCGTGAACCACTCGCGGCCATCGAATTATAGAGGAATCTCTTGGGGAGAGTTTCGCCGCAAGCGAGCCGACGGAGATTACGCCAATAATGGCGCCGAAGTGCAGATTTCCGACTATCGCCGATGAGACGAAGTTAGGATGATTCCCCGAACGGCCCCGCTCGCCATTTGCTGGTAATCGGAATTTCGCTCCTCACACACACGTTTGAATAACGCCGGTTCACGAATACGCATCTCCGCGCCAGCTATTCGTAATGGAGCGCTACGAGTGGATCCAATCTGGCAGCGCGTCGTGCCGGCAGATAGCATGCAGCCAACGCGATGCCAAACAGAATCAACGACGATGTAGCGACTATTGCCATTTCGAAGGGCCGTACTTCAGTGAGGAGGCTGGCCATAACGCGGTTGAGAATCAGAACTGCAACTACGCCGATCACCAGTCCGGTTGCGAGCAGCCAAATGCCGCGTCCTAAAATGAGCTGCAAAATGTTCTTCTGCTCGGCACCGAGCGCCATGCGTACACCAATCTCTTGCGTGCGCTGGGCCACGGCGAAGGCCATCACGCCATACACGCCGAGCGCCGCCAGCAACAAACCAAAAATTCCGAAGAACACCATCACCTTGGCGCCGATGCGTTCCCTGGCAAGCGATTCGGAATAATAATGGTCCATGGCAGAAACTTGGTAGGTGGCCAACGTATTATCCACTCGCCACAATGCTTGCTGCACAGCGCTTACGATACTCAACGGATCCGTGCGGCTGCGAACCATGAAAATGACGTTTTCCGCGTCAGGACCTGTCGGGCTCTCCGCGTATGAGAGGTACCAGGTCTCCGCGGGCTCGCCCGGATCCCTCGAGTCTCGGACGTTTCCAACAATACCCACGACGGTGAGCCAAGTACCGTCCGAGCGCGCGGAGCGTACGCGTTTCCCGATCGCGTCCTGATTGGGCCAATAACGTTTGGCCATTTGCTCACTGACGATTACCACCGGTTCGCCGTTTTCATCGTCCTGCCAGGTGAAAGTTCTCCCGCGCAGGAGCGGTATTCCCATCGCTTGAAATAAGTCCGGACTGATGAGCCGGTGATTAACGTTGTACTGGGCGCCGCCGCTCGGCATTTCCACGCTTTCCGGCAACACCGAAGCAGACCAGGTACCGCCCCCGAGCGGGTTCACTATAGTGGCGCCGGCCGCAGCCACTCCCGGCACACTTTGAATCTCCTCAAGAAGACGGCGAAGCAGCGCGGCGCGCCGAGGGCCCGGTGGATAGCTAGTTCGCGGTGGCGTCACCTCAAACGTGAGCAACTGCGACGCGTTGAAGCCAAGATCACGATGGGTCAGTCGCTGAAAATTCCGCAGCATCAATCCCGCGCCGGCAAGCAAGATCAGCGCCGATGCTGTTTCAGCGATCACGAAAGCGCCGAGTAACTTGCCGCGGCCAGGTCCACTCGAACCGCTCGACCGGCCTCCCTGTTTAAGAGCGAGCTGTGGATCGATCCTCCAACTGCTGAACACGGGAAATATTCCGGCGAGGGCGCTGGCCAAAATCGAAATCAAAACCGCAAAAGCGAGTACGCGCAAATCCATTTCCGGCTTGGCCATGCCCAGTTGATTGCTGATGCCCGTCGGAATAAGCGTCAGGGCATACCGGTCCAGCCACTGAGCAAAGGCCAAACCCAAACCGCATCCGAGTAGCGCGAGCGCCATGCTCTCGGCGAGCAATTGTTGCAGTTGCCGCCTCCGGCTTCCGCCTAGCGCGGCTCTTATTGCAAACTCTTTCTGACGGGTTACCGACCGCGCCAAAAGAAGGTTCGCAACATTGACACACGAGAGCAAAAGCAAAAATCCCACCACGAACAGCAGCGCCAGCATCGTGCCGTCCTGGTTATCCACCAGGTTTTCGCGCAGAGTGATTACGCTGATGCCGTAACCCGGCAACGTATCTGGATATTGTTCCTTGATTCGTTCGGAAACCGCCTCCATCGCTTGACGCGCCTGGCTTGCGCTGATATCAGGCTTCAGTCGTGCGAAGAGGGCAAACTCGAGTCTTGTCTCGCTGGCATTTACCACGTACGGAATCCAGAATTGCGCCTCGTACGGAAAACTGAATCCTCGCGGCATCACTCCGATGATCGAATAACTCCGGCCGTCCAACTGAACGGATGCCTGAAGGATCGACTGCGATCCGCCCAACCGGCTCTGCCAGAATCCGTAACTGACTAGCGCTACTCCGCTGTTGACGCCCTGCTTTTCTTCGTCCGGAGTGAAGTCGCGCCCGAGCGTTGGTTTCACGCCAAGCGTCGCCAACCAGCCTTCCGACCGGTAAACCACGGAAACGCGTTCAGGCGTTCCGGCGCCGGTGAGCGTTCGGCTGGCCCCAAACGCCGCAACCGTGCTCGCAAAAATCTGGTTCTGTTGCCGAACGACCAATACGTTCGGACTTCGCATTCCGAACGTGCTGCGATGGCCGTCCGGCTCCTTGATCGAATCGAGAAGCCGCAGAACGCGTTCGGGTTGCGGAAAAGGAAGGTGCCGAAAAAATACGGTGTTGACCAAACTGAAAATTGCTGTGTTGCCGCCAATTCCCAGCGCCAGTGTTAACACTACAATGGCGGCGAATCCCGGAGACTTCCGCACCAGCCGGAATCCCAAACGGAAATCTCGCAAAAGGTTGTTCATGGTGCGCTCCTTCCACAGGGCCGCGCAATTTAGAACCTTTGACGCACCTACGCGCAAATTGGCGCTTCCGTTTGATTCTTCAATGTTGATTTATGATTGCCCGGCAGGTTGGCCTCGTCCGGCCTTGCTGCCGCACGTTTTATTCCACGAAAGCGTCCCGGCGCGGCTACCAGCCCTCACCAGCGCGCTACGACTGCTTCCTCCGCAAATTCATTTGTGTACGGGACAAGAGTAGCGCTAGGATGCGGGGGCCTTAAGGCCCAATGGGGTCCTACTTTGAACGCTTTTCCCGTAATGCTCGGCGCGCTGTGTGTTTTCGCAATTGGTTATCGCTATTACAGCGCCTACATCGCCGCTAAAGCGCTCGAATTGGATGATCGCCGCACCACCCCCGCCCACCTGTTCGAAGATGGTCATAATTATGTGCCGTCTCCCAAAGTCGTCCTATTCGGCCACCACTTCGCCGCAATCGCAGGCGCCGGTCCCCTAGTCGGGCCCACTCTCGCCGCGCAGTTCGGCTTTGCTCCGGGCTTCCTTTGGCTACTCATTGGTGCCGTCCTGGCAGGCTGCGTTCAAGATTTCATAGTTCTGGTAGCTTCCATTCGACATGCCGGCCGCTCGCTTGCGGAAATCGCCCGGACCGAAATTGGTCCCTTCGCCGGCTTGGTCTCCATGATCTGCATCCTGTTCATACTGGTGGTCTCCATGGCTGGCCTGGGAATCGTTGTTGTCAACGCTCTCTCCAACAGCCCCTGGGGCGTCTTCACTATCGGCAGCACAATTCCGATCGCGATTGGCATGGGCCTTTACATGTTCAAGAGCGTGCCGGGCCAGGTAAAAGTCGGTTTACCCAGCGCGGTCGGCGTGGTCCTCCTGATCGCCGCCGTTGTTGTAGGCCGTTGGATCGCCTTGACGCCATTCGCCGCCCATCTCACTTTCACCCCGCACCAGATCACGATTCTTATGGCTGCTTACGGTTTCATCGCTTCTGTCCTTCCCATCTGGCTGCTGCTTGAGCCGCGCGACTACCTCTCCACCTACGTGAAGCTCGGCACCATCGCCGTTTTGGTCGTCGGAGTTCTGTTCGTTCATCCCGACATCAAGTTCCCTGCCGTGACTCAGTACGTCTACGGTGGCGGCCCCATTATCAAAGGTGCGCTTTTCCCCTTCCTTTTCGTCACCATCGCTTGTGGCGCAATTTCCGGATTTCATGCGCTGGTGGGATCTGGCACAACTCCGAAGATGATCAACAAAGAAACCGACGCTCGCTTGATTGGTTACGGCGCCATGGTCGCCGAATCTCTCGTCGGCGTTCTCGCCCTGATTGCCGCTTGCTCGATGTTTCCCGGAGATTATTTCGCTATCAACGTTCCGCCTGACGTGTACGCCAAGCTTGGCCTGCATACCGTGAACCTCGATATGTTCTCCGCTCAGGTAGGCGAAAATCTTGCCGGACGAACCGGCGGCGCCGTTTCGCTTGCAATAGGCATGGCTCAGATTTTTCGCGGGCTGCCGGGGATGTCCAAGCTGATAGGTTATTGGTATCACTACGCCATCATGTTCGAAGCCCTGTTTATCCTCACCACCATTGACACCGGCACGCGAGTGGCTCGCTATGTCCTCCAGGAAATCCTCGGAAAAGTAAGCAAGCCCTTCGCGAACCCAAGATGGCTGCCGGGTAGTCTCGTCGCCACCGCCCTGATCGTTCTAGGATGGGGTTACCTCATTTATACCGGCTCTATTTCCACGTTGTGGCCGATGTTCGGAACAGGAAACCAACTCCTCGCCACCATCGCACTGGCCGTAAGCACCACTTTTTTGATCAACATGGGCAAGAAGAAATACGCATGGATCACGGCCCTTCCCATGCTCTTCGTCGGCACCACCACAATTACCGCAGGCGTCCTTTCAATTCGCGATATTTTCTGGCCGCTCACTCGCGCGCCCAAGACCATGTTCACCGGTTACCTCAATACGATCTTGATGGCGATGTTTATTCTTGGCGTCGTCCTGGTCCTGGCCGACGCCGCCCGCCGCTGCTGGCTCACTCTACACGGCACTCCCGTTCCAAAGGATTGCTTTGGGCCGCCTGTAGTGGACGGTCAGATTCGCATGGGCTGCTGCTGAAGCTCGGAGATGAAGAATTCTGACTAAAGGATGATCGGAAGAACCCACGCTACGTAACGGAGGAATCCATGGTAACTACGGCGCAACGGGAAGGGACCGGTGCTCCAGAGTACGGCATATGGCGTGTGATCATGGCTTCTTCCGTCGGAACCATGATCGAGTGGTATGACTTCTATATTTTCGGCAGTCTTGCCGCTATTTTGTCGCTGAAGTTCTATCCCCCGGGTCATGACACCTTCGCCTTAATCGCGTATCTCGCCACCTTCGCGGTCGGATTTCTTGTCCGGCCTTTTGGCGCGCTGTTCTTCGGCCGCATCGGCGATGTCGTCGGTCGCAAATACGCCTTCCTCGTAACCCTCACCATCATGGGTCTCTCAACATTTGCCATCGGCCTGATGCCGTCCTATGCCACAGCGGGATGGTTCTCGCCCATCGTCCTGATTTTGATCCGCGTTCTGCAAGGACTGGCGCTTGGTGGAGAGTACGGCGGCGCTGTCGTTTACGTGGCAGAAAATGTTCCAGACAGCAAGCGCGGCTTTTACACCAGCTTCATTCAGATCACCGCCACGCTTGGTCTTTTTGTTTCGCTCGTCGTCATTCTCGTTACGCAAAATTCGATGTCCAAGGAAGACTTTGCTGCCTACGGCTGGCGTATCCCTTTCCTGATCTCCATTATCCTGGTAGCCATCTCTCTCTATATCCGTTTGAAGATGAGGGAGTCTCCCATCTTCGCGCAACTCAAGAGCGCGGGAATGACTTCTGCGCAGCCTCTCAAGGATGCCTTCACCAAATGGCCTAACTTGAAGCTCGTATTAATTTCGCTTTTCGGAGCGACAGCGGGACAGGGTGTGATTTGGTACACCGGACAGTTCTACGCTCTGTTCTATATGCAGACCGTTCTGAAAGTGGACGTCAAGACCGCTAACATCATCGTCGCCATTGCCCTTCTGATCGGCATGCCGTTCTTCACTGTGGTCGGCGCGCTTTCCGACCGCATCGGCCGCAAAAAACTCATGATGGCGGCCTGCCTTCTCTCCGTGGTTACCTACATTCCCATCTACCACGCCATGAAGCGCGCCGCAGGAAACAACATTGTTTCCGTCACGCACACTCGCAACAAAGTCACCGGCGCAATCTCGCTTACCGCCATGACTACCGACGCAACCGGCGCTCTTGTCCCTGCCAAGGTCGCCGCGAATCCTAATGTGCCCATGTTGGTGTTCCTGATTTTCATTCAGGTCCTTTACGTCTGCCTGATTTACGGTCCTATCGCCGCCTACCTGATCGAAGCGTTTCCAGCAAAGATTCGCTATACCTCGGTTTCTCTGCCTTACCACATAGGCAATGGAGTCTTTGGAGGATTACTCCCGCTCATTGGACTCTCCTCGGTCGCAGCTACCGGCGATATTTATGCCGGGCTCTATTACCCGATGGCTGTGGCCGCCTTGACGTTCATTGTCGGGAGTATTTTCCTGAAGGAAACTCACAGCACTCGTATTTGGGCGGAACCCGGAGTCGCGGGCGCTGCTCCGGTCGGCGAGTAGTCTCACTGCTGCTCGTACCGGCAAAAACTAGATAACTTGATAAGCCGTAAACCGATCAGCTCGCCAATTCCTCGGTTTACCACTTCTCCGTCAGCCTGATCGAAGTTTCAACCGCGCAATTTTCCAGCTCTATTCGGCCCGATCTAGCCGGCTATTTCGCCGCACGCGTCTAATTCGTTTTGCGCTGAAGCTGATCCCCGGTAGAATGAATCGAATTTGGCAGGGCGGTTAGCTCAGCGGTTAGAGCGTCCCGCTTACACCGGGAAGGTCCGCGGTTCAAATCCGTGACCGCCCACCATAGCCCGCTATTTTTCAATAATTTCCAGGCTAACAAGTTGGGCTTCATAATCTAGAATTCGAGATGTAGCGGAAACTGTAGCACTGAAAATAATCTCGTGAACGACTCCTGCGATAGATAGTTTCGGTGGCTACGCGTGGATCTTCTTGCGCGCCAATCCGAACAAGGAAAGCAACCCGCTGCCTATCAGCATCAAGCTACTGGGTTCAGGACTCGGAATCGGAGTCGAGATGACCAGAGTGCCTAACGGACCAGTCGAAGAGCCATTGTTCAGGTCGTAAGTCCCTGGTAGAAACGTCGGGGCTTCCTCCGTACCGCTATAGAGCTGCATGCCAAAAGCATCTAGCAAGGCGCCCTCGAACCCCCCGCCTTCTGCGGGAGCAGAAAAGAAGATAAGTTCGGCCGGGGCCTGGGCCACGCCGTTCTCAGTATACGGCACATCGAAAATTTCAAAATAATGGCTGGTGAAGAAGTCGCCCGCCCCGATCGTCGGCGAAGCCGGCAGCTGCCAGCTGAAGGTATTGCCCCCGAAGTTGTAGGTGAAGGTGTCGACACCACCATCCGCCCGTGCTCGACTTGCCGAGACCAGCCCCAAAATACCGATCAACAGGCCACCAATAATCAGCCGACGCATGGTAGTGTTCCTCCCAAGTTTTGGGTTTTGCTTACTATCCCTAGATTTGACACACCTTCTGCGCTCCTTCGCAGCACGTTGGCGACCAGAGCCCGCAGGGCCGACCTACCGAGTGGAAGGTAATGCCTATGAATAATTTAACAGGAGATTCGGTGTTCCCGCCCACACTGCTCCGTGACAATAAATTGCACACTATTGGCCTTAGTTTGCCAATGATGGTGGGTCGTCGTTGCACTCCGCTCGTGTCGGTCAGGACCCCGGAGACCGTGGAGGCTAACGGGGCACGCGTAGTCGAGATGGAATTCAACATTCCGTCCGATTCGTCTACATTCAAAAATACTGCGGCGTCGAACCAGGGCAGGTCACGACTTGGGCACGTTCGATCCTCCATGCCCGAGTGTAGCGGAAAATGTAGCATCGAATCCCCTCTAACCGTCAATAATGGCTGCTTAAGTGAGGCACGGATGTTCCCTGTTTTAGCGATGGTTATCGACAGTTCGAGGTAGTTTGGTAGTCCTTCGAAACTCGCTTACACCGGGAAGGTCCGCGGTTCAAATCCGTGACCGCCCACCATAGGCCCTCTGATTTTCAGCAGGATGCAGACGCGCTGAGGCCGACTGAAAGGCGCTTGAGGCCACTGTAGTGGGAAACGTAGTAGGCAAAAAGCCAAAAAAAAGCGCGAAGAAAAAACCGGGCTCTCTGTTCCGCTCTGAATTTCTTTACTGTGTGATCGATGCAACTTTCTTGCGCTGTTCCTCGTTGTACTTCTGCACCGCTTCCATCGCGTCGTTCTGCCGTTGCATCCTGACCTGAATTTTAACCAGCTTCACCAACTCGCGATTGAAACGATTCGAAGGCAAGCAGACCGAACATTTAAAGTAAAACTTAACTTGCCCGCTAAGAAAGAGACGCTGCGCGATATTTGCGGGGACGGGCGAGTCAGGCATCTGACTCGCCTTTCTCATTTCTGCCCGCGCCATTGAGGCTCAATCTGTGGCGCATTTCCCATTTTCCCTAACCCGCCGTCTCGATAACTCGGGCTTGTTCCCATGGCAAAATACGACAAAACCTTTCCGAGAATGTGCAACCCCTTGTGCGAGAAGATCGCATAGCAAAAACATGTCCTTTATTTACAGCATAGCGGATCTGGAAGTTGACTTGCTCTGCTACTGTCAACTTTTTCCGCAGAACAAGGGGGAGATATGACCCGTAGGACTCTGTGGGCCCTGACTGTAGCCCTATTGATTTTCCTTTGCATACCCTCGGTTGCCTCAGCAGACAGCGGCCAAACCTGGACCCTAACTGACGTAACCACTTCCGACGGCGCGACAGCCTCGGGGTCCTTCGTCTACAACGCCGGCACGGGCCTGTACAGCAACGTCGATGTCGTCACTCTGGCCGGAGAATTTTTTCCGGGGGCAACCTACACGGTTGTGGACGATGGCTTTTTCTCGCCCGATCAGCTGGTGATTATGGCTAACAATTCGTATACAGCGGGTACCCCGGTATTGGACATGTCGTTTGAAGATGACCTGACGAGTGCGGGCGGTGTGGTTGAGATGTTCGCCTATGAGGGGTATTGCAACGCTGGATGCACCGGTTTTGAAGATGAGGGGGAGCGGGAATTGGAAGGTGCAGTCGTCGCAGCAGTCCCTACCCCGGAACCCAGCTTGGTTTTGCTCCTCGGCACCGGGCTTCTTGGCTTGGCACCCCTCCGGCGAAAGCTCGTCAACCGCTAGCTCGAAACTCTAAATCGCCAATATTTCGCAAGGGACAGGCGAGTCGGACAACTGGCTCGCCTTTCTCATTTCTGCCCGCGCCATCGCGGCTCACTCCTGTACGGAGCCCCAATCGATCACGGAAGGTGGTAAAGGAGTGATTGTGCCGGGCTGTGTTCATTGCAAAAAACTTCTCTACACGAACACCCAAATCGAAAAAGTAACCTGTCTTAATCCACGCCCCGCCCAAGAACTGCAATATCTCTCTACGCGTTAATCCAGACGCGGAAAGAAATGGAATCACAATCCAGGAGTTGACTAAATTGGAAGCGGGAAGCTGGCCCAATCTCGACGGAAATTCGAATCTGGTTCCGGCGGTCGCGAACGGTTTGGTATTCGTTGCCGGCAATAGACGACTGAGGATTTTCGGCTTACTCAGCGATAAATCGGAAGAGCCGGGGCCTCAGGACCAAAACGCTTGCCGCTCAATTTCTGTTTATGAAGTTTGCAGGCCGGCCGTTCGTTTTCACCTCTGAATGCTTGCCTCGAAATAGCTTCTTCGAAACTTTCAAAACAAATCCCAGCGGCCGCCAAATCGTCTCGCGGACAACCGCAATCTTTCTGATGGGTTCGGTTACGCGCCACCTGCAACTCGTTCCCGCCGCTATGCAAGCGATATCGCCCGCACCGAACCTGTGCTCCTCGTCGTTTTCGTCCGTCATGAACGCCTCGCCGGACAGGAAAAATACCGTCTCGTCCTTGCTGTAATGCCATTTGAAGGATCCCGGCGTGCATTCCCACACCACTACAGTCGAAGCCCAGTCGCGGCTTGTCAATAACCTCGTCACACGAGCTTCAGGCCTCCCCTCCAATATCCACTTGATTGGAATTGGATCGGGCTGCAGATCCAGCGACTCCGCATCAATTGTTGAGGTCGATTCAGAAACGATGTTCATGATTGCAGTGCTGTTCCGTAACACCTTGGTCGCCATATCTGCTCGCTTGGTCAAACCCCTTTTGGAAGTGGAAGTTTCGATTGGCTTCCATACCCCAGTCGAAAACCTCGAACGCATTTTGTCTGCTGTCTGAAGCTGAGGGCTGGGCTTCCCAGTTGCGTACGTGCATGGCTGCCGACGTGGGCTGAAACGCTGTCTTATCTCGCCTGTTCCGAGCAAAGCCATGATTTCCGGCCGCACTACCATCTCCTTTGCGCACTCACGTCAACTAGCTAATAGGGATGTTGTAACGGAACGGCAAGTCACCAAGATGCGGATAAATCTGCAAATGCGCAGTGAAAAATACTTTAGTGCCTGACGCAAAACCCTGCATGCGTTTTCGGAAAGATTACAAGCCCGCACGAACTATTTAACCGGATATTTGCCGGCTTTTATCACCCATCTGGCCGCACTGATAGACGGTTATCAACTCTTTGCGACCGTGGTATAGTGGTTTGGAACTTGCTTACAGCGGGAAGGTCCGCGGTTCAATCCGTGACCGCTTCCAAGTAGGCGCAACAATCGCGGGGACGTAGTTCAGTTGGTTAGAACGCTGCCCTGTCACGGCAGAGGTCGCGAGTTCGAGTCTCGTCGTCCCCGCCATTCTTTCTTAAGGAGTTATCGGACGTGACACCGAAAACTCCTACCCACAGCTCCTACTGTACGCTCCCCGATTCGAATCCCACGGCATCGAGAAACTTTTCCTGAGCCGCGATCAGCTCGTCGAGGTTTTCGTCTGAGTAAAGGTCGAGGGTGATCTGGATCCGCGAATGCCCCAAGATTCCCGACACCGCCTTTGGATTCTCCCTCGCTTTGTTCACAGCCAGCGTAGTTTCTGTGGCTCCGAACAGAAATGGGCTTCGACGTTGTTGAGGCACTATCGGAAAGTAAGGTGCATAAAGGAAATAAGGATTATTGACGCAGAACGGCGCGAGTGTCGGCTAATTTTTTTCTGTCACTGTTTCAAGTAGCGAAGCGCAACACATCCTGATGGTATAAAAATCTTGGACTCAACAAGTTTTAATTGTAATTTCTCCGACAGGCTAATACCTTCCAGTAGCCTTCTCCCTTCTCCTGCAAGTATCGGCAGAACGACGAAACGATATTCATCAACCAGGCCAAGCGCTATAAGTTGTGAAGGGATATCTACACCGCCGACTAGAATATTTTTCCCTTGCTCGTGTTTCAGTCTAACTATTTCGTCTTGAAGGTTCGTACGAACAATCTTCGTATTTTTATCTTCAGCGCTCTCTAATGATCGTGAGAAAACGATTTTGTTTTTGGAGACAAATGTGTCGGCAAATTCGTTCTCTGCTTTGGTCTCGGAATGGCTTTTTGCGATATCGGGCCAATAAGGAACCATCAATTGATAGGTTTTACGCCCGAAGACGAGTAGGTCGGCATCTCGCAAGAGGTGCGTATAATATTCAAGTCCTTCGTCATCGGGAATTCCGTTGGTGTGGTCGAAGCAGCCATCCAGGGTGAAGTTGATTGCATAGATTACTTTTCTCATTTTCGCCTCGGATTGAGTAGTAGCATGGTCTTTGAACATAGAACCAATGGCTTTGAACCGCGCGTCATTGCAACATAAAGATTAGGTGCATCCAGATGGAGAAGGCCTGGCCCGATGTTGATAGCTTTCGTTGGCCGTGAACAGTCTGTGCCTTCTCCGAGCAGCCGAACGTGTAATTCTACCGTAGAGTCTTCGTTCATATTTTCCACGAAGAGTATCTCAGTGGCGGAAAGCGCTCATCATGAAAAAGAGTGGTACCCAGAAAGTTGAATCTGCATCTCGGTTGATAGACGCGAGAATCCAGCAGCTTGGTGACTGGCGCGGAGAGATGCTGTCCCGCCTCCGCGCTTTGATCAAGCAAGCCGACCCTGAAGTCGTCGAAGAGTGGAAGTGGACGACACCTGTATGGTCACACGACGGGTTGATCTGCACCGGCGAGACCTACAAGAATGTCGTAAAGATGACATTCGCCAAAGGCGCCTCGTTGGATGACCCCTCAGGTCTCTTCAATTCTAGTCTCGAGGGTAGAGTCAGGCGGGCCATCGACTTCCGCGAAGGCGACAAGATCAACGAGAAGGCTCTGAAAACCCTTATTCGCGCCGCCGCGGCCCTGAACACTTCCTCGGCCTCACATCGCTGAGGAAATTCTACCTCGGCCACTTCTTCGTTATGTTCACTCGCATTCCATCGGGGTCCACGATCCAAGTTCGTTTTGCTCGTTAGGGGATGTTACACCGGCCTGGTCCTTGTGGCAGGAAACAGGACGCCAATGGTACGGCTTTCCGGTCGTAGCGCCCACGATGCCACAGCAAGACCGGCAATCAAGAGCGGGGCGATAACATGAAAGGCGTAAGCGCCGTAACCCCCGACTGCCGCGCAGGACACGGCCGCGCCTGTCAGGTCGAAGAAGATTCCGGCATACGCCCATTCCTTTAGCCGCGGAAAACGCGGCACGAGTATGGCGATGGCCCCAAGCACTTTCCAAAATCCTATGATGGCAAAGAAGTACATTGGATAGCCAAGCTGCGGCACTACGCCGTGGGGGTTGGCCCGATATTGCGCTATCTGCACAATGCCCCCGCTCATAAAAAACGCCAAGAGTACGGTAGTCGTCCAATAAGCTATGTTTTTCGCTTTCATGGTCAGTCCAACCTCGCGACGACACGCTCCAGGTTGCCGATGAACTTCGTCCATCCGTATGTCGCACCCTTATAGGCGGCATCTTGTTCCGACCGGAAGCCGGTTTGCTCAATGCGGACATGCGTACCGCCTTTGGTCGGAGTCAACGTCCAAGCGACGACGCTCGTCATGCCCATGGTTCCCCAGCTATAGGAGAGCCGTGCATTCGGTTCGAGCACCAGGACTTCACAATCTATGACCCCGTCCCAATTCGGCACAGGTGTAGAGCGGAAGTTGAACCGGTGGCCCACGACCGGCTGGAAATCATTCTTCATCAGCCACTCTTCGATCAACGGGCCTTCAGTAAGCGCTCGCCAAACCTTTTCCGGCGAATGTGGTACCTCTCGTTCGATGACGAGCGTACGTGTCGGGGCGGTATTGGTCATTTGTCCATCCTTTTCAGTAGATTTTCGAGCTGATCAAATCGGTCGCGCCAGAAGGCGCCATAGACGCTCATCCAGTCGATTAGTGGCGCTAGAGCCTGCGGTTGTGCGCGGTAGTGCGTCTCGCGTCCCTCGCGCCGATCGCGCACCAACTTGGCATTCTTCAGAATGCCCAAGTGTTTGGAAACGGCCGGTTGTGAAACTCCGGAATCATCGGTCAAGGCATGCACCGTCTGCTCCCCATCACGAGACAGGCGCTCGAAGATCGCCCGACGAGTCGGGTCGGACAGGGCCTTGAAAACGTCGTTTGCTACGGCTTGCATGTCCAAACCATAACTATACGGTTATGGTTTGTCAAGCCCAAAAAATGCTGAGAGGCCTTAGGGCTGCAGTTCGGCATTCATCAAAAAACCGCGCTCGCGCAAACCGCTCCCAACATTCAGCTTCTTCCCCAGCCGCTCGCCGGTTAGACTTCTCGCAACACCGGTGCCTTAATCACACATGCTGGGAACTCCTCTACATATCTGGATAATTTTCGGCGCAGCAATAATCATCGCACTCGGTCTCGACCTCGGCATCCTCCATCGCCGGCCGCACGCCATCGGTTTGAAAGAAGCCCTCATCGAAAGCGCCGCCTGGATCGGCGTGGCTCTCCTATTTAATCTTTGGGTTTACTTTGACCGCGGCCCTCAAGCCGGCACGGAATTCCTCACCGCCTACTTGGTGGAAAAATCGCTGAGCATCGACAATATTTTTGTCTTCCTCCTGATTTTCCAAGCTTTCAAAATCCCCTCCGCCTTGCAACATCGCGTCCTCTACTACGGTATCGCCGGCGCCCTGGTCTTAAGGGCGGTTTTCGTTCTCGCAGGCATCACGCTCCTTCAGAGATTTCATCCCATCGTTTATTTTTTCGGCGCCATCCTTTTTTTTACCGGCCTTAGAATGCTTCTTCCCCGAAAACGCGAACTCCACCCGGAAAATAATTGGCTGGTCCGCATCACACGACGATTCTTCCCGGTAGTAAACGAATTCGACGGCCAAAAATTCCTGATCCGCAAAAATGGAAAATGGAGCGCCACTCCCTTGCTCCTTGCGCTAGTAGCACTCGAAGCCATGGACATCATCTTCGCCGTGGACTCCGTTCCCGCCGTCCTGGCCATCACGCGCGACACCTTCATCGTTTATTCCTCCAACGTCTTCGCCATCCTCGGCCTCCGCGCCCTTTACTTCGCCCTCGCCGACATCCTTCCCCGCTTCCGCTTCCTCCACCAAGGCCTCGCCGCCATAATTATTTTCGTAGGCACAAAAATGGTCCTCAGCGACCACTTCCCCATCCCCTCCGTAATCTCGTTAGGGATCATCGCCGCAATCCTGGCCGCCACAATCGCCGCCTCCCTCCTTTTCCCCTCTCGCACTTCTGCCCCATCTTCCAGTTGAACGTTGCGGCCGCGACAATCTTTGTTCATGGCCACCCAAGCCGTTATCCGTTTTACGATCTCCTGCGTCTATCACTCACATATGCTGGTTGAACCAGCCGCAAATATGATATTTCTGTCCGCGGCTGCTTTCTGGAGGTGCGACCATGCAAACGCTTCTTCAAGACCTGCGTTACGGCCTTCGCATGCTGGCGAAATCCCCGGTTTTCACCGCCATCGCTGTCCTAACGTTAGCCCTCGGCATCGGCGCCAATACCGCAATCTTCAGCCTCATAGACGCGGTCATGCTTCGCTCCCTCCCCGTCAATAATCCGTCGCAATTAGTTGTCCTCCGCTGGAGCGCCCACAAAGCTCCCAAGATTCACGGCTACATATCCTCCGGCGATTGCTCCACCGATATGCGTTTCGGCGCTTCGAATCCGTCAGGCTGCTCGTTTTCCGAGCCTGTATTTCGCGAGATTGAAAAGGCCAACATCTTTTCCGGAGTCGCCGCTTTTTCTAACACTGGCCGCCTCGATCTCACCGGCAATGGTCCTGCCAGCGATATCAACGGCCAGGTCGTCTCCGGCGATTTTTTTCACGCGCTGGGCGTAAAGTCTTCGCTGGGCCGCGTGCTGCAGCCCAGTGACGACCAGCCATCTGCCGCCCCTGTCGCCGTGCTCAATTATGGCTACTGGCAGAGCGCATTCGGCGGCTCGCGCGATGTAATCGGACGCACGATTCAGTTGAACGATGTCCCCTTCACCATCATCGGCGTAGCCGAACAGCGGTTCACCGGAATTACTCCGGGAAGGGATTACGATATTTGGCTTCCGCTCGCCGACACACAACGAATCACCAACCCCGCGCGCTGGGAGAATCGCCAGAGTAATGTCGCGTTCTGGTGGCTCACCGTCGTCGGCCGGCTGAAACAAAAAATTCCGGCACCACAAGCGCAAGCGATGCTCAACGGAATTTTCCGCAACGAAATGCTTCACGGCTCTGTACCGCTGTTTGATGCCGGACTCGGGATGGCTCCCCTCCACGGCTCAATTCCGATCGGCTCAGGCCCAGGTCCTTCTGGCCCGGGATCAGTTCCGATCGGCCCGGGTCCAACCCCGGCCGGCCCGTCCGCTGGTCCGAACATGGCTTTCAAGACAATGCCTGTACCCCCGGGGAAAAAACCTCTCGGAAATATCCAGCTGCCGCCTCCAGCCTCATCGCCGAATGCTGCAAAGGGACAAACGCCAACTGCGCCAGCTGAAGCCGAGGCCCGCACCTTATCCACGCCGGCCGACGAGCCAACCCTCACTCTCGTTCCAGCGCATTCTGGATTAGACGGCGCAAGCAGCCGCTACACTCAGCCGCTGTACGTCCTGATGCTCGCTGTAGGAATTATTTTGCTGATCGCTTGCGCCAACGTGGCCGGACTGATGCTGGCGCGCTCCGCCGCCCGGCGAAAAGAAATGGCGGTGCG
>Ga0209007_1000265_pt1 | contig 25916 bp, 36 predicted proteins | sample JacPinW_OM1H0_O2_FD_187961 | JGI IMG/M metagenome (GOLD analysis project Ga0209007, IMG submission 187961) | Forest soil microbial communities from Algoma, Ontario, Canada - Jack Pine, Ontario site 1_JW_OM1H0_O2 (SPAdes) (version 2) | ecosystem: Environmental > Terrestrial > Soil > Boreal... | reverse complement strand
TGAAAGAGGCGCAGAAGAGGTCTACAGTAATTCGCTACCGCCAGTATGCTCCATTTGCCAACGAAAAGGGCTCCGTTCATAATCGCTTGTCCATCATACAGTCAGAAATAGATGGTGGCAAATACGAGGATGCTATCGCTCATTGTTCGGAGCTTCTGGATTTGGCCATCCAAGGTTTACGCTATTTACAAACCTACGACTGGCTTTTCTTGAGAGCGTTGGTCACTTTGGGGTATCTCGGCTGGATTGCGTTTGCCTTGACCACTGTTATCGATTTGCATGTACTGCACGGTAACTCCACAGCGGACCGGACCAACACAAGCGTAGTTGTGTTCTCATCGCTCCCTATACCTCCTGCCGGAATGTCACCGGCTTGCCGTATGGCTTTCCCTGGATATGCTCCAGCAGCCAGTCCGCAGCCCACTCGTACATGCCAGTACAGACGATGTGCTCGCACCATCCCTGATCGCAGACGATCATGAACGTCGGAGTCGCGCCGTGGACCTCTTCGACCTTACGGTACTCAGGTTTCTCGTTGGAGGCAGTCTTGCTTAGCTCGCCCTTTTCGACGTAGCCAGACGCTCCGTAGTGCTTGCTCATGTATCTCTCGCTAGGCATCGCGTTCCCTCTTCCTTCCAATAGCCGCGCTGAAGGTATCCAGCAGTTCCGTGTGGACATTGACGAGCTCCGGTAGGCGAAGCATCGAGTAGGTGCCGGTGCCATCGACTATGACCTCCAGCATCGACTGAAGAACTTCCAGTTCCTGCCGGGTGAAGGAGATCGAGGCTGTCTCCGCCTCCAGCGCTTTCTTCGTGGCCGCGAACTGCTTCCGGTTGAATAGAAGCAGACACACCGCCAGATCGCCAAGGGTGATGGCTGCAACCTGATCTCCGGTCACTCCGATGGTAAGATTGGTTCCGGCGCTGACCTTCTGCACGCTGACGATGTTCTCGTTCGGCGACAGCCGGATGTCCAGGTTGTCCTTGCTCATGCGCTTGAGCACGTCGAAGTTGCTGATTTGGGTCATGCTTTCCTTTCTGTCTCGATTACCGCGCTGTAGCTAACAGTCTTGAAGATGTGTCCCTTGCCACACTCTGGGCAGTCAAAGTAGAGCGGCATCGACCTATCTTGAAGCTTCTCCAGTTCGGCGATGACTGCGGCTATGGTGCCTGGCTTAGGCTTCAGTTTCACGTTTGGCAGGTCGTCGCTGGCCATCGAGACCGCGCTGCGCATCGTGGGTTGTGAGTGTCTTCTGCTCATGCTTCACCTTCCTTCCTCGGCAACGTCAGCCGATATTTCAGCAGCGTGTACCGCGTGTTGTAGATTTCCCAGCACTTCTCCCACGGCCACCAGTAGGTGCCATCGGGTTGCTTGATGCCTTGGACGCCGCAGAGTTGCATCAGCGCTTGTACCTCGGCCGTAGATTCATGTCCTCCATATATTTCAAGGCTACTGCGGCGAGCATGTCATCTGGAGACACTCGGCACCGAATGCGATGGGTTAATCGCTCCACCAGAGAGATTAGGGCTTCGTTGACGGACATCTCATCAAGTGATCCCAAGCCAACGATTTCTGAAGGAAAGTTAAGAACGGCAAACTCTCCGTGGACGATGATAGCCTCATCATCATAAGCTCTAGCCGCTTCTTCCGCCTTATCGAAATACCCTATGGCAATTTGTTTACCATCACGTCGAATCTTGGCTATCCACGTTTCCCTGCCGCGTATCTTGCTCTTGGAAACGCCCTTAAATCCACTCGTGTTGTTTCTATTGGCCCTGCGGTTGAAGGAATTTTGTCTCGCATCGCATATGCGCAAATTGCACTTGCGATTATCTAGGGTGTCGTGGTTGATGTGATCGACAACATGGAAACTTCCAGCATTCATGATGAATCGATGCATACCAACCGCTACTCGTTTACCAATCGGCAAGCGCTCGGTTCGATGAGCATAATAACTCTGAGTCCCTTCGTTCCATTGCGCCTGCCATTTTATCGGAGAGACACGATCATAATCATCGCAATCAATGACAGCAAACTGTTCCTGGGTTAGAGGTATTTTGATTGTATCCACTATGCAACCACCTTCCTTGGAAGCATTTCGATGACGCGATTATTCATGGGCCTCAGGCGCTCGGCATTGTCAGCGCCACCGTAAACGTCGATAGTCGTCGCGATCCTTGCATGGCGCATCAGACCGCGCTGGTCTTCCAGCGAAGCGCCAGTCTCGCGCAGCATTGAGCGATAGAAGTGACGGAATGAATGCCATCCAAGCCCCTCGACCCCGATCCTCTCGCCAGCAGGCTGAAGGTACTCTGAGCGGAGATAATCGCGATTGAAAGGCAAACCGCGCTCGGAAGCAAAAACCCACTTCGAGGTCACAGCGCGAGCCTTCCACCAGCGTAGAACATCGATCAGGCGATCGTGCAGCGGCAGTGAAGCCTTCGAACTCGCCGTCTTGGTGTCATCCGAGACGCCACCAACAACGCGGCGCTGGATATGGACGGTCTGCTCGTCGAAGTCGAAGTCGCTCCACTGTAGGCCGAGTCCTTCCGATATGCGCAATCCGAGCCCGGCGAGCAATTGCACGAGCACCTTGACCACTTCCGGCAACTGATCGTCGTCGAGCAGGGCGGCGTATTGATCCGGCGTGAGGATCACGAGGTCTTTGGCGCGGGAGGTGCCTTTCAAACGAATGAGGTCGATAGGATTTCTCTCAACCTGGATGTGATTCCAGAGCATCGCCTTCTCTATCAGGAAGTGGATGGTATTGCGGACCTGACTTCGATACAGCGTGCTCACCAGAGGCTTAACGCCCGGCTTGGGATGGCGGCCGACCACGGTAAGCTCCTTGAGCCACTGCTCGACCTGCATGACCTCGCGGCAGAATGCATCCACACGCATCGCGCCGTACTCGCCCTCGATCCGATTCATGATCGACCGATAGGAATTAGCCGTGGTCTCGCGCTCCGGCGCCGCTTCCCGCCAGAACTTCGCAATCAGGTCTGAAATGGTGATGATCTCGATGCCGGAGTTGGCCTGTTTGCGGAATCGCTGCGCGGCTTTCTCCGCCTGGGCGCGTGTCGGTAGAGCCTTGACGGTTCCAACAAACTCGCTGCGCTGGACAGCGCCTTCACGCCAGCGATAGCGCCACGTATCGCCTGATTTTCTCGGGATGCGGATCACTGACCCGGCTTGGAAACTTGCTCTTGACATCGCTTTCCTTTCCTTGCGTAACCGACAATTGCAAGCGTATCACCGAGTTTCATCGCTTGCAACTTAAAAATTAAAGCGGCAGATAGAAGACGCACCCTTCTACCTGCCGCTTATTCTGCCTCGCCAGAGCCTTTGGCCGCAGCAGAATCTTATTCCTCTGACGTGATCTCGGCCATCATCTCTTGCAGCACAGACAGCTTGTACTTTGTTTCGTCGCGCTTCTTCTCGTAGGACGCAATGATGCTGCCCAACTTGTCGATGTCGGTTGAGAGTGTCCTCTCTTTGTCTTGCAGGCCTTGCAGGATACCGGCTACGGTCCTGCGCGGCTTCCTGGGTGCTTCGGGTGTTGGCGCCGGAGCATTGCCTTGCTCGGGTGCGCTGGTTTCAGGTTTGCCCAGAATGGAGGCTACTCGCCTCGCGGCCTCTGTTGCGGTTTCCGGGTCCATGCTTTCGGTATCGAAGGATGTTGCTGTAACCATAGGTTTCTTTCCTTTGTTCCTTTCTTGTTCGAGTACGAGTTTGTGGTAAGCGGCTAGGCTCGCCGGGCCGTTCTTCTGGGGCATGGTGGGACTCCGCGATTAGAATGCGGCGATGCGTTCGCCAAGAATCTTCGAGTAGTCCTGCATGACAGAGAACTGGTTGTGCATCCGTCCTTTTTCTTCTGGAGGAAGTTTGTCGAAGATGGGTCCCGTGGCGAACGTTTGCAGTTTCCCAATCTTTTCGTCTAGTTCAGCCTTCTCTGCCACAACGCGATCCTTGAAACTGGCAGGGATGAGCGTGTAGCCTTCCTCGAAGCTCTTGGCGGGGCTGAAGCTGGTATAGCCATCGGGGTACATGACGAAATACCATCCAACATCCGGAGTCGGCTTCCCGCGAAGGCTCATCTTTACCGGCTCCCATTTACCGCCGAAGCCAATGAACACGATTGGGTTCTCATCTGTCGTTGAGTCGGTGCCGACGATCTTGTGCGAACGGTACTGCGGGATAGGATTGGTTTTCTCTGAAGAATCCACTATGTTGCTCCTCTCGTCTTTGAAGTGGCCCCCTGATCCGTCAGGTCAAGCGTTTCCGCCAGGAGTGAGTCGAACACTCTTTTTCTTCCCAAATCTCGGCCAGCGAGCAGGAATCGAACCTGCATTACTCAATCTTTTCTGCGCGGCTCGTTGAAGGCTGAATCTATGCTGATTAGCCACTGCCAGGTTTTTTGGAGGCGATTCGCATAGCTAGCCTCTTCATTTACCGTCAGTCCGAGCCGCGCATTCTCCGCTGAGTGGTCCAGCGGAAACTTAGACCGTGACGTGCTCGACGCCAACATGGTCCGCCTCTTCGTTGAAGTTGCGCTCGAAAGCCTTGCGCGGGCTCTCCATGAAGTGATGGTTGATGTTGGCTTTTCCAGCCCACTTGCTATCCGTGTTCAGCGTCATCGCATGAGTGAGCAGGGTGTGAGCCGCAGCGATGGCATTCGCAGGCTGCGTGGTCTGAGTCTGCGAGTTGGCAATGAGCAGGTTGATTGCGGCAAATGCGATAGCAGCCAGCCCAGCAAACGGAGAGGTGACGGGGATGAGGTTGAGGGCGACAATCGCAGCCTGTTCGGCATCCTCGATAATCGCCAGCGGGCTGCCTTCCTGCCAGTTTGCGGTTGCTGCGATGATCCCATCACCGGCCGCCTTCAATGGCCCTGCAATAGACGGGTCTGTAGCTTGGAGGGCGGCAGCAATGTTGTCGAGAGCGGTGCCGACTGCTTTACCATCGGCTTGAATCTGAGACGATGTGACCTTGCACATGAGGCAATTCTCCTTTGGTTCCGGGTTAAACGGCTGAGGTGAGTCCGCGAATCGATTCGTAGACCTCGCCAAGGGTCATAGATGCGGTAAAGGTGCTGTCTGGCAGCTCCATGTCGAAAGCCTCCTCGATATCCAGAGCGAACTGTACAAGCTCGATGCTGTCCATCGATAGTCCACCAGTTAATGTATTGTCCGCTTGCAACGCTTGCTCGTCAATGCCGAATTCGTCGATAAGGACTCGGCGTACTTTTATTTCAACTTGATCCATTTTAGAACCCCCTCGATAGGTTATCGAATCGCGTAAACTCTCCAACGTAAGCCAACTTAACATTGCCGGTTGGGCCTTGTCTGTTCTTGGCAATAATTAAATCCGCCAATCCTTTAACATCGGGATTCTCGCGGTCGTACATCTCATCCCGGTGAAGCAGGAACACAAGGTCGGCATCAGCCTCTAGGCCACCGCTTTCGCGCAAAGCTGATAAAGTCGGGCGCTTGTCTTTCGTCTGTTCCGTGCTGCGATTAAGCTGAGCTAGGGCGATTACCGGGCAATTCTCTTGCTTTGCTAGAGCCTTCAGCGCGCGTGATATCGACGCTATCTCCTGTTCGCGATTGCCAGTCTTATGTCCAGCGGAGACCAGTTGTACATAATCGACTATAGCCAAGTCGAGACGCTTTTCGCGCTGCTTGAGGCGTCGGCACTTCGCTCGAATTTGAACCGGCGTCAGCGATGAGCTGTCGTCGATGAAGATTCTAGCCTCGGCAAGATCGAATAGAGCCGCGCTTAGCTTTTCCTTCTCGCGTTCGCTGAGGTAGAAGCCCTCCATCGCTCGCTTCACGTCCACACGCGCCCTGGATGCCATGAAGCGGTGCTCAAGGGATGATCTGGACATCTCCAGAGAGAATATGGCTACCACGAGATCGGAACCACAGCAGACGTTCTCCGCGATATTCAGGGCGATTGCCGACTTCCCGACCGAGGGGCGCGCACCGATAATCGTCAGCTCACCCGGCTGGAGTCCGCCAGTCATTTTATCCACTTCTATCAGGCCCGTCTGGAGTCCATTCCTCTCTTCGGGATGCGTGTATCTGGCCAAATAGCCGTCTGGCCCGCCCGCATCCTCAACCGACTGCGCAATCGCCTTCAGCCGCCCAGTGTTCGCCTCCTGCGCGATCTGTAACAGCGAATTCTCGCAGTCCTCCAATATATCCAGCGGCGAATCCGATTGATCTTGCGCGCGCGCCGCAGCGCCGGTAAACAGACTAATCATCTGGCGAAGCTGCGCTTTGCTCTTGACGATAGCGATGTGATCGGAAACTTGCGGTCGTCGCGGGAGTCCTTCTCCAAGCGATGACAGGTAGGACATCCCACCAACAGAGCTGAGTTCCTTGTGCCGCGACAACTCCTCGGCCAGGGTCACGTAATCGATCGCCACGCCAGCATCGATCAAGTCTGACATGCGCCGGAAGATTATCTCGTTAGACGACAGGCTGAAGTCTTCTGGCTCCAGCCGCTCAACCATCTCGTTGAAGAGTTCGTTTGAGAGAATGGCGGCGCCAAGCAGGAACCGCTCAGAGTCGATGCTGCACGGCATCCCGCTCTCAACCGGAACAGGCTTCCTCGATCCGCCGGCGATATCGTCGTAGACGTTGACTGGGACTTGGGTGGTGTCTGGACCGGTCACTAATACAATCCCAGTTTGGCGAACTCGGCGCGCGCAAACTCCCTTGTCGAAGGGTCCAACTTCTTCAGTAATTTCTGGCGATTGTTGGACTCCTCGATCTTTCGATCAAGCGAGGTGTACCGGTCACGATCTAGTGGGCGCTGCTTGCCCTTCGTCTTCCTGCCCTTGCTCATAGCTTTCCTTTCCTTAACTGATCTTGCTGTACGTGTACTCCGGCTTGACATACGTGTGGAGGTAGTTGCCGGGGCTATCAGCCTGCTCCATGCCCAGCGCAATTTCCTCGGGGACTTTCTGGTAGACCCCGCCATGACCGGAATGGAAGGTCACCGCTAAGCCCATCGTTTCATCGTCCCAAATCGCGGATTTCACGTTCGACGACGTTTTCAGGTTCAACACTTTCTGTGCCATTACGCTCTCCTCGCTTCCGGTTGCTCGATGACTCGGACGTTAGCGGCCTGGGGTTTACCTTTTGGGCCAACTTCGACATCGTAAGATACCCAGTCGCCTTTGGCCAATCTTCGATACCCCGACCCGTCGATAGCAGTAAAATGACAGAATAAATCTGGCATTCCCTCTCCGCGAGAAATCCATCCGTAACCTAGCTCTGCATCGAATCCAACTACTCTGCCTTCATTCATAACCTATATCCCTCGCTGATATGTTCCCATCGCCACTAACGCCAGTCCCTACTACGCCCCCGCAGATAAGGATGCTCGCTGGTCGTGCCAGCCTAGACGTTTAGAGGCGATGGCAAAATACCTGCTACTTCGGGTTGCATCCCCCAGAGGGGTAACATCCTGGTGGAGGTTGTGGTGGCTTATGTGGACCGAACGCGCCGATAGCCATAGCAAGCACAGCGATGAAGACGGTGGCCCTCAAGACGCCACAGTTTCGCGCCGCTTGGCCTTGACCATCTTCTTCCACTGCCGGGCTGACATGCGGATGTCGCGCTTCGGATTGCGGCGCCGCAGACAGCCGTGGCCATCGATGTAGTGATCATCGGAAGAAACCGGACGCGCAAAGATCGAGAATCCCTTGCGGCCGTCGCTGTGATTGCGTTCCTTGGTTGCCGTATCGGCGGAGCCTAGAGCGCCACCAAACGACGCGAGCATTGCCCCGAACACCGCTACTAGGTTGCCGGGGCTGTTGAGTCCTGCTTTTCTCATAATTCTCCTTATCTCTGCGTTTCTGGATGCTCTTGCAAATACTGCCTCGCAATTGCCTGAAGCTCTGCGTAGCAATATGTAATGCGCTTTTGGTCCTCATTTGCGTAGAAGTCGTAGCTGAAGTCGTCTTTAACACAATCACGTTGACGTATCGGCTGCGTCTGTAAGCATGGGGTTCCGCTACAGCCAATCACGAAAATGAGGAGCAAGCAAGACGACTTCCGCATTACTTCCTCCGCACGCTCATGTTGGAAACTGGCTTCGCGCTGAGTCCGGGCACAAAGAAAGCCGTCTTCAGCGCTCCAGCCAGCTTGTTCAAGGCGACCAAATCCCAACGGAGGTAAGTCGCTGCCAGCCGCAATTCGATCTTGTCGTCCTTGACCGACCGCAATAGCGTCATCACCGTGTCCAGATAGCCCTCCGGCGTCTCCAGCGGAGACTCATCGACTTTGTATTTTTGGCTCGACGACTGGCCTTCGATGGTGGGCGTGACAGGGCTTGTGTAAATTGGTGGAACGTACCTGCGTGGCACCTCTATCACCTTATCAAATAGGTCTTCGGCGCCTTTTTCATCGCCTTCGTCAAGCCGATCCTGCATCTCCGCCAATGTTAAGCGTTGCGCTTCCTCTTCCTGTAATCGACGAGACTCGGCATCGGCCGCTTCCCGCGCTTTGCGGTCAGCCTCAGCCTTGATGCGCCGCTGCTCGTCCTCCCATGCGAGACAACGATTCTTCACTTGCTTAATCGCGGCCTCCAGCGGGTCGAGAGCAGCACTCTTCTTGCCGCCTGCATACTGGTAAACCTCGTACAACTGCTTGCGAAACGGCTCCAGAAGTTCCGTAGCCTTGTCTTTCTTGACGACCAGCGAAGTAAGAACCTCGCCGGCCTTAACCCGGCTATCGGCGTCCGTAACCTTCACCGTCAGCGCAGACTGGCCAGCCTCCTTGCAGGACGCGATGATTGCCTCGATCTCGGTCTCGCGCTCGGAGAGGAGTTCAAGCGCCTCGGCGGCGGACTCGGGGGCGGTCCACTTGCCCATGATCTCGGCGATTGGCTGCGTAGCGAGACTTGCTACCGTCTGCTCGCTAAAATGTTCCTGCATATCGGGAAGTTTTTCGGGGTCAGCATCCTTGGACCAGTAGAGCGTTCCCATCTCGCCTGTGCCGCATTGGAAGGTATGCTCACCGGGGATATGCAGCGTCGCCTGCTTCATATCTAGATCGTCCTTCGGCCAGTCGGCAACCTCGCTCATGTGGATCGTCGTCTGGCTGCGATCAATGCCGCCATAGGTCGGCCACGTCGTCAGCGGGTGATCTTCATCCCCAATGCAGGCGTCGAGGCCATTGATGCCGCGCTCGCTAGGCTGATAGCTCGGATCGACGTTCTGAATATCCTCGACCGTGATGCCCATGTCGGACGCGGGAGGCTTCTTTGTGGACTTCGCCTTGTCGGCCTTCTTCTCTTCCTTGACGGGCAGAGGTGGCGCGTTGGGATCGGCACCGAGAACTTCGTAAATCCAGGCGCTGTTTCCTCGGACGGTACCGTTCCACCACTTGCCGATGGACTCAGAAGTTAAGCAATCGTCCGCAACTTCGGGCGCGACTTGCTCATAGGACCGAATTTCTCCGGTGGATTTGAATTCGAAGAGAAGATGCCAAGAGGCATCGTGGTAACCGGCCCTGCTAAACATTGAGCTTTCAACCGGCTTCAAGCAATCGTAAATACTGGACATTTTTACCTTTCCTTTCCTGTCGCTGCAAGTCTATTGCAAGCGTGGTTGAGTTGCAATCAAAAAATCTCGAAGATATGCCATACGAAGACGCGCTCTTGAACTGAACCGAGATAGTTTCCAATCGGCTCCATTTCATGTCCAGTGCCGACAATACGGAACCGGCGTTTAATCGGCTTACTCTCGATGTCCACTAAGGACCAGAGAGTCACAACGCTATTCTGCATCGCAATATGATTGATACCCAGCGACGGCGGAGCCATCACCTCAGTTATTTCGTCAAACGCCGCTTGGCTCACGTCGAACAGCGGGTACTTGAACATCCTTCTATCGCTCATACTGCCTCCAGCGCTGGTTGTGCAATCAGTTTCTTGTGCAGATTCTGGCCATGCGCCAGCCTCCAGTGGACGTTCCTGAGCGCAGCAATACCGTTCGCCATGTCGCTCTCATGATCTGTGTGCTCATCGCCCAGGTTGTACTTGCCAGTCTTCATCAGCATCAACGCATAGCGCCGCACGCGGCCACAGCGGTTCGATGCGAAGATTCCCATCTCTTGCAGCGCCGTCTGGATCGTCCAACTCGGCTGGCGCGTGGCGGTGCATTTGAATTCGAGCACCACCTGGTCGCGGCGCAGCTTGCCAAAGCAGTCCGGGGTGATGCCCAGCTTAAATCCGTGTATGGTCGCAATCATCGGCTTCTCGACCCATGCTGGATCTGGCTTGAAGCCGGTGTCTGCGAGAAATTGCATGTACGCGTCGAAGTAGGGGCGAGTCTCGTCGCTAATCCAATTCGGATCAGTCTCGCCAAACTGGTTGTAGGCTGCCGCTAATTCGTGGACCTCGGAGCCCCGGCGAGCTGCGTTCTCGAGAACCGCTTCGTCAATGCCGGAGTAGTCGCTGAGACCTTGGAGCTTTAGCACCTGCGTCAGCGAGGGAACGAAAGCGCCCGACGGGTCTCTATAGAGATGAGCTTCTGTATCGAAGGTGCCGCCGGGGATTTCGAGGATCATAGCCCGCGCATCCAAACCGGCGACATATCCTTGCCAGCCTTCAAATCCCTATACCAGTCTGTCTTCTGTATCTTCAGGAAATCCTTGAACGAGCAATCGAAGGCATCTGCAAAGTCCATGTAGTCGCGATACCGCTGCTGGCTGCGCGTCATTTTTGGCGGCTTAGGGCTTTCCTTAAACATCGCTTTGCGGCCAGTATCAGTGACTTTACAGTTGAAATAGGGCCAGTGCTCGGTAGTTGGAAACTGCTCCATGTAGCCGAGTGCGATGAGTTCCCTACATGTCTCTTCGTCTGATCCGCCGGCGCAGAAGTGATTGCGGTAGATTTCGCCCATGCCGTACTTGTCTACGCCGAGGCTATGCTGGAGGATGTGCAGTTGGGCTGGCGTCATAAACTCAGTCCCTCCAACTTATACGATGATCGCGGATTTTCAACCCAGATAACTTCCTGCATGCCATCCACCGTTACCGAGTAGAAGCGATGATCAAAAATCACATGCTTCACGCCGGGTTCGGCTATGTCCAAAAATGCAAGTAGCATGCGGACGGAATACCGCTCTGCTTTCAACTCGTCTTCGAGCTTCGCGATCTTCGACCAGGGCCAGATGCGGGTGAGGATGTTCATGAGTTCGCTGCCTTCTCAACCCGCGCAGGGCAGAACTCGTCGGTGAACTTGCGGCCAAATCCGCCCGGCCCGCGTACAGTGCATTTCGCGGTGATCCCGGCATAGCAGGTCGGGCAGACTACTTCGATGGGAGATTTCATGGCGGGACTTTCCTTTCCTTGACCTACTTCTTCGCGGGAGTCACAGGTACAGGCGTCGGAGCTGGCGGAACAGGCTTCGCAGTGCAAACCGGATCGCCGGCCTTATCTAGTTGCAAGGATGCCGTAGCGCCGCAGACCGTGTTGGCTTCCTGAATCACTGCCTGTAGCGCAGCGAACTTGTCCTGCATGTTCTTCTGCGCCTGGGCGAATTCGTTCTGCGCGTTCATTTGCTGCGCCTGGGCCTTGAATAGCTTGGCCTTGAGTTCGACAGGGATCGTTGGCACTGCTGTTTTAGCTGGCGCTTGCGCCTTTGATAGCAGCACGGCGGCTACCATGAGGACCATTAGGAAGAGTAGGTACTTGATCGTGGTTTTCGGGCTCATGATTCTCCTTGTGGAACTTGTTCAATGTGCGACGAGCTGACTCACATCCATGGAAATTAGGCCAGCCTTCCTACCCTTACTTCGCCGCATCCATTTTCAACGGCTCAACCGGCATGTAGGCATCACTAGGTCTTCAACCCGGAGTGCGCTCCGGTCGTCGCCGCACATCTTCGAGACAAGCTTACCGTAAACGGGATGGCCGGAAACTTAAAATGGTAAATCGGCGCTGTCTGGAGCTTTGGCTGCGACTTCAACTGCTACGCCTGCGTCTACCGGCGCCGGATCAGGCTCAGGCGGACCCTCGACCTCATCGACGGAATCCACATTGTTGATGATGGAGAACCGCTCCATCTTGCCACCGCCAGGCACAACGCGGAACATATCCACATTGTTGCTATCGCTCACGATATAGAAGTGGCACTGTCTGAATACCAACCGCCCATCAGCAAGCTCAATTCGCAGCCATAGCGGGTAGATGTAGGAACCCGCCAAGTCGTAGTTTTCCACCACCGGATATTCTGTCGTTTTTGCCACTCTTCCCTCCTAGAAAACTTGAACCGGGGGCCGGGCTTGTACCGGCTAGCTTCTGACAGGACCAGCGCACGAAGTCTGGATAACTCGCTGAGGTAATCGCCTGTCGCGTTCGGCCTCACTGCTCTTACGGGTCAACTAAACCCATGCAGATCGCCCCGGAAACTTGGTTTACTGCTCTGCTTCGGCGCGTTTGTCTAACTCCGCCGAAAGCGCCTTATCCACGTTGACGTACATCTCCGCTTTCTTCTCACCAGCATTTGCCTTGAAGAAATCGCGGCGCTCATCCGGCGTGAAATCCAGCAGATCGAACTTGCGCGTCACCTCAGCCTTGATCGGTGATGGACTGGTAGCCCACTTCCACGCGCGACCGCCAGGAATCTCGCCGCCCTTCGTCCACTCGCTCGACGGAACCGAGGTCCATTCGCTGACTGGAATGTCTTTCGAGGATTTGGGTTTGGTGATGCCGATGGTTGCTAGGAATTCTAGGCTTTGTTCCGAGGTCCAGCCGTTATTGGCGTAGATTTTGAAGAATTCGTTGCCGCCGGGCATGCCGATGGTTGGCTCCTCGGCTGGCTTGGCTGTGGCGGGAGCGGCGGTGCTCGTCGTCGGCCTCTCACCTTCAACGGTCTCGCCGGGATAGTCGCGCGCCTCTTCTGCCGTAACGATTCCGCGTAACGCATCAGGCATGCAATCGTTGAGCGCAAAGCCTCTCGCACGAAACATCTGCATTCGCTCTGGGTAGCAGTGCCATGGGGAAGGATTAGCAAATTCATAGTTGCTATCCTTCTTCTTGATCATCTTGCGATCGTCCCAAAGTCCAGCGCGAACCGCATCTTCTTTCGAAAAACTTCGTGTGACCACTGGCTCGCCGCGCCGCTTAACTTCACAGTGAGCGGTCAGTGTCTCCTTCTCGTACCATTCCTTGATGTACTCGAAGTCGCGATGAGCCTTAACCACAGCAAGCGCAGACGGGCCGTAAATTGCAGGCTTGCCGTTAATCACACAAATGCAGTTCAAAGACTGCATTGGAGGTAATCCCAACTCAGCCCCGTGCTGAATCGCTACCAGGATGTTTTCCGGCTTGCCGCGGAACTCCTGCGGAACAAACGAACTCTTCGACAGATATTCTGCAAAAGTCAAGGCCTCCGAAAACGTCTGCGGGGCAAAGGTTGCTGGACGAGAAATCTGAGTAGATGATTCAATCACCTGAAGTTCTGCTGCCATTATGCTTTCCTTTCTCGAATGTCGAATTGAACACTTTTAACGCTACATCACGCTTGCAATTTTAGCAAGCCCCCAATTTCTTAAAATCGTAACGGTTGCATCTAGTTTAGCAAGCGGTTAAAATCTTGCCATGAATCGATTCACGTACCTCAAGAAGACTCTACCAAAGAAGAAGGCGGACGTGTCCGAGAAAACCATGCCGAAGAAGAAGGCAAAAAAGCGCGGCAAGAAGATGGACGTGCCAATTACCGATAAATCTTTCTTCGTCAAACTAGGTAGCCGAGGTGGCAATGCAACGAAGCGAAATCATGACGAGGATTACTACAGGCGCATCTGTATCCTCGCCCACCATTCCCGCAACGAGCGCAAAGCCGAACGCCTCGCCGAACTCGCAGCCCAGCAAGAACGAGAGGCCGCCAGAGTCAAACGAGTTACCGCACGCCTTACTAAGGCCGTCTCCAGTTCCGGCAAATGACCAGATCACGCTGGAGCAACTTTCCCGCGAACTCCACACCGATGTCCGCCGCCTATATTCCGTAATCGCAGCCGGCTACCTGCGCGCCCTGCGCTTGACGGACGATCCAGACACCACAATCGTAGCCAGACCTTATCCGGCGGCCCTCGAATGGCTGACTGGAATGATGGCTCCGTTGCGTCTCCGACCGATGCTGCCGCTCGAAGGCGTCGCCCTGGTCATCGGCATGAAGGTCAAGGATGTGCGGCTGATGGCGCTACACTACGGCATTCCGCTGTCTCTCGATCCTCTCTTTGGCGAGCTCATCTCTACGACCGGCTACAACCGGCTGCTCCGCGCGCAATACGAACTCCGGAATCCGATGCGCACTGACCGCCAGGCAATGCTGGAAACGTTTGTCCGGATGAATCGAAACGTCAAGGATTACTCAAAGGCGAAGAGGCTTCCTTACTCTAAGCGCCTAGAGAGGGAGATCGTAAATATCTGCAAGATGCCGGAGCCAAACAGGAGCCTGCGCGCAACTGCCTTGTGGGCTGCTTATAAAGAAGCTAGCACCGTTGCCGAGTGCATCAATGCCTATCAGGGCAAATTAAGGGAAGGGAAGAAGAGTGTTGAAAGCGAGAGTTTGCGGAAGGCGATGGAGTTTATGAACCACGCTGTCACTACAACGAAAAACGCCAGCAAGACGAGATGGAATAGACGGCTTGGTAATCTCGGCAATGCGGTGCGTGTGGCTCAGAATAAGCGCTGGGATAAGATACGAGCGGAAAAGGCTAACGCCGCGGCGGCAGGCGACGGACCTTCTTCTTCCGCGTCTTAGTGCCGCGCTTAAATTCCCACCTGCTGCGTTTTCTCGCCATTTCTCTTACCTCGACAGAAAGCCGGACTCTCTCGAATCCGGCCTCTTTGCACTTCTAGGGGAGGAACTGTATTACTCGGCTTCCGCCGGCGTTTCTGCTTCAGGTGTTGCTTCAACTTCGGTCACAGGTGTCTCGTCTGCCGGAGTCTCCGGAACTACTGTCTCTTCATCGCCCATATATTCCTCCTTTCCTTTCATCGGTCCATCGATGCCTTGGATGACTGTTGCCAGTGAGGACAATATAACGCGATCACGCTTGCAAATGCAAACTAATTTTGGGACAAAAAAGAGGGGCCAGTCCTTTGGACCAGCCCCAATGCTTCAACTTCGAATCTAAGTCGTCTGCTGGAAGGTGATGCCTGTAGGCACAACCGGAGGAATGGAGGGCGTGATGGTGGCCGACAGAGACATGCCGGTGCTTGCGCTCGTCGCGGTGTAGCCCACGCTAAACGGGCTCGCCGGGTTGTCCACAAACGTCGAAGGCAGGGGAATCGTCACGATCAGGCCGGTCGAATCGACGGTCGGGGTAACGGTTGGGTCGCTGGAAGTCACAGCGAAGACAGAATCGGACGGGAACACTGCGCCGGCCGGAGCCAGGGTGCCAGTGTAAACGAGGGTGTTGCCGCCTACGGGAGAGAGTAAAGCCATGGTGTTACTCCTTTTGGGTGAAGATGATGCTTGTTGGGAGCGGTGGTTTAGGAGGGAGTTCTTTATTCTCGATCCCGCGGAGGATGTGCAATATCTCTTGTTCGTAGCCCTTAGCCTTAACCTCAAGGCTCTCGATGCTCGACTCCAGTTGCCTGATAACGTCGAACACGATTGTGCCTGGGAACGTGGCGTTGGAACTCGTCTTCAGAAGATTGAGCGCCGACTTAACGGCGGCAACTTCGTCTCCGATTGCTTCGGTCAATCCGGTTACCCGGCTGATGTCTTTTTCAGCTTCGGCTGCGAGTTGCGGTATCGTTTCCCCTGCCACGTAGTCCTCTTTCTTGTGCTATGCGCGCTACTAATTTACACCTGTCGATATTTGCCCCGCAAGCGAATAGCGCAAAATAAAGCCCGAAGTGTAAAACTCCGGGCCAGGTACTGCAAAATATGCCAACCCCCTTACTTCTTGACGACTGGAGCCGTCTTATCGGCGGTCGTCGCCTTATGAATTCCTATGGCGGCCTCAAGGGTCGCAATCACGCCAGCAAACTTGGCAATCGCAACCGCAACTATCGTGCCCGGAGCATTCGCGTTTGAACTGGTTTCAAGATGCGCCAGCGCAACCTTCGCGTTAGCGACCTCGACCTCGACCGTCTGCGCAAGCGCGCCAGTCTTATCCAGCGCTCCGCCAGCCACAACCTCAGCTCGCTGAACGCCAGCCGTCACTTCATTGCTAATCTTCTGCGCCGTGGTCTGATCTGCAGCAGGAGCGGGATTCGACTGAAGCACACTGATTGCGTACTGCGCCACAACTACCGGGCTCGACATCTGATTTGGAGCCGTCGCGATGGCCTTGACTGTCGTGGTGGTTCCCAAGACAAAGGGACCGGCGTAAACGTTCGAACTGGTCGTCGGCTCGCTGCCGTCCACGGTGTAGTGGATCTGGACTTCGGGACCGGTTGCGGCCAGGGTGACAAGCTGCGGAGTAGTGAAGAGTCCAGGCGCCGGCTTGAATACCGGGAGCGCGGTCGCATCCTTTGGATAGTTGGTGCCATCGCCGGAGTCGGTCCAGGCGGCGTTCGACGGCCAGCGGTCATTGCCGGAGCCAGCTTCGACCTTGACGGGAATGGGCGTGACTGGTGCGGGGGTAACTGGAACTGGTGTGGGTACCGGTACTGGCTTGGGTGCGGGTACAGCGGCGGGCGGCGTAGCGGGAATCGGTTCAGCCATTGGGAAACCTCTCTCTTAGCAAAACGTGGACGTGCTGTGAGACAACTATATCGCCGACCGCATCTACAGGGAATCTAAAGCCGTAAATATGACGAGTGAGTGAGCAGCAGGAAGATGAGAACCAGGAGCAACAAGCCGCCTAAACCGAATCCAGCGCCGCGGTAAGTTCCGTTTCCGTAATAGTTTCCGCCAAAGGGGATCACGAAGATCAGCAGCAGGATAATAATCAGCAGCATAGTCTTACCTCAAAGGAACCGTCTCACACTACTAATAGAGTTGGATGGTCAATTTTGGCCTACCATATCAAGCAATTTATAGCTCGGCCCATTACTGCTCCTCATAGAAAAATATTTCCCCTGCGGCCGCCGATATTTTCTCGATATGCGTTAAGCCATGGATCTTTACCTTCCCTTTCCATCTTTCGACTAAAATTGAGCACAAAAGCGCCAAATCGAAGTGCGCTCAGTTTGGCGTCGATAAGATAGGTCGGCAATCCAGAGCGGCACTGGTTCTTGCGTAGCGGCTTTAGTTCTCGAATCATTTTTTCTGCAGCCATCAAGCACGCCTTCATATCACCCAAAAATACTGTGTCTAAATCTAAATCCAAGCGCAACTTGTTGATCGCTGGTCTGATATCCTCATGTCTACAGTACTTGCACATAACTACTTGCCGTCCGACAGCACAAGGTCTGGCTGCTTTGATTGTGGCGTCGCAGTGCTTCCGTATCGATGCTTCATCTCGACAATTTTCAGCAATTGGCCGCCCGCATTACACACAGCGTTGCCAACCTGCGGCGTCACCTTGCCGGAAATCAGATCCGACATGAGGTAACTCATCAGGTTCGCGAAGTCTGTTCCCGTCCTGACGCCTTCGCTTGCGATCCTGAGTGATTCAGGTTTTTGAGATACCTTATGATTTCGTTGCGCTTCTTTCGTCCTCGCCACCATTGTCCTCTTTCCTTTCTCGCATCTACTTGCGGTTGCCGTATCGCGGGCTCTGGTCTCGCCATCGGCATGTATCCATGCGTGAAAACTCGAACCTTGAGCGTTACAAGGCTGATCCTAAAATGCTTCGCTATCGCCGCCTTAGTCTCGCCGAATCCGAACATCCTGCGAGCCTCAGCCGCGTCCTCATCAGTCAACGCCCGCTTCCACTTGGCACCGTGACCAACAATGAAGCGATTGGTTGGGAGCCGCACCTCTAGGCCGCATCCGCATTGGCAGTCAGGATTGCGTGTCATGTGTAGACCCTGCATCTTCGGCCTTCGGCTTCAGTGACTCCACTGCGGCACTAAAGGCCTCACGAAGTTTTTCTTGACATGGAATACAAGCATAGTTAACGCCGATGCGCTTCACTCCTAAAATAGACGCATTCAAGGAGATGCCAGAATGTTGCAGTCTCGGAGTAGACGATCCATCATCCTCAAACTTCAAAAAAAACTCGTTCCTGCATAGCTCGCACCCAATAACAACCTTCGCCTTATCAATACCGTTCGCCACGCTCACCTCCACGCTTGCAACCAGTATCGGCGCTTGCAATTTAATAGTCAAGTGGGATTAAAGGTTGCTGGCTGCCTTATGGTGGCGTCCGTGGTGGACTGTTACCGGAGGCGACGGCTTGAAGGCGTACCGGGACAACGGAACTTCCTCATTCGCCAATTGCTCCGCGATCTTCTTGCGCCGCTCCTCGGGAGATTCTTTGTGGTGGCCGGTGTCGTAGAAGGTGTCCCAGTAGTGTTTAGTGGCGGTCACCGCGTTATAAGCGTCACGCGCGGCCACGCCCACAAATAGGTCAGTTGCTGCATTGATAACCCGGTTTTGCTGCGTGAGCTTCTGTTTATCCTTGGGATCGTGCGTCGCGAGTTCGTTGAAGAATTGCGTCAGCACTTCAGCGCCCATGCCCATCGATATATCGGCCATTGCCGTGAATAGTGCTTCCTTCGAGACGGGATGCGCCGTCAGCCACTCCTTGCGATGCTTCTCGATATCTGCTTCGGACGAACCTGACATTTGGTGGCGAAGGTGGAGGAGTTCGCTCAGCGCCCAGCCGGCAATGCCGAAGTTTGCGCCGAATCTTGCAATCAACTGGTACGGCGCCGGGCTCTTGAAGTCGGAGTTGTAGAGTTCCTGCCACACAGTCCGGTTGACCAGGTTGGCGGTCTTGAACATGAAGCCATGGAGAGACTGCGAGATCCGCAGGATGGTCGTCAGCCGATCGTAGACGGGCTGGCCAGTGGTCCCGCGCAGCGCCGGTGGCAATTCAGATGGCCGTCCGCTGCCGGTCGTCCAATTCGCCGCTCCCAATTCCACACGCTTCACGTCATTTGGGCCGATTCCCTTGGCGACAATGCCGTCTAACTGCTCATCGGTAAATCCATAGAGGTCAGCGAGTTTGCGGCGGAGCGGAGCATCCTTCGGATTCTTGACAAGCTCGGGGTAGGCGTACTTTTCAAACCAGATTCGCCCGGCTCCAGCGGCAATCACGCGGCTGAAATTCATCATCGCCGTGAAGCCGTTGAAGTCGAGCATTTTTTGATCAAGGCCCCCGGATTTCATGCCGTATTCCCGGAGCCAGGCCTGCTTGATGTAGTTGACCATCGTTCCAGAGTCAACGGCGTTCCGCTTCATCTCCATGGGCGAGGTGATGCCCTGAATGATGGCGCGCGCCACGCTCCGCGTATTCGTCGAGAGCGAGGTCTTGGCTAGATGGAACGGAAGTTTAAGCGCCGACAGGCTCATCTTACTGATAACCAGCCAGCGGTTGACTTGGCGCAGGAGTAGGCGGTCAGAGTCGTGGAGCCGCGCCGGTTTTAGATCGGCGGTGACGATATGGTTCACGAGGTCGCGTTCTCGTTGGGTTGGCAGCTTGTCGATGAGCGGGTCGGTCTTCTGTCTAAATTGCCCATGAACCTCAGCGGATGCTAGTTTCTCGGCTACTTCGTTCACGTACCGCTCGATTGCCTGCCGGTCGCGACCGTACATCGGAATATCGTGTTCTCTTGCGCGCTCAATATTTCCCGCCAACCGAATACCATGGCTACTCTTATCAAAGAATGCCTCGGCCTGTAGCTTGGACACCCCTCTTTGTTTGGCGACCTGTTCAATTAACCGCTCGCGCCGCTCGCTACCCTTGGGCATGTTCATAATATCGCCAAGAGTTGTTACTTCTTGCTTTCCTCCTTCTCCCTGGACGACGAACTTCTTATTCCAGTCGTACATGCGCGGCCAGTAGTTAGGATCGTCTTCGATCGCTGAAAACGGAATCTCCTTACGCTTGCCGCCTTCATAAGCAACCACCGCAAGACCTGCATCCGCGAGTCTCTTTCGAACGGTTGAGAAGAATTTGCGGTAGGCGTCGGCTGCTTTGTTGATTCGCGGGTCATCGGAATGCCCCTTGCCTTCAATGATCTTGGTGGCGAGCTCGTGCTCGGCTGGCTTCAGTCTGTGATCGGAAATGATCTCCGCGACCATGCCGCCAAACTCGCCGCGGTAGTTGCCGGAGCGGAGATCGTAGTCGATCATGCGACGCTTGAGTTCCGCGCCTTCCGTAGCCATACCGGCCTCGCTGAAGATTTTCTCGACGGCGCGATCTCCAGAGGTGCCAAACATCCAGATACTCGACTTGAGAAAGTGGGATGCAGCCCGTCCGTTATCCTTCAAATCGCTTATGCCAATGCGCGCGCGGTCGGAAAAGTCCTTCTTCGTCAGGCTTTCGAGCCAAATCAGCGCCTCATTCTCCATGTCCCGCGTCTTGCGGTTTACGGCTTCCTGGACCGGTTCGCCCGAGCCCATAGCCTGCCGCCCGTATTCCTTGGCTGTCGTCTTGATGACGCCCTCATTCGCGGTGATGGCGCGCGCCGCCGGCGCTGGAAGCGATTCCGTCCGCTTCATCAGGTCAGCCCAAGCATCGTTTGCCGCGCGCTGCCATGGATCGCCTTCTTCCTTTGGCCCCTGGTAGAGCCTGCGGCCCTGTCCCTTGTACTTCATGCCTTTGTTCTTGGCGTCCTTCGCCTTCGGCATTTCGAAGTCTTTGAGATGGGTGTAGCTGGCTCCCTCGCCGTCCTGCTCCCACTCGGCAGCCTGCGTCTGAACTTCCTCGCCCTGCTCGTACTGCAGCATCTCCTCTGGAATGCCGACCGACTCGCGCAGGTTCTTCGAGAGCTTCGACTCCATCTTCTCGCCGTAGACCGCCGCCTTGAGAGCGCGCATCCTTGGCAGAATCTTCGTCGCCAGCACCTTCATCTCCGGCAAAGTGTCAGATGTCAGAAACACGTTTGCCACATTCGACTTCGTGCCGTAGCGCCATGGCCTCGCCGTTCCCTGTTCGAACATGATTCCAGACCACGGTAGGCCCATGAAAATTCCCATCCGTGGGCGATCTCCAACTTTGTCCTGGGGGTTGGCTCCGACACCGCCGGCTGCATACGTCATATAGAGCGCATCTTTATCGCCCGCCATGAACTGCGAAAGCTCGTCGGCGCGCAACTCATTCGCCTCTCCAGCGAAGATGCCCACCTTGTCGCCGAAGGCCTCGCGCATCTTCGCGACCACATCCGGCAGCGGCGGCAGCATCTTGTTGATGTCCGCACCCTCGCCGCCTGGCAGGTTGTGGAAGAAATCCATGCCCTGATCTGCGCCAGACCGGTACTCGGAAAAGAAGATAGGCTTCCAGCCATCGGCAATCGCCTTCTTGCCTAGCTCGATCGCTTCCGGCAGCCGCTGACCTTCGATATACCGCTTGAGGTATATTGCTTCGTGCCCGGCCGTTGGCGTCAGATAGCGACTCATGCCGGCGCGCTTGAAGGATTCCATAGCCATCGCAAAGGCTTTGCGGATGTTACGCACACCCTGGCGCACTTCAGGCGTCTGCGGAACCAGAGCGACGTGGGCCTCGACGCCATCCATGTCCTTGTGCAGCGTCTGCCACTGCCCGCGCTCGATGATCTGCTGTCGCAACTTCTCGAGCTTTTTGGCGGAGGTGCCACCGCTGTAGGTATTTGGCCCAACTTCCGTCAAACCAAACTGCCTTGCCCATTCCGTGAATCCTCCCTTCGGCCAGAGTCCCAGCTTGTGCATGTAGCCGAGTTCCATCACCGTCGAATACGGGGTTCCGCTTGAGTAGACCACCTTCTTTGCGGCATGCCCGAGTAAGACGACAGACTTGCCCTGTTCGGAGTCCGTCCAGTTCCGAGCCTCTGCTGACTCGTCGAACAGCACAAAGTCCCACGGAACAGAGAGCACACCCCTATTTCCGCGAATTCCTGCGTAAGTCGCTGCATACATTCCAGTCTGAAGTTCGGCCATGTTGGTCGGCAACTCGTCTACGTCCACGCCATACTTGCGCGCCGTGTCCACGTAGCCGTCGGCCTCATGGATCAGGTTCTGACTGCGCGTTATCAGCAATCCAACCTTGTCACCGCCCGTTCCAAGCAGGTGATTGGCGATGGCGGACAACATGTGGGTTTTCCCGCTGCCCATCGGAGCCGCGAGGATCGTAGCGTCATGCTGCTGGAGCGCAGAGAGAGCGCCTTCGATAGCCTCCGCCTGCCCTGGATAGATCATCAACTGCCGCACATCTGCATCGAGGCGCACAGTCGGCGGAGGCGTCCCAGTCGGCAATCCCAGCGCCTCGACATGCTCGCGCCACTTATCAGGATCGGTAACCGGCGTCCCGCGCTGACGGTCCGGAGCCTTGAGTTTGGCCGCCTTTACGTCTGCGAGGGGGTGCTTTTCGGGCTTGGCGATTTCTCCGGAGCCTCGTTTACCTTTTGCGGTGCCATGTTCCCCGTCGACTTTTCCGGGCTGTTCAGGAACTCGGTCAACTGGCTTTTCTTCTCGAACCCCAGCAGGTCCATCAGGTACTCTTCCCGGTTTGCCACGTTCGCCTCCTAGTGAGATTGCCGTTGGATCGCCCTGCGATTGCTGCGTGGTCATCGCCTGCGCTGGGGTTGTCGGCTCATCCATCGTCGGCCTCTCGCTGACGCCATGGACGAGTTGGATAACGCTCGTGTCTTTCGGAGGCGCAGTACCGCCAACAACGAAGGTTGAGCCTCTTAACTTGTTCTCGACGCCATTTAGCAGACCACGGAGTCTTGCTTGCTCTCGCGGGTCGCTCGTCTTCTTCAACTGCGCTTCGAGGTCTTTAGCCTTACGCGCCAACTCCATCGTTTCGTTCAGACCGGGCTGGTAGAGTTTTTTGCCCTTCGCGTCAGCCAGAACGTAGATGGTATCCTTGCCGGGTTCCTTGTACATCCGGTAGGCTTTGACGCCATTTTTCTTGTCGTTGATGAAGTTGCGAGCTTCCTCTTCGTCGAGAAACAGGAACTTCTTGCCGTTGGCGCTCACCTCGCGTGTGCTGTAATCGACGGATTTGAGATTCTTCGGCCACTCGCCCTTAGCGCCTTCCGCCAGAGCGTCAGGATCAATCCGCGCCGTAATCGGCTTGCGCTCCGCTCGATTCCAGTCATACCAACTATCGAACATGGCGTTAAGTTCTTTCGATCCTGCCGCCAGTTTGCGTCCGGTAACCGCGTCGTAGACCGACTGCATCGCCTTATGGATGACGCCGAAGACTTTTTCCATCTTCCCGCGGCGAATTCCACCGTCGAAGTGATATCGCTCCAGGGCTTGGCTAAACATCTCCTCTTGGGCTTCAGTCCACTCTTCGCCCGGTTTCGCGCCGACAAACTGATTAGCGATAGCCTGAAATTCTGGCTTCATGTGCTTGCGGATATAGTGGCCGACTTCATGAATAAAGGTAGAGATGTCGGCTGAGTCGCACAGCCGGATTACAGCCTGGGCCTCGCCTATCATCTCCATATAGCCGCGGGCATTGCCATCTTTGCCGCCAACCTGAAAGTTAAGCCGACGGTTTCCAAGAACTTCCTCGGCAGTCATTCCGAGCGCGCGGGGAAGGATTTGCTCTAGGTATTGCGCTGCTGCCTCCGCCTGCTCTGGGGGTAGGTTGGGATGATTTTCGAGAGCCTTATGCAGGTCGCGGATAGTGCGCGGTCCTTCAGGAATTGCCTCGGTCACACTGCTAGAATCAGGCGTCACATCGGCAACCGCAGTCTCTATATGGACTTCAGGCTCAACCGGCAGCGGACCACGGCCAGCCTCGATTACAGCCTTCGCTGCGTCGGGCAGGCCAGTTACCGCGCCCCATTCTTCCGGCATGACGCTGAGCTTGCCGCCGTTGCCGTCGCTGAATTTGCCGGCGATGTGGGTATTGAACGCCTCTGCCGGATGAGCCGCGCCAAACATGGTGGATTGGGTTCCGGCTGCCTCATCTGCATACCGAGCAATCATCGTCGCGTAATCGCGCGGTGACGCCTCTAACGCGCGAGCCAGCGCTTCAACCGCCGGGTGTGGCGGAGCAACATGCGCCTGGCCATCCAGAAGCAGATCGACCTGTGGACCAAAGCCATTCTTGTCCTGATAGTTCGTCGGGTGAAGATATCGCTCGATCAGCGATTCGGAACCTTCGCCGCGCTTCTGGGCTTCGGGCGTGGCCAGTTTTAGTAACCTAGCCTCCGCATCTTGTGCCCGATTCAATAGCCGCACCGCGTCCGTGTTGAACGATGCCAGATTCCAGTTCTCGCCAGCGCTGCGCATCTTGATGAACGACATGCCGGCGCGGGTCAGCCTGTCCCTGGTCTCCTTGCTGGCATCTTTCAGAACCTCCGAGTCAGTTACAGTCAACCCCATCATCAGGTTCTCGAACAGGTCTTTTGCCTTCTCCTTGAGTTCGCCTGTCGCTGGATCGACAAACTCGACGCGCCGGTTTGGAGAGATCGCGCCGGCATCCATCAGGAGCTTGGCGATTTCCGCAGACCGCGCACGCATAGCCTCGCGCACCGTGGTTGCCGTTCCCTTGCGATCGAAGATGTCGAGCGAGTCAATAATTCCGCTGAGACGGTCGGTAAACTCGGGCGTCAGCAGATTCGCCATCGCCGTGCCCATATCGACTTCGCCGATACCCCTCGACTGGGAATCGTTCATGTCGATGCCCATTAGCGCCCACTGCGCACTGTTCCGGTCTACCGGCTCGTCCAGCACCTTGAGTAGGACAGGATTCTTGTATTTGAGGATTTCCGCCGGGTCGATGCCGAATGATGCCGCGCGCGCGTGGAAGTCCTCGACGTACTTCGCGTAGCCGGTTGGGTTGTCCCTCATCATCATCGCCAGAGAGATCGACCGGCCATTGGCTGAGACGACGTGCATGTCCTGATCGACGACTGCCGGGCCGTCCATCGTCGTCACGCCATTAGCCAGAAACACGTCGTTGTCCGGGTTCATCGTCCGGCGATGGGCTTCGGTTTGTGCATCCACGTCCGTCGAATAGTCGCGCGGCTGAACAATCTGGTTCACGCCTGGGCGCTTCTCGAAGGTGTGCGGCATGTGCGAGGTCTGGAGATCGGTCAACTCGCCGACGGCATAGTGAGCCTTGTAGCCTTCCGGATTGCGCGGAGTGACTACGCGGGTTTCACGTCCAACCGACACCTTCAGCGGCTTGCGCACTGCGGCAACTGGCGGAGGCGAGCTGGAAAGTTGCGCTCCCACCACAATCGCATCGGCTTTGGCTTTGGCCAGATTCGCTGCGGCTTGCGCGGCGTCCGCTTCCTGTTTCTTGCCATTGGCCCTTAAATCGTCGGCTGCCTGCTGCAAGTCGGCTGCCTGACTTGAGAAATGAATGACCTGCTTGACGTTCGATTCGCGGCCATCTTCTGAACCTTCCCGCACTTTAGCCGCCGCCGCTTCCGCTATTTCCCTCAGAACGTGATCTTCCGCCGCCGCGCGAACCTGCCGCATCTTGGTCAGAAACTCGTTGGTCGCCGGGGTCCGCAACCTGGCCGGAAGACTCTGCGCGTCCTTTTCGATCTTGAAGGTCGGATTGCCGTCTTTGTCGCTCCATTTGCCGTCATCGGATCCACCATGGCCGCAGCTTCTCCCACAATCAGCCAGTTCGGTCCGGCGACGCGGCCATGCATGCGGCAAATGAACGATGTGACCGATGGGGCAATGGCCGGCACAGCCCGCAAAAGACTCTCAAAGCGAGGGAACCGGCCTAGCTTCTCTCTCAAGATAGCTTCCACGGTTTCCCCCTGCTCGCGACCGGCCTTGATCGTCTCCCCGGTGGCCACATATCCCACGCTGATGGTGTTGGGGGTGATGGGTATTTCCCAAACCCATTCCATGTAGGGTGGCTTCACTCC
>Ga0209007_1000264_pt1 | contig 26010 bp, 15 predicted proteins | sample JacPinW_OM1H0_O2_FD_187961 | JGI IMG/M metagenome (GOLD analysis project Ga0209007, IMG submission 187961) | Forest soil microbial communities from Algoma, Ontario, Canada - Jack Pine, Ontario site 1_JW_OM1H0_O2 (SPAdes) (version 2) | ecosystem: Environmental > Terrestrial > Soil > Boreal... | reverse complement strand
CTTATGTTAACAAGTATTGAACAGGCTAATTGCGCCAGAGAGTACAAATTGAGTGCGCAGTTTGGCACCTCGATGTCGGCTTAACTTATCCACATGAATGCAGAAGTCATGAAGGGTTCGACTGTTCGTCGATTAAAAAGTTACACGAGCTGGGTTAAATACGTCGTAAGACAGTATGGTTTCTATCTTCTAGGGGAAATTAGAATAAAATAAAGATGGCCCCCTCGTACGAAAGGAGCTGGGTATATTAACCTCTGGTTTACCTGTTGTTTATGTGCCCAATATTAATTTAAGTATAAATGTATTTATACAGGGATGTTACTATTACTTTAGTAAATTTATAACATAGGCATGGCAGGAACGCTATGTTAGTTAAAGATAAGTGTTGAATGCATCTAGGCACGAAACTTACTTTAAGATATTCTTAAATATACGTGGTTCAACACCACGACTTTAGACGTGAAGATGTCTAATTAATAGGCTTTAGCTGAAAGGATTTAAATATATTTAGGCATAAAGTACTAATTTTTAATTCACTAATATTATTTATATCTCACATTATAAGATTACAATATCTTTCATAAAATGAATTATTAGGTATTATTTTTCCACTAATTCAGTTAGCCTGGTTAGCATAAAAGTAATGTAACTGTTTTGTAACCAGTTGAAGCAAGTGCGATACTTGCACTGGGCTTATATATGTATTACTAGGCCTCATAGTCAAGTGGTTTAAGACATAATGTTTTCATCATTATATTCAAGGGTTCGAGCCCCTTTGGGGCTATATATTTACATACCTGTATTCACTATAAGCATACTCATTTATATATATATATATAATATATGCGGATTAATGTAATAGTAACATAATTGGCTCATGCCCAGTAAATAAAGGTGCAAATCCTTTGTCCGTACTTATATATTATATATATAATAATGAATTATTTTCATGATAAAAGAAAAAGTGTGTTTTATATACTATATCATATCTAGTATAATAATAATTACATATTATAAAAAGGAAGGGTTATAGCTTAATTGGTAAAGCAAACTGCTCATGACGGTTGAAATAAGTGTTCGAATCACTTTTGCCCTATAGAATCTAGATAGATATCTATCTATATATAGATCCGAGTGCTGAAAATGGTAGACAGCGCAAGTTTAAGCTTTGCTGACATAATGTCGTAAACGTTCAAGTCGTTTCTCGGATAATATTATATAAAGGGGACATAGTTTAATTGGTAAAACTGCGATTTTGCATATCGTTATCTCAGGATCGAGTCCTGATGTCTCCATATAATACTATCAAATATCTTGTATTATGTTATGTTACTTTTATAAAAATTAAAAAAACACCGCTTTTGTATATAATTAGATGTAGGTAAACAAAAGCCACTTAATTTTAAAGTCGCTCGAGAAGCTCAATTGGTGGAGCGGAACTCTGAAGATGTTTAGGCTGTAAGTTCAAATCTTACCTCGAGCAATATATATATATTGAATATAAAAATATATTGCAACTTAAAGTAATAATATTTATTCATAGTAATGAATAAACTTTAGAAAGATTAAGAAAAAGGTAATGATGGAATTGGTAGACATGAATAGCTTAGGACTATTTGATTTTAAAATCTTATCCGTTCAAGTCGGATTTACCTTATATAAATATATATATATATATATTATAATTAACACAAATATGTTGTAGACTAATAGGTAAGTCATAAATTTTTGGTATTTATCATTGAGTGTTCGAATCACTCCAGCATAAATATTTTAGGTGGATATAGTTCAATAGGTAGAACAATTGTATGTGGCACAATATGTTCCCTGTTCGAGCCAGGGTATCCTCCCATCATAATTAACTGTGTATAATATACAATTAAAATTAATCTAGCCCGAGTAGTTTAATGGTAAAAACATTAATTTCATGCATTAAAAATGAGAATTCGAATTTCTCTTCTGGCTATATACTTAATATAAAGTTAACTATAGAATACATATATAATAATATATATGTATATATATTATATAAAAAAGAAAAGAAAGAAAAAAGTATTTTATAGAGTACATATTAAAAGGTTCGAATCCTAAAAAGCAATGTTAGTTTTTTCCATATTATTTTTATTATTATCAAATGCCGTCACATTGAGACGAGATAAATCAATACTCTTTAGTAGGATTTCCATAATTATATTGTTATATTCTAGCTTATTTGCTATAAATAGTTTATATATGACTTCCATAGATAGGGGTATAGGTATATATAGTGGTTTGTTTCATGCTACTAGTATTACGCAAATATTTCATATATTTATATTTCTAATAAGTGCAGTTATATTACAATTAACTGCATTTTTTCCTAGAAGAGTGTGATCAGAAAAATATTCTTCACTTAGTAAGATTTTTTCTTATAATTTTATGTATTACAGAAGAAAAATAATAAATAAAATGGGAGAACAATTTAAAATAATAGAGTATCCTTTAATTATATTATTCATAATAACAGGATCCGTATTTTTAATAAGTACAAGTGATTTAGTTTCTATATTTTTGAGTATAGAATTACAAAGCTATGGTCTATATCTATTAAGTACATTGTATAGAAATTCAGAGCTAGCCACTTCAGGTGGTTTAACTTACTTTTTATTAGGCGGTTTAAGTTCTTGTTTTATACTTTTAGGAACTAGTTTATTATATTCAAACTCGGGTCTTACTAATCTAGATGGTTTATATATTATAAGTAACTTAAGTGATATCGCAAATAGTAATACTATATCATATTGATATAAACATCAATATATAAATATGTCTTTACTTATACTAAGTGTAGGGTTCTTATTCAAAATAAGTGCTGCTCCTTTTCACTTCTGATCTCCGGATGTATATGATGCTATACCAACTATAGTAACAACATTTGTGGCCATAATAGCCAAGATATCTATATTAATATTTTTATTAGAATTGGTGCACTATACTAGTAATTCCTTATTCACTTCAGAATTCAGTTGAACTTCGAGTTTATTAGTTAGCTCCCTACTCTCACTTATTATAGGTACGATATTAGGTTTAACACAATCTAGAATAAAAAGATTATTTGCCTATAGTACTATAAGTCATTTAGGTTTTATACTTTTAGCTCTAGCTATTAATAGCATAGAATCTATTCAAGCATTTATATTTTATATATTACAATATACTTTAAGTAATTTAAATGCTTTTATATTGCTTATAAGTATAGGATATTCTTTATATTATTATGTAAATGAGAATAAAGAATATCAGGAATTATCAGATAAAAATAATTCTCCAATACAATTGATTAGTCAAATAAAAGGATTTTTTCATATAAATCCTATATTATCACTTAGTTTTGTGATAACTATATTTTCCTTTGTAGGTATACCACCCCTTATAGGATTTTTTGCTAAACAGATGGTATTAAGTGCTGCTTTGGATAGTGGATATGTATTTCTTACTTTAATTGCTATATTAACTAGTGTTATAGGTGCTGTTTATTATTTAAATATAGTAAAACAGATTTTTTTCGATAAATCTGAGTATACAATAAATCCTGAATTAGATAATATAGACATTCATGCTAGTATTACTAAAAAAGACATCTTAATAGAAAAATTTAAATTTAACTGTGGTAATATAGTTTTATCAAGTTACCTAACTATATCAATTAGTACATTAACACTGATTATTTCATTATTTGTATTTATGCCTCAAGAATGATTAAGTATGGCTAATATATTAGCACTAATATTATTTAATTATTAAATGACAAGTATAACATTTTTCTTTTTTTTTATACCTTTATTAGCTTTTATTTTATTAGTAGTAAATTTAATATTTGCACCGCATAATTCTTACCAAGAAAAAGATAGTGCATTCGAATGTGGATTTCATTCATTTCTTGGTCAAAATAGAACACAGTTTAGTATATCTTTTTTTATCTTTGCGCTTCTTTTTCTATTATTTGATTTAGAAATTCTTTTAGTTTATCCTTATGTGGTAAGTTCTTATAGTAATGGTATATATGGTTTAATGTTAATGCTTATATTCTTCTTGGCCTTAACTTTAGGGTTTGCTTTTGAATTAGGTAAGAATGCATTAAAAATAGATAGTAGGCAAATGTTTTTCTTAAGAAATAAAAGCTCAAGTATTAGTACTTATATTTCTATAAGTAATATAATTAATATAATTATATAAGATAGTTTGTAAGTAAAATTTCTTGGTGTTAAAAATAAAATTAAAATAAAATAAATTTTTTTAACACTAAGCTGTCCTAGGGTTTCTAGCTCTTAATATATAAGTATATACATTACAAAGATTATACAATATGACATATAGCTTAATATGAGAAACATTTATAATCATGTATTTTCTTATTAAAAAATTTATCATGAAAGTTTATTAAAAACTTTCATCTATATATCATATGTGAGACTTTATAAAAAGCTCAAAGACGTAATAGAAGGGCTAGAAAATTTTTTAAGTTAAAAAAATGTTTTTTCACATTATAAAAAATATATACAACAATTGCGACGCCGCAAGACCTTGAGGTTTGTATTTTCAGGATAGTGCAACACCACAAATGGAGGGTTTAGTAGAACTACATGATAATATAATGTTCTATTTAGTTATAATATTATTTGCTGTTGGATGAATAATGATTTCAATAGTTATAAATTATGTTAGTGAAAAATCACCTATTTCACATAAATATTTAAATCATGGAACTTTGATAGAATTAATATGAACTATTACTCCTGCTTTAATATTAATACTTATAGCATTCCCATCTTTTAAATTATTATACTTAATGGATGAAGTTAGTGATCCCGCTATGTCAGTATTGGCTGAAGGACACCAATGATATTGAAGTTATCAATATCCCGATTTCCTGACTTCGGAAAATGACTTTATAGAATTCGATTCATATATAGTACCAGAATCTGATTTAGAAGAAGGAGCATTAAGAATGTTAGAGGTAGATAATAGAGTTATAATACCTGAATTAACACATGTAAGATTTATAGTTACGGCAGCGGATGTTATTCATTCATTTGCCTGTCCAGCTCTAGGTATTAAATGTGATGCTTATCCGGGTAGATTAAATCAGGCATCTGTTTTAATTAATAGAACAGGAACATTCTATGGACAATGTTCAGAAATATGTGGTATTTTACATAGTTCTATGCCTATAGTTGTTGATTCAGTAACAATAGAAAAATTCTTATTATGATTGTATGAACAATAATGCATAGTATATTTTCCTAACCAAAAATTCAGGATAAATTATGCTAATAACAAATATTATTTAAAATAACAATTATATTTTAAAACAATAATTTTTTTTTTAATATACAATGAATCTATCTTTAATACTTTTTTTAATTGGAATTTTAGGATTTGTCCTAAATAGAAAAAATATAATATTAATGCTTATTTCAATTGAAATAATGCTTTTAGCTATTACATTTCTAATATTGATAAGTTCACTTAGCTTTGATGATATATTAGGTCAAACCTATGCTATATATATTATAGCAATTGCTGGTGCAGAATCAGCAATAGGTTTAGGTATTCTAGTCGCTTTTTACAGATTAAGGGGAAGTATAGCTATAGAATATAAATAATGTATCTAGCCATAATAATCTTACCTTTATTAGGAGCAATAGTTTCCGGATTTTTTGGAAGAAAAGTCGGAGTTAGCGGAGCACAATTAATTACATCTTTCTCTATAGTTGTAACGACCTTATTAGCAATAGTCACTTTTTTTGAAGTAGGTATAAATAACATACCAGTATCAATAAACCTATTCAAATGAATAGATAGCGAGTCTCTTAATGTATTGTGGGGTTTTCATTTTGATAGCTTAACAGTAAGTATGTTGATACCTGTTCTAATAGTTTCTTCTGTAGTACACATATATTCTATAGGATATATGAGTCATGATCCCCATAATCAAAGATTTTTTAGTTATCTTAGCTTATTTACATTTATGATGATAATACTAGTTACAGCTAATAATTTTTTACTAATGTTTGTAGGCTGGGAAGGAGTAGGTATTTGTTCGTATCTTTTAGTAAGTTTCTGATTTACTAGAATAGCTGCAAATCAAAGTTCTATTTCTGCCTTTTTAACAAATAGAGTGGGTGATTGTTTTCTTACTATAGGTATGTTTGCCATATTATGATCTTTTGGTAATGTTGATTATACTACTGTATTCTCTATAGCTCCCTTTGTTAATGAAAATATAATTACGATTATAGGTATATGTCTAGTAATTGGAGCTATGGCCAAAAGTTCTCAAGTAGGATTACATGTTTGATTACCCATGGCTATGGAAGGTCCTACACCAGTTAGTGCATTAATACATGCAGCTACTATGGTTACTGCTGGTGTATATCTATTAATGCGTGTTAGTCCTTTAATAGAATATAGTTCAACTGTATTAATTATATCTATATGATTAGGAGCAATAACTACTGTATTTAGTAGTCTTATTGGTTTATTCCAACAAGATATTAAAAAAGTTATTGCTTATAGTACAATGAGTCAATTAGGTATGATGGTTATAGCTATAGGTCTCTCATCTTATAATATTGCCTTATTTCATCTAGTAAATCATGCTTTTTATAAGGGATTACTATTCTTAGGGGCAGGTGCTGTAATACATGCAGTATCTGACAACCAAGATTTTAGGAAATATGGTGGATTAAGATCATTCTTACCCTTAACTTATTCTGTTATGTTAATAGCAAGTCTTAGCCTAGTAGCTTTTCCCTTTATGACAGGATTTTATAGTAAAGATTTCATATTAGAATCTGCGTATGGTCAGTTCTATTTCACTGGTATTGTAGTTTATTTTATAGCTACTATTGGTGCTATGTTTACTACTTTGTATTCAGTTAAAGTATTGTATTTAACCTTTTTAACTAATCCAAATGGACCATTAAGTAATTATAAAGATTCTATTACTATGCATCCAGCTCATGAAGGAGATATTTTCATGAGCCTGCCTTTAATAATACTAGCTATATTTTCTATATTCTTTGGGTATATAAGTAAAGATATGTTTATTGGTCTAGGTACAGGGTTTTTCGCAGATAATAGTATCTTTATTCATCCCATAAGGGAAATTATGTTAAATACAGAATTTGCTGTACCTACTTTATTTAAATTATTACCTTTAGTTTTTACTCTTTCACTTAGCATCATAGCTATATTTATATCAGAATTTATTCCAAAAATTCTGATAAATTTTAAGTTAAGTAAAATGGGTTATAATATATTTAATTTTTTTAATCAACGTTTTTTTATTGAACTTCTTTATAATAAATATATTACTAGTCTTATTTTAAAATTAGGAGGTCAAACTACTAAAATTTTAGATAAAGGAAGTGTGGAATTATTAGGACCTTTTGGTTTAGAGAAAGGACTATTGTCATTAAGTAGAAGTATATCTACTTTGGATACGGGCGTGATTACTAGTTATGCCCTATATATTTTAGTAGGCCTTATATTTTATATTTTAATACCCTATCTTTATTTATTTGATAATAGTTTATTATTATTAATATTGTTATCACTCTTTACTATTACTAATAATAAGTCCATAAGTGACAAAATAAATTATACTAATCTACGATTAAAAAGCATGTACGGTGGAAATTAATATTAATTACTTAAAACCATAAATGATAATTTTATTATTAAATAGTAATGACATATAAAGTTTATCTATTTTACTGTAAAACCAAGCAATCCTCATTATCTTATAGCTCTTATAAAAACTGTGTTACATTTTAACCATAAGATTACTTACTTTTTATTAATGGAGTTGAAAAGTAAAGAATACAATATATTCTATTTACATATATAATAGATAAACACATTTATTATATTTCACATTTTCCTATAGACATTAAAAAATTTTTTTTAAGAATAAAAATTACGAATAAAAATTAGGATTAATTAAAAAAAAATGAGAATTTTAAAAAGCCATCCTCTATTAAGATTAGTTAACTCTTATATAATTGATTCACCACAACCAAGTAATTTAAGTTACTTATGAAATTTCGGGTCTTTATTGGCTGTTTGCTTAATTATACAAATTATAACAGGTGTAACTTTAGCAATGCATTATAATCCTAGTGTACTAGAGGCATTTAATTCCATAGAACATATAATGCGTGATGTAAATAATGGCTGATTAATACGTTATTTACATAGTAATACCGCGTCAGCATTTTTTTTTCTTGTTTATTTACATATAGGAAGAGGATTATACTATGGATCTTATAGAGCTCCTAGAACATTAGTTTGAACTATTGGTACTGTCATATTTATACTAATGATAGCTACAGCTTTCTTGGGTTATGTTTTACCTTATGGACAGATGTCATTATGAGGAGCAACAGTTATTACTAACTTAATGAGTGCAATACCATGAGTTGGTCAAGATATAGTTGAATTTATTTGAGGTGGTTTTAGTGTTAATAATGCTACATTAAATAGATTTTTCTCTTTACATTATGTATTACCTTTTATATTGGCTGCATTAGCTTTAATGCATTTAATTGCACTTCACGACTCTGCAGGTTCGGGTAATCCTTTAGGTATTTCAGGTAATTATGATAGATTACCTTTTGCTCCTTACTTTCTTTTCAAAGATTTAATAACTATATTTATATTTATTATAATATTAAGTGTATTAGTATTCTTTATGCCTAATTTATTGGGAGATAGTGAAAACTATGTAATGGCTAATCCTATGCAAACTCCTCCAGCTATAGTCCCTGAGTGATATCTTTTACCTTTTTATGCAATATTAAGATCTATACCTAATAAATTATTAGGTGTTATTGCTATGTTTAGTGCTATTTTAATTTTACTAGCTATGCCCTATACTGATTTAAGCAGAAGCAGAGGTATACAATTTAGACCTCTAAGTAAAATAGCCTTCTTTATTTTTCTAGCCAATTTTTTAATTTTAATGGTATTGGGTGCTAAACATGTGGAAAGTCCCTTTATAGAATTTGGACAAATTAGTACATTTATATATTTCTCACATTATTTAATAATAGTGCCTATTATTAGTTTACTTGAGAATAGTTTAATAGAACTAGTAAGTAAATCTAGTAAATAACTATTAATAATAATTAAGGCTCAAATTATGTAAGACTTTTTATGAAATTTTTATAGAATATTATGTATTTTTTACATTTTTTTAGATAATTAGATTACCTACAAAAAGTAAATTATATTACTATAGTATTTAATGATTTTAATTATTAATTTTAATAATTATAAAAAAATATGATTTAATTATTATAGCCATTTTATTAAGACAAATATATAGAGTAATTATAAGTGGCTTTGCAGTCATATTTTTTTAATATCAATAATGCATAAAATATATAGTGGATAGCTAATAAATAGTTAATGCTCTGTGTATTGTAAATACATTAGATTTAATGTATTTACATTTTTATTAGCTTAATGATAAAGCAAGATTATTTTATTATCTATATCCCAGTTTAAATCTTGGATAAAAATAAGACAATATACAAATAAGTAATAACACGTTTATTTTAATGTTGGTAAATGCCAACTCTTAACAGTTAATCTGTTAAAATCCTTACATTAAATATATTTAATATAGGGCGTTTATAAATATTATATCTACCTAGTGCTGATAGTAAATTGTACTGTCTTCTTTAAATAGCAAGCATAGAGTTCTTTATATAATTTATGTTAAGTTATCATCAGCATTTATATTTTATAAAATATAATAGTAATGTAATAGTAGACAGCAATCTATTTTTTTCAAAAGAAGATAATTTTAATAAATTACATACTTTAAAATCTAATATTTCATTATGAACAGAAAGATGATTTTTATCTTCAAATGCTAAAGATATAGGTACACTGTATTTAATATTTGCAATCTTTTCTGGGCTATTAGGTACAGCTTTTTCAGTATTGATAAGATTAGAATTAAGTGGACCCGGGGTTCAGTACATAGCAGATAATCAATTATATAATAGTATTATTACTGCTCATGCTATATTAATGATATTTTTTATGGTTATGCCTGCTATGATAGGAGGATTTGGGAATTTTTTATTACCATTATTAATAGGAGGTCCAGATATGGCATTCCCCAGATTAAATAACATAAGTTTCTGATTATTACCTCCTAGTTTAATATTATTTTTATTCGCTAGTGGTATAGAAAATGGTGCTGGTACAGGTTGAACGCTATACCCGCCTTTAAGCGGAATACAGGCGCACAGTGGACCTAGTGTAGATTTAGCAATTTTTGCCCTACACTTAGCAGGTGTAAGTAGTTTATTAGGGGCTATAAACTTTATAACTACTATACTTAATATGAGAAGTCCAGGTATAAAATTACACAAATTAGCTTTATTTGGTTGAGCTATAGTGGTTACAGCTGTATTATTATTATTATCATTACCTGTTTTAGCAGGTGCAATTACAATGGTTTTAACTGATAGAAATTTCAATACCTCATTTTTTGAGGCAGCAGGGGGTGGTGATCCTATACTTTATCAACATCTCTTTTGATTCTTTGGTCATCCTGAAGTATATATCTTAATTATACCAGGTTTTGGTATAATTAGTACAACAATATCGGCTAGTTCTAATAAAAGTGTTTTTGGGTATTTAGGTATGGTATATGCTATGATGTCTATAGGAGTATTAGGATTCGTTGTTTGAAGTCATCACATGTATACAGTTGGATTAGATGTGGATACAAGGGCTTATTTCACAGCTGCTACATTAATTATAGCCGTTCCAACTGGTATTAAAATTTTTAGTTGATTAGCTACATGTTATGGGGGATCTTTACAATTAACACCTTCAATGTTATTTGCCTTAGGTTTTGTTTTTATGTTTACAATTGGAGGATTAAGTGGAGTTGTTTTAGCTAACGCTTCTCTTGATATAGCTTTTCACGACACTTACTATGTTGTTGCTCACTTCCATTATGTATTAAGTATGGGTGCCGTATTCGCATTGTTTAGTGCTTGATATTTCTGAATTCCTAAGATATTAGGATTAGAGTATAATGTAACATTAGGTAAAGTGCATTTTTGAATAATGTTTATAGGAGTTAATCTTACTTTCTTCCCACAACATTTTTTAGGTTTACAAGGAATGCCTCGTAGAATTAGTGACTATCCTGATGCATTTGCAGGTTGAAATCTTGTAAGTAGCTTTGGTAGTATTGTTAGTGTTGTTGCTACTTGATTATTCTTATATATTGTATATGTGCAATTAGTAGAGTCTCGTGTTACAAATAGATATCCATGATTGAGCCCTGAGTTCTATAGCGATAGCTTGCAGACATTGTTGAATAGAAGTTACAGTTCTTTAGAATGAGCACTAACTAGTCCACCTAAGCCTCATGCATTTGTGAGTTTACCTATACAAAGTTATTTTTATAGCAATTTTTTTACAGTAAAAAATATACTATTTCAATGTAATAATCTTACTAAAAAAACCAGTATAGTTTTTTCAGCCTTAGAATATATTGTACATTATATTAATTTATCCTATATACAAAAAACACAAGGTTTTGTAACTAGACCTTTAGCTAGTACTTGTATTCATGGTATAGTTGGTTTATGTACCTTGTGTTATCAAGCTAAACAAGCTACCATTATAGCTTGTACACATAGCTGAATACAATTTTCTGATACAACAATGCTTGGAGTTGCTTGTGATTTTAATTTACCTATACATACGGCTGCCACTACAAGTAATGCTGTAATACACGTGTGTAGTATATGTCATGCCATAGCATGTAGTGATTGTTTTGTAGGTTAATGTAACAAATTATATTTATATATCTCTCAAAGCTATATTTTTATTATAATAAAAATATTAGTCTAATTTACTTTACTTTAATCTTTTATTATAGAAGGCTTAACTGTATATAATGTTAAACTTATATACAGTTAAGAGTTATGTGGCAAAAGGTTTGCGTTTTGATTGCAGATCATAAATTAGAGGTTCGATTCCTCCATAACTCTATGCCTATATATTAATAGATAATATCTATTAATATAGATAGCTATTAATCAAAAGTAAGTAATTTTTTATACCTATTTTAATTATAGGTATAAGCGATTTATACTTTACCGATAATCTTTTTATAAATCTTTTAGGGAAAAAGATTTTTTTCCCTAAATTATTATCTATGGCTTTAATTTTTATAATCTAATTAAATATTTAAAATAAAAATGTAAGATATATATAAATATGTATATTAACTAATAACATAATTAAAAGCAACGAAGGTTTCCTTCCTTATAGTACAGTATTGTAAAATGATACAAGCAGCTAAAATTATAGGAACAGGTCTAGCCACTACAGGTTTAATAGGAGCTGGGGTAGGTATTGGTGTAGTTTTTGGAGCATTAATTTTAGGTGTAGCTAGAAATCCTTCATTAAGAGGTCAATTATTTGCATATGCTATTTTGGGATTTGCATTTGCTGAAGCTACCGGTTTATTTGCCCTTATGATGGCTTTCCTTTTATTATATGTAGCATAATACTACATATAGTTAGTTAGTTTATTGTAAAAATTACATTTTATTTTTACCATTCTTATTAGCTCAATGGTAGAGCAAGATACTTCTAATATCGGGATCTTAGTTCGACTCTGAGATAAGAATTATTAAAACAATAATTTGGCTATAAAGCCTAAAGAATTTTTAATACTAAAATAATAATTAAAGATTATTTAATAGTACCTTAAATAATTTTTATATATAAAATAGTGTATTATACATTATATAATTATTATTATTAATTTAAATTTTTATTAATACTATATACAATATAATTTATTGCATTAAACTATTAATAAAATTACATAAATAAATTAAAATATGTTGTATTTACCTACCTTAATTTCAATAATAGAGGTTTTATTAGTCACCGTTCCTGTATTATTGGCAGTGGCTTACGTTACAGTGGCTGAGAGAAAAACAATGGCAAGTATGCAAAGAAGATTGGGACCTAATATAGTAGGATACTATGGTTTATTACAAGCATTTGCAGATGCATTGAAATTATTATTGAAGGAATATGTATCACCTACTCAGGCTAACCTTATACTATTTTTTCTTGGTCCTATAGTAACTTTAGTATTCTCTTTATTAGGTTACGCCGTCATACCTTTTGGTCCAGGATTAGCAATAAGTGATTATAATCTAGGTATATTATACATGTTAGCAATATCTTCTTTAGCTACATATGGTATATTATTAGCTGGTTGAAGTGCTAACAGTAAATATGCTTTCCTAGGTTCACTTAGAAGTACAGCCCAGTTGATTAGTTATGAATTGATATTAAGTTCTGCAATATTATTAGTTATCATGCTAACTGGTAGTTTGAATCTTACTGTAAATATAGAGAGTCAAAGGGCAATTTGATTTATAATTCCCCTATTTCCCATATTTATTATATTCTTCATAGGATCCGTAGCGGAAACCAACAGGGCCCCTTTTGATTTAGCTGAGGCTGAATCAGAACTTGTGAGTGGATTTATGACTGAACATGCCGCAGTCATATTTGTTTTCTTTTTTTTAGCAGAGTATGCAAGTATAGTACTAATCTGCATATTAACAACCATTTTATTTTTAGGTGGTTATTTATATTATAATATAGTTCTTGCTATATTAAATATGATTCAATATGTTAATATTGATTATTACTTACAATACTTGGCTAATAAAGAAGTTTGGTTTTCAAATCCTTTAATAGAAGGATTATCTTATGGCTTAAGCTTAGGCTTAAAATCGTCTATTATGATTTTTATATTTATATGAGTTAGAGCCTCTTTCCCTAGAATACGTTTTGATCAATTAATGTCCTTTTGTTGAACTATATTATTACCTATAGTTATTGCATTTATTATACTAGTTCCGTGTATACAATATAGTTTTGAAATAATACCTAGTAATATCTATTTATTCTAAAATGTTTATTTGTAATAATATTAACTATTGCCACTAAATAAATAAAATACTTATAAAATAGTTGCTTTATTCACTACATAACTATATGTAGTCTTAATGAAGATTGTATTATCTATATAATATAATCCTGAGGGAAGTTTGTCTAGTGAAAGTATTATTTATAATATGCTACTTTTGCTTTTATTGTTAATACCTTTGTTGGGAATATTTTTCATATCCACAAGCATGTCTTATAGTTTAACACCTTTAAACGTTAAACGAATAAAATTAATTGCCTTAATTAGTTCTATAATAAATCTTTTTCTTTCATTAATAATTTTTGTATTATTTGATTTTAGTACAAATCAATTTCAATTTGTACAAGAATATTATGAAATAAGTTATTATGACTTTTATTTAGGAATAGATGGATTATCTATTTATTTTGTAATGCTAACTACTATAATTATGCCTATAGCTTTATTATCAAATTGAACATCAATAAGAGATAATATTAGATCTTATCTAATAATAATGTTATTATTAGAAACCCTACTATTAGCGGTATTTCTCGTATTAGATATATTATTATTCTACATCTTTTTTGAAAGTATATTACCTCCCTTATTTTTACTAATAGGAATATTTGGATCCAGTAATAAAGTAAGAGCTAGTTTTTATCTATTTTTATATACATTGCTTGGATCTTTATTTCTATTATTAGCTATCCTTACAATGTCCTCTATAATGGGGACTACAGACTTCGATGCCTTATATAAAACCAATTTTAATTATAGTACACAATTATTTCTATTTTATGGAATATTTATAGCCTTTGCAGTAAAGACACCTACTATTTTTCTGAACACTTGATTATTAAAAGCTCATGTGGAATCTCCTTTAGGTGGTAGTATTGTACTAGCTGCTATAGTTTTAAAATTGAGTTTATATGGGGTACTTAGACTGATATTACCCTTACTACCTAAGGCCTCTTTAGATTACACCTATGTAGTTTATCTTATAGGTGTAATTACCATAATATATGCCAGTTTTAGTACCTTAAGAACCATAGATGTTAAAGAACTTATTGCATATAGCTCTGTATCTCATGCTGCTGTATATTTAATAGGAGTCTTTAGTAATACAATACAAGGTATAGAAGGTGGAATAATTTTGGGATTAGCACATGGTTTTGTTTCGAGCGGTTTATTTATATGTGTAGGAGGTGTACTATATGATAGATCAGGAACTAGATTAATCACTTATTATAGAGGTATTGCTCAAGTAATGCCCTTATTTTCTATATTATTTTTAATCTTGTCTTTAGGTAATTGTGGAGTACCTCTTACTTTAAACTTCGTAGGAGAATTTATGTCTTTATATGGTGTGTTTGAAAGAATACCTTTATTAGGTGTATTAGCTAGTTCTTCTATAGTGTTTTCAGCAGCATATACTATTTATATGTTTAATAGAATAGCCTTTGGAGGATCCTTTTCCAAAGATTTTAAGGCTAATATAGCTGATATTAATAAACGAGAGTTTTATATTTTGTTTGCTTTAGTGTTATTTACGGTTACATTAGGTATATATCCTACACCAATATTGGATGGTTTACACTATTCAACTTCTTCTTTAATATATAGCACCTATAATTTATAAGTAAACTGATAAAATTTTAGTACATCTTTTATTATATAATTCTTATAATTAAAATTATTATTTTTATAAAAATAAAGTTATCCTATAAATTTCTTATCATTAGATAATTACAGTTAAATTGTAAAAACATAGATTCCATAAATAAAAAACTATGCCACAATTAGTACCATTTTATTTCATAAATCAAGTGACATTTGCCTTCATATTACTTATAACTATGATATATCTATTTTCAAAATATATCTTACCAAGATTTGTTCGTTTATTTTTAAGCCGTATTTTTATCAGTAAGTTATAATTTACTTATTTCCTTATTATGCCTACTATATAGTGTATTTATTACACTAGTTCTTAATTTTTCGTGTCTATTTAAATAAAAATAGTAAGACTACATCTACGTAATGCATAGACAATTATTTACAGAAATTTCAACTCCTCTGGATCAATTCGAAATAAGAAATTTATTAAGTATAGATGCACCAATTTTAGCCAATATACATATATCTCTAACTAACATAGGTTTATACCTTACTATAGGAACACTACTAATATTATCATTAAATATATTGGCTACAAATTATAATAAAATAGTAAGTGATAAATGATCAATAAGTCAAGAATCTATATATGCTACTATACATAGTATAGTAGTAAACCAAATAAACGCAAAAAGTGGACAAATATATTTTCCTTTTATTTATACTTTATTTATTTTTATTTTAATAAATAACCTGATAGGTATGATTCCCTATAGTTTCGCATCTACTAGTCATTTTGTTTTAACCTTTGCGCTTAGTTTCACCATAGTTTTAGGTGCTACTATACTAGGTTTTCAAAAACATGGTTTGGAATTTTTTTCACTATTGGTACCAGCAGGTTGTCCTTTAGGACTATTACCTTTACTTGTTTTAATAGAATTTATTTCGTATTTAGCTAGAAATATTTCATTAGGATTAAGACTAGCTGCTAATATTTTATCAGGACATATGCTATTAAATATATTAGCAGGTTTCACATACAACATTATGACTTCTGGATTAATTTTCTTTTTCTTAGGTCTAATACCCTTAGCTTTTATTATAGCTTTTAGTGGATTAGAATTAGGTATTGCTTTTATACAAGCCCAAGTTTTTGTAGTTTTAACTAGTTCTTATATAAAAGATGGTTTAGACTTACATTAATACTTTAATGGATCTATTTATAAGTGAGTAACTTAAAATAATAAGTTAACATTATATTTTATTAATAACCTTGTTAACATATTGTTTTAAACACAATATACTATAACTTACATCTTATATATTTATATAGTAATTGTGATATTAAAAGTATACGTGCTATATATAATATATAGTTAAGTAAAGTCAGAAGTTTATTAAACATATATACCTACCATAATAAGTGTTAAGGTTAAAGCTTTGGTATTATAGAGAAAATAATTTACATTTATAAATACTAACTTTTAATATAATAAACTAATTATATAGTTGAAACATATATATTAGTAATACTAATATATAGTAAAATATAATAATGAACTTATAAGCCCATGTTAAACCTTTGTTTAGACTAATAACTTTAACAAGAACCAGCTTATTAATATCCAACGCTATATAAATATATACAAATTATAATAAGTTATAAGAAAAATACTATCTGTACTTTAAAAAGAATAAAAAAATAATAGTAGTGGTAAATAAAAAACTTATTCATCATTTCTTTTTTTTAAGACTTTTAGTCTAAAAGAAAAAGTGTTTTAAGATTTTATTTACCATCGATATAAGAAATTGTAAAAAAAATATTTTTCTTGAGTTTGATGATGGCTCTGAATGAACGCTATTTAAGTACTTGACACATGCTAATCGTACGTCTAATTTAACGTTATAGTATAAACTATGCTCTTTATTAGAAGTGGTGTACAGGTGAGTATATGATATTTTGGCTGCCTTAAAGTAAGGAAAAATTCCTTATAATTAAAGGAGGATATAATTAAATCTTTCGCTTTTAGATGACAATAAATATCTCGGATAAGTAGTAGTTAAGGTAATGGCTTAACTAGCTAAAAATTCCGTAATCGAGGCTGAGAGGTCGATCGATCACATTGGGTCTGAAAAAACCCCAATACGTATAGTACAGCAGTGAGGAATATTGGTCAATAGCCTAACGGCTGAACCAGTAACTTAAAAGAATGTATAGCTTTTGCTAATCATCATCTGACAGGATCAGATGGGATATCGACTATGTCGAATAAAGTTCTAGATAGAAAACTGATTATGACAATTTTATATCTATGTGTCTTGACCAAATTACGTGCCAGCAGTCGCGGTAATACGTAAAAGACTAGTGTTATTCATCTTTATTAGGTTTAAAGGGTACCTAGACGGCATTATTAGCCCAAATTAGGGTACAATGTTGCTAGAGTTATATAAGAGAAGGGGAGTATTTATGGAGTAGAGATGAAATTTTTTGATACCATGACGACTGATAACGGCGAAAGCAACCTTCTATCTAATAACTGACGTTGAGGGACGAAGGCTTGGGTAGCAAACAGGATTAGATACCCTAGTAGTCCAAGCAGAAAATTATGAATGTCATAGACTGGATTTAATTCTGTCTATAAATGAAAGTGTAAGCATTTCACCTTAAGAGTAATGCGGCAACGCAGGAACTGAAATCATTAGACCGTTTCTGAAACCAGTAGTGAAGTATGTTATTTAATTCGATGATCCTCGAAAAACCTTACCACAATTTGAATATTATCTTATATAGATATTACAAGTGTTGCACGGCTGTCTTCAGTTAATGTCGTGAGATTTTGGTTAGTTCCATAAAATTAACGAAAACCCTTGCTCTATTTATATTATTTTAATAGGGCTGTTCACCACCAAATTGGATATGATAACAGGGATCAAGACAAGTCATCATGGCCTAAATATTGTGGGCTATAGACGTGCCACATATTCCTAGACAAATAGATGCAGAAATGCGAATAAAAGCTAATCTATAAAAATAGGGTATAATATGAATTGTAGTCTGAAACTCGACTATATGAATAAGGAATTACTAGTAATCGTGAATCACCACGTCACGGTGAATTTAATCTCAGATGGGTACTAACCACTCGTCAGGCGCCGAAAGAAGTATGTGCAATAAGTTTGGTGAGCCATAATTTTATATTCTAGATAACAAGATTTAGATATTAGGATGGTAAGTCTTCGTATGCGTGACTTTAATTGGTGTTAAGTCGAAATACGGTTCGTGTAGTGGAAATTGCACGGGATTAATTATTATTAACAATAATCTGTATATATATATATATTTATTTATATACATAACCTGTTCTTGGTATATTAAAGCATAATTATATGTTATGTCTTTTTTCCTGGTTCGAATCCGGAAATAGGTTTATTTAAAATTAAAAAGTAATAACTACAGTTCTTGTAATAAAATATGTTTAGTTTTTCTTCTTCTTCTTATTAAAAAATAAGTATAGGATAAGTAAAAATTACTTAAAGTTTATACTGACTTAATCTATAAGTAATTTATATAAAAGGAAACTTCCATTATAGGTAAGATGGGTTGAGCTGTAAACTCAGTAGTATTATACTTTTAAGAGTTCGAATCTCTTGTTTCCTATTTTCTTTATATAGTATTAGACTCATTTTTAAAATCTCTTATTATTTATATAAAATACTGGTCAAAAAAATATTTATGAATTATAAAATAACAATCTGTACTTTTGTAAGTTATGAATCTATAAGTTATTAATTTATAATATATATATATATATATATATATATATATTGCTACTATAATATACATGTATAGATATATTAAATGTTAAAGTATATTAATAGCTCTAAGCCTTTATAGCTCAAAGGTAGAGCGAAATACTGTTAATATTTTTATAGATGTTCGATTCATCTTAAAGGCTTGTAGTATAAAATCTGCAAGAAAAGATTTAATAATAGGCGTGTTAGCTTAATTGGTGAAGTATTGTGCTACGGACACAAAGATTATAGGTTCGAGTCTTATACACGCTTTATATAGTACCTTGTATTTAATTATCGTTTTCTCTTACTAAAGTAAGTAAAGTTATAAATTATACTTTCTTCAATTTAATTATTTATATAACTTAAAGTATTTATAAATAATTAAATGTATTGTTAATGTTTTTTCAGACTGAGAAAACAAATGAGATAAAAATTTATCACCTTTTATGAACAGTATTTTCATTATAAATGAAACTTTTACTAATGGTTATAGAGTTGAAATATTGGATGTTATTTCAATAGTCTCTATAATATCTGGTATATTTGTTATTATTAGTAAAAATCCTATAGTATCTGTATTGTTTTTAATTGGCTTATTTCTAAGCATATCAAGTTATCTAATAATATTGGGTATAAACTTCATAGGCCTATCTTATTTACTAGTTTATGTTGGAGCTGTATCTATATTATTTTTATTTATATTAATGTTAATTAATGTTAGAATAAGCGAATTACTTAATGATGCTAGTAATAGTATTCCTCTAGCAATTATAATTACTCTTGCATTTAATTATCCTGTATATAAAATATTGCCTTATAGTATAACAGCTTTTAATAGTTATACTCTTGATTTAAATAATGTATTAAATAATATATTTTATAACAATTATGGTGATTTATTCACTAAAATTATTGATTCAAATAGTAATAAAAAGGATGATGGCGAAATATTGTTTGTAACAAGTAGAATATGGGATGGTAACTTAACAGAAAGTACTCATATTACTACTATAGGTAATATAATGTATACTAGCTATAGTATATGACTTATATTAACCTCTATTATATTGTTATTAGCAATGGTAGGAGCTATTATTATTACAATAAAACAAAAGAGGACATAGTATAATTAACCTATTGTATTTAATGTAATTTATGGTCATGTAACAGTATATTTATATACGTAGTATATAAAGAGGAATTAGCTCAATTGGTAGAGCGACCGTTTTACACACGGTAGGTTAGGCGTTCGATCCACCTATTCCTTATATAATAAATATTCCAACCTTATGTTTTAATCTATCACTTTTATTATTTTTTTTACCTTTTAATTAAATATATACTTTCTATAAGAAAAACCTTATCGTTTCTTTAGTGATAATTATAGTGATAGTGATAATTATAGTGATAGTGATAATTATAGTGATAGTGATAATTATAGTGATAGTGATAAATTTTAATGATTAAGGCTATAAAACATTTTTTATAATTATATACCTAAAGGTATGAATAGTATTTTAAGTTAAAATGATAGCTTGTATTAATAAAATTATTTTTAATTATAAGATTTTATAATTAATATTGCAAATATATAAATAGAAAATAGAATGACAAATTTAATTAGAAGTACATTCCAAGCACATCCTTTTCATCTAGTATCGCCCTCACCTTGACCGATATACACTTGTATTTCCTTACTAACCTTAACTACTAGTGGTGTACTATCAATGCATGGCTTTAGCCATGCAGAGTATTTTTTAACCTTAGCCTTTATATTAGTTATTTCTTCTATGTCCTTTTGATTTAGAGATGTTATAAGTGAAGCAACATATTTAGGTAATCATACTTTAGCAGTGCAGAGGGGATTAAATATGGGTGTTGCTCTTTTTATAGTATCCGAAGCTTTATTTTTCTTAGCTATCTTTTGAGCCTTTTTTCATAGTGCCTTATCACCAACTGTTGAATTAGGAGCTCAATGACCTCCTATGGGTATAGAAGCAATTAATCCTTTTGAATTACCTTTACTTAATACAGTAATATTATTATCAAGTGGTGTTACAGTTACGTATGCCCATCATTCATTAATACAAGGAAATAGAAGTGGAGCTTTATATGGTTTAATTGCAACAGTTATATTAGCCATAATATTTACTGCTCTTCAAGGTATAGAATATACAGTTTCTTCTTTTACCATAAGTGATGGAGCTTTTGGTTCATGTTTTTATTTTGGTACTGGTTTTCATGGATTACATGTAATGATTGGTACTGCCTTCTTGTCAGTAGGTCTATGACGAGTACTTGCTTATCACTCAACCGAAAATCATCATTTAGGATTAGAGTCAGGTATATTATATTGACATTTTGTGGATGTAGTCTGATTGTTCCTATTTATTAGTATATATTACTGAGGTTCATAATTAATATATATATATATATATAACCACTTATATATGTTTAAAATCTATTAATTTAAATAATAGATCTTAATACTGTATTTAACATTATTGTTATAAATACAGTTTCAGTTGTTAAGGTTATGGATAACAACTCTTTAAGTATTAATAGCAATAGAAACAGTCTTACATTCAATACTTGTATTAATTTACTTGTAGGTTCGTCTGGAAATAAATAGGTATTTAACTATGAATAAAACATATTATATCTTATAATAAATAATTTATCACCAAATGTATATTACTATATAATAATAGTAGTATTCAGTATAGAATTAAGGTATAGGGTTAATACTTTTTAAATAACAATCATAACAACATTGCTCTTTTTTTGTATAAAATATATACATATATGTATATAGAGATCTTAGTTTAACGGTAAAATACGAGACTTTTAATCTTTGGCTTGGGGGTTCGAATCCCTCAGATCTTATAAGTATAAGCGGTCATCGATTAATGGTAGGTCTACTGTCTTCCAAACAAATGATGTCGGTTCAAGTCCGACTGGCCGTAAATATGTACATAAGGGGTTAGTAACTTAATAGGTAAAGAACTTTCTTGTCATGAAAGTAGATACCGGATCGAGGCCGGTCTAACTCGAGTGCTTTAAAATATCTAGCACGAGCTTTAGAGGATTAGCCTCATTTTATAAATCTTAAAAAAAAATATAAACATGAAAAATAAAAAATTTAATCTAAACAATAGCAGTAATATAAATAGTAACAATTGTACTAATATACCGGTAATTCCTATAATTATATACAATAGTGTTGATACAAATAAATGTAATATTCTTGAGGAAAATATAAATAAAAGTGGTGTTTATAGATTTGTTAATACAATAAATGGTAAAAGTTATATAGGTTCTTCTATACATTTAAGTAATAAATTTAATAGTTTTTATAATTTAAGTTCTCTTACTTCACAAGTAAAAGGATCAATAATTATATATCGTGCATTATTAAAGTATGGATATAAGAACTTTAGTTTAAACATTCTGGAATATTGCGAATCAAATATGTTAATAGAAAGAGAACAATATTATATTAATATTTTAAAACCAGAATATAATATTTTAGGGTCTAAACACTCAAAAATGAAAAAAAAATCCTAACTAAGCGTTAGTTATATGAAGTATGTTGATATAATGAAATAAATAAAAAAAAAGAAATTTATCTATATTATAAACCTGAGAGTTACTTATTTCATATATAAGTAATTCCCAATTAGCTTTCAAGGAGGATTTATTATATATTTTAATAATAAAAGTTATATTAATATAATTTATTATATTGCCTTAATATTGTTAAGGCATAAGGAAAGGTTGTCATTGGTAAGGCAAGCTGTTTGCTAAACAGTATACTTTAGTATCTAAGAGTTCGAGCCTCTTCCTTTCCGATGTTTATATAAAAATATACTAATTAGCTTAGTCATTATACTTAAAGGTTACTAGGGAAAACTTTCTTATAATAAACATAAGAGAATTGACCGAGCGGTTGAAGGTGATCGTCTTGAAAACGATTTAATTTAATAAGTTACATGGGTTCGAATCCCCTATTCTCTGTTTATTATCCAGATTAAAATCATATTTTTTTCTAAGGCATAAATATTGTTATTAAAAGAGTATAGTTTAATAGGTAAAATAGGAAGCTTCAAACTTCATATTCTCAGTTCAAGTCTGAGTGCTCTTGTTTTTTACCATATAGTATAAAAAAATTCCTTAGCTTAATCGGTAAAGTGTGTTTTTGATAAGAACATGTTCAGTGTTCGATTCACTGAGGAATTAAGAGTATATTTATATATATATTATTATTATTAGTAATAATAGCCTAAACAGGTTAGGGTAGGATTGGTAATACGCTCCCTTTGGGTGGGAGAGCTTCTCTGTTCAAATCAGAGTAACCTGAATATAGGAAAATCCTATTTATATATTACAATTTAAAATAAATTCTCAGTTCGAATCTTAGTAATCAAAAAAATTGGGTAAAGAAAATTTTCAGTTCAAGTCTAAGCGATCCAAATCATAATAACCCTAAATTAAATAAATATAATTATACTTATAATGAATAAATATTAGTAATGTGATGGATATAGAAATAATGTTTTTATACTACTATTTAGTAGTATAGGCAAGTATATAAAGAAACTATTAGGAATACCTTGCTATATATTAAAGAGAATATAGATTAAGTTGTGTTTGTAACCGTAAGGGATAACACATGCACTCTTAGAGAAATTCAGTAATAAACGAAGTGAATTGAAATATCTTAGTAACTTTAGGAAAAAAAATCAAACGAGATTCTATTATTAATGTGAATAAAAGTAGAATAGCCTAAAATTTAGAGTAAATATAATAATTTATTTTATCTTAATATAAGTAAAATGGATTATAAATCTGTTTGAATAAGTGAATTTTATACTATTATAAATAGTTAAGAATTCGTAGGGGAACCTTCCTCTAAGGCTAAATATAATATATAAGCGACAGCATATAGTACTGTGAAGGTAGGTTTGAATTAGTAGTTTTATAAGCAGCTCAAGCAAAGTTTAAATAAATAGTAAGAGCGTACCTTTTGCATAATGGGTCAGCGAGTTAATATTAGATGCAAGCATATGTATAACATTTGCCTAGATAAACCAATTATGAAAAAGTGAATTAGTATCTAAAATTAGACCCGAAGCCTAGTGATCTTACCACAATCAGGGCTATAAAGGCCCGAACGGCTTATCGTTGTAAAGATATCCGATGAATTGTGGTAAGTTAGTGAAAGACAATACTGACTAGGATAGCTGGTTTTCTGCGAAACCTATTTAAGTAGGTAATTGAAATAACATCTTTGCAGGTACAGAACTGTGATCTCAGGCAATTTTTTTATTTATCTATTATCCTTATTAAATAATAAGTATAGATAAATATTTTTTTGCATATATCGGGGAATCGTGAAGATTTTATTGGTGAGTATTCGCACTCGGAATGGCAATGATGAATATTTAATCATCGGACATAGTACGCTAAGGTTGTATGTCTAAAGGGAAACAGCCCAGAACAAGAGTTAAGGTTCCAAAATTATTGTTAAGTGAAACTAAGGAAGTTTATGTCTTATACGACTAGGAAATAGGCTTAGAAGCGGCCATTTTTTGAAGATCTCGTAACAGAGCACTAGTTTAATAAATAATAAATTATTTATATTGATAATGGCACCGAAAATTCAACGGATCTAAATAATATACCGAAACCTTGTCCATATTTATAAATAATAAAATATATATTTATAAATTTTAATATATAGTTATTATAAATAATGGGGTAGTGGAACGTTGGGGAAATCTTAGATTTTTTCTTTAATAGATTAGGGATTAGATAACCCAAGTGATAATGCTGACATGAGTAACGAAAAAGGGAATGTATATCAAGATAATTTACTTTTCTATTAAGAGTTTGGTAAAGAAAGCTTAGGAACGCAATCTTCTTAAGTGTAATTGATTACAATATTCCCTCGCCTTAAGCTTATGGTTTTATTAAAGTAACGGCCTCTAAGTTTATAAACCTAAAGGATTAAACGATGAGAAAAATCTTGTCTACAAAGTGACAACCTTTACTATACAAGTAATAAAGGTTCTGGAAAAACGGTAATAAATCTCTATTACTATGATAAACTCAATAGATGAATAGTCTTAGAAGATGACATGAGAACCGTACCTAGAAACTACCTATCAAGTAAGCAAGTAGAGAATACGAAGGCGTTTGAGTTAACAATCATCAAGGAACTCGGCAAACTAGCTACCGTAACTTAGGGATAAGGAGAGCCATTCCTCTTGATTAATATCAGGTAAAGAATAGGAAGCATGGAATAGTGTTGTACGACTGTTTAATTAAAACAAAGCACTCTGCAATAAGATAATAAATCAAAGTATTGAGTGTGATTTCTGCCCGATGTCGGCTGGTTAACGAATTAACTAAGTTGACTAAAATAAGCTTGGTTTTGAAGGAAACCCCGATCAATGGCGGCCTTACCTATAAGGGTCCTAAGGTAGCGGAATACCCTGGCCGTTAAATGCGGTCTTGCATGAATGATTTAACGATACAACAGCTGTCTCGATGATTGGCTCAGTGAAATT
>Ga0209007_1000263_pt1 | contig 26023 bp, 23 predicted proteins | sample JacPinW_OM1H0_O2_FD_187961 | JGI IMG/M metagenome (GOLD analysis project Ga0209007, IMG submission 187961) | Forest soil microbial communities from Algoma, Ontario, Canada - Jack Pine, Ontario site 1_JW_OM1H0_O2 (SPAdes) (version 2) | ecosystem: Environmental > Terrestrial > Soil > Boreal... | reverse complement strand
ATTGCCGGCGTGGTCGGCGTTCTGGTGAGCATTCTGGCCATGGTCGGTGGTCTATCGCAGATGATGACCGGCACCGGGCGTGCGGACCGCGCCATCGTCGTGAGCACGGGCGCGAGCTTCGAGACCTTGAGCAATATCACGCGCGAAGCGACCCAGACCATTTTGGACGGGCCCGGAATCAAGCGTGGGATCGACGGCAAGCCTCTGGCGTCGCGCGAGGCGCTGGCGATCGTCAGGCTGCCGCTGAAACGGAACGGGGAGAACGCCAATGTATCGTTGCGCGGCGTGAGTGAGGCCGGCTTGGCCGTTCGTCCCGAAATTCAATTGGTTGAGGGCCGCCTGTTCGGCTCCGCCGTGCGCGAGGTCATCGTCGGTCGCACCCTGCAACGCCAGTTTCGCGACCTCGAACTCGGCAAGCAGATCTTACTGCGCGGCGCCGAATGGACGGTGGTCGGGGTTTTTGAAAGTCACGCCGACCAACACGAGGCGGAGATGCTCACCGGCGCGGAAACGTTGCAGTCGGCGTTTGCGAGAAATACCTTTCAATCGGTTACCGTGTTGCTCGAATCGGCGGATTCTTTTGCACTGTTCAAGGCGGCGTTGACCGGCAACCCAGCGCTTAACGTCGATGTCATGCGCGAGGCAGATTACTATCTCCAGCAATCGCAGGCATTCTCGCGGCTGTTGTCCGTCGTGGCCTATTTGATCGGCGGCATTATGGCGGTCGGGGCGGTATTCGGTGCGCTGAATGCCATGTATTCTGCAATCAGTACGCGCACGGTGGAGATCGCCACGCTGCGGGTGTTGGGATTTGGCGACTCGGCGGTCATCGTGTCGGTGTTCGCGGAAAGCTTGTTGCTGGCGATCCTGGGCGGCGCGACCGGCGGGTGCATCGCATGGCTGCTGTTCAATGGGCATGCCGTCAGTACCAACGGCGGGGGACTGACGCAATTGTCCGTTCCTCTTGTGGTCGACTGGAGCCTTATTGGTTTTGGCGTGCTCTGGGCCTGCATCATTGGGATGGTCGGAGCGGCTTTTCCCGCCATCCGCGCCGCGCGAGCGCCCTTGGCCACCGCGTTGCGTGGAACTTAAGACAGCTGAAGCGGCATAGGAAACGGATGAACGACCCCGAACGAGCAATCACGCAACAGAAGTCGCAACTGGCCTACTGGATTTTTCAGTTGACAGGCTGGGGAGTGATTACCCTCGGTCGCTTCTTCGGCGGCATCACGGTGCTTCATCTGGACTGGCCGCGTCTCCTGCTGGAGTTGCTGCTCGTCAACTCGGTGGGATTGGTGTTCTCCCATTGGCTGCGCGATTTCGTGCGGCGTAATCGATGGCGCGGGCTGCCGATTCGGAAACTATCCTGGCGGATCTTCGTTGTCTCGTTCGTGTGCGGCGCTCCCCTCGGCATCGTGACGCAATTCACCTACCTATCGGTGTTGGTGGATCCCGAACTCTTTCTAAGGGAGTACGCTCCGGCGTTGCAATTCCAGTTGGCACTGCCGTTCGGAATCGCCTTGGAGATTGCCAATTGGACTGCTGTTTTCGTCGTGTGGCTCGTGATTTACTTTACCGCCATCGCCGTGCGCGAGCACCGTTCGGCGCAATTCAAACAGTCCGAACTGGCGCGTGCACTGCAACTGGCCGAGCTTCGTCTCTTAAAATCTCAGCTCAATCCGCATTTTCTTTTCAACGCGCTCAACATGGTGCGTTCGCTGATCGCCGATAATCCTGCGCGCGCGCAAGATGCCGTGACGCGGCTCGCCAAGACGCTGCGCTATACTTTGACCTCTCCACAAGATGAGTTGGTGACGCTGTCCCAGGAATTGGAGATTGTCGCGGATTACCTCGAGCTGGAATCGATGCGTTTCGAGGATAGGCTGCGCATCGAGCAGGATGTTCCGGGCGACGCCGCAGGCGTGAAAATCCCCGTCATGCTGCTGCAGACCCTGGTGGAAAATGGGATCAAGCACGGCATCGCCGAGTTGCCCTCGGGAGGGCTGCTGCGCATTTCCGCCGTCCTGCAAAATGAAATGCTGATGCTGGAGGTTGAGAATCCGCGGCCGCCGGCGCCGACACGAACGTCGGCACACGAAGGCGTCGGTCTGCACAACGCCCGCGACCGATTGAGGCTGCTATTCGGCGAGCGCGCGGCTCTTGAGCTGGATCTCTCGAAGCCGGGCATGGCAACTGCGCGGTTGCGCATTCCTGTCCATCCATGAAGGCCATGATCATTGATGATGAGCCGCCGGCGCGCCGTGAGTTGCGGCGCCTGTTGACCGGATTCCCGTGGGTGGAAATTGTCGGCGAGGCGGGCAATGTTGATCAGGCCGCCGGCATGGTCGAAACACTCAGCCCGGAGCTGCTGTTCCTGGACATTCAAATGCCGGGCGGTTCCGGCTTCGATTTACTTGCCCGCTTGGAGGACGTGCCTCAGGTTATATTCACCACTGCCTACGATGAACATGCCGTGCGCGCATTCAAGGTCGATGCGCTCGATTACCTGCTCAAACCCATCGAACCGGCGCGCCTTGCGGAGGCCCTGGGCAGAGTCAAAAGCGCGGAAGCTGCGCGAACACCCAAGCCTCATGCGGTGTTGGAGCAAATCTTTGTCCGCGACGGCAGCCGCTGCTGGTTTGTGCCGCTTCGAGAAGTGCGCCTGCTGACCTCCGAGGGCAATTACATTCGGCTGTCGTGGGGGAAGTCGCAGCCGCTTCTGGGGCGCGCATTGGCGGCACTCGAACAGCGTCTCGATCCGACCCGCTTCTTCCGCGCCAATCGACGCCAGATCATCAATCTGGATTTCATCGAAACTGTGGAGCTTGGTGTGAATGGCCGTCTGCACGCGCAGCTTCGCGACGGTCCCGAGGTGGAGATTTCTCGCCGGCAGGCGCGCCTGTTCAAAACCAAATTGAGCATTTGAGCAGAGCGGCGTCCGCCGTCGCGCGCGGCGCGAAGATTGTGGCGCAATCAAGCGCCGGTTGCTTTCGCGATGACTGTCACCGAGCCGGCACGGTCGTGCGATTTCCCGAGAGCGAGCGCAACCGCCAGCCAGACAGCCGAAATAAATGCGCCGGCCCAGCCGACCCCCGCGGGACCAAAGCCTAAGCCGCTGGTCAGCAACTGGTACATCGACGCGCTGGTGGCATCGCCGCCCCGATAGATGAAGGTGTCGATCAGGCTCTTGGCCTTGTATTTCTCCTCCCGGGTACAGACGGTGTAGAGCGAATCTCGGGAAGGGCGGGTGATGGCGTATTCGCCGACGCGGCGCACCGCGAACACAACGACCAAGATCGCAAAGCTTGGCAGCAGTGCAAAGATCGCATAACCGGCGGTCATGATCAGCGGCACGGAGACCAAGAGGGCGCGAAGGCCGATCCATTTGAACAGCCGGCTGAAGAGGAATAACTGGGTGAGGAGGGAGAAGCTCTGCACCCAGAAATCGACATTCGAAAAGAAGCGCGTGCGCTCATCGCGGGTCGCAAAAACTTTGGCGACGAAGGCCTGCTGTTCAAGATATAAAAAAGTCGACACCCAGGAGAGCAGGATCACGAACACCGCGATACCGAGCAGATACGGAGAGCGAATCACTTGATGGAAGGCCGCGAGCATGTGGCCGCCGAGCGGATTGTTGACTTCGGCGCCGCGAGCACCGGACCCGAAATGCTCATGCCAGTGGATGACGCGCCTCATGAAAAAGAGCGAACTCGCCAGCAGGGTTGCGGAGATGAGCAGCAGATTGATCGTGCCGAGCGGCACGGCAAGCCGGCCCGCGACCAGGGGGCCGAGCAGGCCCCCGGTGCTGGCGCCGGCCGCGATGAATCCGAACATGCGCCCCGCCTGCTCGCGCGTGAACACATCCGCCATCAAGCTCCAGAACACCGCAACGATGAAGAAATTGAAAACGCTCACCCAGACGTAGTAGGTGCGTGCGATCCAGGTGTGATCCTGCTGCAGATTGAACCAGAGATAAAAGCCCAATAGGTTGGCGGTGAAAAAGACGTACACCCAGGGCAGAAAAACGGGTCTGCGAAAACGCGAGGTCAACCAGCCGTAGACAGGCTGGACCGCAAGCATGCAGACAAACGTACCCCAGAACAGGTAGGGCAGATTTTCCACACCCGAGGTAATGCCCATGGTGTCGCGGATGGGCCGCAGGATCGTGTAGCTGAAGAACATGCAAAACAGCGTCGCGAACGCCGCCAGGAGCGCCGGCAGTTCTTCCGGCTGCACCACCACTAAACGGTGAACAAGGGTCGCGAGGCGAGAATCGCGGCGCGCGCCCGCGGATTCCGGCCTCATATCACCGTTCAATGTCCATTGCCCGATGCCGCTCGCCAGGCCTCAAGAACGGCCTGTTCCCGTTCGGGTGTGAGGCCGGCGCTCAATTTCGCGCGTTCCGCCTCCGGGCGTTGCAGATGCCACGCCAGAGTGTCGTTCACGGTCGGCTGGACGGGCCGAATCGAGAGGCCCTCGCGCAATGCGCGCACCACGCTCGCGTCGGCAAAGGCCGCGAACTCGCCCGACGCGGGGATCCAAACAGGCATATCCGACCACGGCGCTACTTTTTGCTTCTCGAGGAAATCCGCCGGCACCCATACCGGACTGGGTGCGGGGCTGGGCTTGACCGTCGCGTTGGCCGCGGTAATGCTCGCCGCGACCACATCGCCGATCGTGAACATGCCGGGAGGCGAGGTCGCGTTAAAGGTGCCCACGGTTTTGCGCTCAACCAGGCGAAGCACGAAGGCAGCAAGATCGCGGGCATCGATAAATTGGACGCGGTCACCGGGCTTGTTGGGCGTGACCATTTCGCCGCCGCGCGCCGCGCGTGCGGGCCAGTAGGTGAACCGGTCCGTGGGGTCTCGCGGCCCGACGATCAGGCCCGGACGCACGACGGCGACGCGCCCCGGCATGGCTGTTTCAGCCGCTTTTTCGCACAAGGCTTTTAACGGCCCGTAGGCGCCGCCGTCGACTTTCTCGGTGGTCTCGTCCGCCAGCTTGCCGACCGGCGAGTCCTCGGTGTTGGGCTGCGCGAAGCTCGCATACACCGAGATGGTTGATATGAAGATGTAGCGCTGCACATTGGGTGCGAGCAATTGGGCGGACAATTTGACGTGACGCGGCACGTAGCCGGAATCGTCGATGACGGCATCCCAGTGCTTGCCTTTGAGGGAGTCGAGCTGTGCATCGCGATCGCCCTTGAGGTGCACGAGCTGCGGAAACAAATCGGCGTTGGTTTTGCCGCGGTTGAACAAGGTAACCGAGTGTCCGTGCTGAAGCGCCAGTTCGACGATGTGCACACCCAAAAATTTGGTGCCGCCGAGCACCAGGATGCGCAGCTGACGGCGCGATTTTTCCTTGGCGGCGGCGTGGCTCGATGCCGCAAGGGCGGCGGCGGACATGGCATGAACAAATTGACGTCGATTCATCGGCTACCTCTCGTCATCGTCGACACGGAGGCGCCGACAGAGTTATAAATTGCGTAGTTGTAGGAGGAGACAATCAATACTACTTCCCTGACGCTTGAGTTGCGAACGTTTTGCGGCGACTATGTCGGAACTGCACCCTGGAATGTGGCAATTGACTGACAATGCGCGACCTTGAACACCAGCGCTTAAGCACCGAATCGGCTCAACCGCTCGACCGGCGAGTATGTGTCGCGCCGATGATGGATTGGACCGACCGTCACTGCCGCTTCCTACACCGGCTTTACGCGCCGCATGCGTTGCTTTACACGGAGATGATCGTTGCCGCAGCCATCGTCCGCGGCGACGTGCGTCAATTGCTGGACCACGACGTGGGCGAGCATCCGGTTGCCCTGCAACTCGGCGGCTGCAACCCCGCGGAACTGGCCAAGGCGGCGCGCATCGGCACCTCGACCGGTTATGCGGAAATCAACTTAAACGTCGGGTGCCCGAGCGATCGGGTGCAAAACGGCTCCTTCGGCGCCTGCCTCATGCTGAAGCCTGAACTGGTGGCGGACTGCGTACGCAGCATGCGGGATGCAACTCATCTGCCCGTGACGGTCAAGTGCCGAATCGGCATCGACGAGCGGGACGACTATGAGTTTTTCCGCGCTTTCGTGGATACCGTGCGCGCCGCGGGAATCGATGCGCTGATCGTACACGCGCGCGTCGCCATCCTGGGCGGCTTGTCGCCCAAGCAAAATCGCGAGATTCCGCCGCTCAAACACGATCTGGTGCAGCGATTGAAACGCGATTGTGCCGACCTGACCGTCATCCTCAACGGCGGGCTGTGCGATGCCCCCGCGATTGGCGCACACCTGCGCGCAGGTGTCGACGGCGCGATGATCGGCCGAGCGGCCTACCATCGGCCTGCGCTCCTGGCGGAACTCGAGCAAAGCTTGATCGACCCGGGTTGGGCGATTCCGGAGCCGTGGCAGATTGTCGAGCGGATGGTGCCTTATGCGAAAGCGTGCGCGCAGCGGGGTATGCGGCTGCATTCGATCACGCGCCACATGCATGGCGTCATGGCTGGACGCGAAGGTGCTCGAGCGTGGCGGCGGTTTCTTTCCGAGGTGGCGGCGCGCCCGGAAGCGGCAGCTGAGACGTTGTTTTCAGCCCTTCCCATAATAAAACAGGGTATTGCAGCTTAAACCTCCTAAGCGCCTCAACCTTACGTTAAGTATAATAGGCTTGGCAATGGGCAAAGAAATCGAAGTAGCCATCCTATTTGCCGATGTCGTCGGCAGCACCAAGCTCTACGAGTTACTGGGCGATTTACGTGCGCGCGACATGGTGGGTATTTGCATCGACGTGATGCGCGCGGCAACCGACCAGAATCATGGCACGGTCATCAAAACGATGGGCGATGAGGTCATGGCCACTTTCCCCACGGCGGACGATGCCCTGAATGCCGCAGCCCAGATGCAGAAGCAAATCGTCACGCATCCTCAACTCAAAGTCGACGAACAGACGGTCGCCATCCGCATTGGCTGCAATTTCGGACCGGTTGTTCTCGAGAACCGCGATATTTTTGGCTCCGCCGTGCACACCGCGAATCGAATGACCAGCCAGGCGAAGGCCGGGCAGATCATGACGACGGCCACGATGGTTGACCGGTTGTCCTCCGATTGGCGTGCGCAGGTGCGTCAGATCGACGTTGCGACGTTAAAAGGGCGCAGCAGCGAGGTGGCCTTGTTCGAGGTGCTCTGGCAGCCCGAGGATGTCACCAGCATGGTGCCCTCGATCGCCATCGCCGCCCGCGAACGCGAGAAGGGCGCCAAGTCGCAACGGCTGCGGCTTCGTTATCAGGGGCAGGAAGTGCTGGTCAACGAGGATCGCGCGAATATCACCATCGGCCGCGCGGAGGAAAACGATCTGGTGGTGAAGGGCAATCTGATCTCGCGGCTGCATGCGCGCGTCGAGATCAACCGCAACAAGTTCATGCTGATCGATCAAAGCACGAATGGCACGTTCGTTCTCGGCAAGGATGGCGAGGAAGCGTTCGTTCGCCGCGATTCGATGCAAATTCGCGGCGAGGGATTGATCGGGCTTGGCAAGGCGCCCGATAGCAATTCTTCTCAGGTGATTCGCTATACCTGCGAGGAATGAACGCGCCGCACGGCGTCTTGCAGTTCCGCCCTGAGGGCGGACGGCACGCGCTCGCCGAAGCCGCTTAAGTACTGATCGATCCCGGCGAATTCCTCTTGCCAGAGCTTGGGATTGACGGCCAATAATTCTTCGAGCGCGGCCGGGGTAACTTCCAATCCCTGCAGATCCAAATCCGTAAGAGCGGGTAGATGGCCTATGGCCGTTTCGCGGCCGCCGGCCTTGCCTTTGCAGCGATCGATGATCCAGCGCAACACGCGCAGATTTTCTCCAAACCCCGGCCAGAGAAATTTTCCAGCGCTGTCTTGGCGGAACCAATTGACGTGAAAGATTTGCGGCGGGGACTTCAATTTGGCACCGACGTTGATCCAATGCGCCCAGTAATCGCCGAAGTTATAGCCGGCGAACGGCTTCATGGCCATGGGATCCCGCCGAACCACGCCGACGGCATCCGTGGCCGCTGCCGTCGTTTCCGACGCGACGCCGGCCCCGACCAGTACTCCGTGCAGCCAATTGCGCGCCTGGTACACGAGCGGTGCGAGCGTGCGCCTGCGGCCGCCGAACACGATCGCCGAGATCGGCACGCCACCGGGCGCATCGGCCAGTTTTGAATAGCTCGGATTTTGCTTCGCCGATACCGTAAAGCGGGAATTGGGCTGCGCGGCGGGCCCATTCTTGGGATCGTAAGGACGGCCCTGCCAATCGGTGACGGGCTTGCCCTCCGTCAATCCCTCCCACCAAGGCTGGTTGTCCGCCGTCAAACCGACGTTGGTGAAGATCGTATTCTTGCGGATCATCTCGTAGGCATTGCGATTGGTTTTGGCGTTGGTTCCCGGCACCACGCCGAAGTAGCCCGATTCGGGATTGATGGCGTACAGGCGGCCGTCCTTGCCGGGATGCAGCCAGGCAATGTCATCGCCGACGGTCCACACCTTCCAGCCTTTGTAGCTCGCTGGGGGGATCAACATCGCCAAATTGGTCTTGCCGCAGGCGGAGGGAAAGGCGCAGGCCAGATAGTGGATCTCCCCCTGAGGATTTTCGATCCCCACGATCAACATATGCTCCGCCAGCCAGCCTTCGGTGCGCGCTTGCCAACTGGCGATGCGCAACGCGTGGCATTTCTTGCCGAGCAAGGCATTGCCGCCATAGCCGGAGCCGAAGCTTTTGATCGACAGCTCCTCGGGGAAGTGCATGATGAAGCGACGCTGCGGATTTAGATCGCCGGTGGAATGCAATCCCCTTACAAAGGTTCCGTCGCGCGTGATCCGCTCGAGCGCGGCGCGGCCCATGCGTGTCATGAGGCGCATATTGAGCACGACATAGGCGCTGTCCGTGATCTCAACACCGCCGCGCGAGAAGGGCGAGTCGATCGGGCCCATGCAGTAGGGCACCACATAAAGCGTGCGCCCTTTCATGCAGCCGGCGAACAGCGCGTCCATTTGCGCGTGAGCTTGTTTGGGTGCGATCCAGTGGTTGTTGGGACCGGCATCTTCCTTATTCACTGTGCAAACGAAGGTGAGGTGTTCAACGCGAGCTACGTCCGAGGGGTTCGAGCGGGACAGAACGCAGTCGGGAAAGCTTTGTGGATTGAGCGGCAACAATTGTTTGTCGGCAATCAGCTCGCGCTTCAGGGTTTCGAATTCAGCCTCGCTGCCGTCGCACCAATGGATTTTCTCCGGTTGTGTAAGTTTGGCAACTTCATCCACCCACGCTCCGACATCATGATTCATCGCGGCGAGGGTTACGTGCTGAGGTGCTGTGGCCATTGGTGGTCCCTAGAAGAAAGCTTGATAGACCAATAAGGATGACAGATGGGTGTGAGCGCGCCAACTCCTCACGTGGCGTGAGATATCTCCGACAGCGAAAAATATTTCGCGGCGCGCGAAAAGGGCGGATTGAAGGTAGAATTAAGATATCAAATAATCTGTAACATATTGATTATTTGAATTTTATATGACGCGCGAGTTTAGCATGAAGTACACTGACCCTATGTACGGATCGCTCTTATATCCAACGCGCGGATTACTGGTCGCGGCCGGTATGATCATCGGCGTCAAATGCCTCGCAGCCCCGGATCCGATTAGCATCAGGGCAATCGCAGAGGTGGAGCACTCGAGCCCGAGCCCGGGCGGGGAAACCACCAAAGTGATTCCCGCCGACCGCGTGGTCTCGGGCGACACCGTTATTTATACCCTCGAAGTGCGCAACACGGCGGCGACCACGGTGCCGCGACCGGTCGTGACCTACCCCATCCCTACGCACATGACTTACACGCCCGATTCAGCGGTGGGTCCCGGGACCGAAATCACCTATTCGGTCGACGCCGGCCGCAGCTTCGATGTGCCGGAGAATTTACGGATTCAGGAACCGGGCGGCCAACTGCGCGCGGCCACCGCGGCCGACTACACCCATATCCGCTGGCAGCTGAAGAATGCGTTGAAAGCCAAATCCGTCGCGTTCCTGCGATTTCGCGCCCGGGTGAAATAGTCGGCCTCGTTTCGTCTACGCTTAGGCGTCGCAAGCAATCAATCCAATGAATACCGACTATCAAGACGTTTTTACCCCGGGCGGTCCGCTGGCGCGGGCACTGCCGGACTACGCCTATCGACCCGAGCAGGCCGTGATGGCCAAAGCAGTGGGGGCCGCGCTGGCCCGACTCGAACCCCTGATTGTCGAAGCCGGCACCGGCACGGGCAAGACGTTTGCCTATCTCATACCGGCATTGCTCTCCGGGCGCAGCGTCATTATTTCCACCGGTACCCGCACGCTGCAGGACCAGCTGTTTCGCCGCGACGTGCCGATGCTGGCAAAAGCGCTGGGATTGCCGGCCAAACTCGCACTGCTCAAGGGGCGCACAAATTATCTGTGCCGCCATCGATTGGAGCTTGCCACGCAGCAGGGCTCGTTGCTGGGCCCACAGGGCAGCGTGTCGCGGCTGCTCGCGCGCGTGTCGCGCTGGGCTGCGACCACCAAGAGCGGCGATCTTGCCGAGCTCACCGACCTGCCGGAACAATCCCCGATCTGGCCCAGCATCACCTCGACGCGCGAAAACTGTCTCGGCCAGGAATGCCCGCAGTATTCGCGCTGCCATGTGATTGAAGCCCGGCGCAATGCGCAAGCGGCTGATATCGTCGTGGTGAATCACCACTTGTTGCTGGCCGACCTGGCGCTCAAGGACGAGGGCTTCGGCGATCTGCTGCCCGGCGCCGAAGCGGTCATTCTGGATGAGGCGCACCAAGTGCCGGATATCGCGGCGCAATTCTTCGGGCAGACCTGGTCGGTGCGCCAGGTTCAAGTGTTGATGCGCGACATTACCGCAGAACTTGCGGCAGCGGCGATCCGCGCGCCCGCACTGGTTGAGGCGGTGCTGGCCATCGATGGCCACCTCGACGGATTGAGATTTGCGCTAAATCGCGCGGCAGGGCGTTATGAGTGGACCGAGCTGTCCGACGCGTTCTTGGACGCACTGCCGGAAATCGAAACCGCCTTGAGCGCCTTGGGCGGACAACTCGAGGGGTTGGGCGGCGGCGCGGGCACCGCCAATTGCGCGCGACGTGCGGCGCATCTAGCCAATGCGCTGGCCTGCCTGCGCGAGCTCTCGGAGGAGGCGGGCCTGCGCTGGGTGGAGGCCGGGGCGAATGGACTGACGCTGCAATTCACGCCGTTTGAAATCGCGGAGCGTCTGCGCGAGTACGTCGAGGCCCGTCCCTGCGCGTGGATATTTACTTCCGCGACCCTGGCGATCGCCGCGGATTTTTCACATTTTGCCGAGCGGATCGGACTGCCCGACGCGCGCACGCTGTGCATCGACAGTCCCTTTGATTATCGCGACCAAGCGCGGCTGTTTCTGCCGCCGCGCATGCCGGATCCGCAGGACCCTACGTTCGCCGACAAATTCATCGAGGCGTGTGCGCCGCTCATCGAAACGTGCGGCGGCCGCGCCTTCCTGCTTTACACCAGCTATCGCGGCTTGGCGGAAGGAGTGCGGGCGCTGAAAGCGCGCTTTCCCAATCCGCCTTTTCCCGTGTTGGTGCAGGGCGAGGCGCCGCGCGAAGCCTTGCTGAACCGCTTTCGGGACCTCGGCAACGCAGTGCTGCTGGCCACCGGTAGTTTTTGGGAAGGCGTCGATGTCAAGGGCGACGCGCTCTCCATCGTTGCGATCGATAAACTTCCCTTCGCCGCCCCTGACGATCCGCTGTTGAGAGCCCGACTCGAGGGCATTCGCCGGCGCGGGGGCAATCCTTTCTTTGAATATCAATTGCCGCAGGCGGTGCTCGCGTTGAAGCAGGGCGTCGGGCGGCTGATCCGCGATTTCGACGATTTCGGCGTGATCGTTCTCGGCGATCCGCGCCTCAAGACCAAGGCATATGGGCGAGTGTTTCTGGAGTCGATGCCGCCGAGTCCCGTGGTGAGCGATGTCGCCGTCGCGGCGGAGTTCCTGAGAGATCGATTGCGCAAGCGCGAGGCCCCCGCGCCGGCCGTGCAGGCGACTTGATGCGAGTGCTCGCGCTCGATGCCGCAACCGAGGCGTGCTCCGTGGCGCTGCTGACAAACGGTGCGCTCATCAGCCGGACGATCGAATCCGGCAAGAGCACTGCCGTGAAGATTTTGAGCATGGCGGAAGAAGTGATGGCCGAAGCGCAAGTCTCCCTCTCGATGCTCGATGGCATCGCCGCCAGTATCGGCCCGGGCGCCTTCACCGGCGTCAGAATCAGCGTGGCGGTCGCGCAGGGCCTGGCATTCGGCGCGGACCTCAAGGTGGTGCCCGTCACGACACTGGAGGCGTTGGCGCTGCAGGTGCTCGACGGTCCCGGCAGCCGCGCTCTCACGTGCCTCGACGCCCGCATGGGAGAGGTCTATTGGGGTTGCTTCGCCTGGGATACCGAGTGCGGTGTGCTGCGAAGCGGTGCGCTGCAAGTGGGACCACCCGGCAGCGTGTCATTGGACCCCGGCGCGCACTACATCGGTGTTGGCCGCGGATTTTCGGTCTATCCGGTTCTGGCGACGCTTCCTGGACTGACGACCGATGCGGCGCGAAGTGCTGCCCTACCCAATGCCAGGGAGATCGCCCGTCTCGGAGCTCTGCGCCTCAAAGGAGGCGGCGCACTCGACGCCGCTGATCTCAAGCCGCTCTACTTGAGAGATAAAGTCGCCTTCACCGAGGCGGAAAGGGCGGCACCGTCGCCGTTGTAACGGAAGTGTCACAATCGAAGTCTGTAATACTCGGCTTTCGAATCAAGGGACTAACCTATGTCTGCCAGGCGCATCCTCATCGTCGAAGACGAAAAGCCCATACGCGACATGATTGCGTTCGGGTTGCGGCGCGCCGGATATGAGGTTCGGGAAGCGGAGGATTGCCGCGAGGCGCGCGCCCGGATCGTGGACGTGCGGCCCGATCTCATGCTGATTGACTGGATGTTGCCGGACATGAGCGGCCTGGAGCTGACGCGTTCGCTCAAGCGCGCCAAGGATACCGAGGAAATTCCGGTGATCATGCTGACCGCCCGGGCCGAGGAGCAGGATAAGGTCAACGGTCTCGAGGGCGGCGCGGATGACTACATCACGAAGCCTTTCTCGCCGCGCGAACTGCTGGCGCGGATTCAAGCCGTGTTGCGACGGGCAGCGCCCGCCGGCGCGGATGACATCGTCGAGGTCGACGGTTTGAAACTCGACGACTCGAGCCACCGAGTGAGCGCCGGGGAACGGGAAATTGCCTTGGGGCCCACCGAATACCGCTTGCTGCATTTCTTTATGACCCATCCGGAACGGGTATTTACGCGCGGTCAGTTGCTGGACCGTGTCTGGGGGGGTAATACTTACGTCGAGGAGCGCACCGTGGATGTGCACATTCGCAGATTGCGAAAGGCGCTCGAACCATTTTCACTGGAAAAGTTGGTGCAAACAGTGCGTGGCGCGGGATATCGATTTTCGACGCGAGACGCCTAACCGAGCAGGCTCCTAGCCCATGGCAGCGATGTGGACCTTCGCGCTCGCGCGGCTCGCGGGCATTTTGCTGTTGGGCCTGTGCCTGGGTCTGCTGATAGGACCAATTTGGCTGTGGATTTTGGGCGCAGCCTGCTTCTATCTTGCCTGGCAATTGCTGAATCTGTACCGCGTCGACCGCTGGCTGCGGCTGCGATCGCAAATCGATCCGCCCAATATCGGCGGAATTTGGGGCGACATCATTGCGCAGGTCATCCGCCTGCATCGGCGCAAGCAGTACCACAAGCAGCGCCTGGTGCAGCTGTATCGCGAGCTGCGCCGCTCGACCGCGGCGCTGCCCGACGGGGTGATCATTTTAAGCCCGCAACACGAAATCGTCTGGTTCAATCGCCAGGCGGCGCGGCTCCTGGGGCTGCGCAGACCGGTCGATGTGGGGTTGCGAATCGATAACCTGATTCGAGCGCCCGAATTTGCGCACTATCTGCACGGCGATGATTTCGCGCTGCCCCTGGTGATTCGCCCGCCGGTGCAGATTGATATGTTTCTGGCGCTGCAGATGGTGCCCTATGGGGGTGGCCAGTCGCTTCTGCTGGTGCGCGACGTAACCCGTCAAATGCGCCTCGAGGCGATGCGCAAGGACTTCGTCGCCAACGCCTCGCACGAATTACGCACGCCGTTGACCGTGATTTCCGGATACTTGGATACGCTCGCCGAGGATCCATCGGTCGATCCGGCCTGGGGCGGACCGATCAGGGACATGCGGGCACAAGCGCAGCGGATGAATGCCATTATCGCGGACCTGCTCGAGCTATCGCGTCTGGAGTCCGCAGACGGCGAGGCGACGCGCGATCCGGTCGACGTGCCGCGAATGCTCGAACGGCTGCATCGCGACGCGCTGAGCAGCCCGGATCGTCCGCGGCAAGTGCAGCTCGAATTGGACAGCGGCGACGGCCTGTACGGATCGGCCCACGAGATCGAATCCGCCTTCACGAATTTGCTGGTCAATGCCGTGAAATACACGCTGCCGGAGGGCACCGTACGCATGCGCTGGTGGGCGGACGAAGAAGGCGCCCATTTCTCCGTCATCGACAGCGGCATCGGAATCCCCGCGGAGCACATCCCGCGGCTGACTGAGCGTTTCTACCGGGTCGATGCCGGGCGCTCGCGCGGGCAGGGCGGCTCAGGATTGGGCCTCGCCATCGTCAAGCACGCCTTGCAGCGCCACGGCGGATGGCTCGACGTCCAAAGTGTCGAGGGTAAAGGCAGCACCTTCACCTGTCATTTTCCGGAGCAACGCGTCTGGAGGCTGGAGATGCAGAACGCCGCGGGCGCAGCGGCGAGTGCATGAAAGTCACATATATGATGTACACGGTTGACGTAGGCTGCAAACGGATGTAAACGAACGCTGCACGCCTTTAAGAGTGTGCTTCAAGGTCAAATCTATGGAAACCGCCGATCTTACCCATCACATTTCCCGCCGCTTCAACGAAGACTTGGAAAAGGTGCGCAATCAAGTGCTGCAGATGGGCGGCTTCGTCGAGCAGCAGCTGCACAAGGCGATCACGGCCTTGGTGGAAGGCGACAGCCGTTTGGGCGAATCCGTTGCCACGGACGATTACAAGGTCAACGGCATGGAGTTGTCGATCGACGAGGAATGCAGCCGCATCCTGGCGATTCGCGCGCCGGCGGCCGGCGACTTGCGGGTGATCGTCGCCATTATCAAAACCATCACCGATCTCGAGCGCATTGGCGATGAGGGCGAGAAGATCGGCTACATCGCCTCGCGTCTGGCAACGATGGAACGGCCGGCTGACAAATACCGCGAAGTGAAGCATCTGGGCCGGCAGGTTGCGCAGATGGTGCACGATGCCTTGGACGCCTTTGCGCGCATGGATTCCCAGGCGGCGCTGAAAACCGCCCAGGAAGACAAGATGGTGGACGAAGAGTACGAGTCCATTCAGCGGCAATGCATCACCTTCATGATGGAAGACCCGCGCACCATCCGCCGTGCGCTGGAGATCATGTGGATCGTGCGTGCCCTGGAGCGCATCGGCGATCACGCAAAAAACATTTGCGAATATGTGATCTACATGGTGCATGGCAAGGATATTCGCCATTCCTCGCTCGAGGACGTTGCCAAGCAGATCGACGCGGCGCACGCGCTCATGCGTCGCTGATGACGGCGCGACGCGGGAACCTTCTCGGATTCCTGGCTTGCGTTGGCCTCCTGGCCTACGCCTACTACGCTCAATTCGTGATGCATTTGGAGCCCTGTCCGCTGTGCATTTTTCAAAGAATCGGCATCTTCGTGCTAGGCGTCATTTTCTTGGTCGCGACGCTGCACGATCCGGAGGCCTTCGGCAGGCGCGTGTACGCCGTGCTCTTGACGCTCGCGGCTCTCGCCACCATCGGCGTTGCGCTGCGCCACCTGTATATTCAAAGCCTGCCGCCCGATGCCGTGCCGGCCTGCGGCGCATCGCTCGACTTCATGCTCAAAGTGTTTTCTTTGAGCGAAGTGCTGGTCAAGGTGCTCACCGGATCCGGTGAGTGCGCCAAAATCACCTGGGAATTCCTCGGCCTCGCCATGCCGGCGTGGGTCTTGATCAGCGCGCTGGTTCTGGGCGCCTGGGCGTTGTGGGTCAACTTGCGACGTCAACCGCCGGTGCTGCGCTTCTGATGTCGGCTACCGTGCAATTGACTGAAGCGCTGATTGCGCGTCAATCGGTGAGTCCCACCGATGGCGGCTGCCAAGCGCTGATGATCGAGCGTCTGACGGCCGTGGGATTTAATGTCGAAAGCCTGCGCTTCGGTCCGGTCGATAATTTTTGGGCGAAGCGCGGCAGCGGCGCTCCCGTTTTTTGCTTTGCCGGCCACACCGACGTGGTTCCTTCCGGGCCTCTGGATGAATGGCGCTCAGATCCGTTTGAGCCGGTCATCCGCGATGGCGTGCTCTACGGCCGAGGTGCGGCCGATATGAAAAGCGGCTTAGCCGCCATGTTGACCGCCAGCGAGGAATTCATCGGAAAGTACCCTGAGCATCGCGGCACGATTGCCTTCCTGATCACCAGCGATGAGGAAGGGCCCTCCGTCGATGGCACCCGTCGGGTGGTCGAAGTGCTGCGCGAGCGCCAGGAGAGCATCGACTGGTGCCTGGTCGGGGAACCCTCGAGCGAGAACACGCTGGGCGATACCATCAAAATCGGCCGACGCGGCAGTTTGAGCGGGCGTCTGACGGTCCATGGGATTCAGGGACACATCGCCTATCCGCAGCTGGCCGACAATCCCGTGCACGCGCTGGCGCCCGCGCTCGCGGAATTGGCCGCCCGTGTCTGGGATAATGGCAACGAGCACTTTCAACCCACCACTTTTCAGGTCTCGAATATTTCCGCCGGAACGGGCGCGCCGAATGTGATCCCCGGTGAACTGCGGGCACGGTTTAATCTGCGTTTCTCCACAGAACAAACCGTCGATAGCCTGAAGCAGACCGTCGAAGAAATCTTGCAGCGCCACCGCGTCAAGTACAGCTTGGAGTGGTTCATTTCCGGGCAGCCGTTTCTGACGATTCCCGGCGCGCTGTCGCAGGCTGCCGCGCGCGCCGTGCAAGAGCAATTGCAAATCAACCCCAAGCTCACCACCGGCGGCGGGACCTCGGACGGGCGGTTCATTGCCCCGATGGGTGCGCAGGTGATCGAACTGGGCGTGATCAATGAATCCATCCACAAGGTCAACGAATGCGTTCGCGTGGCCGACATTGACGGGCTGCATCGCATTTACCTGCGGACGCTGGAGCTTCTGCTCGCGCAGTGATGGCACTGCGTCTTCCGGGCCTTGAAGCTTCCCTTTCCCCTCTCAACGCGCGTAGGATCACCTCATAAGGATAAGCGGGAGGTCTCGCGATGAACACTGAGAAAAAGCGCGGCGGCTGGAGCTGGTGGTACCTGCTCTTCGTCATCCAGTTTGCCGTCGCCCTTTGGCCGCCCTTCTACAACCGGGCCGAGCCCTACCTGTTTGGTATTCCCTTTTTCTACTGGTTCCAGCTGCTGTGGGTGATCGTCAGTGCCGTGTTCACGGCGATCGTCTATTTCTGCGTCGAAGAATAAATAACAAGCAGTTTAAGAGGGGACGCCCGTGCAGGAAGTGAACTGGATTGCGCTGACGATTTTCGTCTTGTTGTTTGGTTTTATCACCTGGCTCGGTTTCGCGGCGGCTCATTGGCGCAAGGGCAACCTCGACATGCTGCACGAGTGGGGCTTGGGCGGCAGGCGCTTTGGCACCGTGATCACCTGGTTCTTGGTGGGCGGCGATGTATATACCGCCTACACCTTCATTGCGATTCCGGCGCTCGCCTTCGGCGCGGGTGCGGTCGCGTTCTTCGCCGTCCCGTACACCATTATTATTTATCCGTTGATGTTTCTCATCTTCCGGCGCCTGTGGAATGTCTGCAGCAAGCACGGCTACATCACGGCGGGCGACTTCGTGAAGGGCCGCTTCGGCAACCGCTGGCTGGCCCTCGCCGTCACGATCACGGGCATCGTCGCGACCATGCCCTACATCGCCCTGCAGCTCGTGGGCCTGCAGGTGGTCATCGGCGCGCTCGGCATTTCCGGGACGGGGCTGATGGCCGATCTGCCGCTGTTCCTCGCGTTTGTGATTCTCGCGGCGTTCACGTATTCCAGCGGACTGCGCGCACCGGCTTCCATCGCCATCGTCAAGGACCTTCTGATTTACATCACCGCCATCGCCGCGGTCATCATCATTCCCTACGAACTCGGCGGCTTCGGAAAAATATTTTCGGCCGTGCCCGCACAGAAGCTTTTGTTGGCGGTGCCGGGGCCCAACACCACCGGCTCGTACAGCGGATATGCAACGCTGGCGTTGGGCTCCGCGCTGGCCCTTTTCCTGTATCCGCATTCTCTCACCGGCATCTTGAGCGCGAGCAGCGGCAGGGTTATCCGGCGCAACGCGGCCATGCTGCCCGGCTACACGTTCATGCTGGGACTGCTGGCGCTGTTCGGTTTCTTCGTCATTGCCAGCGGCGTGGATAAACTGCCGGAATATGCCGCGGGCTTCAAACAGTTCGGCAACAACTTTGCCGTCCCCGCGTTGCTGCTGCACAGTTTCCCGGCCTGGTTTGCCGGCGTGGCGTTCGCCGCCATCGGCATCGGCGCCCTGGTGCCGGCGGCCATCATGTCGATCGCTGCGGCGAACTTGTACACGCGCAACATCCATCGCGAGTTCATCAACAAGAATCCCACCGACAAACAGGAATCGCAGGTCGCCAAACTGACCTCGCTGATCGTCAAGGGCGGCGCTCTGATCTTCATCTTGTTCGTGCCCACGCAATACGCCGTTCAACTGCAGCTGCTGGGCGGCATCTGGATCATACAAACATTGCCGCCGGTGATGCTCGGCGCCTACACACGCTGGTTCAATTCCTGGGCGCTGCTCGTAGGCTGGGCGGTGGGGACGACCGCCGGAACCTGGATGGCCTATGCGGTGAAATTGACGAACACCTATCCGCTGCACATCGGAGAGCACACCTTCCCGGGCTATAGCGCGGTGTACAGCGTGATTCTCAATCTAGTGGTGGCCATCGTGCTCACGCCCGTGTTCAACGCCTTCGCTGCCGGCAAGGAACGCGCCGACCAGACCGTGGCGGCCGATTACCAGGCCTGAAAGCACGCCGCGCTCGCCTGGTGGCCGTGCGCCTTGGAGCGCCACCCCTCCCGTGCGCTATGCTAGACGCGGTAGGCAAGGGCTTGGTTAACATCACATGATCCAACAGCAACGAACGGTATTTCGGATATGCGCATCGATGCGCGCTGCGGCGCTCATCGTCTGCCTGACGGCCGCCCTAACGGGATGTGCCGCGTTCGGCAAGTGCGGGACGCCCGAGTGCACCGCGGACGCCAACATCACCGACCAGGTGCGTACTCTCCTCGCGCAGAGCCCCGCATTCGGAGCAAACCAGATCAACGTTCAGACCATCCACGGGGTGGTTTACCTGAGGGGTTTGGTATCGACGCCCGCCCTGATCAGCGAGGGTGGGAGCATCGCGGAGCAGGTGCCGGGCGTGGTCGAGGTGCGGAATCTCCTGTACATCGATAACTCCAAATAGCCCGTGCTCGATTCAGGCAACTGCTCTCCCGCGCGGCGGGTGTTGCAAACACGCCATACGCTTCCAATTCTTTCGACACCAATCGCGATTAGCGACTGCTGCAGTGCAATAATTTAGTGCAGGGCGATGTCGGGCAATCTCGTTTGCAGCCCCTGCACGCGCCGACAGCCAGGATCTTGAGATCCTCCACAAACCGTCTTTTGTCGCTAGATTGGTATCTTTTGTCATATCGCTGTAATATATGAGGCGAATTATAGTGGCTAGGCGCCAACTGAAACCGGCGCTTGCGCCGTCAAGCGCAGCGAACCGCGAACGGCAAGATCTCTACCAGCCCGGGAACCAATCAAGGGCAAACGGATCTTTACTTGTGGCTCGAATGCAACCGACCAACCGAATTTAGAAACCAATGGAGTTCAACGTGAGGAATTTCAACCCAATCATTGCCGCTGCGATGAAGCCCAATCAAGCCGGCAGCCGTCGCGGCCTTTCGCATCTGGGAGGAAGCCTCCTGGCCGGTGCGCTGCTGGTGGCCGGAAGCGCCGCGCAAGCGCAGACCGCGACCTCGACCGCTCCTCAGTCATCGACGGACGAAAGTCTGACCTGGCACGGCATTACGCTCTACGGCATCGTCGACTTGGACTTTCAGTATGAAAACCACGGCGCGCCCTTCAGCAACTACTTCATCTCGGGCGGCTCCGATATCGTGCAGAAGAACAGCAACAATGCCGTGTCCGGTGTGACCTCCAACGGCATGAGCCAGTCGCGAGTCGGTCTGCAGGGCAAAGAGCCGTTGCACTTTATGGATTGGTCGGCCGTGTTCAAGGTCGAGACCTACTTCAATCCCGCCTCGGGCCAGATCACCGACGCCCTCAAGTCGGTTGCACAGAACAACGGCCGCGCGCTCAACAACCAAAGCACGAACATCGATTCGAGCATCGCGGGGCAACCGTTCGAGCAAGCCTTCGCCGGTATTAGCTCCCCCACCTGGGGAACCATCACGTTCGGCCGTCAGAACTCGACGCTCGCGGACCTCATCGCCAAATACGATCCGCAGCAGACCTCGTATGCCTTCTCGCTGCTCGGATTGTCCGGCACTCCCGCCGGCGGCGGCGATACGCAGGATCGGCGACTCGACGGCTCGATCAAGTACTCGAACAGCTTCTTAAACATGATTCACGTTGGCGCACAGTACAAAACTCAAGGCTCCTCGGCGGCGAACTATTCCATCGCCGGCAGCGGCGAGGCCTTCTCCGGGTACGAAGTGGCGCTCGGGGCGGATTACGCGGGCGCGTCCATCGATGGGTTCTACACCAAGATGAAAGATGCGGTTTCGGTCAATACCTTGAGCGCCGCGCAGTTGGCGACCCTGCCGGGATTGGGCCTCTCTCCCAGCACCTCGGTCTCCGGCACGATCTCGGACAATGCCTCTTATGGCGTCATGGCCTTGTACGCCATCCCAGTGGTCCCAATAACCGCATTTGGCGGCTACCAGCACATCACCTATATGAAGCCTTCGATCCCCTTGACCGTGGGCTTCGACGACATCGGCGGCTACACGCTGGGAGCCGTGAGCAACACCGCCTATACGGCGGCCGACAAGATCCTGCAAGTGTACTGGGCGGGCGCCCGATATATGCCGACACCGGAACTGACTGTCGCGCTCGCCTATTACGGAGAGAAGCAAAATGCGTACGCGACCGGCGCCGATGCGGGCTGCGCCAGCGTCATTAGCGGTGCGTGCAGCGGAAACTTCCACGCGGTATCCACGTCGGTCGACTATCACTTCACGAAGCGCTTCGACACCTATGCGGGCATCATGTGGTCGAACGTGTCGCATGGTCTGGCCAATGGATACATCAACACCAGCATGGTCGACCCGGCCATCGGCATGCGGTTCTCCTTCTAATCCATCGACCCGATCGGGTTCAGGGGTCTCATGGCCGTATCGCGGCCATGAGACCTCCTCACCGTCCTTGGCGACTGCTCCCTTCGATTGCCGACTTTCACGGCTAAGTCCCTGTCTCCATTAGCTTGTCACAAAAGTTTCACATACCATCCCGATAATCCTTCGCCAACCTAGTCTTTCGGCCGCAACCGAGCCTTAAGGCGGGAATCAACTGGAGCGGCCATCGATGAAAATAGTTAAGCGCCTTCTGATATTGGGCGTCGCAGCCTCGTTGAGCCTGGCGGCCTCAGCCGCGGACATCTCGGGCGCCGGCGCAACGTTTCCCTACCCGATTTACGCCAAGTGGGCGGATGCGTACAAGAAGCTCACCGGCATCGGCCTCAATTACCAGTCCATCGGGTCCGGCGGCGGGATCAAGCAGATCAAGGCCAAGACCGTGACCTTCGGCGCCTCGGATATGCCTCTCAAGCCCGACGACTTGAAGTCCTCCGGATTGCTTCAATTTCCCATGATCATCGGTGGGGTCGTACCCGTGGTTAACATCAAAGGTGTTGGCCCGGGTCAATTGCATTTGGACGGTGCCACGGTTGCCGCCATTTACATGGGCGACATCACGCAATGGAATGATGCGGCGATCAAGAAACTCAATCCCAAGCTGACACTGCCCAGCACGGCAATCGCGCCCGTTTACCGTTCGGACGGATCTGGAACGAATTTCTTGTTCTCCGATTATTTGTCGAAAACCAACCCTAAATTTCAATCCAGTATCGGCGCCAACACCTCGGTTCAATGGCCGGTCGGTATCGGCGCCAAGGGCAACGAGGGCGTGGCGAACATGACGGCGCAGACCGACGGCGCCATCGGCTACGTTGAGTACGCGTTCGCCAAGCAAAACAAGATGTCCTTCACCACCCTGACCAACAAAGCCGGCAACGCCGTGGCGCCGAGCGCCGAGTCGTTCCAGGCCGCCGCCGCCACGGCCGATTGGGCCGGCGCCGACAGTTACTTCCTGATATTGACCGACCAACCGGGCGCGAAGAGCTGGCCCATCACCGGCGCCAGTTTTATTCTGGTTTACAAGCAGCCGGACGATGCCGCATCGGTCAATGAGGCGCTGAAGTTTTTCGCGTGGGCGTACAAGGACGGCGCGAGCATGGCGGCCGAGCTCGACTACGTGCCGTTGCCTGCCGCATTGATTTCCCAGGTGCAAAAAACGTGGACAACTCAAATTACCTCGGGCGGCCACCCGCTTTGGAGCGGCAAGTAACGGTGACCTCCCAGATTAGCTAGCCAAGATTCAAGTGGTTAAGATACGGTAGGTCGGGCCCGGCGTAGCAATATGCCGGGCCCGAGCTACTTTTGCGCAACGCGGAGCGGAACTGACATCGTGGCGATCATAGATCCGGGGCACGCCGCAAAGCAGCTGATTTTCGAAAGAATATTCCGTTCCGCCACGTTGATCGCGGCGATCCTGGTGTTACTGATATTGGGCGGCGTGGCGGTCTCGCTATTGCGCGGTGCATGGCCGGCGCTGTCTCACTTCCGGCTGGCATTTGTTACGCGCGAGATCTGGAACCCGGTCACCGATCAATTTGGCGCACTGGCGCCGATATATGGCACCGTGGTGACCTCAGCGATTGCCATGCTGATTGCGGTCCCAACCGGCTTCGGAATCGCCCTGTTCCTGACGGAACTGTGTCCGCCACTGCTGAAAAGACCCATTGGCGTGGCGGTCGAGCTGTTGGCGGCGGTGCCGAGCATCATCTTCGGTATTTGGGGGCTGTTCGTACTCGCGCCGGTGCTGCAACGGTATGTGCAGCCGTGGTTGATTCGCAATCTGGGCGACATTCCCGCCGTGGGTCATCTATTCAAGGGGCCACCGTATGGGATAGGAATTCTGACGGCCGGCGTCGTACTGGCCATCATGGTGCTACCCTTCATTGCGGCTACCATGCGCGATGTCTTCGATACTGTGCCGCCGATGTTGAAGGAGTCGGGCTACGGGCTCGGCGCCACGACCTGGGAGGTCATTTGGAATGTCGTCGTGCCGCACTCGCGGGTCGGCATTGTCGGCGGGACCATGTTGGGTCTCGGCCGTGCGCTGGGTGAAACCATGGCGGTGACTTTTGTCATCGGCAACGCGCATCGCATCAGTTCCTCGCTGTTGGCGCCCGGCACCACGATTTCCTCGGCCATTGCCAATGAATTCACCGAAGCGGTGGGCGACCTATACACCTCGTCCCTGATTGCGCTCGGCTTGCTGCTATTTCTGATCACATTCACGGTCATTGCGCTGGCGCAAGCCATGCTGCGCAGACTCGAGCGGCGCACCGGGGCCGTCGCGTGAATCGGCGCCAGTTTCGCAAGATCAAGAACGGCGCATTCTTGGCGCTGTCGCTGATCGCCACATTGACGGGACTGGCGTGTTTGGCCGCCATTCTCTGGACCCTGATTTCGCACGGCGTATCGGGGCTCTCGGGGCGCATATTCACGCAGATGACGCCGCCGCCGGGCAGCCAAGGCGGGTTGCTCAACGCCATCTATGGCAGCGGCGTAATGACGCTGCTCGGCATTCTGATCGGCTCGCCCATCGGCGTGCTCGCCGGAACCTATCTGGCGGAATACGGCAAAAATTCACGCCTGAGCACGGCGATCCGCTTCATCAACGATGTCCTCTTGAGTGCTCCCTCGATAATCATCGGCCTATTCGTCTATGAAATTGTCGTCGTGCGCATGGGTCATTTTTCGGCCATCGCCGGCGCGCTTGCCCTGGCCATACTCGCGATTCCGGTGACGCTGCGCACCACCGAGGACATGTTGAATCTCGTGCCCGTCGGCATGAAGGATTCCTCCGCGGCGCTGGGCGCATATCCCTGGCGCACGATCTTGAGCGTGCTCTATCCGGCCGCGCGCAGCGGCATCGTCACCGGCTTGCTGCTGGCCGTCGCGCGCATCAGCGGTGAGACGGCACCGCTGCTGTTCACGGCGCTCAACAATCAATTTTGGAGCACCAATCTGAATGCGCCCATGGCCAACCTGCCGGTGGTGATCTTTCAGTTTGCCTTGAGTCCTTACAAGGATTGGCAGGATTTAGCCTGGGCGGGTGCATTGATTATCACGGCGACCATCTTGGTCTTGAGCATTTCTGCCCGGGTATTGCTGGCACTGCTGCAGGCCGAGCGCGGGGCGGGGCGATGATTCCATCGACCAAACCGCCAAAACATTTGAAGATGCGCATGCCGTACCCGGTGGCGGCCGAACCGGCGAAGGATTTGGGGCCGCCCAAAATCGAAGTTCGTTCGCTGAATTTCTTCTACGGCGCGGCGCAGTCGCTGCACAACATCAACATGACGCTGGCCGACCGTTCGATATCCGCGTTCATCGGGCCCTCGGGCTGCGGCAAATCGACGCTGCTGCGCGTGATGAACCGCATGTATGCGCTTTACCCCAAGCAACGCGCCGAGGGTGAGGTCCTGATCGGAGGCCGCGACATTTTGGGGCCGTCCGTGGACGTCGCCGAGCTTCGCTATCGTGTCGGCATGGTGTTTCAGAAGCCCACTCCTTTTCCCATGTCCGTGTTCGAAAACGTCGCGTTTGGATTGCGCTTGGCGGGAGGCATTCGCGGCGCTGATCTTAAGGTGCGTGTGGAATCCGCATTGCGCGATGCCGCCATTTGGGACGAGGTCAAGGACAAGCTCAACGCCGATGGCCGCAGCCTCTCCGGCGGACAGCAGCAGCGACTGTGCATCGCGCGCGCGATCGCGGTGCAGCCGGAGGTGCTGCTGCTCGATGAACCGACGGCGGCGCTCGATCCGATTTCGACCCTGCGCGTCGAGGAAACATTGCAGGCGTTGCGCGAAAAATATTGCATCGTGGTGGTCACTCACAATTTGCAGCAAGCGGCGCGCGTCTCAAACGTGACAGGATTCATGTTCATGGGCGAGCTGGTCGAGATCGGGCCATCGAGCGAGATCTTCACCTCGCCGAAGAATCGCAAGACCGATGACTACATCACCGGGCGCTTCGGTTGACGCCCGTGAATGACATGAATGTGACCGAAAGCCTGACGGGCTCAGCCGCAGTCGCACCCGCGGCCGTCCGCGATAAAATATCGGATCCCGTCATGTCGGCGCGCAGCGTCAGTGTCACCTATGGCGACAAGTGCGCCGTTAGAAACGTCACTCTCGACATCGGGCGCAATCAAGTCCTGGCGCTGATTGGGCCTTCGGGATGCGGGAAGTCGACCGTCGGGGCGCTCCTTGCTCTGCGCCTTAGATGGGAATTCGAGGACGCCGATTGGTTCCATCCTGCCGCCAACGTCGAAAAAATGCACAAGGGTATTCCGCTCACCGACGACGATCGCTGGCCGTGGCTGGCCGCGGTTGCCGCCTGGATCGACAAGACGCGTTGTTCAGGCGCACATGATGTCGTCGCCTGCTCCGCGCTGAAGCGCCGCTACCGCAATGTTCTGATCGGCGATCG
>Ga0209007_1000262_pt1 | contig 26118 bp, 21 predicted proteins | sample JacPinW_OM1H0_O2_FD_187961 | JGI IMG/M metagenome (GOLD analysis project Ga0209007, IMG submission 187961) | Forest soil microbial communities from Algoma, Ontario, Canada - Jack Pine, Ontario site 1_JW_OM1H0_O2 (SPAdes) (version 2) | ecosystem: Environmental > Terrestrial > Soil > Boreal... | reverse complement strand
TATGCGGCGATCGACAACCCGCTCGACATCACCACCATCGGCATCGCGCAGCCCGAGGTCTTCGGCAAAAGCGCGCGGGCGATGCTGGCCGACCGCCAGGGCCGCCGCCAGGCGGCCAGCGATGCCAGCGCCGCCGCGACCGGCGGCCTGCCGCGCGAGTGGCAGCAGGTGCTGTCGGCGCCGTTCGTGCTGCATCCGGTGTACGGCACGCGCTGCTCGACCGTGGTGCTGCTCGAGCCCGGTGGCGCGGCGTACATCGCCGAGCGGCGCTTCGATGCGGCGGGCGAAGCCGCCGGCGAAACTGAATTCCGGCTGAACGCCACCGAGTGGCCGTAAGCGCCGCGGCCGCTGCCGCGTTGAATGTTTACGATGCGCGCGCGGGTGCGCGGAACTGCGGCCGCAACGCGCACTCTGACTCCAGGGCCGGAGCAGCGCGAGCGAACTGCCCGAGCGGGGGTGCTTGCGAGGCTCTAGAATCCGCGTCCAATCGTTGTTCGCACGTTGAGATGGTGCAACGCAATGCCTTGCCTCGGGCTCGTCGACGGCAGCGGCGAGCCCCGATGCTCGGCGTGTGCGCGGCGATTGGCTGTCTCCTCGCCGCACCGCTCGCAGCAGCCCCCGGAGTCAATGTCGAGGTGCGCGGCGTCGACGAGCAGCTGCGTGCCAACGTGCTCGCCTACCTGAGCTTCGAGCGCTACAGCAAGGGCGGTGTCACCCTCGATGCCGACACGGTCGCGCGGCTGCACAACCGCGTCGAGCGCGAAACGCAGTCGGCGCTGCGGCCGTTCGGCTACTTTGAGCCGCAGGTGCAGTCCACCGTCACCGATCTCGGCCGCGGCGTGTGGAAGGTGGTGGTGGACATCAAGCCCGGCAAGCCGGTGCAGGTGGCGCACATCCAGGTGCGCGTCGACGGCCCGGGCAAGAGCGACCCGCAGTTTCAGCGCATCCTGCTGCACCTGCCGCTGCACGTCGGCGATCCCCTGAACCAGGCCCAGTACGAGGCCATCAAGGGTGACCTGCAGCGCACCGCCGCGACCTACGGCTACTTCGACGCGCGCCTGAGCAGGAACGAGCTGCTGGTCGATCCGCCGCACTACACGGCTGACATCGCCCTCGAGCTCGTGACCGGCGAGCGCTACCGCTTCGGCGCTACGACCATCCACCAGAAGGTCATCAAGGACAGCCTGGTGCGGCGCTACCTGCGCTACCGCCAGGGCGAGCCCTACGACCTGACACAGGTGCTGCGGACGCAGTTTGCTCTCGATGATGCGCAGTACTTCGCCAACCTCGAGGTGCACCCCGGCGACCCGGATCACACCACACACATCGTCGCGATCGACATCCGCGCCGATCCCGCCCGGCGCAACCGCTACTCCTTCGGCGGCGGCTACGCCACCGATACCGGCATACGCGGCACGCTCGGCTACGAGGACCGCCGCATCAACGACAGCGGCCACAGCTTCAGCATCGAGACGCAGTTCTCGCAGATCACGCGCTACAACGTCCAGACCCACTACGTGATCCCGGTCGGCGACCCCGCGCTCGAGAACATCAGCCTCAACGGCAAGGTCGAGCAGCAGATCCTCGACGACGTCACCGCCTACACTCTGTCCGCCGGCCCGAGCTTCACCGACGTCGCCGGCAGCTGGCAGACGGTCTGGCAGCTGAACGCGGTTCGCACCACCAGCGAGGACATCAACGGCACCACCACCGACCGGCTGCTGGTACCCGAGCTCGATCTCGCCTCGGTACCCAAGGGCTATCTCGGCGAGCCGCTGTTCGAACATCCGTTCTTCGCCGAGCTCAAGGGCTCCGACAGCGTGCTCGGCTCGGATTCCAACTTCATTCAGCTGCACATGCAGGCCGAGCGGGTGTTCCGCCTCGGCAGGAAGTGGCACCTGCTGCTGCGCGACGAGCTGGGCGCCAGCCTGGTGTCGCGCTTCAGCGATCTGCCCACCATCTACCGCTTCTTCGCCGGCGGCGACAACAGCGTGCGCGGCTTCTACTACAACGAGCTGTCGCCGACCGACCCGGTGTGCACCACCGGCCCCAACGGCCAGTTCCTGCGCACCGCCAGCGGTGCCTGCCAGAGCGTCGCCGGCACCATCAAGGTCGGCGGCAAGGACGTGATCACCGGCACGGTGGAAGTGATCCGCGACCTGCCCAACAACTTAGGGGTAGCCACCTTCGTCGACTACGGCAACGCCTTCGATCACTTCGGCACGCAGCTGTACTACTCCGCGGGGGTCGGGCTGCGAGTACGCCTGCCGGTGATGACGCTCGGGATCGACATCGCACAGCCGCTCAACGTGCCCGGTGCCGGCCCGCGGTTGCACATCAACTTCTCGCCGAAGCTCTGAGCCATGGGCGAAGCGCGCAAGATCACTCTCCGCTCCCGCCTGCTGCTGATCGCCGCGGGTGTGCTGATCCTCGTGGTGGTAGTGACGCCGGTGACGCTGCTCGCTTCGGCGCTGTTCACCGCGAGCGGCCTGCAGTTCCTGGTGCGGCACCTGCCCGAGCAGCTCGGCCCGGTGCGTCTGACGATCGTCGGCGTGCGCGGGACGGTCCACTCGGGGCTGCACGTCGAGCGCGTCGAGATCGATCACCGGCTGGTGCACCTCACCTTCGAGGGCATCAGCGTGCGCGTGGCGCTCAGGCCGCTGCTGCTGCAGACCATCCGCGCGCCCAACGCCAGCGTCGAGCGCGCCGTCATCGAGGTCAAGCGGCGTACGACGCCGTCGACGTCGGGTCCGCCGACCTTCCTGCCGCGCTGGCTGCTGATCAGCGTCGAGCACGCGCAGGTCGGGGACGCGGTGGTCAGTGTGTACAACGGCTTCCGGATGGAGATGACCAACGTGAGCGGAGCCGCGGTCATCCGCCACAGCTCGATCCGCATCTTCAACGCCGACGGCCAGTGGCAGGACGCGCACCTTGCCGCCACGGGCGAGCTGCGCGCCACCGATCCGCTCGGAATCGAGGCGCACGGGCATCTCGACTGGCAGCTGCCTGGTCAGCCGGCGTGGATCGCGTACGGCGCGGGGCGCGGTGACCTGAACGCCCTGAACGTGGTGGCGCACGCGGTGAGCCCGTTCCGCGCCGACGTCAACGGCCAGCTGCTCGAGCTGACCGGGCATTTTCACTACGTCGGCGATGCCCAGGTGCGCAGCTTCGACCTGGCGGCCTGGGGCGCCGCGGGCCCGCTCGGCGCCATCAGCGGTCTCCTGGCGTTCACGGGCGATGCGGATCAGTTCAGCGTCCACGGCCCGCTGAACCCGCAGGGGCTGCATGCCGGTGTGTTCCAGGCCGAGTTCACCGGTGGCTTCGCCGCGCACGTTCTCGTCGCCAGGCATATGGAAGCCCGGCACCTCGCCTCCGGCGCTCGCGCCGCAGGCTCCGGCTCGATCGCCATCGTCCCGGGGGGACCGAGGCTCGATCTCAAGGGCAGCTGGAACAACTTTCGCTGGCCGCTCGTCGGCCGCGACGTCGCGGTTGAGAGCAAGGCGGGCGAGTTCACGCTCGCCGGCCAGCTCCCCTACCACGTGCAGGCGCGCGGCGAGCTGAAGCCGGCCGGATTTCAGGCGCTGCCGCTCGAGGTCGACGGCGCGCTCGGCAAGGACCGTTTCAGCTTCGAGCGCGCGGACGTCGACCTCCTCGGCGGTCACGCCACCGTCCACGGCGAGGTGGTCTGGTCGCCGCACGACACCTGGTCGGTCGCAGGCACGGCGACCGCTATCAATCCCGCGAGCCTGCGCGCCGACCTGCCCGGGAGCCTGAGCTTGCAGCTCGCGGCCCAGGGGCGCGGCTTCGGTGCGCACGGCGACATCAGCGCAACGGTGAGCAATCTCGGCGGCCGGCTGCGCGGCTTGCGGGCCAGCGGCGGCGGCACGCTCACGCACTCGGGCTCGACCTGGACATTCGCGAAGGTGCGTGTAGGGGTCGGAGGCGCCAGTCTCGCGCTCGACGGCCGCATCGACAACGCGGTCGACCTGCGCTTCGCGCTCACTACCGAAGACCTGGGCCTGCTCGCCGCCGGCAGCCGCGGCCATCTCGAGGCCCAGGGCTCGGTGCGCGGCACGCTCGCAGATCCGCTGATCGCCGCCAGCGGACACGCCAGGGGCGTGAGCTACGACGGCTTGACACTCGAGAGCCTCGACGCGGACGTTGACTTCAATCCGGACGCCGCCGGGCGCGAGTCGCGCATCAACGCCCGGCTGCATAACCTGCGCTTTGGCGGCCGCACGCTCGAGAGCGCCGCGCTTACCCTGCGCGGGCCGCCGGCGGACTACACCGTGCAGCTCACCGCGCAGGCCACCGGACTGACCGCCACCGCGCAGGTGCGCGGGCCCTACAGCCGCGGAGTTTTCGACGGACAGCTGACCGCGCTCGCCCTGAGCAGCGGGGATGTGAATCTCGCGCTCCAGCATTCCGTGGCTCTCACGGCGTCAGCCGAGCGGGTGCGCGTCGACTGGCTGTGCCTCGCGGGTACTCCGGGCGCGGTATGCCTGGATGCCGACTGGAGCCCGGCGCACTGGACCGCATCACTCATGACCAAACAACTGCCGCTCGGGGCACTGACCGCGGGCAGCTCGCAGGCGGTGCAGTACGCGGGCACGATCGATGCGCTGCTGCGGCTCGCGGGCGGCGCGCAGCAGCCCGTCACGGGCACGCTGCGCGTGCAGCTCCAGGATGCGGTGCTGTCGCACAAGCTGATCAGCAACCGGATCGAGCACACCCGCATCGGCTCCGGCACCTTGACCGCGACGGCGACGCCGGCCGCGGTGAGCGCGGACGCCGAGCTGTCCGAGGGCGAGGTCGGAACGATGAGCGCCAAGCTCGACGCACAGCGCAGCGCAGCGGCCTGGCAGGACATGCCCTTGCGCGGTGCGCTGCATGCGCAGACCGCGGACCTGGAGCTGCTGTCGCTGTACTTTCCCGACATCGACCGGGCCGCCGGCCACTTCAACGCCGACGTGGACGTCGCCGGCACGGTCGGCGCGCCGCGCCTCGGCGGGACGTTGAAGCTCACCAACGGCGAGCTCGACCTCTACCAGGTGAACCTCAGGATGCGACAGGCGGCTCTCGAGGCGCGCTTCAGCGACGCCGGGGTCGACTTCAAGGGCAGCGCGCAGGCCGGCGCGGGCAGCGCCGCCGCGAGCGGGCATCTCGAGTGGCGCAATCTACAGCCCTACGGGAAGCTGCACGTTCAGGGGAGCAACCTGCGCGTCGCCGACCTCCCGGAAGCGCACATCGACGCTTCACCGGATCTCGATTTCAACATCGAAGGCCGGCGCATCGAGGTCAGCGGCAAGGTGACGATCCCGTACGCGAAGATTCAGCCGCGCGACATCACCAACGCGGTGCTGGTCTCCCCGGACGAGACCATCGTCGGCGCCGAGCAGCAACAGTCGACCGCACGCCTGCAGGTGGTGAGCACGGTCACGCTCACCCTGGGCGATAAGGTCTCGGTGGACGTCTCGGGACTCACCGGACGGGTGGTCGGCAGCGTCACCGTCAGCAGCGGCTACGACGCCATCACCCGCGGCACCGGCGAGCTGCGGGTGATGGACGGTCAGTATCTCGCCTACGCGCGCAAGCTCGACATCAAGACCGGCCGTTTGATCTTCACCGGCGGCCCGATCGACAACCCGGGCGTCGACCTGCGCGCGCAGAAGGAATTCCCGGACGTGACCGCCGGCGTCAACGTGCGCGGCACGCTGCGCCAGCCGATCATCTCGTTCTTCTCCGATCCGCCGCTGCCGCAGTCGCAGATCGTGTCGCTGATCCTCGCCGGCGGCTCGCTGAGCTCGGCGCAGAATCCCAACAACGCGGCCATCGGCCAGGGCGCCGCTCTGCTGGCCGCACAGATTGGCTCGCGCGTCGGGCTGCCGGACGTGAGCCTCGAGACCGACCCGATGCTGAACGAGACCTCGGTCGTCATCGGCCGCTATCTCTCGCCGCGCCTGTACGTGAGCTACGGCACGAGCATCACCGAGACGCTGAACACCTTCAAGCTGCGCTACACGCTCGGCGACCACTGGACGGTCAGGAGCGAGATCGGCACGGCACGCGGTGCCGACCTGGTGTACTCGATCGAGCGCTGAGGACGACGCGGCTACTTCGGGCAGTCGCCGCTGCGGTGCGCCTTGAGGTTGACGCTCGTGCATTAAAATGCATACCATGCGCATCTTTATGCGTAGAGTCCACGGCTGGTATTGAGCGACCCATGCTGAGCGATGCACACCAACTTGAACGGCGCGGCGCCATCGTGCGCATCCTGCGCGCGGGGCAGGTGCGGCGGCAGCAGGACCTGGTACGCCTGCTGAAGAAGACCGGCCTGGAGGTGACCCAGTCGTCCATCAGCCGCGACCTGCGCGGTCTGGGTGTCCTCAAAGCGGGCGGCCGCTACGTGCTGCCGCCTGACGAGGTGAGCCGCGCCAACGGGGATTTCGGCGCGCTGGCGCAGTTCGTGCGGGCGCTGCGCCGCGCCGGACCGTCGCTCACGGTGCTGCGCACCACCATCGGCGCCGCGCAGAGCGTGGCGGTGGCGATCGACCGGGCCGAATGGCCGGAAGTGGCCGGCACCATCTCGGGCGACGACACCATCTTCATCGCCACTGCGAGCGCGCGCGCCCAGGACGAGCTGATCGCGCGCCTGCGCGCGCTCTTTCCGCTGTGACGATGGCCGCCGCCACCCACACCACGGGCGCCGCGCCCATCGTGCTCGCCTACTCCGGTGGGCTCGACACCTCGTTCCTCGTGCCGTGGATTGCCGAGCAGCACCGCCGTCCGGTGATCACGGTCACGGTCGACACGGGCGGCATCGATGCACAGGCAGCCGCGACGCTCGCGGCACGTGCCCGCGCGCTCGGCGCCGTGGCGCACCGTCAGCTGGATGCGCGTGCCGCCTACTTCGAGCAGGTGCTGCGCTTTCTCATCATGGGGAACGTACGGCGCGGCCAGCTCTACCCGCTGTGCGTCGGCGCCGAGCGTGTCATGCAGGCGCAGACGGTGGCGCGGCTCGCGCGCGAGCTGGGCTCCGACACCGTGGCGCACGGCTGCACCGCCGCCGGCAACGATCAGGTGCGCTTCGAGGTGGCGCTGCGGACGCTGGCGCCGGATCTGAAGGTGCTGGCGCCGGTGCGCGATCAGGCCTTCAGGCGCGCCGATGAGCTCGAGTACCTGAGACAGCGCGGGCTGCCGCTGCCGCCGACGGGCGCTAAGTACTCGGTCAACCGCGGCCTGTGGGGCGTCACCATCGGCGGGGAGGAAACCCTCACCTCCGCGGGCAGCATTCCCGAGGAGGCCTGGATCCTCACGCGCGGCGCCTTCAGCGAACCGCGCCCGCCCGAGCGGCACGTGCTCGGCTTCGAGCAGGGGCGCCCGGTGAGCCTCGATGGCGCGGCGCAGCCGCCGGTCGGGATCATCGAGGCGCTCGAGGCGCTGGCGGCGCCCTTCGGGATCGGCCGCGGCATACACCTCGGGGACACGATCATCGGTACCAAGGGGCGCGTCGCCTTCGAGGCGCCTGCGGCCGAAGTGCTGCTCACCGCGCACCGCGAGCTCGAGAAGCTGGTGCTCACCGCCCGGCAGCAGCGCATCAAGGAGCAGCTGGCTCAGCCTTACGGCGACCTGGTGCACGAGGGGCAGCTGCTCGACCCGGTATGCCGTGACATCGAGGCGCTACTGCTGTCCTCGCAGCTCCGCGTCACCGGCGAGGTGCACCTGCTGCTGCACGCCGGTGCGGTGTTCGTCGAAGGCGTCGAGTCGCCGTTCTCGCTCATGGCCGCTTCCCGCGGCGTATATGGCGAGGCCGCGGGCGAGTGGTCCGCGGCTGATGCGCTCGGGTTCTCCCGCATCGTCTCGCTCCCGGGCATGTTCCACGCGCGCGCCGGCGAGCCCGGGAAGAACTGACATGGTGAGCGGCATGCGCAGCATCGTGGTCGACAAGCTCGCCTCGGTCACCGAGGCCTGCGGCCTGTCGCACGAGGTACGCGTCGCGTCCGAGATCCCCGCCGAGGAGGGCGTGGTGGTGGTGGTCGAGGTGCTCAACAACAAGTCGACCTACAACACGCTGGAGCTGGTGAGCGGCCGCATGGCGAAGGTCGGCACGGGTGACATCGTGGCGGGGGCGCTCGGGCATCGTCAGGCGCTGTTCGGCTACTCGGGCCACGTACCGCCGACGCTCGCGCCCGGCGATGTCATCCAGATGCTCAACATCGGCGGTGTGCTAGGCATCTGCGACTCCATCAATCCCGAGAAGGGCAAGCCGTTCGACTGCCGCGTGCTCGGCGTGGCGCTCAATTTCCCCTACCTCGGCGAACGCATCGGCGTGCCGGCCCGGGTCGGCCGCAAGGCGCTCGACGTTCATGCGCCGCTCGACGCCCGCGGCCTGCCGGTGGTGGCGCTGGCCGGCACCTGCATGGAGGCCGGCAAGACTGCCGCCGCCTGCGCCATCATCGCGCGCATGCGGCACCGCGGACTCACTGTCGATGCCTTCAAGGCGACCGGAGTCTCGCTGCGCCGCGACATCCACGCCATGGAGGACGCCGGCGCGCGCCGCTCGCTGATCTTCACCGATCTCGGCGTCGTCACCACGACGCGGCTCAACGGACCGGCGCTCACCCGCACCATGCTCACCGAGCTGTCCGCCGGCAAGCCCGACGTGCTGCTGTTCGAGCTCGGCGACGGCATCCTCGGCACCTACGGAGTCGACGCGATCCTCGAGTGCCCGGACATCCGCGCCGCGCTCACCGGCGTGTGTCTTTCGGCCAACGACCCGGTCGCGGCCTGGGGGGGCGTGAAGCTGCTGCGCGACCGCTTCGGCATCGAGCCGTGCGTGGTGACGGGACCTGCCACCGACAACAAGGTGGGCGTGGAGATCATCAGGACGCAGCTCGGTGTGCCGGCGTTCAACGCGCTCAGCGAGGGCGCGGCGCTCGGCGATCGGGTGATCGAGGCGCTGGGCGTCAAAGCGGGCATGCCGCAGTGAGCGCGCCGATTCCGGCAGTGGTGCTCGGCGGCAGCGGCTACGTGGCCGGGGAGCTGCTGCGGCTGCTCGCCCTGCATCCGCACTTCCGGCTCGCGGCGGCGATGTCCGACAGCCGTCCGGGCGAGCCGCTCGCCGCGGCGTTTCCACATCTGGCGAGCGCCTATCCCGAGGAGCGCTTCGCCTCGCAGGCAGAAGTTGAGAGGACGCTGTGCGGGCTGCCGCAGTCGGCAGTGTTCTCGGCCGCGCCGCACGGGGCGGCGGCGCCCCTCATCGACGCGCTGCTCACCGCCACCAGCAACGCGGGAGTCGCCCCGCGCGTGGTCGACATCTCGGCGGACTTCCGTTACGCGGCGGCCGCGAGCTATGCAAACGTCTACGGGCACGCGCACGCCGCGCCCGCGCGCCTCGCGGAGTTCACCTGCGCGCTGCCCGAGCATCTCCAGGAGTTGCGCACGCCGCACGTTGGTCATCCCGGCTGCTTCGCCACCGCGATCCTGCTCGCCGCGGTGCCGTTGCTGTCGTTCGAGCTCGCGGCTCCGATGCTGTTCGTGTCCGGGGTCACCGGCAGCACGGGCTCGGGACGCAAGCCCGTGGACGGCACCCACCATCCGCTGCGCCACGGCGATCTCTACAGCTACAACGCACTGACGCACCGCCACCTGCCCGAGGTGGTCGCCTGTGCGCGCGCCGCCACCGGGGTCGAGGCCGAGTTCGCCTTCGTGCCACATTCGGGTCCCTTCGCGCGCGGCATCCATGTGACCGTGCAGGCGCGGCTGGCGCGCCCGCTCGACTCGCAGGGCGTGCTGGCGGCGCTGCGCGAGTTCTATGCGCGCGCGCCGTTCGTGCGCGTCACCGAGGCGGCGCCGCGCCTCAAGGACGTGACCGCGAGCAACTACGCACGGCTGTCAGCGGCGGCCGATGGCCGCACCGTCGCGGTGCTGTGCGCCATCGATAATCTCACCAAGGGTGCAGCGGGCGGCGCCGTGCAATGGATGAACCGCATCTTCGGCCTGCCGGAGACCGCGGGGCTCACCGCACCTGCCCCGGGCTGGACCTGAGGGCGCGGACCATGTCGAAGCACAAGCGAATCTCGGCCACGACCGACAGCGGCATCCGGGCGGCAGCCCGGCAACACGAGTTTCTCGCGCCGGTGTTCTCGCAGTACCCGCTGGAGGTCGCCTCGGCGCAGGGCGTATGGCTCACCACCAGCCGCGGCGAGCGGGTGCTCGACCTGTACGGCGGGCATGCGGTGGCCGCACTGGGCTACGCGCACCCCGCCTGGACGGCCGCGCTCGCCCGCCAGGCCGAGAGCTGCCAGTTCCAGAGCAACGCGGTGGCCATGCGAGTGCGCGCCCAGGCCGCGCGGCGCCTGGCGCGCTTCTCGCGGCTGCCCTTCGCCAGCGTGTTCCTGGTCAACAGCGGCGCCGAGGCGAACGAGAACGCGCTCAAGGTGGCGCTGCGCATGACGGGGCGCGCGCACGTCGCGGCCATCGAGGGTGGATTCCACGGGCGCACCGCCGCGGCGGGTGCGGTGACCTGGGGTGCGCAGGCGAAGTGGTACGGATTCCCGCGCACGCCCTTCGACGTGAGCTTCATCCCGCGCGGCGATGCAGGCGCGATCACCGCCCAGGTGACGCGCGATACGGCCGCGGTGATCGTCGAGCCGGTGCAGGGGCTCGCCGGCGCGGTCGATCTCGGCGCGGCGTTCCTCGCAGCGCTGCGCGCGCGCTGCGACGAGGTCGGCGCGCTGCTGATATTCGACGAGGTGCAGTGCGGCATGGGGCGCACCGGCGAGCCTTTCGCGGCCAACTTCTACGCGGTACGCCCGGACATGCTCACGACCGCCAAGGCGCTCGGCAACGGCTTCCCGTGCGCAGCGCTGCTGCTGTCGCCGCTCGCCAGCGCCGCGCTCCGACCCGAGTCTCTCGGCACTACCTTCGGCGGCGGTCCGCTCGCCTGCGCGGCGATCAACGCGGTGATCGCCGCCATCCGCGAGGAGCGGCTGCTCGAGCGCGTGCGGCGGATGGGCGCCTATATCCGCCGCAGTTGTGTGGTCGGCCCGGTCACCGGCTGCCAGGGAGCTGGGCTGCTGGTGGGGCTGCGCACCTCGCGTCCGGCCCGGGAGATCCACTCCGAGCTCCTCGAATGCGGCATCCTCGCCGGCACCGCCACCGACCCGCACGTGCTGCGGCTGCTGCCGCCCTACATCCTCGAGGAGCAGCACGTCGACATGCTGCGCGACGCGCTGCGCGATCTGCCCGCATGAAGCGCTTCGTGGATCTCGGCGATTGCACGCGCGAGGAAGTGCTGTCGCTGCTCGAGCTCGCGCGCCGCCTGGAACGACAGCCCGAGCCGCGCGCGCTCGCGGGCAAGGTGCTGGGACTGCTGTTCTTCAATCCGTCGCTGCGCACACTCGCCTCCTCGCAGGCGGCCATGGCACGCCTTGGCGGCAGCTCCTTCGTCATCCACCCCGGCCAGGGCAGCTGGCAGCTCGAGACCCGGGCGCATGCCGTGATGGACGGCGCAGCCGCCGAGCACGTGCGCGAAGGCATCCCGGCGCTGGCCGCCTACTGTGATGCGCTGGGCATCCGCGCGTTCGCCGAAGGCAAGCACCTGGAGAGCGATCTCGCCGAGGTCACCTTCAATGCCATGGCGAGCCTCATCGACAAGCCGCTCATCAACCTCGAGTCAGCCAGCAATCATCCCTGCCAGGCGCTCGCCGACTGGAAGACCATGGACGACCTCGGCGTGCCGCGCGGCGGGCGCTTCGTGCTGTCGTGGGCGTGGCATCCGCGCGCGCTGCCGCTGGCGGTGCCGGCCGCCGCCGTGCACATGGCGGCGCTGCGCGGGATGCAGGTGGTCGTGCTCCGGCCGGAGGGCTTCGCGCTGCCCGAGGCGATCATGGAGCGTGCGCGGCGCGCCGCCGCAAACGCCGGCGGCTCGGTGCGCGAGACCGCCTCGCGCGCCGAGGCGCTCGAGGGTGCCGACGTGCTGTACGTCAAGGAATGGGGCGCCACCGGCTGCTACGGGGACGTCGCCGCGGATGCGCGGCTGCGTGCGGCGCTCACCGACTGGTGCGTGCGTGCCGCATGGTTCGCGCGCGCTGCACCCGAGTGCCGCCTGATGCACTGCCTGCCGGTGCGGCGCAATACCGCGATCGCCGACGAGGTGCTCGACGGCCCGCGCAGCGTCGTGCAGCGCGAAGCCTATAACCGCCTGCCGGCGGCGATGGCCGTGCTCTACCAGTTGCTCAGGGAATGAACCGCCGCCATTCAAGGATCGCCACATGATCATGCATCGCAGCGACCAGGCCCTCGCCATCAGCGCACTGCGCAGCGCCGCGCCCTACATCCGCATGTACAAGGGCAAGACCTTCGTGGTGAAGGCCGGCGGCGGCGTGTTCGCCGACACCGCCACGACGCGCGCGCTGGTCGAGCAGATCGGCATCCTGCACTACTTCGGCGTGCGCGTCGTGCTGGTGCACGGCGGCGGGCCGCAGCTCACCGAGCTGTCGGTGGCCCTCGGCGTGCCGACCCGCATGGTCGAGGGGCGGCGCGTCACCGACCAGCAGTCGATCGACGTCACGGCGATGGTGCTCAACGGGCTCATCAACACGCGGGTGCTCGGCATGTGCCGCGACCTCAACATCGACGCGGTCGGCATCAGCGGCGTGGACGCGGGTCTGGTGCGCGCGCACAAGCGCCCGCCGGTGCCGACCGGGGACGTCGGCGCGCTGGTCGACTACGGCTTCGTCGGCGACATCGACTCGGTGGACACCCGGGTGCTGATCAAGCTCCTCGACAACGGCCTGATGCCGGTGGTGAGCCCGCTGTCGGCGGACGAGTCCGGCACGCTCCTCAACATCAATGCCGACACGGTCGCGGGCGCGCTCGGCGCGGCGCTGGGCGCGGAGAAGCTGATCCTGTGCACCGGCGCGCCCGGCATTCTCGGCAGCGTCGCCGACCCGCGCTCGCTCATTTCCTACACCGACCTCGCCGGACTCGCGCGCCTGCGCGCCGAGGGGCGCATCGCCGACGGCATGTTGCCGAAGGCCAAGGCGATCGAGAACGCGATCCGCGGCGGCGTGCAGCGCGTGCACGTGGTGTCATACCACTCCGCGGAAGGGATCCTGGGCGAGGTGTTCACCAACGAGGGCACCGGCACGCTGATCGTCGCTGACATCAACGCGCTCACGCCCGCCGAACAGCAGGGCCCGGCATGAGACGGCTGTGGGACAAGGGCGCGCCGCTCGATGCGCGCGTCCTCGAATACACCGCCGGCGAGGACTACGCGCTGGATGAGCGGCTGGTGCGCCATGACGTCGCCGCCTCGATCGCGCACGCGCGCATGCTGTGCGCGCAGAGCCTGATCAGCGCGGCCGACTTCGAGGCGATCCGCGCCGGGCTCAGCGCGCTCGCCGACGAGCACGCGCGCGGGCTGTGGCGCATCGAGCTCGCCGACGAGGACGGGCAAACGGCCCTCGAGCGGCACCTCACGGCTCGCATCGGCCCGGCGGGCGGGCGCATCCACCTCGGTCGCTCGCGCAACGACCAGGTGCTGACGGCGCTGCGGCTGTATCTGCGCGAGGCGGCCGAGGAGCTCGCGACGGGGGTAGAAAGCTGCGCCGCGGCGCTGGAAGCGCTCGCGGCGCGCGAAGCAAACACAGCGCTCCCCGGCTACACGCACATGCAGCAGGCGATGCCGAGCTCGGTGCCGCTGTGGGCGCGCGGCTTCGCCGCGGAGCTGCGCGACGACGCCGCCGGACTGCGCCAGGTACAGCGGCGTCTGGGCAAGAGCCCGCTGGGATCTGCGGCCGGCTACGGCACGCCGGGACTGCCGATCGATCGCGAGGCGACGCGCGTGGCGCTCGGGTTCGCCGAAGTCCACGAGCCGGTGACCGCAGTGCAGCTGTCACGCGGCAAGGCCGAGGCGCAGCTGCTGTTCGAGATCGCGCTGCTGCTGCAGGACCTGTCGCGCTTCGCCGCCGACGTGCTGTTGTTTGCCACCGCCGAGTTCGGTTTCGTCGCGCTGCCGCAGGCCTTCACCACCGGCTCCTCGATCATGCCGCAGAAGAGGAACCCGGACGTGTTCGAGCTGATCCGCGGCCGCGCGGCGACCGCCCAGGCGTGTCTCGCGGAAGCGCTCGGCGTGTGCGCCAAGCTCCCCTCGGGTTACCAGCGTGACCTGCAGCTGCTGAAAGCGCCGCTCTTCCGGGCCATCGACTTGGGTGCCGCGACGCTCGCCATCCTGCCGCCCGCCATAGCCGGACTGCAGTTCCGCCCGCAATCGATCAGAATGGACGCCGCGATCCACGCGGCCGAGGAAGCCAATCGGCTGGTCGTCGCCGAGGGCATCCCGTTCCGCGAGGCCTACCAGCGGGTCGCCGCGCGGCTCAAAGGCCCGGAGGAGCCATGACCCGACTGTTGGGAATTGCCGGGGCGCTGCGCCGCGCCTCGCACAACGCCGCGCTGCTGCGCGCGGCGACGCGCCTGATGCCCGAAGACTCGACGCTTGAGGTCGCCAGCATCCGCGGCATCCCGCTCTACGACGGCGACGTCGAGGCGCAGGGGATTCCGGCGGCGGTCGCGCAGCTGAAAGACGCGGTGGCCTCGGCCGACGGCGTGCTGCTGGTGACCCCGGAGTACAACAACAGCATTCCCGGGGTGTTCAAGAACGCGATCGACTGGCTGTCGCGCCCGCCGGCGGACGTGAAACGGGTGTTCAGCGGGCGGGCGTTCGCGGTCATCGGCGCCTCGCCCGGCAACTTCGGCACCACGCTCTCCCAGGCAGCCTGGCTCCCGGTGCTGCGCACGCTCGGCACGCACGCCTGGTTCGGCGGCCGGCTGGCGGTGGCGCGCGCCGGCAACGTGTTCGACGAGAGCGGCAACCTCAAGGACGCCGCCGTCGAGGAGCAGCTCAAGCAGTTCCTCGCCGGCTACGTCGCGTTCGTCAGGCGCTCGCGCCCCTGAGCGCCTCCGGCTGCGCGTCGGGTGCGGCACGCGCGAATGCCGGCAGCGTCTCGAGGTGTGCGCAGATCGTGCGCAGCGTCGGATAGGGAGTGACGTCGCAGTGGAAGCGGCGCGCGTTGTACATCTGCGGCACCAGGCACACGTCGGCGAGCGTCACCGAGCCACCGAACATGTGCCGGCCGTCGCCCCCGAGCCGCGCCACCTGCGCTTCGAGCGCGCGCAGGCCGCGCGCCACCCAGTGCGCGTACCAGGCGTTCACCGCGGCTTCGTCCGCCGCGAGCGCGGTGCGCAGATAGCTGAGCACGCTCGTGTTGTTGAGCGGATGGATGTCGCAGGCAATGGCGAGTGCGAGCGCGCGTACCTGCGCCCGGTCGACCGGCGCCACAGGCAGCAGCGGCGGCTGCGGATGGCGCTCATCGAGGTACTCGATGATCGCCAGCGATTGCGTGAGCACCGTCGCGCCGTCGACCAGCACCGGTACCAGACCCTGCGGGTTGAGCGCCAGGAACTCCGGGGTGTGCTGGGCGCTTACCGGGGCGCGCAGGTCGACGAGCACGGACTCGCAGTCCACCCCCTTGAGGTTGAGCGCTATGCGCACCCGGTAGGCAGCGGAGCTGCGGAAGTAGCCGTAGAGCTTCACGCCGTCCCTCCACCGGAAGACACCGCGGGCGCGATGCTGTTGCGCAGCACCTCGAGTCCCTCGACGCCGCCCTCGAGGCGATCGCCGGGTTTCAGCGCGCCGACGCCCGCGGGCGTGCCGGTGAAGATCAGATCACCGGGCCTGAGCTCATAGAAAGTCGAGAGCTCGGCGATGATGTGCGGGACGTCCCAGATCATCAGGCTCACGTCCGAATCCTGGCGCACCTCGCCGTTGACACTCATCCAGATGCGCCCCCTCGAGACGTGTCCCTCGCTCGCCGCACGGATGGCAGCGACCGGCGCGGCAGAATCGAATCCCTTGCCCGTGTCCCAGGGCTGACCTTTCTTCTTGGCGGCGGTCTGCAGGTCGCGGCGCGTCAGGTCGTTGCCCGCCGCATAACCAAACACCCAGTCGAGAGCGCGCGCCGGCGCAACGTCACGCCCGGCGCGCCCGATCGCGACCACGAGCTCGATCTCGTAATGGAAGTCGGCGGTGCGCGGCGGATAAGGGACGGCCGCGCCGTTGGCGACCACCGCATCCGCGGGCTTGGTGAAGAACACCGGCGGAGCGGGCTGCGTCCCTAACTCGCGGATGTGGTCGGCGTAATTCCAACCTACACAGTAGATACGATGCACCGGGAAACGCTGCGCGCTGCCGGCCACGGCGACGGTCGGCAGCGGCGGCGGCGGAAAGCTCAGGTCGGTCATCGGAGCGGCTCCTTCGGCCCTGGCGTAGCCGACGCAGATTGCCACCGCGCAACCCGTCAGACCAGCGGCAGCAGCGTGAGCCTCGGGGCGGCGCCGGGCGTAAAATCCCGGCATGAGTGAGATCCCGCCCGGCCCGTGACTGCGGTCCACGACCCGCACGTCGAAACGGTGTTTGCCGCCATCGAGGGCGCAGCGGGCAGCCTCGAAGTGGACGAGGTCTCGCGCTCCTGGCAAAGAAGTGCCCGAATCCACCACATCGACCCGGAGGCACGCGAGCCCCCGCATATCCTGTCCGACAGCGCCCTGCGCCGCTCGCGGGAGCCCATCGAGAGCGTGGCCGCGGCCGCTCAATCCGAGCTCGACCGGCTGCACAGGATCGTCGACGCGACCGGCTACGTCACCCTGCTGTGCGACGCGAACGGGGTCGCGATCGACCATCGCGGGAGCGACCAGCGCTCGGCGGACTTCCGCTACTGGGGCACATGGGTCGGCGGCGTCTGGTCGGAGGCGGTCGAGGGAACCAACGGCATCGGCACCTGCATCGCCGAGTCCCGTCCGGTGACGGTGCACCAGACGCAGCACTTTCGCACGCGCCACACCGGTTTGAGCTGCTCGGGTGCCCCGGTGTTCGACGCCGAGGCCCATCTGGTGGCCGTGCTCGATGTATCGTCCATCGATCCACGACTGTCGGCCCAGGCCCACGCGCTGACGTTGCCGCTGGTCGTGAGCTGCGCCCGTCAGATCGAGGAGCGGCTGTTCCGCGAGCGCTTCGTGCGCGAGTGGATCATCGCGATCGCTCCGCAACCGGATCGCCCGGCAGGGCTGCTCGCCGTCGACCGGGATCAGCGTGTCGTGGGTGCCGACCGCTGTGCCCGGCGGCGCTTCGAAGTCGACTCGCCAGCGATCGGAGCGGGGATGAGCGTGTGGAGCCTGTTCGCGCCCGGCGGTCTGATCTTCCGGCGCGGCACCGGCCCCGATTATCCGGTACGTCTGCGCGCCGTGCGCGGGGGCGACACGCTGTTTGCTCTCGTGTCGACGCCGGTGGCTGCCGCGCGCGGCCGCGTCGGCAAACTCGACTCAACACTCCTGACGCAACCGCGCGTTTCGCTGCTCGATGATCTGCAACGCCACTTCGCCGCCGAGTCCCCGCGGCGAGGACTGCCGCCGGGCGGCCTGCGGCGCGTCACGGAGTACGTCGCGGCACACCTCGCCGAGGACCTCACGCTCGATAAGCTGGCCGCGCACGCCGGACTGTCGGTGCATCACTTCGCCAGAGCCTTCAAGATGAGCACCGGGCTGCCCCCGCACCGCTACCTGTTGGAGCAGCGGATACAAACAGCGACGCAGCTGCTCGAGCACACCGCGCAACCCATCGTGGATATCGCTCTCGCCGTCGGCTTCGCCGACCAGGCCCACTTCTCACGCAGCTTTCACTCGCTGGCGGGGCTCACCCCCAGCCAGTTTCGCCGCGCTCACCGTTGACGCAGCGGCGAGCTTTCGGCAGCCGTCGCCGCAAACACAGCAAGCGTTGGCAAGTGAGGGCAATGGGATGCAATCCCTGAGCGTTGCAATACGGGAAAATGGCCCTAGTGTAAGGATAAGGAGCGGTGGGAACCGGCGGCTGCGCGCCGGAGTATGAAATCTGGAGTCCGGCAAGTGTCGTCCGATCCACTGGAGCGTCTCAGGCGGCCTGCGATGCTCGGCTACGGGGTGGCCGTGGTATCAGTCGCAGCCGCAGTCGCCGCTCTCGCGCTGATGCAGGCTCGCTGGCAGGAGTCGGCGCCGGTGGCGGTGCTGCTCATCGCCGTCATCCTCAGTACCTGGCTCGGCGGCACCAGGCCCGCCCTGCTGGCAACCGCACTCTCGATTCTTGGCCTCGGCTATCTCTCGCTGCGCGCGGATGCCCCGCCGGCCGGCGAGCCGCTGCAGCTCGTGCGGCTGTTGTCACTGGGCGCCGCGGCCTGCTATCTGACGTGGCTCAGCGCCACGGAGCGGGGTGCGGCTCAGTCCCTCAGGCGGGCGCAGCGCGAATTGCAGCGGAACAACGTGGCGCTGCTTGCGCAAAACCGCGAACGCGAGCGGTGCGAGGAAACGGCGCGCGACAGCCGCGAGCTCCTGCGGCAGGTCCTCGCCACGCTGCCGGTGGGCATGGCGGTGACCGATCAGGCGGGCGACATCATCCTCACCAATGCGGCGTTGCGGGGCATCTGGGGCGATGGCATCGTCGCCCCGGGCCGTGAGCGGTGGGCCGGGATCAGGGGCTATTGGCACGAGTCCGGCAGGAGTTTGGCGCCGGCGGAATGGGCCTCCGTACGGGCGCTCGCACAAGGGCGAACCACCTTGAACGAGCTCATCGACATCGACACGTCCGATGACAGGCGCAGGACCATCGAGAACTCCGCGGCGCCGATCCGTAACTCGGAGCGGCTGATCGTCGGGGCGGTGATCGTCAACAAGGACGTCACCGAGCGCGTGCGCGCGGAAGAGGCCTTGCGCGAGTCCGCCAAGCGCCTGCAACAACTTTCCCGGCGGCTGCTGGCAGTCCAGGAGGAAGAACGCCGCCACCTGTCGCGCGAGCTGCATGACGAATTCGGCCAGCTGCTCGCCGCCATATCGCTGCATCTGCATGCGGCGCGGGGCATGGCGGGAGAAGCGGCCCAGGACAGCCTGGAAGAGAGCATGGCCCTGGTGCAACGCGCAGCCGCGCAACTTCGCAGCCTCGCGCTCGAGCTGCGGCCGACGATGCTGGAGAGCGACGGCCTGGATGCGACCCTGCGGTGGCTCGCCGACGAGCACCGCCAGCATGCCGGCATCGACATCCGCGTCGTGGGTCAGGCGGGCGAGGTGTCGGGAGATGCGGCGATCGCCGCGTTCCGCGTCGTGCAGGAGGCGCTCACCAACGTCGTGCGGCACGCACGCGCGCAACACGTCCGGGTCGACTTGAGCCACAGTGACGGGCAACTGCGGCTCGCCGTGCGGGACGATGGCCTCGGGTTCGATGCCGGCAGAACTCTCGAGCGAGCCGCGAGTCGCGGCAATCTCGGCCTGCTGGGAATGAGAGAGCGCGTGCAGATTCTCGGCGGCGAGCTGCGCATCGATTCGCGGGCCGGGCACGGAACCTGTATCAGCGTTTCACTCCCGCTGGCCGCGCCGGCCGCGCTGCCGGCCGAGCAGGTGGCATGAACTCGAGGATACCGATCCGCGTCATGCTCGCGGACGACCACACGCTTTTCCGCGCCGGCCTGCGTGCGCTGCTGCGGGCACTCGATGACATCGAGGTGGTCGCGGAGGGCGCGGACGGTCGCGAGGCGCTGCGCCTGATCGCGGCCCACCGCCCGGACGTGGCCCTCATGGACATCATGATGCCCGAGCTCAACGGCCTGGACGCGGCGGCACGGGTCGCGCGCGCCTTCCCGCGTACGCGCGTGGTCATCGTGTCCATGAACGCGGACGAGGATTCGGTGCTCAAGGCGCTGCGCGCCGGCGCTGCGGGCTACCTCGTCAAGAGCGCCGATCCGGCCGAGCTGGAACTGGCGATCCGCGCCACCGCGCGCGGCGAGACGTTCCTCAGCTCGGTGGTGTCGGAACACCTGGTGGCCGCCTGCGTAAAACGGGTGGACAGTGAGCGGACCTCGCTCGAGCGACTGACACAGCGTCAGCGCGAGGTGCTGCAGTTGGTTGCGGAAGGCCATACGACCAAGGAGATCGCAACCAAGCTCGGCATCGGCGTCAAGACGGCCGAAACCTACCGCGGCGAGCTCATGAGGGCGCTCGGGATTCACGACGTCGCCACCCTGACCCGTTACGCGATCCGCACCGGACTCGTCTCCCTCGACAGCTGAGCGCCGCTGCGCCGACGCCCGTACGCCGGGCGTGTCCCCGGGGGTTTCCCTCCGGCCCGGCCCCGCTTTTCCCGGGGTGCCCGTGCGGGGCGCGTCGCCGAAAGTAGTAGCTGTGATGAAGCGCAGGACGGGCCAACCACCCCGTGAGCAGCCCCCGGCAAGCGAGGACGGGTATCGGGTCGCCTTCGAGCAGGCGGCGGTAGGTCTCGTCCGCAGCTCGCTCGAGGGCGAGCTGCGCTCGGTGAATCAGGCCTACTGCGCTCTGCTGGGCTATTCGCAAGCCGAGGCGCTCAAGCTTCACATCCGCGATGTCACCCATCCGGACGACATCGCCGTCAGCACCGAGCGCCGCGCCAGCCTCGTCCAGGGAAGCGGCGCGCCCTACGAGCGGGAGATGCGGCTGCTGCGCAAGGACGGCTCATACCTATGGGCAAATGTCACCACCTCGCTGGTGCGCAGCGTCGACGGCCGGCCGCAGCAGTTCGTCTCGGTCGTCAGCGATATCTCCCTGCGCAAGCGCGCGGAGCAGGAGCTCGAGCGCTTCCGCGCGGCGATGGACGCGACCGTGGATGCGATCTTCCTGGCGGATCCCGACACGATGCGCTTCCTCTTTGTCAACGAGACCGCCTGCCGCAGGTTGGGCTTCACGCGCGAGCAGCTGCTGCAGAAACCCCCGTTCGAGGTGCTCGGCAAGACGCACGAGGAGTTCCGCCGCGAGCTGGATGCGGTCATCGCCGCGGGCGAGCGCGGCACCCGCACCGAAAGCCGCTTCGTCCGGCACGACGGCAGCGAAGGATGGACGGAGCTGTATCGCCGGGCGCTCACCATCGACGACCGCCCGGTGATCGTGACGATCGCGCGCGATATCACCGAGCGCAAGGCGCAGCAGGAGAAGATCGAGCGGCTGAGCCGCGTCCACGCCATGCTGAGCGGCATCAATGCCGCGATCGTTCGCATCCGCGACCGCGATGAGCTGTTCCGCGAAGCCTGCCGCATCGCCCACGAGGCCGGCGGGTTCGGCGCCGTCTCGATCCATCTGGTCGATGAGCGCAGGAACGACGCGGAGCCGGTCGCCTGGCACGGTCACGAGGAGAGCGTCCGCTGGCTGCGGCAGGCCGTGTTCCGTCTGAAGACCGAGGGCGGCACGCCGAGCCTGCTGGTCGAGATGCTGCAGAGCCGGCGACCGGCGATCACCAACGACGCACAGAACGACCCGCGCGTCCCCTTCAGACAGGCAATGGCCAGGTTCGCGATCCACTCGGCCGTGTTTCTGCCGCTGATGGTGGCGGGGAGAGTGGTTGCGCTGATGTCGATGTACTCGCCCCTCAAGGGTCACTTCGACGAGGTGGAAGTCAAGCTGCTCTTCGAGCTCGCGGCCGACATCTCGTTTGCGCTCGAACACCTGGCGAACAGCGAGCGCGCCGCCCATCTCGCGCTCTACGACGAGCTCACCGGACTCGCCAACCGCCACCTGCTCGCCGAGCGGCTGGCGCAGTTTCTCCAGGCCGCCGGCCCGTCGCAGCGCGGAGTCGGGCTCGCATTGCTCGACATCGAGCGGCTGCGCTCGCTCAACAAATCGCTCGGCCGGCACGCCGGCGATGCGCTGGTGCGCCAGTTCGCCGAACGGCTGGAAAAGACCGCCATTGCCGGTGCCGGCTCGGCCGCGCGCATCGCCTCCAATCACTTCGCGGTGGTCGTGCCCGGCGTCAGAGACCGGGCCGAAGCGGAACGCCTGATCGCCGCGATCGCGCGCGTGTGCTCCGGCGAGCCGTATATCGTGGACGGGAGCGAGCTCAGGGTCGGCGTCAAGACGGGCCTGGTGACGTTCCCGAACGACGGCGCCGACGTCGAGACTCTGCTGGTCAACGCCGAGACGGCGCTGCGCAAGGCGAAAGAAACGCGTGAGCGACAGGTCTCGTACACGGCCGACCTGGGCGAGCGCACCGCGGTGTGGTTCCCGTTCGAGTGCCAGCTGGCACGCGCGTTGGAAAGGGACGAGCTGGTCCTGCACTATCAGCCGAAGGTCGCTACCGCGACGCGGCGCATCGTCGGGCTCGAGGCACTGCTGCGCTGGGAGAGCCCCGAGCTCGGGCTGGTCGCACCGACCAAGTTCATCCCGCTCATGGAGGAGAACGGCATGATCCTGGAGGTGGGCGCGTGGGCACTGCGCCGCGCCTCACACGATCACCGCAGATGGACCGAGCAGGGTCTGGCGCCGCTGCGCGTCGCGGTCAACGTTTCCCCGCTGCAGCTGCGCCAGCGCGATTTCGTGCGCACTCTCGAGCACGCCATCCGCGCCGGCGGCACGCCCGCCGGCATCGACCTGGAGATCACCGAGGGCCTCGCCATGGAGAATGTCGAGGACAACATCCGCAAGCTGCACGAGCTGCGCGCGCTCGGCGTGCAGGTCGCCATCGACGACTTCGGGACCGGTTACTCCTCGCTCAGCCATCTGGCAAAGCTCCCGGTGCACGCACTCAAGATCGACCGCTCGTTCATCAGCGCCATGCTGAAGGACGCGGCGGCGATGACGCTGGTGCAGACCATCATCTCGCTCGCCCACGCGCTGCGGCTCGAGGTGATCGCCGAGGGCGTGGAGGAGGAGGAGCAGACGCAGCGGCTGCGCCTGCTGGGCTGCGACCAGATCCAGGGCTATCTCGTCAGCCGGCCGGTGCCCTTCGATGAGGTGACGGGTTTCCTGCGCGTAAACCAGCTGACGATGCCGGCGGACGACGAGCGGTAACTCACGGAGATTGCCGGCGCCCAAACCGCTAGACTAGCGGCCATGAGCATCTGGCGCGTCGCCCCGGATCCGCAGGCCCTGACGGAACGGGCCGGCCGCAGCATGCTCGGGTTCCTCGGCATCGTCTTCACCGAGGCCGGCCCCGACTTCCTGCGCGCGACGCTCCCGGTCAACGAGCGCACGGTGCAACCCTACGGGCTGCTGCACGGTGGCGCCTCGGTAGCGCTCGCGGAATCGCTCGGCAGCGTCGCTTCGATGTGCTGCATCGACACCGATCGGTACATGTGCCTCGGCCAGGAGATCAACGCCAATCATCTGCGTGGCGTGCCCGCCGGCAGTACCGTCACCGGCACCGCCCGCCCGTTTCATCTCGGCGCGCGCAGCCACGTGTGGCACATCGAGATCCGCGACTCGAGTGAGCGGCTGGTGTGCGTCTCGCGGCTGACCATGGCGATCGTCGAGCGCCGCCCGCGGGCGGCGCCAACCTGACACGAGGCCCACCATGTCGACCCCAAGTCCGCCGATTACCGCCGACGCTACCCGCGTCGACCCGGCGCTCGTCAGCTACACGCACGTCATCTACGCGCTGCACTCGCTCGCGGTGCTGATCGGCGTCAGCACCGCGCACACCATCGTCGGCAGCTTCGTCGGCGGACTGCCCTCGATCATCGCGGTGATCATGAACTACGCGCGCCGCTCGGCGACCGTCGGCACCTATCTCGAATCGCACTTCCGCTGGCAGATCCGCACCTTCTGGTACGCGCTCCTGTGGGCGATCGTGATCGTGCTGGTGTCGGCGCCGTTCATGATTATCTTCATCGGCTTCGTCACTGCCTGGATCGGCCTGGTGGCGCTGGGAGTGTGGATCGCGTACCGCGTGATCCGCGGCTGGCTTGCGCTCAAAGACGGCAAGCCGATGTACACATGAGAGTCGTCCTGACCGCTATTGCCGCGGCGCTGCTCGCGGCGGGCTGCGGACTGAAAGGCCCGCTGTACCTGCCGGATAAGAATCACACGGCCGCGACTCCCGCCGGCGCGCAATCGCAGCCGGCGCAGCCCACCTCATCGTCGACGCCGTCATCGACCGGGTCGCCGTCAACGTCGCAGGGCACGGCACAGCCCGGCGGCACGACGCCCAATAAAAACGACAAAGACAACAATACGCAGCCGCCGCAGTAAGGCCCGTTGCGTCAGCTGCAGCGCACGGCGCCAACTAGGCGCGCAACAGCCCCGAGAGCGGCTTCACGTTCGCGCTGTCGGGAAACACGTCGGTGGCGAGCGCGCGGGACGGCACCCCGAGCTGCTCGGCCAGCAGTCCCTTGAGCACGCCGCGAAGATCGGACGTCGGCGCGAGATCGCGGCCCTGGTAGAGCGCGCGCGGCGCGAGGCCTGGCCAGTCGGCGATCACCCGACCTCCGGCAACCGCGCCGCCGACCAGTAGCGCAACCGTCGCCGTGCCATGATCGGTGCCGCGCGTGCCGTTGATCGCCGCGGTGCGGCCGAACTCCGTGACCAGCAGCACCGCCGTGTCGGCCCACGCCGGTCCCAACTGCTGCTTGAGAATCGCAAGTCCGGCGTCGAGCTGCCCCAGCCGGCCCGCGAGCTGGCCTTCGGCGCCGCCCTCGTTGGCGTGCGTGTCCCACCCGGTGGTATCAAACACCGCGACCTTCGGGCCCTGGTCCTGGCGCAGGAACCCGGCCGCGGCCTGCACGATCTCGGCGTAACGTCCGGCCCCGCCGCCCGCTGCGGTCTGCGCGGCGGCACCCGCCGTGCCGCTGGCGCCCGCGTTGCCGCCCATGGCGCCGCCGACCGCACTCGAGTCCGCGTCCCTTCCCGCCATGGCGTCCGCCGCCATCGCATCCGCAAGGCGCGGCGCCAGCAGCTTATCGCCGGCATAGAGATCAGTGATGCGCGCGAACGTGTCCTCATCGAGCGCCGCGAGCCGCGACGGCGACCACGAGGCCACCTCGGCGGGCCCGCGCATGACGAGCGGCACGTTCTGGCCGAGCGCAACGCCGGCCTCGTGCGCCGGGCGTTCCGACGCCTGCGCGAGCGCGCGGTTCAGCCAGCCGGTCTGCAGCGCGTGCGGCTGGACCGTGCCGTTCTCGAGCACGTCCTGGCCGTCGAAGTGCGAGCGCTCGCGGTAAGGGCTGGCGAGCGCGTGAAACACGATGAGCTCGCGCGCCGCGTACGACTGCTGCAGAAAGCCGAGCGAGGGATGCAGTCCGAAGAAGCCGTCGAGCGGCAGCGCTGCGTGCGCGCCGCCGCCCGGCGCGGCGAGCGCGAACTCGCGCCGCAGTCCGGCATAGGCCGGGTCACCGCAGGGTGGCACGGCCGCCAGTCCATCGAGCGCGCCGCGCATGATGACCAGCACGAAGCGCCGGGCGCGCTCGCTCTGGCGCGCGAAGGCGACGCGCGTCGTGAGGAACGCGCCGGTGGCGGCGAGCGCGGAAAGTCCGAGGAACTCGCGGCGGGGCATGCGTGACATGGGTCTCCTCCTCGCTTGCGAACTTCAGCGCCGCATGAATTCCGGCGCGGCGAGCATGAGCGTCAGCGCCTGCGCGGCGCTGGCCGCGTGGGCAATGGCGCTGTGGGCTGCAGCCGTGAGATTCGCGCCGAGCAGCGCCGGGGCGAGCTCGACGGCATCGCGACGGCCGGCGAGGCGGTTGCCGAGCTGATCCGCCCATTCGAGCCGCTTCATGAGCGCGGATGCGCCATCCCAGTCGGCGCTGCGGTCGGGCCATCCTGCCGGCGACCCCGGTGACCAGGTTCTCTGCCCGAGGAGCTCGAACGGACCGAGCGGCCCGTGACCCGGGTCGACCACCAGACTGAGTCCCCGATAGGTCGAGACGATATAGTCGTTCGGCGTCTTGTACTTCGCCAACGGCTCGACCCACGCCTCGCGCGAATCGATGAGCGCGCGGTACACCGTCGGCAGATCGCCGCCGCTCGCGGTGAAAGCCCGCGCCAGACGCTCGACCGCCTCGGGCGGCGGCTCGTCGGCGATGAAGTGTCGCGCCAGCTTGGTCGCAATGTGGCGCGCGGTCGCGGGATGGCAGGCGAGGTCGTTGAGCACCGCCACGCCCTGTCCGAAGCCGCTATCCGCATAGCGCCGCCCGAGCACCACCTTGGCTCCGGGCTCGTGCAGCTCGCCACGGAACACGAAGCTGCCTGGCTCGCGGCCGCCGAAGCGCGCGTTATCCCCGCCGATCGACCAGCCGGTGATGA
>Ga0209007_1000261_pt1 | contig 26148 bp, 25 predicted proteins | sample JacPinW_OM1H0_O2_FD_187961 | JGI IMG/M metagenome (GOLD analysis project Ga0209007, IMG submission 187961) | Forest soil microbial communities from Algoma, Ontario, Canada - Jack Pine, Ontario site 1_JW_OM1H0_O2 (SPAdes) (version 2) | ecosystem: Environmental > Terrestrial > Soil > Boreal... | reverse complement strand
GTCCCGCGCCCATACCTTTAAGTTAGCGCCGCGCTTTTACAACTTGCCGGCGAGACGCTGGCGCTACAAAAAAGGCGCCCCATGGTGCGCCTGAAATTACTCTGCTTTCTGCTCTGTGGGCTTGGTGACGGCGACAGTCTCACCCGCATCGCCCACCTTGAAGCGCGCGAAGCGGCGTACGCTGATGTTTTCGCTCAGCTTGCCGATCTTCGCGGCAATGAGTTGCGCAATGGAAACGGTCTGATCCTTGATAAAGGGCTGCTCCAGCAGGCAGACCTCTTCGTAGAACTTTTCCATCTTGCCTGCAACCATCTTCTCGGCGATATTCGTCGGCTTGCCGCTGGCAATCGCCTGGGCGAGAAAGATATCTTTCTCGCGCGCGAAGTCGGCGGCGGTAACGTCCTCTTTGCGGACGTATTTCGGATCGCTGGCCGCGATGTGCATGGCGATATCATGCGTCAGTTCTTTGAAGTCGTCGGTGCGCGCCACGAAATCGCTCTCGCAGTTCACCTCGACCAGCACGCCAATCTTACCGCCGGCGTGAATGTAGCTCGTCACCGCGCCTTCGCTGGTCACGCGTGTCGCCTTCTTGGCCGCAACCGAAACGCCCTTCTTGCGCAGGATTACAACCGCCTGCTCCATATCGCCCTTGGCTTCGGTCAGAGCCTGTTTGCAATCCATCATCGGTGCTCCGGTTTTTTCCCGGAGATCTTTCACTTGCGCTGCAGAAATGTTTGCCATAGTAGTGCTCATTGTTGAAAGTCCTTATAAAATTTCCGGTTTAATGCCGAGGTTTCAGAGTTTCAAGGTTGCAAAGAATACGACCTGCAGGTCCGCCTGAACTTTGAAACTCTGAAACCTTGAGACGTTGAAACCTTGCCTCTACAAACTTTGACCCGCGCCGGGAATTTCTAAGCATGACCCGCGCGGGTCTGAAATCGAATGCCCGGTTTTTACTGGCAACTGACAGCTACTGCTAAACCGTCTGGCTCTCCACCTTCGGAATATCGGCCTCTTCGTTTGCGACCGGTTTCTTATGTGTTGCCGGACCCAGCACTTCTTCCATGCTGATGTCTTCGCCAATGTCTGCTAGATCCGATGCAGCTGCGGCTTCCTGGGCTCGAATTTCGAGTGCGGCCGCAGCGTCTTCCGCCTGCTGCAACTCTCGTGCCTGCGCCTGTTCGGTGGCGGCTGTCATGTCAGCGACTTGCTTATCGGTCATCAACTGCGCGCCTTCGGCAATCGATTCCGAAATCTTCGAGGTAAACAGCCGGATCGCGCGCAGCGCATCGTCGTTGCCGGGAATCACGTAATCCACTTCGCTCGGGTCGCAATTGGTATCTACCACCGCAACCACCGGAATGCCCAGCTTGCGCGCCTCGCGCACGGCGATCTGCTCTTTGTTCGAATCGATCACAAATACCGCATCCGGCAACCGGCTCATATTCTTGATGCCCGCCAGGTTGGCCTGCAGATGCTTGCGCTCGCGTTCCAGCTTGATGACTTCTTTTTTCGGCAGCAGCTCGTAGCGGCCGTCCGTGGCCATCTCATCGAGCTCTTTCAGCCGCTTTACCGACTTCTGCACCGTAACCCAGTTGGTGAGCAGTCCGCCCAGCCAGCGCTGGTTGATGTAGAACGCGCCGCACTTGGTGGCCTCTTCGGCAATCGCATCCTGGGCCTGGCGCTTGGTTCCCACGAACAGCACAATCTTGCCGTCGGTCGCCAGCTCCTGTACGAATCGCGACGCTTCCTTGAACATCTTCAGCGTCTTCTGCAAATCAATGATGTAGATCCCGTTGCGCTCTCCGAAGATGTATTCCTTCATCTTGGGATTCCAGCGCTTCGTCTGATGCCCGAAGTGAACACCCGCTTCGAGCAACTCCTTCATGGTGATAGTAGCCAATGAACCTCCTTATTTAGTCTGCATCGGAAATCAGTTGCCGGTTCCCAGTTGCCAGTTCCCAGTAAAAAACTCCAGGATCCCACAGCTGGTAATCGGCAAGCATTTTCCGATTGCCATTCCCGTCCCCGCGCCGCAAGGCTCGGGAAGAATTGAACACCTAAAACAGCTTTCAGCCATTAGCTCTCAGCCAAAAACAAACCCTTGTCATTCCGAGCGCAGGCGTTTTCCAGCCGGAGCGAGGAATCTCCATCTCCAAAAACGCCGCGCGTCAGCCAATTTACCGCTTGCTGAACTGGAACCGCTTGCGCGCGCCCTTCTGGCCGTACTTCTTCCGTTCCTTGCCGCGCGAGTCACGCGAGACCATGCCTTCTGACTTCAGCTTGCCGCGCAGTTCCGCATTGAACTGCATGAGAGCGCGCGCCACGCCGAGCTTTACCGCATCGGCCTGCCCGCGCACGCCGCCGCCCAGCACGCTGGCGATGATATTGAACGAAGCTCCGGTGTCGGTGGAGGCCAAAGGCGCCTTCGCCGCCGACCGCTGCGCCGGAGTCACAAAGTACTCCTCAAACGCCCGACCGTTCACCTTGAAATCGCCGCTGCCTGGACGCAGATACACGCGCGCAATCGCCCGCTTCCGTCGTCCCGTTCCGTAGTACTGGACTAATTCAGCCATGCTAGCTCTTAGCTCCTAATCTCGTTGTCATACTCACTGCACTGTCATCCTGAGCGCAGCCGTTTTTCAGGCGGAGCGAAGGATCTCAATCTTCTCCGACCTTAAGGGCCGGAGGCACTTACGCCCTAACTTCCAACTTAAAATCCTGCGGCTTCTGCGCCTCGTGCGGATGCTTGTCGCCCTTGTAGATGTTCAGCTTCGACAGCATGTGAGCCGCCAGCTTGTTCTTGGGCAGCATGCGCCGCACCGCATCTTCAATAATCTTTTCCGGCTTGCGCGCCAAGCGCTTCCGGTAATCTTCGGTACGCAGTCCACCGGGGTAACCGGTGTAGTGGTGATACTGTTTCTGCTCCGACTTCATGCCGGTCGTCTTCACCTTCTCCGCGTTAATAACGATCACATGATCGCCAGTGTCGAGAAAGGGCGTGTACTGCGGGTTCTCTTTGCCCATGAGGATGCGCGCCACTTGCGAGGCCATACGCCCCAGCGTCTGACCATCCGCATCCACGACATACCACTTGCGCACAATTTCCCCGGGTGACGGGAAATAGGTTGACATCGGAATCTCCCAGAATGAAAAAAAATTGCGAAACGCGATTGAAACTTACAAAGAAGACCGCTCTTTGATTCCCCGGCGAGGACGCCAGACCATCAGGCGGGCAACCGCGAGACTTCCCAAAGCTTTAAAGATACCGGAGTGCGCAAGGAATTGTCAACGCAGAGTTAATGACGGTAGTGTCCTAATTAGTGCTAACGCATCGATGGCTGAAAACTGCCTTTCTCACTCATACGCCAACGCGTCAATCGGATCTTTCTGCGCCGCCTTGAATGCGGGGTACAACGCCCCCGCGATTGCTCCCACCACCGCTACCAGGATGGCTCGTAAAACCCAATCGGCGCTCACCACCACCTGCACCAGTGGGAAGCGATGCCGAATGGCCCAGCTCGCCGCGAAGCTGAACCCGATTCCCAGGAGAATGCCGAGGACGGCCAGCAATGTCGTTTCCCGCATAATCGCGCTCACGATGTAGAACTTTGACGCGCCCATCGACTTCAAGATTCCGATCTCGCGCGTGCGCTCCATCACCGCTGCGTACATCGATTGGAAGATCACCAGAAAGCCGATGATCAGGCTCACCCCAATCACCACGCCGATGAAGGGACGGAAGCCCGGCAATTTGCTGGGCGTCATCATGCTGAGATATTCTTCGGTCGACTGCACCGTATATTTCTCCATGCCGGGCTGACTCTTCACTTCTTTTACCACCTCATCGGCATGAGCAGGGTCGTCGAGCTTCACGTAAAAGACCGAAGCTTTATCCTTGGCGCCGATTAGATCCTGCAGCGTGGCCAAAGGCAGGAACTTGCGCGCGCCCCGGCCGTTCTCCACAATCCCGGCAACACGAAATTTATTGCCCAGCACCTCCATCGTGTCGCCCACGTTCACATGCTTTTGGCGCGCGATGTAGTCATCGATCAAAACGTCATTCGGCCCCTGGAACGGTCCGCCCGCGATGTACTGGAATGGTCCACCTAAAGCCTCGAAGCTCGGCAGATCGATTCCGTCAATCACCTCCAGCGCCCCCGCTGTCGTGAGCTGCCAAACTACCGGACTCACCACCTTAATGTGGGGCAATTTGCGTATGATATCGGCGACTTTGATGGGAACGGGCGCACCGCTGATGGCGGAGAGGTTTGACGAGCCCGGCGGCTGCACAATCACGTCCGCCCCTATGCCTGCAGTGCGCGTCTTGGAATCGTTCATAACGCCGTAGCACAGGCCTGCAATCAGCAGGATCAGCGCCACTTCCAGCGCAATCGCTACCATGCTGATCAGAGAGCGAATGGGCCGATGCACCAGGTTGGAGACCACCATTTTATTCATCATGGGTAAAAATCAGTGGCTACTTGCTGCTTTCCGGCGGCCTTACCGCGCTCGATTGCGGTTGCGGCTTATCGAGGTTTACTACTTCCGCTCCCGGCGGCTGCTGCAAAGCAAATTGATCGTCCCTGAGAGTCTTGTTGATTTCCAGCTTCAACATATTCAGGGTGATGTCGTACTCCTCTTGCGGCCGGTAAATTTCGACGCGCGACGGGAAGGTGACATTATCGTATTCCTTGTAATTTGCATAGCGAGCATCGGTCACCAATTTGCCCTGTTCGTCATAGATGTACTGGCGATGCGGCTGCAGGTCGGTTCTGCTGAAAACGATTTTGCGAGCCAGAATCCCGCCGTGGTCGCCCATCTTGCGGATGACTATCAGTTCGTAATCTTCCTGCAGAACACGATGTCCTTTGGCGTCGTGCAGAATCTCTTCGCCATTTTCCAGGACGGCAATTTCGTGCTCGGGATCGATGGGCCGAATCAGTATGGCATCGTAAATATCCTGTGGACGGATATTTTCCATGGGCTGGTCCGAGTTGTGCGCTTGCACATCGTTGCGGCCCACTACAAAACGGTTCCGCGGCGGAATCCACAGTTTGAAATCCTGTCCGTCGCTGACCATGTCGAAGGCCGTCGTGCGCACGATCGGCAACAGGCCGATCATGTGAAGCATGGCCGGCTTGCGCGCCAGCACGTAGCCACGAATCTCCTTGTAATCGGTGACGTGGCCCTTCTTCGCTCCACCCACGGACGTGTCGATATCTACAGTCGCCTGCAAAGACTGGATCTTTGCCGCTTGCTGGTTGATGCTATCGATCAATCCCGATTGTGAAGATTCTTTAAGGGGAGTCTTGGAATAGGTTTCCTCCACCGGCCGTGTGCGGAAGAGGCAGCCCGTACTGGGCAGTAGTGCAAGCAGGGTCAAAGCCCAGAAGGGCGAGCTACGTCTCATGAAAGCTTAGATGATCTCCAGAACATTTGAGTATACAGGCGGTGGAAAGGGTGCAAAACCAGCAGCAGTCTTAGCGCGGGTAGTACAGGGATGATTATCGGACCACTTTCAAGCCGTCGCGCCGATTGGCTGCCCCGGGTGAAAATCTTACTAAAGTCAGCTACGCCCGCCTTCCAGCATCATCTAAACTGTCGCTATCGTGCGCAAGATCTTCGGGCTCTTCGTCATCGCGGTGTTCGCATTCGCGAGTTGGTTCGCCTGGGCTCTCCTGGCCCCGGTTGAACCTTCAACAGAAACTTTTGTGATGTTGCGGCCTGGATATTCCACTCATCACATCGCTGCCGAGCTGAAATCCAGCGGAATTATACGTAGCGAAAAGGCATTCATTTTGTGGCACTACCTGCATCGCGGCCGATCGCTTAAAGCCGGTGAATACCGCTTTGACCAATCCCGCAATATGATCGATGTCCATAATCGCCTGGCGCGCGGCGACGTCTACTTCCGCACCGTCGTCGTGCCGGAAGGCTTTACCATGTTCGACATTGCCCGCGCCGTGGAAGCTGCCGGGCTGGGCCCTGCGGAAGATTTTCTGAAAGTCGCGCAATCGGATACGGCGCTAATCGCCGATCTCGCTCCCAGCGCATCTTCGCTCGAAGGTTACCTCTTCCCCGATACCTATCAATTTAGCCGCATGATGACTATGCAAGAGATGGCTGCGGCGATGGTCAAGCAGTTCCGCCAGGTCGCGAACCAAATTGGATTAATTCAAACGCAAGAAGGTACGCCATCAGAAGGACTCGATCAAACCGTGATCATGGCCTCCATCATCGAGAAGGAAACCGCAGTCGCCGAAGAACGCCCGCTCGTCGCGAGCGTTTACTACAACCGGCTGGAGAAGAAAATCGCGCTCGATGCCGATCCCAGCATTATTTACGCCGAACTCCTCGCCGGAACCTACACCGGCGCGCTGCACCACGACGATATGCACTTCGACTCGCCTTACAACACATACACTCACGTTGGCGTTCCTCCCGGGCCCATCGGCAATCCCGGAAAAAGCGCGCTGGAAGCCGCGATGCACCCCGCTCAATCTGACTACTATTACTTCGTCGCCGACGCCGCAGGCCACCATCGCTTCGCCCGCACTATCGAAGAACACAATAAAAATGTGGCCGTCTACCGCCGCGCCATGCGCGGACAATAGCGCGCGGTAGTACAATTCACACCTTCAGCCCGCTCGACTCTGCGCTGGAGGCTTAATGGTGAACTCGCCGACCCTTACCGCGCCGCTAGCCACGCCAGCGCCAATTGTCTCCCCCGGCGGCGCGTCCACTCGCCTCACCTCTCTCGATTTATTTCGCGGCGTCACCATCGCCGCCATGATCCTGGTTAATAATTCTGGAAACGACCACCCCTACTGGCCCCTGGACCACGCCGAGTGGAACGGCTGGACTCCCACCGATCTCATCTTCCCGTTTTTCCTCTTCATCGTTGGCGTCTCGCTGGTGTTCTCCTTCGCGTCCAGACTGAATAAGGGTGATTCCAGAACGGCGCTCGTGCTCCACGCCTTCCGCCGCGCAGTCATTATCTTCGCCATTGGGGTAGCTCTGAATGGCATTGTGGATTTGATGTCGTCGAGGGGCCTGCGCATTCCAGGAGTATTGCAACGCATCGGCATCTGCTATTTTGCGGCGTCCGTCCTTTACCTCTACGTGCGGCCGCGAACCCGGGCATGGATCGCTGCGGCCCTGCTGATCGGTTACTGGATCCTCATGCGCTTCGTCCCGGTGCCGGGCTTGGGAGTGCCCGGCCGGGACATACCGTTGTTTCACCCTGACGCGAATCTTGGTGCGTATCTGGATCGCAGATTCCTGATTCATCTCTGGGGGATGAATACCCGTCTTTATGAGATCACCCGCGATCCTGAGGGGCTGTTGAGCACTCTACCCGCGATTGCGACCGCGCTGCTCGGAGTTTTCACCGGAGAATGGCTGCGATCTGAACGCAGCCCACAAAAAAAAGCTCTCGGCATGTTGGCCTTCGGCGTCATCGGCTTGATTCTCGGCCAAGTATGGGGGATTTGGTTTCCCATCAACAAAAAGCTCTGGACCAGTTCTTTCGTGCTCTTCACCGCCGGATTCGCTCTGGTTTGCCTCGCCCTCAGCTATTGGGCCACCGATATCAAATGCTGGCGTGGAGCATGGACCAAGCCGTTCCTAATCTTCGGAAGAAATGCGATCACGGCCTACATAATCGCCTGGCTCTTCGAGGTAGCGCTGTACGCTTTCAACACACGGGTAGATGGCCGGATGACGAACGCACACGAGTACATCTTCCAGCATCTCTTTGCCCCACTCGGAAGTCCAAGCTTCACATCGCTCCTGTTCTCCATGGCCTTCGTCCTGTTGTGTCTGCTACCCATCTGGCTATTGGATCGAAAGAAAATCTTCCTGAAGATTTGAAAAATATCATGTAGGGACAGCCGCCTCGGCTGTCCAGTGAGCGAAGCGAGCACCAGGAGATACGGCGCTACATCACGCGCAACGTAGCGTCCAAGACCAACCGGAGCCCAGTGTACAATCCTTCCTGTTAAATCATGGCAACTTCCTCATCACACGGCCAACTGCATCCCCGTAACATCTCACTGGAATCGATTCTGGCGGCTCGCCAGCGCATCTATCAGGCCGCGGTCCGTACGCCGCTGGTCCGCCTGTACTATGATGACGCTCCCTGCGAGATATATCTCAAGCTCGAATCATTCCAACCGATCGGCTCGTTCAAGATCCGTGGTGCCTACAACGCCGTCTCCTTATTAAAGCCGGAGGACCGGGCAAGAGGGGTATGGACGATCAGCGCGGGCAATGCGGCGCAGGGCGTGGCCTTGGCGGCCAAGCTTGCTGGAGTCCGCTGCGAGGTTCTGGTTATGGACACTGCCCCTGCCGCGAAGCTCGATGCCATCCGGCGCCTGGGCGCCAGCATCCGTCAGGCGCCCATGGACGAGTGCTGGACCGCGGTTATCGAACGCACGCATCCGGCATTTCACGGCGTGTTCGTTCATCCCTTCGACGACGACGATTTCATCGCTGGCAACGCCACCTGTGGCCTGGAAATCCTTGAAGACTTGCCGGACGTGACCGCAATTGTGGCCGGCTTTGGCGGAGGCGGTCTTAGTTGCGGGATCGCATCCGCCACGTCCGCTCTGAAGCCAGACGTGAAAGTATTCGCCGCCGAACCGGAGACGGCTGCGCCTCTGCACTTGTCGTTTCTCAAAGGCTCCGCGCAGAAGTTTCCGGACTGGAAAGCCAGCTTTGTCGACGGTTGTGGCGGCAAGACCGTTCTGCCCAGTATGTGGACGCTCGCCAGCCGCTTGCTGGCAGGCTCGATCGTGACCTCGCTCGAAGAAACTCGCCGGGCTATGACGATCGCCGCTGCCCGCAATCACATCATCTGCGAGGGCGCAGCCGCGTGCGCGGTCGCCGCCGGACTCAGCGGCAAAGCCGGCAATGGCAAGATCTGCTGCGTCGTCAGCGGCGGCAATATCGATCTCAGCAAGTTCGCCGAACTGGTGTCAGCGTAGGTCAAAAATTTACCCGCCACGGAGAAAAATCTTTGATCTGCTCTGATCGCTTGAATGGAAGGCATCGGCCATTGAAACAAAACATCTCGCATCGTCAAATCCTTGAGTGTTTTGCCTTCCTCGGTTTTCTCCGTGTCGGAGCCTGTCCTGAGCGATGCCGAAGGGTGTCCGTGGTGGATTTGATTTCGCGCTAGCGAGCCCGCCCCTCCATCCACCCTTGCAAAATTAAAACCGCAGCCATCCGGTCCACCGCCTTCGCCCGCTTGTCGATCGACATTTCTGTCTCCCGCAGCAGCCGGTTCGCCTCCGCCGACGTCAACCGCTCATCCCACAAGTGCACCGGCAGCCGGAAGCGTTTGCGCAGGTCCTCGGCAAACACCTGCATCTTGTCCGATTGCGTTCCTTCCGCGCCGCTCATGCGCAGCGGCAGTCCGACCACGATCTCCCGCACTTCGTAGTCACGAATCACCCGCTCCAGCGCCGCTAAATCCGCCCGCTTGTTGCGGCGCTGTAAAGTTTCCAGGCCCTGCGCGGTGATCCCAAGTGGATCCGATACCGCGATCCCTATTCTTCTAGAGCCCACGTCCAAACCCAGCACCCGACCCGGCCGATTAGAATTCCCTTTTTGAGCGCTCACCGCGCGATTATAAGCGCCCTCCTTGTGCCACCCAACAAACCTCAATCCTCCGCAAACCGGCCAATAACTCATCGCGTCAAAATCACTTACGAGCTCTAGCCCTCCCAACCCCGCATCCATCCTTGCTTTTCGTCCTATTTCGGGATAACATGTTTACAGTAAAGATAACGTTTTTCCCCACTAGACCCTTTTCTCCTGCCCGGGTGCCTTTTATGAGTGGTGCTGATCTGAATTTTCACATCGGCGATAAGGTCGTCTATCCCAACCACGGTGTGGGTGTCATCGAACAAATCAGCAGCCGCTCCATCGGCGCCACCGTAGAAAAGTTCTATCTCCTCAACATTAAGGCCAGCAGTCTCAAGGTCATGGTGCCCTGCAACAACGTGAGCAGCGTGGGGATTCGCCGCGTAGTTCGCAACGGTGAAGTGCAGAAAATCATTGACTTCCTCTCCGTCACCGACGACCTCACCACCGCCGACTGGAAAGACCGCTTCAAGGAAAATTCCGACCGCATGCGCACCGGCTCTCTTCTGGAGGTCGCCGGGGTCCTCAAGAGCCTGATCGCCCTCCACCAAGCCAAGCCCCTATCCTTCCGCGAAAAGAAGATGCTCGAGCGCGCCCGCTACCTGCTGGTGAGCGAAGTCGCCATGTCCCGCAACTGCGAAGAGGCTAAAGTCGAAGAGCTCCTCACCGACGCCCTCAGCAAATGCAACCTCCGCTTCCCCGAAGCCTCCGAATTCCAAGCCTAGAAACCCTCCTTTGACTTACCCGCGCAAGCCCCATTAAGATAGCTGCCTGCTGCGCTCCGCGCCATGATTGGCCAATCCATTTCCCACTACCGAATTCTGGAAAAGCTCGGCGGTGGCGGCATGGGCGTGGTTTATAAGGCCGAGGATCTCAAACTCCGCCGTTTCGTCGCCCTCAAATTCCTCTCCGACGATGTAGCCAAAGATCCGCAGGCACTCAGCCGCTTTCAACGCGAAGCACAAGCCGCATCTGCCTTAAACCATCCCAACATCTGCACGATTTACGAAATCGACGAGCAGAATGGCTTTGCCTTTATCGCGATGGAATTCCTCGAAGGGCAAACGCTCAAGCATCGCATCGAAGGACGCCCACTTGATACGGAAACGCTGATCGCATTAAGCATGGAAATCGCGGATGCTCTCGACGCGGCGCACAGCAAGGGCATCATCCATCGCGACATCAAACCCGCAAATATTTTTGTGACCAAACGCGGGCAGGCCAAGCTGCTCGACTTTGGTCTGGCGAAGGTAGCCGCAGCCGTCAGCGAACATACTGCTACCGAAGCCACGCCTCATGCCCTACTGACCAGCCCTGGATCAACCATAGGGACCGTCGCTTATATGTCTCCGGAGCAGGTGCGGGCGCAGGATCTCGATGCCCGGACTGATCTATTCGCCTTTGGTACCGTGCTCTACGAAATGGCTACCGGGAAAATGGCGTTCGCCGGAAGCAGCAGCGGCGTAATCTTCGAAGCCATCCTCAACCGAATGCCGGCGCCGGTCTCAAGCCTGAACCCGGTGATTCCGGCAAAGGTCGAGGAACTCATCACCAAGTCACTCGAAAAAGAGCGCGACCTGCGTTACCAGACGGCCGCTGAGTTGCGCGGCGATCTGAGGCGCATCAAGCGCGATCTCGATACTTCCCGCGCCCGCGCTAACTCGGGCAGCGTGCCGTCCGTTTCCTCGTCAGGAATCTCTGAAGTAGCCCCGAATCGGAGCACCGCGGATCAAGCCCCCGTTCCCGCCGGACGCAGTTTGTTTCCGCTATTGATTGCATCCGCGATCACGCTCCTCGTCGGTCTTGCAATTGGCGCCTTTTTTCTCCAGCGTACAGTCCAGCCCACATTTGCCACCTATCATCCGCTCACCTTCCGTCGCGGCATCGTGCTCTCCGCGCGTTTTGCCCCCGATGGCAAGACCGTGATTTACAGTGCCGCGTGGGAAGGCAAACCTCTCGACCTCTACACCACCCGGCCCGAGAGCCCGCAGTCGCAGGAGATCGAGCCCAAGGGAGCAGAAGTTCTGGCCATCTCGTCCTCCGGCGAGATGCTGTTGTCGCTGAACAGTCGGCCTCGCGATGCTTTCCTCTACTCCGGTACTCTTGCCCGCGTTCCTCTGGTGGGCGGTGCGCCCCGCGAAATTCTGGAAAATGTGGAATGGGCCGACTGGTCTCCGGACGGAAACTCGCTGGCCGTCGTCCACGAAGTGAACGGACGCAAGCGTCTGGAGTTTCCTTTGGGCAAAGTAATCTATGAGGCCGATGGATGGATCGGCAACTTGCGCGTCTCTCCCAAAGGCGACATGGTTGCATTCATCGATCATCCGCAACCGAGAGACGACGGCGGTCTGGTCGCCATCATCGATCCTTCCGGAAAAAAGAAGGACCTGTCCGATGGATGGGACAGTATTCAGGGAGTCGCCTGGTCGCCGAAAGGCGATGAGGTCTGGTTCAGCGCGACCCGCACCGGAGGCGACCGCTCTCTCTATGCCGTCGATCTCACTGGAAAAGTCCGCGTGCTGGCGCGCGTTCCCGGCGAATTGACCCTGCTCGATGTAGGCCGCGAAGGCACCGTTCTGCTAACGCGCGGCAACGATCGCGCCGGCATGATCGGTTTGGCGCCGGGAGAAACCAAAGAACGCGACTTGTCCTGGCTGGACTGGTCCGTGCCCAGCAGTCTTTCCTCCGACGGACAGCAGATTCTTTTTCAGGAGGCAGGCGAAGGCGGCGGACCACGATATGCCGTTTATATCCGTAAGACCGACGGTTCGCCCGCGATCCGCCTCGGGGAAGGCAGCGGGATGGCTTTGTCGCGTGATGGTAAATGGGCGCTGGCCCGGCAAAACACCAACCCATCTCACCTCACTATCTTGCCAACCGGGGTAGGCGAAATGAAGCCGGTCAAGGACGACGGTCTCAACCACACCGGCGCCGCCTGGTTGCCGGATGGGGATCACATTGTATTTTCCGGGATTGATGCCGGTCACGGCATGAGGCTTTACATCGAGTCATTGAGCGATGGCAAGCCCAAGGCCGTGAGCAGCGAGGGCGTGGGCTCTTCCATCATCTTATCTCCCCAGGGCGATTTCGTAGCCGACACCGGCCCCGACAGGAAGTTATATCTTTACCCGGTAGCCGGAGGTGAGCCACGTCTCGTTCCAGGCGTCGAACCCACTGAAGTTCCGACCGGCTGGTCAGCCGATGGCCGCGAAATATTTGTCGTCCAGCGAGGAGAAATACCATCCCAAGTCACCCGTATCGATATCAGTACGGGCAAACGCACTCTCTGGAAGTCGGTCGAACCCGCGGACTCGGCGGGCATCGACACCATCGGCCGTGTCCTGCTCTCGCAGGACACAAAATCCTACGTCTACAGCTACGTCCGCACTCTCTCCGATCTGTATCTGGTCGAAGGCCTGAAATAACGTCGGCTGCCGCTCCGCGCCTTTAGCCGGAACTCTGAAGATCGGGATCTACGACCCCACATGCTGGATGCACTCTTCCAGCACATCCAGCGCAACGTCCGCTTCTTCCTTCGTCACCACCAGCGGCGGGCACAGGCGGATCGAGCTCGGACCGCAGCCGAGGAACAGCAGGCCTTTTTCAAACGCGCGCTCGATGATCAGATCGCGCTCGGCGGCAGCGTATTCTTTGGTCGTCTTATCCTTCACGATGTCGACGCCGATCATCAGCCCGCGCCCGCGCACATCGCCCACCAGCTTCAGCTTCACCGGCCAGGTTGCCATGCGCTTCATCATGTGTGCGCCCACTTCCGCTGTGTGCTCGAGCAGATGTTCTTTTTCGATCACATCCAGCGTAGCCAGCGCAGCCGCAATGCAAACTGGATTGCCGCCAAAAGTAGACGCGTGTGAACCCGGCACCCAGTCCATGATTTCCGAGCGCGTCATCACGATGCCGAGCGGCATGCCTGATGCGATTCCTTTCGCGATGCAAACCATGTCCGGCTCAACGCCGGTGTGCTCGACGGCCCACCACTTGCCCGTGCGTCCAATGCCGCTCTGCACTTCATCCAGCACCAGCAGAATTCCATGACGATCGCAGATGCGGCGCAGTTCCTGCATGAAGATCGTAGGCGCGACCACGTAGCCGCCCTCGCCCTGCACCGGCTCGACAAAAATCGCAGCCACTTCTTCGGGCGGCAGCGTGGTCTTAAAAAGTTTCTCTTCGATAAATCGCGCACAGCTCAGCGCGAACGCGTCCGGATCCTGCGTGGCATCTTTGCGCCCGCGATACAGGTCGGGATATGGCACATGAGTCACGCCCGACATAAGCGGCGAAAAGCGGCGCCGCTGCTGCGGTTTCGAAGCAGTCAGCGAAAGTGCACCCATGGTCCGTCCATGAAACGCGCCGAAGAACGCAATAATATTCGGCCTCCTCGTGTGATATCTGGCCAGCTTGAGCGCGCACTCGATCGCTTCCGCGCCGGAGTTGCCGTAGTAAATCTTGTGCGGTCCGGGCATGGGCGCGATCTTCGACAGGCGCTCCGCGAGCGTAACCATGCTCTCGTAATAAAAGTCCGTGCCTGACATGTGGATCAGTTCACCGGCCTGCTTCTGCATGGCGGCAACCACATCGGGATGGCAATGGCCGGTCGAGGTGACGGCGATGCCGGCGGAGAAGTCATAGAATTCGTTACCATCGACGTCGGTAACGACGATGCCGCGGCCGCTCTTGGCCACCAGCGGATAGGAGCGGGTATACGAGGGCGAAATATATTGCTGGTCACCCGCGAGCACACGCCTGGCGTTCGGCCCAGGCAGGGCGGTCTTAATCTTCGGCCCTTTGACAGCGGGACCTTTAACAGCGGGTCCGGTGGCTTTTTCAGGAGCAGCTGCAGGCGTCATCATTGTCTTCGTGGTCATTGGAATCCTCCGTAAGGCAGTGGCCAGCGGTTAGTGGCCAGTGATCAGTGAATGCGGCCTCGAGTCAGGCATCCAGGTTCAGACGCGCGCAACTCAGGGCGAATCAGGCGAAGGATTGGTTAGTCGCTACCGAAGAGGCTGGGGCGCAAACGGGAAGGCAGATTCGCACGATAGCGTCGCGGGCAGACAAGGCAGTGCAGCCAGCACTCGGGCAGATGCGAATTGGCCAGCGACGAATTGGAAAGGTTGCGGAGCATCGGTGGACATTAGTTCTACAAACATCATCTTCACAAAGATTATACGCGGCCGAGCCGCGCGGCGGAACCCCCCATACCCTTTGGTAATCGCCCAAGCCGTCGTTCCACTCATCGGGGTTGTCGCGACGAAAATGCCGCCAACTCGTCTGATATCTTTAAACCTTCTCTTCTCTCCCATTCGTCATGACCAAGGCGCAGAGCCCAAGCCGGTTCGCGGTGATTCTCGCATTTGGACTCGTGTATCTGTTTTGGGGTTCGACGTATCTCGCCATCGACATCGCAGTGCAGAGCATTCCCCCGGCGCTGATGTGCGGAGTGCGATTCTCGATTGCCGGCGTGGTAATGCTGGCGGTGTGCGGCGCGACCGGGCGTAGGATTTGGTATTCGGCACGGCAGATTGCGCTGGCAGCCGTGGTGGGACTTCTGCTGCTGATGGGCGGAAACCTGACGCTCTCATGGGCAGAGCTCTCGGTTCCTTCCGGGCTGGCCGCGCTGATTATCGCGATCACGCCGTTGTGGTTTCTGGTGCTGGACTCAATGTTGCTGGGCCATCATCGCATTTCGTGGCGAGGAAAAGCCGGGTTGGCGCTGGGGATGGTGGGACTTCTGGTTTTGTTCTGGCCTGAGTTTCAGTCGAGTACCACGCTGGGGCGGCGCGAGCTGTGGGCTTCTATCGCGTTGCTTGGCGGATCGTTCCTATGGGCGCTGGGATCGGTGCTTTCGAAGCGCTGGCAGTCGGGCATGGACGTGTTCAGCGCAACCGGATGGCAGGTGACTGCGGCGGGTGTAGGGAATTTTTTGTTTGCCGTGGCAGCGGGAGATTTCTCGCGGGTTACGTGGACAAGCCGGGGAGTGAGCGCAACGATGTATCTGGTGGTGTGCGGATCGTGGATCGGGTATACGGCTTACATCTGGTTGCTGGAGCATGTGCCCACGTCGAAGGTATCGACGTACGCGTATGTGAATCCGGTGGTCGCGGTGTTTTTGGGTTGGCTGATTCTGCATGAGCGCGTGGACCGGTTCATTGTGATGGGAAGCGTGATTGTTGTGCTCTCGGTGATTCTGGTTACGAGTGCGAAGGTGAAGGAGAAGATTGTCGCAGAGGAATTGCCGGCGGTGGAGGCGGCGGGGTAGTGGCTCTGACCGACGAACATGCCAGGGGATAGTTCGCAGCAGCCCACCCGTGAAACTGCCACGGGTGGGGCATCCCGTGTCGTGTTAGAGCACCGCTGGGCCGGCCCCTCGAATTATTTCACAGCTTCTTCGCCGTCCTCCTCCGCGGTAGACAAATCGACCGAGTGGCCGCGAATGACGTACGTCCGTTTCGTCGCCGGATTTGCTTCGAAGGTTACGCGGGATGGAGATCGCTGCCAGTCCGGCAACTTGCATGGTGGGTCCGGAATCTGCCATTGCTGAGTTTCGACCGCGAATTTTACTTCTTCTATCAGCCACTTCACGATCGGCTTACGGCGATTGATCTGCGCGACCACGGCATAAATCTGCTTGCCATCATCGGAGACGCCACAGTAAGCGGCATAGTCGCGGTACCAACTGACATCGGAGTAAATGATGTCGAACTCCGGCAAATTGATCGGCGTGATGCGTCCCGTGACACGGTCGACCAGCAACCATCCCCCGCGCTGCCATTGCCAGTGCGGAGACACGGTAGATTCCGTGGGAAGACTGTCGTTAACGCGGAAGGCGCGCCGTACAACGAACAAACGATCAGTCACGTCGTGAGCCGAGCCGAGAGTGAATTCTTTCACGCGAGCGTCGATGAGGAGCGGGCGCACTTTGAGCGCGAATGGTTTGGCGTCTGCTGCGCCGGGTCCGGCATCGGGAGACCACTGGATAGAAGTCCATCTACCGAAAGCAATGACGTGGGGCTTGGAGGTGGCAAGTGCAGCGCTCACCAGAATCACAACGAGTGTGAACGAAAGAGCGACCCGCCAAGGTCGAAAGATAGATATCAAGGTGGGGATCATGAGTCGAGGCTAAGCAGGAAACAGGCTCACGGGCAAGGTTAAAGGTCACAAATTGAGCGACGGTGTTCCGAAGCGGGACTGCAAGACGTAGAGTGTTCAATGTGCCGACAACCACATCATGCGCGATAACGTCAGATTCGAGATTGCAGTAGAATTAAGAACAGAAATTAATACGAATGAGTTTTCCTCACGATTCCCGCCCAGTTGCACTCAGTAAAAGCCGGACAACTTCCCAGCCAGCGGCGGCTTCTGATCAAGATATGAGCGGGTGGAGTATACGGCGGCAGGTTCCGCGAATTCTGGTTGTGGATGACAATCCTGGTATCGCCACGTTGATGAGCCAGTTGCTGAGCATGCGCGGTTATGAGGTGGTGACCGCGGCCGATGCGCAGCAGGCTGAGGCCGAGGTGCGGCGGCAGGCGCCTGACCTGGTTCTCTCGGATGTGAGAATGCCAGGGAAATCGGGATATGAACTGTGCCGCGAATTCAAGAGCGACCCGGCAACGCGGCTGATTCCTTTCGTGCTGATCACCGGACTGGCCGACAGCGCAGACAAACTACAGGGGATTGAAGCGGGCGCGGACGACTTCCTGAACAAGCCAGTGCTGGCCGAGGAACTGACGGCGCGAGTGAAGTCGTTGCTGCGGGTGAAGGAATTCACCGACGAACTGGAGACGGTGGATTCCGTACTATGCACGCTGGGTTTGATTGTGGAGGGCCGCGACCCTTACACCGAGGGACATTGCGAGCGTTTGGCGCTGCACGCCGCGGATTTGGGACGGCATCTGGGGTTGGATAGAGATTCGATTACCGCGTTGCGGCGAGGTGGTTATCTTCACGACCTGGGCAAGATTGCCGTGCCGGATGAGATTCTGAAGAAAGGCAGCGACCTGTCGCCGGAGGAGTGGGAGATCATGAAGCAACATCCGGTGACGGGGGAGAATATCTGCAAGCCATTGAAGTCACTTCGGCTGGTGTTGCCGATTATCCGGCACCATCATGAGCACATGGATGGATCGGGTTACCCCGACGGGCTGCGGGCGGGTGAGATTCCGCTGCTGCCGCGGGTTTTGCAGGTGGTCGATGTGTATGACGCGCTGCGCACGGCGCGGCCTTACAAACCTGCTCTGGGCCACGACCACTCCGCGCAAACCATGCGCGAGAAAGCCCGCCAGGGCCTGCTGGATGGCGAACTCGTGAATGAGTTTTTCAGCATGCTTCTCGAACAGCGCAACGTGGCTTAAGAAGTTCTCGGTTCTTTTCCTCAAGCGGCCCTCTGCGACGTACAATGGCGTTGCATTTTCGGCACGGTTTGTGCATCCAATAATTAAGAGATGAACTACAGCATCGTCATTCCGGCCTATAACGAGGGCGCGCGCCTGCGGGCGACGCTGGAGAAGGTTCTGGCATACGTGCGCCAGCAGGGATGGGATGCGGAAGTGATCGTGGTGAACGACGGGTCGCGCGACAACACAGCAGAGATCGTGCGTGAGTTTTCCGAAAAAGATTCACTGGTGCGCCTCGTGGAGAATCCGGGCAACCGCGGCAAAGGCTATAGCGTACGCAATGGGATGCTGAAGGCGCGCGGAGAAGTTGTGGTCTTCAGCGATGCGGATTTATCTTCGCCGATCGAAGAGATGCCGAAGTTGCTGGATGCGCTGGCGCGCGGAGCGGACATCGCCATCGGTTCACGCTGGCTCAAAGCGGAATTGCAGACGCAGCGGCAATCGCTACACCGGCAGCTTTTTGGAAGAGTTTTTAATCTGCTGCTACGGATTATTTTAGGATTGCGGTTTAAGGATACGCAGTGCGGATTTAAGGCGTTCACCCGCCGCTCCGCACAAACTATTCTTCCTCTGCAGCGCATCGAGCGCTGGGGCTTCGATCCGGAGATTCTCTTTCTGGCGCGCAAGTTCGGATTCCGCGTGGAAGAAGTGCCGGTGCTCTGGGGACACAGTGGAGGAACGCGGATTAATCCGCTGGTGGACGGGGCGCGAATGTTTCAGGAGATGCTGCGCATTCGCTGGTATGACCTGACGGGCAAGTATCACGTTGGACCCGCAGTGACGATGCCAGCCGGGAAAACGGTTCCGGGAAGACAAGCGCCAAGAGTTTAAACACCTGCCCTGCTCTGGAATCAGGCCGACCTCTGCTTCCCGCCCGCTGCCAATTTCTTCACAGCTTCCACCACTTGATATCCCATTTGCGATGTGGACACGGGAGTTTCTTTGGCCCGTACCAGATCGGCCGTGCGAGAACCCTGATTCAATTCGCTACTAACGGCGTTCTCCACGCACGCGGCTTCGCGCTCCAACTGAAAAGAGTGGCGCAGCAGCAGCGCAACGGTAAGAATCGCGCCCATAGGATTCGCAATTCCCTTACCGGCGATATCGGGCGCGGAACCATGGACGGGCTCGTACAAGCCGACCGGGCCTCCGATGCTGGCGGAGGCCAGCAGTCCGAGCGAACCTACGACTCCACCCGCCTGATCGGAAAGAATGTCGCCGAACATATTTTCGGTGAGCACCACATCGAAATCCCGGGGGCGCTGCACCAGCGACATGGCAGCAGAATCCACATACATGTGGGAAAGTTGCACGCCGGGATAATCCTTGGCGCAGCGAATCACGACCTCGCGCCACAGCCGGGAACACTCGAGAACATTGGCTTTGTCGACGGAAAGAACTTTGTTGCGGCGTTTCACCGCAAGTTCAAAGGCGATGCGTGCGATACGCTCGATGGCGGGCTCATCGTAAATCATAGTGTTGGTGGCAATGCGTGAACCGGCACTGCCTGCGATCGAACGCGGTTCGCCGAAGTAGAGTCCACCGAGCAATTCGCGGACAATCATGATGTCGGTGCCGCGAACAAGTTCGGCGCGCAGCGGAGAGCAATCTTCGAGCGCAGGAAAGCAAATGGCGGGACGAAGATTTGCATAAGCGCCGAGTTCGCGGCGCAGGCGCAGGAGTCCGGCCTCAGGGCGAAGATGGTTCGGATAATGATCGAATGCCGGACTTCCCACCGCACCCAGCAGCACCGCAGAGGAAGAAAGGCAAGCCTGAATCGTGTCAACAGGCAGGGGATCATTGACCGCGGCCAGCGCAGCGCCGCCGACGTTTTTGCGTTGAAGTTGAAGCTGATGTCCGAAGGCATCGGCAATCGCTTGCAGAACGAGGACGGCTTGGTCGGTAACTTCGGGGCCGATGCCATCGCCGGGAAGGATCGTTAGATTGAGTAGCATGCGGGATCAGTCTAGCGCGTCAGAGCTGGGAGAAGAAATTCACTTCGGATCCGATCCAAAGCGAATCACGTTGCCGTCGGGGTCTTCCACGTGCATCTCAAGGGCCCACGGATAGTTGGTCGGTGGCATGCGAATAGTTACGCCGTGAGCTTTGAATTCGTCTTGCAGCTTCTCAACATCTTCCACCCCGATCCAGATCCATGCCTTGCCCGCGCCTTGACCTCCCTTGCAAAGGTAAATGCCGGAGCGGTCGCGGTTCACGCTGGTAAAGTCGTCGGTGCCCCAAGGTGCGTTCTTGAAACCCAAGAGATCCACGTAGAAGTGGAGGCTGACGTTCATATTCTCCACGCGCAGGATGGGCTGGCTACCTTCGAAGAAGACACGGCTTTCCTTCACGTGATTCATTCTGGCGGGGACTACACGCCCCAGAGATAATCTTCCTGATCGTGATGCTGATCTCCGGGAGCGGGCAGCGACACGCCGAAGGCATTCGTCTGCGCCGCCAGCGGAAATGGCCGCGGCGATTCCTGAGCCGAAGCATTGGCTGCGGCGGCAACTGCATTTGGCAGCGGCTCGAACAACGGAGTAGCTGACGCAGCGGGTTTGTGCGTGTCGCGAATCAACTCCAGCAAATGTCGATCCTCAACGTGTTTGATCTTATCTGCCAGACGGACGAAGCGCCGGTAGATGTCATCCAGCGCGCGGCGGTCGAACTGGTAACCGAGTTGTTCGCAGCGAATGGCGAGCGCGTGGCGGCCGGAGTGTTTGCCCAGCACCATCCTCGAATCCGGTACGCCCACCGATTGCGGCGTCATAATTTCATACGTCAACGGATTTTTCAGCACGCCGTCCTGATGAATGCCGGCTTCGTGCGCGAAGGCGTTTCTTCCGGTGACCGCCTTATTCGGCTGCACTGGCACGCCGGTAATTTCACTCAGCATCTGGCTGGCGGAAAAAATCTGCTCGCACACGACGCCAGTCTCGTAGGGATATTGGTCGTGGCGAACGCGGATCGCCATAATGATTTCTTCGAGCGATGCGTTGCCGGCGCGCTCGCCGATGCCGTTGATGGTGCACTCGACCTGCCGCGCTCCGGCGGCGATGGCAGCCATGGTGTTGGCGACCGCCATGCCCAGATCGTTGTGGCAATGGGCGGAGATGGTGACGTTCTCGATTCCTTTGACGCGGCGGCGGATGGTTGCGATCAGCTCGCCGAATTCGGAAGGCACGGTATAGCCGACGGTATCGGGAATATTCAGCGTAGTGGCGCCGGCTTCGATCACTGCATCGAGCACCTTGCAGAGAAAATCGAGGTCGGTGCGCGTTGCATCTTCCGGAGAAAACTCGACATCAGAGCAAAGCGATTTAGCGAAACTGACAGATTCACGCGCCTGCGCCAGACATTGGTCGCGGGTGATGCGCAGCTTGTATTGCAAGTGGATATCGGAAGTGGCAAGAAAGATGTGAATGCGCGGGCGGGCGGCATCTTTCAGTGCATCCCAAGCGCGCTCGATATCGAGATGGCAGGCACGAGCCAATCCCGCGATAACAGGCCGGCGGATCATTCCGGCGATTGCCCTCACCGCTTCAAAATCGCCATCCGATGCGATGGGGAATCCGGCTTCAATCACGTCCACGCCAAGGCGATCGAGTTGGTGCGCCAGACGCAACTTCTCCTGATGGTTCATGCTGCAGCCGGGCGACTGTTCCCCGTCGCGCAGAGTGGTATCGAAAACGGTGATGCGGACCTGCTCCGTAACCATGAGTCCTCTTTATTCCTTTACGAAAACAGCGCATATCTATCTGCTCTATGGTAAGGCGTTGGTCACCTCCAGCAATACTTATAATTGTTCAGCGATCATTAGATTACATTATATTATAAACATTGCTAATGTAGATTACGTTTTATATTAAGAGGCAGAAAATGGAACTTTCACAATTGGAAGTCTTTCTGGCCGTGGCGCGCGAGCACCGCTTCTCCCGCGCCGCCGAAAAGCTTTACCGAACCCAGTCGGCGGTAAGCCAGACCATCCGCAAGCTGGAGGATGAACTGGGCGAGAGCCTTTTCGACCGCTCGTCGCGGGAAGGCGTTCTCACCGACGCCGGACAAGTCCTGTATGAGTATGCGGAAAAGTTGCTGAATCTGCGGCATGATGCCCAGGAATCACTGGTGGAGTTGCGGGAGCTGCAAAAAGGCAAGCTGGTGATCGCGGCGAATGAATTTACAGCGCTTTACTTGTTGCCCGTGCTGGCGGAGTTTCGCCGCCTTCATCCCATGATCAAGATCACGGTGCAGCGGGCTTTGGGGAGCCGCATTCCGGACGATGTTCTGCAGCACAGCGCCGAGCTGGGCATGCTGTCGTACAAACCCGAGGAGCCGCAACTGCATTCTGTAGTGACGTATCTCGACGAGTTGGCGCTGGTGGTTCCTCCCACGCATGCGCTGGCTGGGGCGCGGGAGGTGAGCATCCGGCAACTGGGGGCGGAATCGTTTGTGGCGCATACCGTGTCATCGCCCTACCGCGAGAAAGTTCTGCAAACATTCCAGAAATATAAAACGCCGCTGCACATGGATCTTGAGCTGCCCACGCTGCAAGCCATCAAGCAGTTCGTCGCTCTGGGAAGCGGCGTGGCTTTAATGCCGGAGATCAGCGTGGAAACAGAAGTGGCGCGCGGCGAGCTGGTGAGAATTCCGGTGAAGGAGTTGCGTGTGCAACGCAAGCTGCGGTTGATTTACCGCAAGGAGGCCGGAATATCCCACGCGGCGCGGGCGTTCTTAAAAGTGGCTGAGGCAGTTTCACGAGAGCGAGGTGGACGCTACCGCTTTCAGCGCGAGAGTTAAAAAACATGAGACGCAGCCAAGGCCGCGTCTCATGTTTTTGCTGCTCAAAGCTCAACAGTCGGCGCATACTTCCGAGGACTGAAACGCCGCCAGAGCTTCGCCCAGGCTGGGGTGAATCTCCAAAACTGAATCCAAGTTGGTAAGATCAAGCAGATTGCGCACCAGCCGAGTAGGACTAGCGAACTTTAGGTCCGCACTCTTGGATTGTGCCCAAGTGTGCAAAAGAGCAAGCTCGCCGATGCCGGCGCTATCGATGGAGCTGACGCCGCTGAGATCGAAGACCACTTTACTGCCGTTTTCGAGAACTTCACCAGCCAGGCGCGAAAGGGCAGCGACCTCGTCGCGATAGACAATGCGACCGTGACAATGAACAATCATCACATCGCCGCGATTCCGGGTTTCCAGACTGAGCTTCAACTTCGACTCCTTTTGTTGTATACCGAGGCCCGCTAATTCATGCGGGCATAGCCAAGTTTGCCAAGGGATATTTGTGAGCTCCATGCTAATAGATAGACGCGGCTCGAAGGGTTTTGGAACCATGAAAGGATGATTAATTTTAGGTTGCTGAGTTCCGAAGCCGAACGGGCACAATTTTGGGCTGAATGGGGCATCCTGGTTCTCGGCTACACTGCATCTAACGAATTTCGTACATTCAGGTAGAATTTGCTACTGGCATTCATTGTCAGGGGAGGACTCATTTTCGTGTCGAAAACTGCTGCCGTGGTTCTGGCATTCCTGAGCTTGGTGCTGGTCGCAGTCCCGTCGAGGGCACAACTGCTTCCAGGCGGAAACGTGTATGTCGGGGCCGCCTACGCCGATTCCGTCGATGTCATCAACCGCTACACCTTTCGTGGATGGGAAGCCAGCGCGGAAGATATGTACTTCACTCGTCACCCATATCTCGGGATTGTGGCGGATGGCAATGGGTTCTACCGGCTTGGTGTTCAACAATACAGCGTTCTGATTGGGCCGCGAGTTTCCATGAATTACGGAAAATGGCGCCCGTTCTTTCAAGTCATGGGCGGAGTACAACGAGACGCATCAGGGGGTACGGCGCATTACCCCATCGCGGAGGACATTGGCGGCGGAGTGGACCGCAAGTTCCAGTTCCTCTTCCTAAAGCACTTTGCCTGGCGCGTGGAATTCGACTATATGCACACCCGCCTGCTCCACGCCAGCCAGGACGATTACCGTGGCTCGACCGGATTGGTGTGGCGATTCTGAGTCTGCTCCACACCCAGAAATCTCAGGTTTGATCTCCGCTTCGAAACTTTTCACCACGATCCTGGTTGAAGGGGTATGTGGCAAGTACAGGGAGATTAGTTGCAGACGCGTTTTCCTGGGCACGACGCAGAATCACGCTCGGCGACCGGCAAAATGTAATCAGATTTTGAGCTAAACCCACCGGTCATAACCGCGAACTCCGTGCCGTAAACTCCGTTGACGAACTTCTCCTCCCTAGCATCTAACCCATGCTGCCTATCTTGTTAGAAAGGTAAGGATAAAGTTGTCATGCGAAGAATTGGATTGAGCATCTTTGTGTTGCTTTTGTTGGCTGGACTGGCAAGTGCCCAGATTCCCACCAGCGGTAACGTTTTCTTCGGCTATTCCTACTACAATACCGATCTCTCTTCGATCGACCGTGCCAACACCAACGGCTGGGAAGCCTCGGTCGAAGGCAAGATAATTCCTTTTCTAGGCTTTGTGGCAGATTTCGATAGTCATTACGGTTCGCAGAATTTTCCGGTTTGCGGAGGAGGATCTTCTTGCTCCAGCTTTAACGCGAATGTCACTGAACATAACTTCTTGTTTGGTCCGCGGGTTTCGTTCTCCGTGGGTAGGTTGCGTCCTTTTGCGGAAGCGCTTTTCGGAGGCGCCCACGTTGACGCCGGCGCCTTCGGCACCGATACAGCGTTTGCCACAGCGCTTGGCGGCGGCCTTGACTATAAAATCATCCGCCCGATCGCATGGCGATTCCAGGGAGACTATGTACAAACGAGATTCTTCGATGCAACGCAGAATAACGTAAGGATCTCCACCGGTATCGTTTTGCGCTTTTGAAATAAGTTCGACGGGTTCTTTAGCGAAGGTGGTTGCAGCGAAGTAAAACAGGATCCAGATGGTTGTCTGGATCCTGTCTTTTTGTGGCCACCCACGAAAAATCGGGGAAGTTTTGCGAGGATCGACTGAGCGCTAGGTCTGCCAGTACTTGTGATCGCGCAGAAAATAGTTTTGGTTCCAGTAGTTCATCGCAGTTTTCAGGAACAGCCAGCCTACTCGCAAGTGTCCCATTTTCTGGAAGCGGCGGTTCGTCGTGTAGACGCCGCCGCGGACGATGCCGAAGCGCTTTCGCTCCACCTGCTGGCTAAGCAGATAATCTTCGGCGAAGGCAACTTGTTCATGAAATCCGCCGAGTTCGCGGAATTTTTTCACGTCGAACAACATGAACATGCCGGTGGCAAAGGGATGGTGCAGGCGCGACAAGTATTGAAAGAAATCGTTGCCCGCATAAAACAGTTTGTCGATCCAGCTGCCACCCTGGCACAGGATATTCGTGGTTACGCAATGAAGATGCTTGCGCTGAGCTAGTTCTACGGCGCGGCGAATCACCGACGGATGCGCCAGTTCGATATCGGCGTCGAGAAACAGCACGTAATCGCTCTCTGCCTGGGCCGCTCCCAGGTTGCGGCCGACCGAAGGCATTCCGCCGCGAATCACGTTGACGTTCAGGCGATCGCGAAAACCGAGGACAATTTCGCGCGTCCCATCGGTAGAGTTGGCGTCAGCGACCAATACTTTCGTACTCGACATCTTCGAGTAATCCTGATTCATCAGCGAAGTCAGCAAACGAGGAATCAGCTTCGCCTCGTTCTTGGCTGGAATCACGATCGTCAGTTCGCTCGCTGTATTCGTGCTCGTTCGACTCATGCTCGTTAAACCCGTGCTGGTTAAATTCATGGATGCGTACCCCCTGTTCATCAACTGTGAGATAAGTCAGGCGCGAATCAACCCAGCCGCCTGTGTTGTAGTAATGAATGCCATCCTGCTCCGCGTGAACCGCCTGATGTGTGTGTCCGCAGAAAATGCGATCGGCGCCGTGCTGTCGCGCATACTGCAGAGCGCCGGCGGACACCTTCGACCCCATGCGCAGCCAGCGCGTGTTCAGCCGGTCGATGAGCCGCGAAATGGGATTACCCTTGAAATCCAGTTTCTGGAGTTGCAGATAAAGCGATGTGCCCAGGGTGTTCAGTTTTACGCTGCTCACCTGGAACCCGTCGAACTGATGCCC
>Ga0209007_1000260_pt1 | contig 26316 bp, 11 predicted proteins | sample JacPinW_OM1H0_O2_FD_187961 | JGI IMG/M metagenome (GOLD analysis project Ga0209007, IMG submission 187961) | Forest soil microbial communities from Algoma, Ontario, Canada - Jack Pine, Ontario site 1_JW_OM1H0_O2 (SPAdes) (version 2) | ecosystem: Environmental > Terrestrial > Soil > Boreal... | reverse complement strand
ATGCGTCCGGACACGATATTTCGCATCTGCTCGATGACCAAACCGATCACGAGTGTGGCGGTCATGATGCTCTATGAAGAAGGACATTTCCTGCTGGGAGACCCAATCTCCAAGTACCTGCCCGAGTTCAAAAGCCCTAAGGTGCTCGTCCAACCCTCCACCGGCGCGGCCTATTCCGTCCCGGCAACTCGGGAGATCACAATTCAAGATCTTTTGCGGCACACGTCGAGACTCACCTATCAGTGGAATCCTGTGCTCGGTCCTCTTTACAAGAATGCGAATGTGGCCAACGGCTTATTGCAGTACGACGGCACCATTGAGGATAGTGTGAAGCGTTTGGCGGGAGTGCCTTTGCTTTTCAATCCTGGTGATCGCTGGGAATACGGCCTAAGCGTGGATGTACTCGGGCGCTTGGTTGAGGTGATATCGGGCAAGCCTTTGGACGAATTCCTGCGAGAACGCATTTTCGTTCCACTCGGAATGAAAGACACATATTTCTATCTACCCGACGATAAGGTTGATCGCCTGGCGGCCCTCTACACTTACTATGAAGGCAAAGGCCTGAATCGCTTTCCCGATACTCCGATTACCGAGGGGCCATTCTCGTATTCCGCAGATTATCCCTATCGCGGGCCGAAAAAGTTGTTCTCCGGCGGTGGTGGCCTGGTTTCCACAGCCCAGGACTATATGCGCTTTTGCCAAATGATGCTCGATGGAGGCAAGGCGGGAAATATCCAGTTCCTGAGTCACAAGTCGGTTGAGCTCATGACCCATGACCAGCTCGGAAGCATCAGTTCCGATCGAGCTTTCGGATTGGGTTTCGGGATCGAGGGCGTTAAAGTTCCGCTTGCCGAGACCGGATCAACCGGTGAATACAGGTGGGGCGGGCTATACTACACTGCGTTTTCCATCGATCCGAAAGATCAAATGATCGTGATCTTTATGGCGCAATTGCATCCGACGGGCGGACTTACCCTTGACCGGCAGGTCAAAGCGCTGGCCTATCAGGCGATCATTGAATAACTATTATTCGGATCGGGAGACAGGCCAAACGAGCCAGAGTCGCGACAGGGATCGCTTTCTCATAAGCCAATCCCACACCGGCTTGGCATTTCAAGCCGCGGATTCCGCAGATGCGGTTCGAAAGGCGAGTGAATTGCCTTGTCAATAGAACCGTCAGCACCCGCTTCCTGAGAGCGTGGATGCATCTGTTTGGGATGTACCGAAAATGTCGATGGTACGGTGAATGGCGGACTCAGCAATCCTCAGTCTCCGAAACTTCGGATGGATCGCGACGTAATCGATGATCAGTAGATCGATGTCTACCACTTCGAACTCATTTTGTCTTCTTTCGGATATCGAAAAGGCGTTCCCAGTATTCTGAGATTGTCGCCAGAGATGCCATCTCATCAAAAACATCAGTTTCGAACGCTTGGCTGACAATTGCATGAAGTCAGGCAATGGCATCGCTCACCAGTCATAGCGTTATAAATCTCAGTGGTGTGGTGGCCAATCAGCGCTTCTTTACCGCTATCACGTGGTCGTCGGGATTGCGCGTGATGAGCTTGCCCACGGGATCGATACCTGCTTTAGCCGGCAACTTGTCGACCGTGACAGTGAAGTCGGCCTTTTCCTGATCGATCTTTTGCTTTTGGAGGTAGATGGGTTTTCCGTTGGCGTCCAAAACGCCGATGTCGATCCAGTCGTTGATGGGGATCGAATGCTCCTGCCCGCGTCCGTCGGCGCGGACCTTTTTCGCTTCGATCCTCAGGTGAACCTCGTACTTGCCATCGGGCTGCGGAACATAGTCGGCGGAGAGGGTACGAACATCGTAGAGCGTTATTGACCGGAAGAGATCCTCGAATAATTGGTGATTCTGCGGCGGCGCGAACTGCTTAAAATCGGCTTCCAGCTGGAGCGATACCGGATATGGTCCATCCTTGAAAGCGAACGTCTTCAGAAATTCCCTGATTCCCGCATTCACGTTGTTCTCGCCGATGTCATCCTGCAACCGGTACATCACGAGCGAACCCTTGCGGTAATGAATGTAGCCCTGATTGGGATCGACTTGGTACAGCGGGTTCTCTTCGTTGCGCTCCTGCCCGCGGCCAGACAGATATCGATCGAGCTCGAGGCGCAGGAATTTCTGCATCGAATCTGCGCCGAAGTGGCGTTTCATCACCATCAGAGCGGTGTATTGCGCCATGGTTTCGTCGATGGAAGTTGCGCCCTGCACGTAAGCCGACATCACCTGATGTCCCCACCACTGGTGCCCAGTCTCGTGCGCCGTAACGTAAAACGGCACATTCACGGCATCCGGCTTGTCGCTGACTTTGGTGATGAAGCCAATCGACTCCGAATACGGAATCGTGTTGGCAAATGACTCGGCAAATGTGCCGTAACCGGGAAATTCGATGATGCGAAGCTGATGGAACTGGAATGGGCTGTAGTTCGTCGAGCAATATGCCAGAGTCTCCTTCATGCTGTCCATCATCGTGCCGAGATCAAACTCGTGGCCAGGATGGTAGTAGATCTCCAGATTGACGTTGTTCCACGTATCGCGACGCACGGCATACTCACCCGACTGGATCGAATACAGGTTCAAGATGGGCGCGTCCATCTTGTATTGGAAGTAGCGGCGGCCATCCTGCACCCATTCCTTTTGCAGGTACCCCGGTGCGATGCCAATCTGGTCCGGGGTCGTACTGACCGTGGCTTCGAAGTTGATCCAGTCGGCGTCAAAGCTGCCGCTGTTGTACTGACGTGCGGCGATGTCGTCCAGCGTCGGCAACCGCCGGGCCTTGTCGAGTCCGTGCTTGTGCCGCGTGCTGTCGTCGGTTAACTCGATGTCCGGCGCGTAACCGATGTACGGCGAATAACGGTCGTTGATAAATGTGCCGTTACGCACGATGTCGGTGTTAGGCCGCGAATTCTCAAATCCCGGATTGTCGTATTCGACAGCGAAGGTCAGCGAAATGCGTCCGTGCGGCGGCAGCGCCTGCGGCAGCTTGTAAAGATAAAAGCCAAACGTGGGGTCGTTGACCAGCGCGGTTTGCCCGCCGGCAAAGCTGAGCTGGGTGACTTTGATGTGGGGAGGCGGCAGCGGTGCCAGATCGAGCGGCCAAATCGTGATTGCGACCCGATCGATATTCGCGTCGGTCTTGTTCTCCAGCCACATCGTGCCGCCGATGGAGACGGAGCGCTTGTCAGGATAAATGTCATAGTGGCTGCTGACGTCAGTGATCCGCGGCTGCGGCAGCGGCCAATATTGCTTGTACTTCTTCTCGTATTGCGCACGGCCCTCGTCGATCTGGAATGTCGAGCGGTAAGGATTCAGGATGTGCGTGTTATAGAAGATGAATCCACCAACGCCGGCCATCAGCACCACACATGCAGTCACACCCGCAAAATTGGAGATGGAAAAACGCTGGCGCACAAGCGCCAGCCGCGCACGCCAGTTCGTATCCGTTCCCCGCACCCATAGCAGGTTCGTCCCGATCGCCAGCAGAATCGCGGCAATCCCCCAGTACAGTCGGAACCAGACAAGCGGCGCCAGGAACGGACCATAGCCGTTCATATCGGAGTACGTGACCGTTGGCGTCTGGCCGAAGCGATAGAGATAATCCTGGAATCCCGCGGGTGGCAGCGCGATGGTGGCGACGATGTACAGCACCATCATAAAGTGCCCGAGATATTTGTTGTTGACGACGGTCTGGACGAACATCGCCAGCACGCACAGTATCCACAGCGCGGTCAGGCGATTGAGGAACAGCTCACCGAGGTAGAGGCCGAATTCGAAGTGGTAATAGCCCTGCCCGATCTGCACCGTCAGGCCGGCAAGCATTATCGTCAGCACCACCAGCACTTGCACCAGCATCAGCGCAAACAGCTTGGAACAGAACAGCACCCAACGCTGCACCGGAAAGGCATCGATTACCTGATTGAGACGCGCGTCACGCTCCCGCCACACCAGTTCGCCGGAATAGAAGATGATGATCGCGATGGCGAAGATCAGGAAGCTTCCGCCCGCCATTAGCAGCATCATGTGAGTAACAGGGTAGGTGCGAATAGCCCATGGGGCGGTGACTCCAGACGCGACCACGACTGCGAACAGATAGCCCGCCAGTATCAACACGACGAAGAAGATGTTCTTCACAGTCTCCGTGAACTGAATGCGCGTGAGCGACAGCAACTGCCGCAACGAAGCCGAGGACGAAAAGAGCGGATGTGCGACAGGCACTATGTGCGTAGCTGGCAAAGTTTCCTTGTCATCGAGCGTTTTGCCCTTGCGGCTTCGCTCGACGACGTAGGAGAACGAGAACCTTGCGTACGCGAGGATGAAAAAGATCGCGCCAATGCCCAACCACAACACCCGATTGGCCAGTAGAATTCCCCCGAGTGGGATGAGTTGGGTATTGCGCTGGAACGGTGTCCAGTAGCGCGTCATGCGGTCGATGGCGGCCCCTCCCAGGGGATCGAGCAGGGCGAAACGCACGCTGGTCTCAAACGCGTTGGAATTCTGGGCGACGACGAAATATCCGATCAGCACCAGCACACCCGCGACATACACCGGCAGCATTTTGCGCGAGAGCACGGCCAAGGCAAAAAAGATCGCGGTCAGGAAAAGAAGATTGGGCAGAATGTTGATGAGGTAAGGTTGCAGAAAGGCCGATGCCATCTGTGGGCCGACGCGCGTCTTATCGAGCCACGGTGTCAGCGTGCCAACCCACGTTCCAAGACCTACGCTGGCGAAGATGACAAACTGCACGGCGAAAGCCCCCAAGAAGCGTCCGCCGAGATAATCGAACTTGGTGATGGGTGCGGTGTAGAAGAAGTCTGTGGTCTTGTTATCGATATCCTGGAACGTCGCCTGCCCGGCAATCGCGGCGGTGATGACGATTCCGAAGAAGCATATATAGGTGATGATGCTGTTTAACGCGTAAGGGGAGTTGATCAATACCTTGCCGCCGGTGCCGAAGTCCACGCTGGCAGTTGCAAAAGCACCACCCGACATCAGCGTAAAGAGCAGGCCCAGTGCGAAGAACACACCAAAGTAGACATAGCTCGAGACGCGCCGGAGGCGCTGCTGAAATTCGAAGAAAAAGATGCTGGCCAGCATGACCTAATTCGCCGCCTCGGTTGCCGATGTTGGTGACGTGAGCCCCTTAATAGTCGCAAAGTACAAATCTTCGAGATCGGGCACTACAGGCTCAAAGCCCGGTTCGGGCAAATCGTCCTGCAAAATATGCAGAACGTTGCGTCCACCAAACAGATGCATGGAGATCACCTTGAAGCGCTGCTGATAATCAGCGACTTCAGAGCCCGCAACGACCTTTCTCCACACGCGGCCGTTCAATCGTGTCACCAGGTCTGCAGGATCGCCCGCCGCGTGAACGCGTCCCTGATGAATGATCGCCATCTGCCGGCAGAGATCGCTGACATCGGAGACGATATGCGTGGAAAGAATGACAACCACGTTTTCTCCGATGGCGCTGAGCAGGTTGTGAAAGCGGATGCGCTCTTCGGGATCGAGGCCTGCGGTTGGCTCGTCCACGATGATAAGCCGCGGATTGCCCAGCAGTGCCTGCGCGATCCCGAAGCGCTGCTTCATTCCTCCGGAATAACTGCCCAGCGGCTTGTTGCGATGCTCCCACAAGTTGGTCTGCCGCAGCAGCGCGTGCACCACATCGCGCCGCTCCTTAGCATTCTCGATGCCCTTTAGCTGGGCAAAGTGTGACAGTAGCGTTTCAGCCGACACTTTGGGATAGAGTCCGAACTCCTGCGGCAAATATCCCAAGCGTTTGCGTACTTCGTCCTTTTGCCGCAACACGTCGATGTCGTCGAGGCGCACGCTACCGCTGTCGGCTTCCTGGAGTGTCGCCAGCGTTCGCATTAGCGTGGACTTGCCGGCACCGTTGGGACCAAGCAGTCCGAACATGCCTTGCGATATGGATAGCGAGATGCTGTCGAGCGCCTGCGTTCCATTGGGGTAGCACTTGGAGAGCTTTTCGATTTGTAAGTGCATGATCGTCTATTCCTTGTACGCAAACATTAGGAGAATTGTTCCGAGCCAGTTTAAATCGTTGGAGTATCGGCTCGCTGCTAATTTCAATGGCGAACGCCTCACTCCGTGCATTATTGAACTTCTTCGTCTTCTCGGGCTCACCCCTCGCCTCCGTAGGTGCCACACCATCACCGCCTACCCGCGTTGCGGCGCACGACTAAAATTGAAGTACGCATGGCACTCGGCGCAAACCGCAGCAATCGTAATCTACTTGGTAATGAGCAGAGTCCTCCTGCGGGTCGCGATGATCTCGGGGCCGAGCCTCTCGAAGGCGTCTCTGATGCGCTTTGCACCAGCAAGAAGTGAGGGCGTCGTTCACTCCGGACTGTCAGCAAACGGGAAGCTATCCAGAAACGGGCTTATGGGAAGCACCGGAAGTTCTATGTCGCCGACAAAAGTCAACTCACGGTGGCTGAATCCGAGGCTTTTGATCACATTGCATTCGCCTACCGCCCTACCTTGAAACCGGACTGCGCATGTGCCCTGCGGAGAAAAGCCGAGAACTTACCTCATTCTCAGCGGAGCAGTTCGTTTTCAGCAGTCCGGTTTGCTAAGAAATTATCACGAGCCCGGGAGGCGGCTTCATTCTTTGCGTATTGCGCAGTGCACCATGAGGTGAAGTTTGGAAGATCCTCCGAGTTAGCGCGACATCCGAGGGAGCGTCGGCGTCAGGATCTTGACCGGCGCGCGGCGATTGCCGGATGGGCTCATCCAACCTCTCAGCGGTGATGGCATGCCAATCGCGTGGCTCCCTCCCATCCCCAGGTCCGATGCGGGCTGGCTGTGGTGGACGGGGCTTTCATTCAGCGCTCGCGGCATCTGTGCCACCGCTACGGGCCAGGCGTGGACGACCGGAATGTGTTCCCAGCTGCGCAAATTATTCCACTCCGACCTGCCCGCGAGTCCCCAACCCGCAACCACGATGGGCCTGGAGATTTTGCCAGCTCCACTGCCGCGCCGCAGACCGCTGATCAGGACTGCACTCTCGCTCTTCACCACTGCCGGCTTCGCTCCGGAATTCGTGATCTTTGCTGCGGGCTGGGCTGCACTCGCATCCCGTGCCACCGCCGCTCCCGAGGCCACCGTCAGCACCACCCCCGTGGCGGTGTAGGTCACATTAAAGTGCAAACTGGCGCTGATGGCGATCTCGCTGTTGCTGAACGTGCCGGTCACGTTGCTAGCCGTCAGCGCGGTAAAGACCTCGCCCGCGGTGAGGCTAGCCTGGAAGGCGGTAGCCACGGTGAAGTTGATCGTCCCTGCCAGAGCCGCGGCGCCGGTGACTTTGAGTTGGCTGAAGCCCGTGCCGGCCACCGTTCCGTTGATGAATCCTGTCATCGTGCCGGTAGCCAGTTGCGTATATTTGCCGGTAATCGAAAGCAGACCCGCTACTCCGCTGTTGCCAACATTGATAGTGGCGGCAGTACCGCTGGCGTTGCCTACGGAAAGGTTCCCCTTCACTGCGCCCGCGCCCAGAATTGTACCGCCGGTAACGCTGGCCGAACCGGTGGTAGCGGGGGGTGGGGCCAGACTAAGGGTTCCGTCGACCGTTGTCGTACCGGCCGTCTGGTTGTAGCGGTAGCTCGTCCCACCTACCGTCAGGGTGCTGCCCTTCGCCACATCCACTATGCCCGAGTTTGTAAAATTGCTGGTGGCTGACGTCGTCAGCGAAGCGTCGTCCGCCAGAATCAGGCTCTTGGTATTGGAAGCCAGCGCGCTCAGCGCGTTCACGCCGTTGGAGTTGATGGTGCCACCTTCCAGCGTCAGCGTGGAGGAATTGGTGGTGAGACTGATGCCTGCGGTCGTCAGATCGAGATTGCCGCCCAGCACGAATGTGCCGCCGGAAAGAGTGCTGCCGCTGATCTGCGTCAGCTTGGCGATTGTGAAGCTGTCGCCGGCGTCGATGGTCAGCGTGCCGGTGTTGCTGAAGCTGGCCGCCGTGGTGGAAACGTTGTTGCCAGCGCCCGCGATGGTCAGGCTCTTGGTATTGCTGGCCAGGCCTGCCAGCGCGTTCTCGGGGCCTGGCAGGAGAGGGTCGTTGACGGTGATGGTGCCGCCCGCCAGCGTCAAGTTGGCCGAGTTAGTCGTGATGCTGATGCCGTCTGGAACCGTCAAATTCAAATTGCCCGCCAGCACGTAGGTTCCGGCCGAGAGAGTCGAACCGCTGATCTGGTTCAGCCCCTGCGCGATGAAAGCGTCGCCGGTATTGATGATCAGCGTGCCGGTGTTGCTGAAGCTGGCCGTTGTCCCAACCTGATTGCTGGAGCCTGCAATGGTCAGGCTCCCAGTGTTAGTGGCCAAGCCCGCCAGCGCGCTGGTGCTGTTGGCGTTCTCAATGGTCCCGCCCGCCAGCGTAAGGTTGGCCGCATTGGTGGTGATGGTCTGGGTCGCCCCAGAGAGATTAAGATTTGCACCCAGAACATAAGTTCCCGCGGTCAGCGAGCCACCACTACTAATCTGTGTCAGCGTGCCCACCGAGAAAAGTGAACCCGAAAGAAGGGTCAGCGAACCCGCGTTGCTGAAGGTGCCCGCATCGCTAACGCCCCCGTACTGGCCGAGAGTCAGCGCGCCCGCGCTGGTGATGCTGGTCAGGTTCGCCAGCATGTTGGTGCCGTTAGTGGTGTTGAACACTTGATAGTCATTCTCTTCGATCACAGTCGCCGAGAGAGTCTTGATGCCGGCGGATCCGGCGGACCACTCAATGTTGCCTCCGGTTGCGATGTAGCTGCCGCCGGTCAGCGTGCCGGTAGTCTGATTGTCGTTGGTAAAATAGCTGGCTCCCGGTCCCTCGATGATCAGCGAGCCACCATTCGCTTCAATCGTGCCAAGATTGTGGAAGCTCGCGGCGCTGGCATCGATGATGTTGTTTTGGCCGTTCACCGCCTCAATGATTCCCGTCGTGCTGGTGTTCAGCGTGGCGCCCTGAATGGCGGAGTTGTTCAGTTGCAACGTCGACGCGCCGGTCAACGTTACTGCTCCCCCGAGGATCGTCGAACCGCTCAGAATCAGCGTACTGGCGTTGGCCGAGATCGTTCCCCCCGTGTTGATGATCGCTGCTGTGAGGGATTGCGGCCCCATGCTCGGCAACTGCAATGTCGCCCCGTCCGTGGCTTCAATCGTCCCCGTGTTCGTGAGTCCCCCCAAGGTCTCAATTGTCATTCCCGCGCTCGCGTTCGCATTGATCGTGCCCGCATTCACCAGCGTCAGCTGGCCGCTGCCGATTGCCGGCGCCCCGATTTGGCCTGCGCCAGAAATCGTTTCCTCATTGGTCAGCATGCTAAACTCCGACCCGTCAGCAATAATGAGATTGTTGACGCTGTTAGACATGGTGATCTTGCCACCGCCGCTCAGAGTTATGTCACCATCCACTAATAGTTCCGCCGGGGGCGTGGTGACCGGGGCCATATTGATGGTGCCGGCATTGCTGATGTTGCTTGCCAGCTCCAGCCATCCACCGTTATTGATCGTCCCTTTGTTGCTGATGTTGCCTGCCAGGATCAGCCACCCGCCCAGACCGATCTGAATCTTCCCGCCCGCCGGGTTGTTCATCGTCCCTTCCAGCATATTAAGGCCGTTGACTTCAATCGTCCCGGCTGCGCTGTTGGTCAACGTCCCGCCCTGAAGCGTCGCGCCGTCCAGTTGCAGCGTCGCAGCTCCGGTCAACGTTACCGCTCCTCCGGAGATCGTGACACCCTCTAGTATCAGCGTACTGGCGTTGGCCGAGATCGTTCCGCCCGTGTTGACGATCCCCAAGGTTCCGTCGCCGCCCATATTCAGCAGTTCCAACGTCGCGCCATTCGTCGCTTCGATCGTGCCCGTGTTCGTGATCCCTCCGGCAGCGGAGATCGTCATCCCCGCACTCGCGTTCGCATTGATGGTCCCCGAGTTCGCCAGCGTCAGCTGGCCGTAGCCGAATGCTGGCGCCCCGATTTGGCCCGCCCCCGAAATCGTCTCCTCGTTGAACAGCGTGCTCTGGCCGACAATTACGTTGTTGACATTGTTCGACATGGTAAGCCCGCCGCCGCCGCTCAGGGTTATGGTTTGCCCACCCGCCGGGTTTCCCAGTACCAGGCCGGTGGTGGTCCCGGTTGAGTTCAACATGATCGTGCCGTTGTTGGCGACGTTGCCGCCCAAGGTCAGCATGACGCCGTTCAGAATAGTCGCGGAGTCGCCCACGTTGCTCAGGGTGAGATCACCGATGGTGAAGTTTTGGTCCACATCCGTGGCGGCGGAAGTTAAGTTGATCAGAATATTTTCGCCGTTCGTGATGGCGCCATTGTTCCAGTTGCTGACGTTGCTCCAGTCGCTGTTGGAGCCCTTGCCGGTCCAAGTATCGGTCTGTGCCGAGGCCAGGCCGCCAAGGCTGAAAAGGGCTGCGAGCAGGCAAAGGACAGTAATCCAAAGAATAACTACGCGAGAGGATGCAGGGCGCATGGAAGACTCGCGATAAAAAAATTCAGTTGCAGTCGGCAGACGTCGATCTTCTTGCTTGATCAGACTAGAGACCCCACCACACAATGCTTTGCGAACCCTGACCGGGCAGGCGTTTGCAGCAAGATGCAATCGTCGCATCGGGATATTCCTCCTCTTCAAACCCAGCGAGACTTCCGCCTCTACTTAGGAAATCGGAAACGGCGGGTAAAAGACGACAGGAGGCCAAAAGATTTTATTGAGGGCAGTTCCTCGGCAAAGTTGACGGGCCGGTTTTGGGCCAGTTGATACCGCACCTGCGCCCCTGTCGGGAGCGACGCCGATATGCAGGTGATGCCTACCGCGAAGCGGCAGAGCTCGACGGCAATCATCGGGATGGCGTTGTTACAAGATTGAGTCGATGTCGGAACCCTAGGTCAAGATCTTTCCCTGGAAGACTTAGAGAGAGCGGACCTCTGCTCCAGCGGATTTTTCTGAATAAGTTTTTCTCTCCCTGTCGTCTTTTCCCTCCCATTTACGATTTTCCTAATAGGGCGTGCTTTTGCTCTGGCCGGACAAACAGGGGGGAATAACCGTGAAAAACTCAAAGCTGATCTTGTGGCTCGCCATGCTGCCCATGATCTTGATGGCATGGACTGCGGCGTCCGCTCAGATCACGCCGCTCGCCGACTCATATACCAACAGCGCCGACGCCTCCACCAACAATGGAGCGGGCGTCCTACTCGAGGTCGATGGCGCATCGGTAATCTCCTACCTTCAGTTCCCGTTGACTTCAATTCCCTCCGGAGCCAAGGTGAGCGAAGCCACGCTCAAGCTATACGTCAATACTGTCACCACCGCTGGCACCTTCAACGTCGATTACGTCAACGGCGCCTGGTCGGAGAGCTCGCTCACCTACGACACCGCTCCAGCGTTGGGCAAAACCATCACTTCCGGCGTCAGCATTACCGCAGCAGACAAGAACCAATTCATCCTCATCAACGTCACCTCGGCGGTGCAGGCCTGGCTGAACGCAAGCGAACCGAATGACGGCGTCGCGCTGGTCGCAAACAGCACATTCAGCGCCACCTTCGATAGCAAAGAGAACACGACCACGAGCCATCCGCCGGAGCTCGATATCGCATACGGCGACGGAACGATCACCGGTATCACAACCGCGAGCGGCAGCGGGCTGACCGGCGGGGGCGCCAGCGGAGCGCTGAATCTTTCGCTGACTAATGCCTGCACTTCCGGCCAGATTCTCCGATGGAACGGGAGCGCGTGGGCTTGCTCATCTGCAGGTATGGGCACAATCACAGGCATCACCGCGGGCACCGACCTGACCGGCGGCGGCGCCAGCGGCAAAGTCTCGCTCAATATGGACACCACGAAAGTGCCGCAATTAAGCTCGGCCAATGCCTTCAGCGCGCTAAACACGTTCCCCAGTGTCGGCGTCGGCACGAGTAGTCCGCTTGCGAACCTCGATGTCATCGGAGGGGGCGGCCTGCATATCCTGGTCGGTGATCCCGGCTGCGGAACCTTCGCCGGGATCGGCTTCCAGACTCAGGCTTTGGGTGGTTGCACGAACTATGCTCTTCTGGGAGATGCATCGGGAGGAACTTACATTAATGCTTCGGGCTCCAGCAGCACAATTCACTTCCGGATTAACAATAGCGACGAACCAATGGACATCTTGTCGAACGGCACAGTTTTTGCGTCGGGTTCAGTGGGTATTGGCACCACGTCGCCTCAGGGGGCTTTAGGCGTACAAACCGGTGTTGCGGCTGCGGGCTTTTTCGCGAATGACAGCGATAGTAACACGACCTTGCAGGTGCTCAACAGCGCGCCGATTAACGACAACGACGCTTTTGCTTTGTACGAAGGATCAGCCAGTGACGGCTGCGCGTTCGAGAATAATGGAAATCTCTACTGTACTGGCAGCAAGTCCGCCGTTGTGCCGGTTGACGGAGGCTCGCGCAAGGTCGCGCTTTACGCTGTAGAGGCTCCCGAAAACTGGTTTGAGGATTTCGGCTCGGCCCAACTCTCCAACGGCTACGCGCGCATCGATCTCGATCCCACATTTTCTCAAACCGTGAACACCGACATTGATTATCACGTGTTTCTAACGCCCAACGGCGACTGCAAGGGACTGTACGTGAGCCAGAAGTCTCCGACCTCGTTCGAAGTGCACGAGCTCGGGAGCGGAACTGCAAGCGTAACCTTCGACTACCGCATCATCGCCAAGCGCAAGAACTATGAGAACGTTCGTCTGGCTGACCTCACCGAGCAATTCAAGAAGCTGGAACGACAGCATCCGGCGATGCGCCAGCGCAGTCAAGCGGCCGTCCCGGCGGCTGAAAACCCGGCATCTGCCGGGCAGGAACTCAGTACTAACCCTACGAAGGAGAGATAGGCGCAGTCTGCCGCAGCGATGGCAGATGAAGGCGCAGCCAGGCACAGATCGCGCATTTGGCTTCGCGAGTGAAGACCATTCAGACTGCACTTAAGTAAAAGCACAAACCGGCCTACAAATTCAGATCGGAAGGGAGCAAGTTCGCATTTCGCGGCTGTGATTACGGCAGTGATTCAAGGACAGCCATGACACAACCGGACACACAGTGAAGAAAACCAGATTTTTCTGGTCCCTCCAAACAATCGCGAGGAGGATTTACATCATGCGCAGAAAAGAGATTCTTTGCTTTGCCGCGAAGCCGCCCTTCCGAAGACCAGCCTTCCGCAACCAGCTCGTGTATCCCGTTAATTTAAGAAGCAACTAACCGGCCACCGACTCTTGTCACGCTTGTTGGTGTTGACATCCGCCGCTCCGCAAATTACTCTTTTTCATCAAGTTAGCCGTCCATGGTGCGTCCCCCACTGAAACAAGGTTTCGCGATACAACTGATCAATCATGGCGCCGCCCAACCCAACCGTCGCTGCTCTTATCGACTTAGCGGAGCAGGGTGACGAATCTTCCGCCGAAAAACTTTTTACGCTCCTCTATCAGGAACTTCATCGGCTGGCAAAACGCCAACTCGCACGCCAGGGCGACATAAGCATCAGTCCTACCACGCTTATCCACGAAGCCTATCTGGATATGGCCGCGCGCGAGGGCCAATCGTTTCCGGATCGCGGCCGGTTCATGGCATATGCAGCGAGGGTTATGCGCGGACTGATCATCGATCGTGTCCGCAATCGGCAGGCAATCAAACGAGGCGGGGAGTTTGAACTCACTTCTTTAACAACCCATACGGGGAATGCGATTGGTGATGATCAAGAACTTGCGCGCATTAGCCTGGCGCTCGACGATTTAGCGCAGGTGGATAGCTCACTATCCCAGATTGTCGATCTAAAGTTTTTCTGCGGATTCTCGTTTCATGAAATCGCCGGTATGCTCGAAGTATCTGAACGCACCGCTCAGCGAAAGTGGGAAAAAGCACGCATCTATCTGCATCGCAGTCTGAGATCAGATTTGCCGTTGTAAACAATCGATGTCAAATCTCACTCCCGATCAATGGCAGAAAGTAAGCCCGTACCTGGACGAGGCCCTGGAACTCGCTCCGGAACGGCGCGCCTCATGGCTGCTTTCACTGAAAGAAAAAGACGCAAGGCTGGCTTCAATCGTCGAGGCCCTGTTGGTCGAGCAGCAGCAAGCAGAAGAAGAGGGTTTCCTTGAGAAATCTCCACTGCACGGTGCCGCGCTTGACGGTCACGGTTCTGGTGAACATGGTAAGCCTACTGTGTCGGAACCTGTCGGACGGACGATTTCCCATTACCGCATAATCCGCAAGATCGGTGGTGGAGGCATGGGCGTGGTCTTCGAAGCCGAAGACCTGAAGCTCTCCCGCCGCGTAGCGCTGAAGTTTCTTCCCGACGAATTTGCCAACGACGCAAAGGCACTCAGCAGGTTCCAGCAGGAAGCGAAAGCCGCATCTTCTCTGAACCACGCAAACATTTGCACGATCTACGAGATTGATGAAGCGGACGGGCGCAGCTTCATCGCGATGGAACTGCTGGAAGGGCAAACGCTCCGGCATACGATCGCGGGCAAGGCTCTGGACATGGAAACACTAATCGAACTTGGTATCCAGATCGCAACTGCGTTGGATGCCGCGCATTCGAAGGGAATCATTCATCGCGACATCAAGCCCGCGAACATTTTCGTGACCAACCAAGGCAACGCAAAGATTCTCGACTTTGGTTTGGCGAAGCTGGGTGACACAAGTAAAGGTACATTGGAGCAGGAAACGCTCGCGGAATCGCGAATGGCACGGCGGCACCTGACCAATCCGGGCACGACAATGGGCACGATAGCCTACATGTCGCCGGAGCAGGCGCGCGCGAAGGAGCTGGATCATCGAACCGATCTGTTTTCCTTCGGCGCCGTCCTTTACGAGATGGCGACGGGCCAGCAGCCTTTCCGCGGCGAGAGCGAAGCGACGATCTACGACGGAATCTTGAATCGCGATCCCATCGCTCCAACAGAATTTAATCGCCAGATTCCAGCGAAGCTGGAAGACATCATCCACAAAGCGCTGGAGAAAGATCGCACCCTGCGCTACCAGAACGCCGCGGACATACGTGCGGACTTACAACGACTGAGGCGTGATACGAACTCGCACAAGCCGGCTGCGGTGGAGAGTCGGCCTGCGGGCATCTCACGATTACTTTGGATAAGTGGAGCAGTGGCGCTGGTCATCTTGGCCATTATCGCTGGCGATAAGTATTTTCATCGTACTCCCAGGCTGAGCGAGAATGACACGATTGTGATAGCGGATTTTGCGAACGCGACAGGCGATCCAGTTTTCGATGACGCACTCAAGACAGGGCTCACGGTTTCTTTGCGGCAATCTCCCTTTCTACACGTGCTCTCCGACAACAAAGTTGCGGCGACGTTAAAACTGATGACGCGGCCACCCGATACGAAGCTGACAACCGATGTTACGCGCCAGCTTTGTCAGCGGACGGGCTGCAAAGCCTATGTGGAGGGAGCGATTGGAAGTTTAGGCAGCGAATATGTGCTTAGTTTGAAAGTCGTGAATTGCCAGACTGGGGACGTGCTGGCGCAAGAGCAGACCACGGCGGCGCGCAAAGAGCAAGTGCTGGACTCATTGGGCGAGGCAGCATCCAAGCTGCGCAGCGAGTTAGGCGAATCGCTGGCGACGGTACAGAGGCTCGACGTTCCGCTGGCACAAGCCACCACGTCTTCGCTCGAAGCTCTGCAAGCTTACAGTCTTGGCGGCAAGTTTTCTCTCGAGCAAGGCCCTTCCGCGGCTCTGCCCTATCATCAGCGAGCCATCGAACTCGATCCGAGCTTTGCCATCGGATATGTGGCTCTAGGCAATGATTATTATGCATTGGGTGAGCTAGGACGCGCCCGCGAATACCGCAGCCAGGCGTTCCAGTTGAGGGAACATGCCAGCGAGCAGGAAAAGCTTGCCATCGACGCGCCTTATTACGAAACGGTAACCGGGGAATTGAATAAAGCGGCACAGGCTTATCAGCGATGGATAGCCAGCTACCCGCGAACCGCCACGGCTTACTCCAATCTCTGCAACCTATACAACGAACAGGGAGAATACGAGAAAGCCATCGAAGCATGTCACGAAAGCTTCCGCCTCGGATCGGAATGGGGCTATGTTCAGCTCATCAATAGCCTGCTTGCCTTGCAGCGTTTGGACGAGGCGCGAGAGACGGTTCAACAGGCGCAGGCGCGGAAGCTGGATAATTTCATACTTCACAATGCCCTGTATGCACTGGCCTTCCTCAAGATGGACCCGACAAGCGTTGCGGAACAACAGCAGTGGTTTGCCGGTAAGCCCGAAGAAAACTGGGGTCTTTCGCTCGCATCCGATACAGATGCATACAGTGGTCATCTTGGTAAGGCACGAGTGTGGACCGAACGGGCTGTTGACTCTGCCACGCGGCTTGACAACAAGGAAGTTGCGGCAATATGGCTGGAAAATTCGGCCTTGAGAGAAGGGGCTTTCGGCAACGCGACCGATGCGAGGCGCGAGGCGGCGCAAGGCTTGAGGCTTCATCCGACGACGCAGAGCGTTGAGTTGGAAGCGGCTCTGGCATTTGCGATGGCGGGCGATGCAAGGAAAGCAGAATTGCTCGCAGGAGAGCTGGATAAGAGCTTTCCGCATGACACGCAGGTACAATCTCTCTGGCTACCAGCGATAAACGCGCAATTGGCATTAAATCGCAATAATCCGGCGCGCGCCCTTAGCAGTTTGCAAGCCACTACACCACCCATTGAGTTAGGCCAAATCTCGTTCGTGGCCAATATTTCCTGCCTCTATCCCACGTACATTCGCGCAGAGGCGTATCTGGCGGCGGGGCAAGGCCCGCAAGCCGCTGCCGAGTTTCAGAAAATCCTCGATCACGAGGGTATCGTCTGGAATTGCTGGACGGGAGCTTTGGCGCATCTGGGTGTGGCGCGTGCGAATGCGCTAGAGGTGAAGAGTTTGACCGGTGCGGATGCCGATGCTGCCCGCGAGCGTGCGCTCGCTGTCTACAAAGACTTTCTCACGATTTGGAAGGATGCCGATCCCGACATCCCCATCCTGAGGAAGGCGAAAGCAGAGTACGTAAAGTTGCAGTAAAGTGCGTTGTTGTTCTTGAGGCTGGTTTTTCCGCTCCTGCTTCGAGCGGCAATTATCGCAGCATCCGGGCAATTTCGCTTGACTCGCTGGCTACCACGCGACACTTCTCGCTTCGTTCTCTACCCTGCACATTTTGCTGGAGAAATTCCATATTCCAGCAAAGTTGTATTCTCTCCCAAGGTATGACGGAGATCGTTAAGCCGGCTGGGGTCATTCAGGGAGTCGGTGCAATACACTCCCCCACCCACCACAGTGGCCTTATCACGGAGGCCACTGTGGTTTCGCCCGCAGCTTAGGGAAAGCGGATGGCACTCTTAACGGACCCCCACTGATCGCGACGAGGATTACTTTGGACCGGCGCTTCTGCCGGGTTTGAGAGCGCTCTACGATGGGGATCTGCGTTTCCGTAAATCACCCGCTGAGCGGCCCTTTGTCATTGCGAATTTCGTTTCCACTCTTGACGGGGTCGTGAGCTACGAGATTAAGGGCCAGGCTGGCGGCTCGACCGTAAGTGGCTCTGACACCGCGGATGGTCTCATTTGGGACTGTCGTGGCCCAGTCTTTCCTCCTATGCAGCGGCCCGCCGAATTGGCCCCGCATTGGCGACCTCAGCGCATGTAGCCGCGCATTGACGGCACGCTTCAGCGCACTTCCTCATCGTTTCCCCTTCGTGTTTCCCGCACTCTACCGCGCAGGCTGTGCATAGCTCGGAACAGACACTGCATACCTGGTTGGCGAATCCAGAGCTGGCCGTAAGTAGGGCTACGCAGGCTCGGCACAATTCAAGGCAGTCGTTACAAAACCGGATACAGTCCCTCATCATGATTGGATCTTGGTCCAGGGATTCAGCGCGGCATTGAGCGCACCAGCGTAAGCACTGCAAACACTCCTCTATACATCGCTCAACTGTCTGATTTGAAATCGTCATCTGATCCTCCATTCTTTATCGAACTAGCTCTGACCGGAATATCCAATCGAATACTTTTCAGAAGGAGCGGTTTATATGTCAAACGAGGGAACAGCCGTCATGACGAGACCACAACAAGGTATGGTTGCAGCGCATCAGCCAGGTCAAGACGTTTTCAAATCGGTCCTGTCCGAAGACATCAACTGGAAGCCCTTCGCGGCGTTCCCACATTCGGTCCGCCTGGCTGTCATCGTGGGTCAGCCCTTGGAGGCCGGACCCTACACCATCAGGGTTCGAGTGCCCCATGGCGTTAAGCTGATGCCGCACCGGCACCCGGAAGACCGTGTCTATACAGTAATCTCGGGCGTTTTCTACATCGGCCTGGGCAAGCAGTTCAATCCGGAAAAGCTGGAGGCATATCCGCCCGGAAGCGTCATCGTTCTGCCGGGCAATACGTCCCATTTCCATTGGGCGAAATCCAGTGAGTACATAACGCAGGTGACCGCGATTGGGCCGCTTGGGCTTGAATACGTCAGCGCGAACGACGATCCAAGAAACCACAACTCTTAGGAGGCATTTGCGTGCTTTCCGCGACGCACGATTAGGTAGAAGCATCACGTCTGTCTCGATCGCAATCGCTCGAGATGCACGTTGATCGAGCTTAGGAACTCTTTTTTGTGAGGGATCACACACCATGAGGAAGCACCTCGAACCGCTATACCAGAATCTTCTCAACGGCAAGCTACCCCACAACCTAAGCTGGCGCGAGGCTGTCGAACTTGTCGAGCACCTGGGCGAGGTCCAACCGCATGGAAACGATGAGTTTGTGTTCCGCGTCGGCAGCCAACGCGTCTTTTTCAAGAGGCCGCAGACACATGATCTTGGTTTGGAGGAAGTTTCTCGGCTGCGTAAATTCTTGAAGGAAGCCGGACCGGATGCGAATAAATCAGGTTCACACGCAGAAGAACCAGCCCAGCCCAGCCGGATGATTGTCGTCATCGACCACCACGCTGCCCATGTTTACCAGGATTTCGGTGGAAGTCGTCCAGCGGACGAACACAAGGTGCAACCCTACGATCCTTACAATTTCCATCATCATCTGATTCATCGAAAGGAAGCGCACTACCGGGGCGAGCGCGTACCCGAAGAGGATTCGTTTTATGAGGAGATCGTGAAAGATATCACTCCGGCAAATGAGATCGTCCTGATCGGTCACGCCACTGGAAAAAGCAACGCCGCCGATTTCTTGAAAGAATACTTGAAGACCCATCATCCCGACATTTCTCGACGGGTCATCGCTACCGAAAGTGCAGACCTCTCAGCCGTGACCGAGCCGCAGATTGAGGCCCTAGCAAAGCGACATATGATCCCAGTCGTCTAGGGAGGGAGGAAGCGATGGCACTTCTATCTGTCGGAACTGGACGAGTGGCTTCGTTCCCAAGTCATCAAGGTCGGTTCCGATGGCCCGAAAGTTGGGTATCCAGAAGAAGATGTCGTGGCACACCTTTCGACACACGTTTTCCTCGATTCTCAAGGGCAATGGTTGAGGATGTGAAAGTGGTGCAGGAGTTGTTGCGACATTCAACGTCAAGGATGACACTGGACACCTACACCCAAGCTCTCGGGCCCGACAAGCGGGCCGCGCAAAGCGAAGTTGTAGGGATGATCCGGCCGAAAGAGCGTGTATTGTCTGTGTATCGCGATCAAGATGGGGTTTCCGTGTAAAGCGTTGATAAGGTTGGCGTCCCCGACGGGATTTGAACCCGTGTTACCGCCGTGAAAGGAAGCCTGGCTCCTGTAACCGTTAGAAAACACTCGGCACGGATGGCTCCGAAAACGCCGTAAAGCACCCTCAGGAACGCTTATTGAACCTCTATTGAACCTTTGCAAATGTCTTTCACACAATGCAGAAGCTACTTCCAGTTAGCCAGGTCCCGCGTCCGCCGCGCCAGCGGCTTCCTTCTGACGGCAGCAATCGCGATCACTTCCCATAAGCCGACTTCTCGTTACTAATCCGGGCAACTTCCTCGAAGCCCCCGACGGTTTACTATTGCCATCCTCCGCCGAGCGCTTTATACAGTTGGACTAAACTTCGGTATTCATCGCCCCACGCGGCTGCGAGCGTCAGTTCTGCGTCATAGAGTGAGCGTTGTCCATCCAGGACTTCGAGATACGTCGTTGTGCCACCTTTGTAGCGAAGAGTGGAAATGCGGACGCTTTCCTGCAGATCAGCCACACTATCCTGCTGGCGCATTCGCACCTGATGAAATTTTTCGTAACCGATGAGCGCGTCGGAGACGTCGCCAAAAGCCTGCTGGATGGTCTGCTGGTATGCGATGAGAGCCTGCTTGTGTTCCGACTCGGCCAGATGCAAATTTCCTTTCAGCGCACCTCCCGTGAAAATCGGCTGGCTTACCTGCGCGCCGTAAGACCAGATGCCAAGCTGCGTGGTCATGAGGCTTGAAAAGACACTGCTTCGCCCGAAAGCACCACCACCGCCTCCGGTCAGCGAGATTTGCGGGAAAAATTCAGCTTTGGCAACTCCGATATTGGCATTCTCGGCGATCAAAATCTGTTCTGCCTCGCGAATATCGGGACGGCGCTCGATGATCGAAGACGGGAGGCCAGGTGGAACTTCAGGTGGAAGTATCTGCTTAACGAGAGAAGCGCCGCGTGGAACCCCTTGCGGATAGTTGCCGAGGAGGATGCTGATCGCATCCTCCTCTTGTGCGATCTGCCGCTCTAGGTCGGGAATCGTCGCGTTCGCCGTATCGAGGACTTGCTGGGCCTGCAGCACATCGAGCTTGGTCGCGACGCCGTGCTCGAGCCGCAGATTTGTAAGCTTGACCGAATCGGTCTGGGTTTTCACCGTATCCCAAGTGATCGCGAGCTGCAGATCAAGTTGCAGCAGCGTGAAGTAGTCGCTCGCCACATCGCTGACGAGAGTGAGTACGACGACTTGGCGCGCGTCTTCCGTGGCCAAGAGTTCGGCGCGGGCCGCTTCTGTTGCGCGGCGCAGCTTTCCGAAGAAATCGAGTTGGAAAGCGGCGTCGGCAGTGAGCGTCAGAAAGTTGTACTTGGATTGTTCGAGATTTTCCTTGCCGCCGTTGAAATTGGCGTTGCCGGAGACTTGCGGAAACAGGATTGAACGGGTCACGGCAAGTTGCGCGCGGGATGCATTAATACGTTCGGTCGCCAGCTGCAGGTCGTAGTTTTGTTTGAGCGCCGTGCGAATGAGTTCCTGCAGCTTCGGATCCCGAAACACCTGCCACCAGGGGAGATCAGCGTAAGAGGCTGTCTGCGCCTGAAGCTGAGGATTATTTGCCAGGTCACGATATGCAGCGGGAGTCTGAACAGCGGGCCGGTGATACTTCGGGCCAACCATGCAGCCCACAAGCGTGCCGGAGAGCAATATCGCGCTGAGCGATTTGGCGATTTTCATGAACGCGAAACTCCGTTTGGAATCTGTACCGATCATCACTCCGCAAACAACCTCAATCTCCCGGTGCCGGAGAAGGAGTCGCCGGCACGATGCCCGATGCAGGCTCTTTGCCAGCGCCCGACCACTTCTCGACCATATAAAAGATGCCGGGTATGAAAAAGATTCCGATCGCGCTGGCCGAGAGCATTCCGCCTATTACCGCCGTGCCCATAATCTGGCGCGCAACCGACCCAGCGCCGCTCGCCATCCACAGTGGGACGCAGCCGAGGATAAATGCGAACGATGTCATCAGGATCGGGCGCAGCCGCAGCCTTGCGCCCTCAAGTGCAGCGTCCGCGAGCGGTTTCCCGTGTTCGTATTGATCCTTCGCGAACTCGACGATCAAAATCGCATTCTTCGCCGCAAGGCCAATCAGCATGATCAGACCGATTTGCGAGTAGACGTCGCTTTCAATCTGCACCATATAGGGTGGCAGAAAAACGCCGAGCAAAGTGCGGCGCAGCCAAAGCACCGCAAAAGCCCCGAAGACCGCTACCGGCGTGCTGAGCAGTACGCTGAAAGGCAGCGACCAGCTTTCGTAAAGAGCCGCAAGGATCAGGAAGACGAATAACAACGACAGTCCAAAGATCGCCGCGGGTGGCACTCCCTGGCGCGCCTTCTGCTCCAAAAATGAAATTCCAGAGTAGTCGAATCCCATCTCTCGCGGCATGGTTTGTTTGAAAACATCTTCGAGGGCTGCGCTGGCCTGATCGGCGCTGAATCCCGGGGCGGCGCTGCCGTTGATTTGTGCGCAGCGGTATTCGTCAAAACGCATGGTGAATTCGGGGCCAAACTGCGATTTAACAGAGGTGAGCGTAGAGAGGGGAACGTTTTCGCCCTTGTTGTTGCGAACATAGAACCGCCCGACGTTATCCGCGCTGGCGCGATCGTCGCTTTCGGCCTCGACGTAAACCTGCCACTGACGGCCGAAGCGATTGAAGTAGTTAATGAAATAGCCGCCCATGAAGGCCTGAATGGTGCGGTAGACATCGTTAAGATTGACGCCTTGTTTCAATACTTTGTCGCGATCCACATCAACAAATTTCTGCGGAACGCTGGGTAGAAAAGTGGTGCTCAGGCTGGCGATCTCGGGCCGCCTTCGCGCGGCCTCAAGAAACGTGCTCACATTTTTCGCGAGAAATTGGATGCTGCCGCCGGAGCGGTCTTCGAGGATGAACGTGAATCCACCGGCGGTGCCAACACCCGGAATGGCCGGAGGCGAAAAACTGAAAGCAATTCCTGCCGGCAATTTTGAAAACTGCTGATTAAGATGCGCCTTGATGGCCTGAAATTGCTCGGCTCTGGTCGTGCGCTCATCCCACGGCTTGAGCGTGACGACAAAGAAAGCGTTGTAGCTGGTGCGAACAAAACTGAGCAAGCTGAAGCCGATGACGCTGGTCGTGTATTTTACACCCGGCGTATTCGCCAGAATGTTTTCGATCTGGGTCGCAGCTTGCGATGTCCGCTCCAGCGAAGCACTGTTGGGCAATTGCAGATTGACGTACGCGTAGCCTTGATCTTCATCCGGAAGGAAGCTCGACGGCACACGACTGCTAAAGAATCCGGCCGCCATGCAAAAGGCCAACAGAAGCATGACTAACACGAGGGTCTTCTTGAGCAGCACGCCGCTCCATCCGACATAGCCCTCGGTCGCTCGTTCAAAAATGCGGTTAAACCAATCGAAGAATCTCCGCAATAGGCCGTGGCTCTCTTCGCGCGGGCGAAGCAGTAGTGCGGCCAGCGCAGGGCTGAGCGTGAGCGCGTTGAATGCGGAGAGAATCACGGAGATAGCGATGGTCACTGCGAATTGCTGGTACAGCCTTCCGGTGATTCCGGGAATGAAGGCGGTGGGTACGAATACGGCGGAGAGAACCAGCGCGATGCCAACAACCGGACCCGAGAGTTCCTCCATCGCTTTTAACGCCGCATCTTTCGGAGTCATTCCCTCTTCGATATGGCGCTCCACACCTTCCACCACGACGATTGCGTCATCCACCACCAGACCAATCGCCAGCACCAAACCAAAAAGAGAAAGTGTGTTAATGGAAAAACCAAACAGTGGGAAGAAGATGAACGTGCCTACGAGCGAAACCGGTACGGCCAGCAGTGGAATCAGAGTAGAGCGCCAGCCCTGAAGAAAAAGAAAAACAACAATGATGACCAGGATAAGCGCGATCACAAGAGTTTCAACGATCTCCTTGATGCCCTGAGTCACGGCAAGCGTCGTGTCGAGGGAGACGGCGAAGTCCATATCCTCGGGGAAGCGCTCTTTCATCTGCGCCATCAACTTCTTCACCCCGGCCGCTGCGTCAACTGCGTTCGATCCGGGCAATTGATAGGCGGCGATAATGGCACCCGGCTTGCCGTTAAAGCGTCCCGTAATGCTGTAGTCTTGTGCGCCCAACTCCATTCGAGCCACGTCGCGTACTCGCACCGTTGCACCGTCGGGGGTTTCGCGGATGACAATGTTGCCGAATTCTTCTGGCGAGACCAAGCGCCCTTGCGAGAGAACCGTGTAGGTATATTCCTGACCTTTCGGAGCAGGCTCGCCTCCGGCTTTGCCGGCGGGGTTCACGGTATTTTGTGCCTGAATCGCGCTGACGATCTCCGGCACAGTAATACCAAGTTTCGCCAGCGTATCCGGCTTTACCCAAAGGCGCATTGCGTATTGGCCGGCGCCGAATACCTGAACGTTGCCGATACCTGGCGAGCGAAGAATCGGATCGACGATATTGATGTACGCGTAATTGGCCAGAAACTTGGCGTCATACGTTCCGTGCGGGGAATAAAGAGCAACCCACATCAGCGGAGCGGTAACCGATTTTCGAACCGTGATTCCGTAGTTGTTGACGTCCGCGGGAAGCTGGGAGGCAGCCTGTGTTTCTCGCGATTGCGTGAGAATGAAATCGGTATTCGGATCGGTCTTAACGTCAAAATCCACGATCAGGCTGGTGGTGTTGTTCCCCGTGGCGTTCAGCGAATACATGTAATTCATGTTGTCCACTCCATTCATCTGCTGCTCGATGGGAGTGGCGACCGCTTGCTCAAGCGTCTGAGCGTCGGCTCCAACGTAGGTGCCGATGACTTGAATTTCGGGTGGAGTGATGTTGGGAAACTGCGCGACGGGCAAGCTCAGAACCGTGAGTGAACCAACCAACACCATGACGATGGAAATCACCATGGCAACGATGGGGCGGTTGATGAAGAATTTCGACATGGATCATCGGTCCTTATCGATTCACCGATCTTTATTCATCGATCTCTAGCTCATTGATCGTTACACATCGATCCTTAACTCATCCACCCTTACTCATCAATTTTTGGCTTGTGCTATGAAAGGTTTGGGATTCACGTGCACGCCAGTGTGCATTCTTTGAACTCCTTCCGCTACGACTCGGTCGCCGGCATTCAGGCCGCTCGTGATGATCCATTGGTTATCGACGCGATCGCCCACGGTGACGGTTCGAACGTCGACTTTGTTGTCGGTACCTACGACCGCAACCTGATATCCGCCTTGCAGCTCCGACACCGCACGCTGCGGAACCAGCAGCGCCCCAGGCTGGGTCCGAATTACGGCGCGGACTTTGGCGTAACCGCCCGGTCTCAAAACATTGTTAGGATTCGCAAAAAGCCCCGCGATTCGAATCGCACCGGTGCTCTCATTGACTTGCCGGTCTGCGAAAAAAAACCTGCCTGCCTCTGGATAGGTTGAGCCGTCCGCTAAAATCAGTTCTAGTTTCAATCCTTTATCGGCCTCTTCGCGGCTGGACTCGGTGGGAAACCGTTTTCGCCAGGCCAGATACTGCGGCTCACCAACGGTGAAATAAACTTTGATGGGATTCACGGTCGAGACAGATGTAACGATGCCGCTACCGGGAGTGACCAGCGCGCCCACTTGCAACTGCGCCTGACCGGCAATGCCGTCAATGGGCGCAACCAGGCGAGTGAAATCGAAATTGATCTTCGCGGTTTCAACCGCTGCCTCATACGTTTTGATCTGAGCTTTTGCGGTTTCAACGGTCGCTATGGCCGCGAGGTTGTTCTGCACGGAATTGTCCAGATCCTGCTGGCTCGCGGCCTGTTGCTCCGCCAGTGGCGTGTAACGCTTCACATCAAGTTCCGTGCGGCGCTGTACCGCCTGCGCGTTGGCGAGAGATGCTTGAGCCTGGGCAAGCTGGCCCTCGGCCTGATCGAGCGCCGCCTGAAATGGCCGGGGGTCGATCTGGAAAAGAAGTTGGCCCTGCTTAACGAAAGCACCCTCCTGATAGCCTTGCTTCAGCAGGTAGCCGGTGACCTGCGCCCGAACGTCCGCGTTAACGAGTCCATCGAGCGTACCAATCCATTCCGCATAAATCGGAACATCTTTCTTCTCGACTTGAACGACCTCGACATCGGGTGTTGGCTCCGCTCCCAGAGCCTTCTTTGACGGCCGAATGGCTTCAACAATCAGCGCGACCGCGATGAAGCCAAGAACTCCGCCGATCAACAGATAGCGTTTCTGGACCTTACTCATGTTGCCTCCCGCAGTGTTGCTCGCGCCTGGGCCACGAACCGAATGTCTTAGCTCGAAGGTTCGAGGATACCCGGGACGGAACAAGCCATCAGTCGTCGATTGCGAAAACAGCGTGCGAGTCAACCGCTGGCGCAATCGATTTAAGGACATCGATGCGTTTTGACCACCGAAGTCATATTGAGTCTACAACGGTTTATCATACCGATTAACCTGTTGCGATTGATACCGATAAACGCGCTACTGGTTAGAAGATCTGGGACAAGATCATGCTTTTCGCCGCGGCAGCGGAGGCCGCTTCCAATGGCGAAGAGCAAACGCAAACGAGTCCCGAAAACGGTC